>ERZ773224.80-NODE-80-length-113371-cov-30.024763_pt1 | contig 113371 bp, 109 predicted proteins | sample MGYA00580526_ERZ773224 | MGnify/ENA primary metagenome ERZ773224 (study PRJEB29015, sample SAMEA2737743) | human gut metagenome | biome: human gut; feature: human-associated habitat; material: faeces | place: China | collected 2012 ... | reverse complement strand
TAACAACAGATGAATATGTACTTCCAAAAGTTACAAATGTATCAACTTCATCAACATCTAGTTCAATTACCATAAATGTAAGTGCAAGCGGGGGAACAGGAAGTATAAGAAAATATTACTATTCAAAAGATAATGGTTCAAATTATGTAGAAAGCACATCAAGTAGTTATACATTTAGTAATTTAACAAGTGATGCAACATTTTATGTTAAAGTTTATGTAAAAGATAGCAATAATAGAGATAGTAGTGTATCATCAACATCTATTAAAACAAAAAGTAATGTTAAATTGTATAATTATATAAAATCTAAATATACATCGCAAGGATCAAACGGATTATATTATCATGATAGTTCTTTAACAAATGGAGCAGGAGATAATTCGTATAGATATGCCGGAGCAAATCCAAATAATTATGTATGCTTTGGATCAAACGTAACACCATGCCCAACAGATAATCTATATAGAATAATCGGAGTATTTGGTGATAATGTAAAATTAATTAAATATGATTATGCAAATAGTAATCTACTTGGAACAGATGGCGATTATAGTACAGATACATTTACAAAAAGTAGTTCTTCACTATATAAAGGAGAATTAACGACAATAAATAGATATAAATGGAATAACTCAACACAGAAAAATACATGGAGTGAAAGTAATTTAAATAAAGTGAATTTAAATACAAATTATTTAAATAAAATAGGTACAATATGGTCAAATTTAATTGAGGATACTACATGGAAAGTAAGTGGGCATACAAATGAAAGAGTAACACCAAAAGAAATGTATACTGCAGAAATAACAAAGGCCACAAAGACATATGGACCAGAAAATGGTACATCAAAAATAGGATTAATGTACGTAAGTGATTATGGATTTGCTGCAGCTCCGAGTGCATGGGCATTCCAACTTTATTACTATGAAAATTCATCAATAACACCGGTGAATTGGATGTATATGGGATTAAGCGATTGGACAATTACGCCTTACTCTTCAAACAGTTACGACGTGTTCAATGCAAGTGGCAACGGCAACGGCGGTTTAGGCACGATCAAAGCGTACTATGGGCATTTCGTTCGTCCAGTTTTGTATCTAAAAGCTTCTGTAGCCTATGCTGGAGGATCTGGAACTAAAGATTCACCAATAACTTTGGTAGTATGATAACCTTAGGTTAGTGCGACTGGCGGGAGTATCCGCACCGCCGATGCTAAGTTATCAACATACTTATATCACTCCTTATCTATTATGAGATAATACAAGTATAACAAAAATAGTCATAAATATCTTAAAATTATGACTTTTTAACTTTAAAATATTTATGAATTTTATTATACAATTTATATATATTTCTTTAAATGCTTAAAATTAAAGAATACTACAAAGAATATATTAATTATTTCTGCTATAACTAAACTATATATACCTATATGACATAATGATAAAATAGCCATGATAAAAAGTTTAATAATAACACCATACAAGGTTATATTCATTGTAACTTTGGCATATCCTAAAGCCTGAAGACTTGATGTTAAAACTCCTTCTAGGTAAAACAATACAAAAAATGGTGCTAATACTTTTATATAATCACTACCTTTGGTAGTGTTATATAAAGAAAATAATAATTTATCTCTGAATATAAAAATTAATAAAGAGAAGAATATACCAATTATTAATGAAAAAATAATACTCTGGTGTATTCTTCTTTTTACCATCTTTAAATTATTATTACCATTAAATTTACTAATCTCTGGTAAAAGTGATGTAGCAATAGCACCGATAAAAAAACTAGGCATAGTTAAAAGTGCAAGTGAATATGCATTATATGCTCCATATTCACTTAAAATATAGCTATTGTTATAACCACTAAACAAAAGTAAATTAGTTAAAATAATTGGTTCAAAAAAATATCCAATATTACCAATAATTCTTCCAGATACCGTAGGTATTGATATATTTAATATATCTTTAGTTATTTTTTTACTGGGAAGTATTTTAGTGTTAAAATTAATTTTCTTTGGCAAGAAAAATAAAAATACAATAATTGAACTAATCTCAGAGATAATTGTAAGAAGAATTAAACCAAGTATTGCAAGCATATCACTTTTCCTCTTTAAAATAGGAAGCACCACTAATATAATGATTAATCTAACAATTTGTTCAATGATATTACTTGTTGCATGTGGTACCATATTTTGTTTACCAGCAAAATACCCTTTTAAAACACTAGAAATAGAAACAAAAGGTAAAGTAAGGGCAAAAGCCATAATAATTGGACTTGCCTTAGGTTCCTTCAAAAGATTAACAGCTAAAAAATCTTTTGTTAAAAAAATAACAAATACTAAAACAAGATTAATGCTTATAATTAAAAATGCTGCACTAGTAAGTATTCTTATAGATCTTCCTTTATTTTCTGAAACAAGCTTAGATATAGAAATAGGTATAGCAAGTGTTGCAATAGTAAGTAATAAAGAATATGTTGGAACAGCTATTGAATACAAACTAATTCCATATTCTCCAATAATTCTAGTGTAAATAACTTTTATAATAAATCCAAGTATTTTAGTAAGAAAACCACTTAAAATTAGTATTAATGTGGATTTAATAAATAGATTTTTTTTCATTACTTGTTATTTCTCCTTTAAATAAAGCCCATTTTGTTATATAATAAATATATGTTGGAAGGTGATTATTTTGTCCAAATCTATAACATTTGAAGATTTAAAACCATATTTAGAACATCGTTCTTCATATGAAGAAATAAAAAAAGCATACGAATATGCTAAAAAAGAACATGCTGGTATGAAAAGACTTACTGGTGATGATTTTATAACTCATCCTTTGGAAGTAACTAAAATATTACTAGATTTAAATGTCGATGATACTACTATTATTGCATCTTTGTTGCATGAAGTAATAAACAATGGCAATAAAACTTATGAAGATATCGAAGAAGATTTTGGTGAAGAAGTAGCTAAGATTGTTTTAAGTGTGTCTAAAATTAATAAACTAGAACTACCTGATAATAATGAATCAAGTGTAATTTATTTAAGAAAGATTCTAGTAGGTCTTGCTGAAGATGTCCGAGTACTTTACATAAAACTTGCAGATAGACTTCATAACATGAGAACAAACTGGGCAATAAACCCTTTAAAACAAAAACAAAAAGCTGAAGAAACAATGTCTGTTCTAGTGCCAATTGCTCATCGTCTAGGTATTAATTCAATCAAAAGTGAATTAGAAAACTTATCCCTTTATTATTTGAAACCAGATGTATATAATGATATCTTAGAAAAATTAAATGACACAGTTGATGAATTAAATGACTATCTTGAAGAAATGAAAGAAAGTATTATTGAACTATTAACTGAAGCAGGTATTAAATTTGAAATAAAAGGGCGTGTTAAAAGTGTCTATAGTATTTATAATAAATTATCTAATGGAAAAGAATGGAGTAAAATATATGATATTTTAGCACTTCGTATATTTGTTGATGAAGAAAGTGAATGTTATCAAGTAATTGGTTTAATTCATTCAAGATTTAGACCAATGCCAAAAAGATTCAAAGACTATATTGCAAGTCCAAAAGAAAATATGTATCAATCTTTACATACCACAGTATTCGGTGTTGAAGGACATGTATTTGAAATTCAAGTAAGAACTTATGAAATGGATGAAATTGCTGAAAAAGGTCTAGCATCTCACTGGTCATATAAAGAAAAAGGTACAAAAAAGATTCAAAACATGATGGAACAAAAACTAGAAATGTTTAGAAATGTAATTGAATCAAGCCACAATGATACTGATGCAGATTTTGAAAGTGCTATAAATAGTGATATTTTTAGTGAATTTATTTATACGTATACACCAAAAGGTGATGTTGTTGAATTACCTGTTGGTTCAACTCCAATAGATTTTGCCTATAGAATTCATTCTCATGTCGGTGATACAACAATCGGTGCCATTGTAAATGATCAAATAGTGCCACTTTCATATGAACTAAAAAATGATGATGTTGTAAGTATTAAAACAAATAACAATAGTACTCCAAATAAAGATTGGTTAAATATTGTTAAAACCCAACAAGCAAAAAATAAAATAAAAGCATTCTTTAGTAAACAAGATAAAGAAGAATATATCACCAAGGGTAAGAATATCTTAGAAACAGAAATAAGAAAAAGAAAGTTATCATTTAATGATGTCTTAAATAATGATACAATTGCAAAAATTACTAAAGACTTAAAACTAAGAGACTTAGATGATATCTATTTAAGTGTAGGTTCCCTAAGATTTACTGCAGGTTACATCATTAACTTAACAAAAGAAGATAAACATGATGTTGAAGATGCTTTATTTGAAAGAAAGATTATAACACCAAAGATAAATTATAAAAGTGATATTCTAGTGGAAGGTACTCCGAATATCATGGTAAATATTGCAAAGTGTTGTATGCCAATAAAAGGTGATGACATCATTGGTTATATCACTAAAGACAAAGGTATAAGTATTCATAAAAAAACTTGTCAAAATATACCTTTAAATAAAGAAAGAATTGTTAATGTTTCATGGAATCTTTCATCAACTAATTACTATTACACCAATATTTATGTAACAGTAAATGATGAAACAGAAAATCTAGTTAATATCATAACAGAAATAGGTAAAAAAGGTTCTTTAGTAAAATCATGTAATACTAAAGAAATAGATAACAAAACAGTACATATTTTAAATATAAGAATTAAAGATAAAGATGAGTTAGAAAGCATTATGAAAAGTATTAGAAAGATTCATAATGTAACAAGTGTTAAGGAGGAATTATGAAAGTAGTAGCTCAAAGAAGTAAATATAGTAAAGTTTGTGTAGATAACAAAATAGTAAATGAAATAAATAGTGGTTTAGTATTACTTGTTTCATTTACTCAAACCGATACAATAGATAATGTATTAAAGATGGTTAAAAAGATAGCTAATTTAAGAATCTTTGATGATGAAAATGGCATTATGAATAAATCAATTCTAGATGTCGGGGGAGAAATTCTATCAATTTCTCAATTTACTTTATATGCAGATACAACCAAAGGAAATCGCCCATCATATTTTAAAGCCTTAAATGGGGAAGAAGCTATTAAGTTATATGAAAAATTTAATGAAGAAATGAATAAATTAGTTGTAACAAAACCAGGTATCTTCGGAGCAGAAATGGAAGTATCAATCACCAATGATGGACCAATAACAATCATCATGGAGTTTTAATGAAAAAACTCTTTAGTAAGTATCAAACTATCATAACTTATATTTTATTTTCAAGTCTATCTTTTATCGTAGATATCGTATCTTTTTCTAGTATACTTTTCTTTTTAAAAGATAAGATAATGATTAGTTCATATTTAGCACGTGCTATATCAAGCATATTTAATTATATTGTTAATAAAAATATAGTATTTAAAAATAATGAAAAGAAAAATATAAAATCTATGATTATGTACTTTCTTTTAGTTATAGTCAATATAACTATATCAGGTACATTAGTTAAAAAGATATACTTTTTTATTCATTATAATGCAACATTTATAAAGATAGTAATAGATAGTTTAATATTTATAATAAATTATTTTTTACAAAAATATGTTATATTTAAGAAGTAAGATTACAACAGAGTAATCTTTTTTTCTTGTTAATTTATGCATAATATGTTATTATGGTAAGTGCTTACTAAAAGGAGACGCATCATGATTTTTAAAGAAACACAAGAAGAAGGTTTTGATTTAATATCATTTTATAATAGACTTAATAATATATTATATAGTTATATAAATGATTATGTATATAATGAAGATATAGATATCTATTATAAAATGATATTAAATATAATAAATAACTTTAACTATGAATATGTTACAAGTCAACAAGACTTATATAATAAATATAATAAAGCACTACATAATATGATGTATATATATTGTATGTTAAAAACAAATTATTTAAAAGAACACAATATAGATTCTTATCCATATATTAATTTTAATACTTCATTAACAATGTTTTATAATCAATTAAAAAGCTTAGATAAATCATACCAAAGAAAAACAAATTAGTTTTTTTATGGTATATTTTTTTGATAGATAAATATAGTCTAATAAATATAAAAATAGCATCAGGAAAAGGAACAAAAGAATCACCAATAATTTTGAAAGTCAATTAGCCAATAATTGGGTTTTTAAAAACTTAAATATTAATCATACTATAAGTAGATAGGTGATAACACATGAAAAAATTAAAAATATTATTAATAAGTTTTTTACTTATGCCAATTAATGTTTATGCTTATTCAGATTATATTATCCCTGGCGGAGAAACTCTAGGTATAGAGATAAACTCTGATGGAATAATGGTAATTGGTTTTTATGAAATAAATGGTAAATTAAATAAAGGTACACCCCAGATCAAAGTCGGTGACTACATAACTAAAGTAAATGATATAAATGTTTCTTCAATTGATGAATTAACTAAAGTAATCGAAGAAAACATCAAAGATAAAGAAGTTAATCTTGAAGTAAAAAGAAATGGTAAAATAAAAAATATAAAACTAGATTTAGTAAAAGACAAAGATATTTATAAAACCGGTTTATATGTAAAATCAAGTATCACAGGTATTGGAACACTTTCTTATATAGACCCTGAAACTAAAATATACGGAGCACTAGGTCATGAAATAATTGAATCAAATACAAATAGTATTGTTGAAATAAAATCTGGTGAAATATTTAGAAATTATATAACAAGTATAGATAAAAGTAAAACAGGTTATGCCGGAAGTAAAAATGCTAAGTTTTATTATAATGAAAAATATGGAAATATTACTAAAAATACTAATGTAGGTATATATGGTATTTATGAAAGTGCACTTCCAGATAAAGGGCTATTAAAAGTTGGTGAGTCTTCTGATATAAAAATAGGTGATGCTAAAATAGCAACTGTATTAAAAGGTGAAGAGGTTGAATATTTTGATATTAAAATAACAAAGGTGGATGAATACTCTAAAACAAAAAATATAACATTTGTTATAAAAGATGATGCTTTACTCAGAATTACTGGTGGTATTGTTCAAGGAATGAGTGGTTCACCGATTATTCAAGATGATAAAATAATAGGTACAGTTACTCATGTAGTAATAGATAATCCCATCAGTGGTTATGGTATTTTTATAACAACTATGTTAAAAGAAGGAGAAAAGTAATATTTTCTCTTTTTAAAATATAAATTTCATGTTATATTTATGTTGGTGGTAATTTTATGTTAAGTATTAAAGAAAAACCAAATGTATATCGAAAAATTTATGAACTATCAAATATTAATTTAGTGCCAAAAGAAGAATATAGGGATACACTCATTAATAATGTATTAGTTAGAATATTTAATGAACAATCTAAAAGAATACTTATTTTTATCCATGGTGGTGGTTTTGTAATAGGTAGCATTAATACTCATTCAAATATATGTAAAAGATTAGCAGATGAATTAAATTATCAAGTTATATCTATTGAATATAGTTTGGCTCCGGAAAAGAAATTTCCATATCAAATAAATGAAATTGAAGGTGTTTGTAAACACTTATTAAAACAATATAAAACCATATCCATAATGGGGGATTCAGCTGGTGCTAATCTTGCTTTTGCAAGTATTAGAAATATAAAAAAATATATTGATAATTTAATTATGGTATATCCTTGTACTCAGACAGATTATACATCTAATACTAAATTTAAATCAGTTATTAAAAATAGTGGTAAAAGCATTTTAACAAAAGAATTATTGAGAGATTATATGTCACTTTATTTAAGTAAACAAAAAGATTATAATAATAAACTCGTAAATCTATTAAAAAATAATTGGTTATTTAATTATCCAAAAACTATAATTATAACAGGTACTCAAGATCCATTACATGATGAAGGAGTTGAGTTAAAAAATAAATTAGAAAGATTTAATGTTTATGTAAATCACTTAGATATAGAGAATGCTAAACATGGATTTTTAACTAGTATTATAGATCAAAAGTATACTGATAATACAATTGAATTTTTAAAAAAATACTTGTAAGAATAACTCTATTTTGATATACTTTAAATAGAAAGAAGGTAAAAAATGGATATAAGTTTTAAAATTGAAAATGAAGTATTTAATGTAAGAACTTCAGCATTTATTAGACATAATGATGAAGTACTTGTTTGTGTTCACAAAGATAAGGATTATTGTAGCTTACCAGGTGGAAGAGTAAAACTAAATGAATCAAGTAGCAAAGCATTAGTGCGAGAACTAAAAGAAGAATTAAATTATGATATCAGGGAAGAAGAATTAAAAATAGTAAGAATTGTAGAAAATTTCTTTACTTATAAAGATGGCAGAGTATTTCATGAATACTTATTTATCTATGAACTTGCTATAGATGATTCAATCTATAATGGAGACTTTAAAAACTTAGAAAATGAAAATATTACAATGAACTGGATGAGGGAAGAAGCATTTATTTTATATAATGTTAAACCGGGTATTTGTAAAGGAATTGTTGCAGATAATTCACTAAAACATATTATATTAAATGAAAAAGCCAACGATTAACGTTGGTTTTATTTTATAATGTTTCAATTTCTTCAACTTGATTATTTGCTGTATCACTTGTAATTTTACCAATAAATGCATTTTTTATTTCAGTATCTTCTTCACCAATATCATCTTCGACATCAATTACTCTAAGTATTTCATCAACACTAGTAAGACCTGCAACAACTTTTTCAAGTCCATCTTGAAGTAGGGAAGTAACATCAGATTTATTATAAACTAAATCTCTTAGTTCACTTTTTCTTACATTATTTGTAATAGCATCTCTGACATCTTGATTAATTTCTAATATTTCATGTAAAGCAATACGACCAGTATAACCATTAATACATTCACTACATCCATGCGGAGTATAAACTTCATTAACTTCCTTTTTTAATACTTTTTCAAATAATATTTTTTCATATGGAGTAGTTGCTCTGCTTGTTCTACATTTTGGACATAATCTTTTAACAAGTCTTTGAGATATAATACCAGTTAAAGCACTTCCAAGTAAGTATCTTTCAACTTCCATATCAAGTAATCTTTCAATTGTATTAAGTGAGTTATTGGTGTGAATTGTAGATAATACTAAGTGACCGGTAATTGATGCACGAACTGCAATACGAGCAGTTTCATCATCACGAATTTCCCCGATCATTATAATATCTGGGTCTTGACGAAGAATACTTCTTAATGTATTACCAAAAGTAAGACCTATATCACTCATTACTTGTACTTGATTTATACCAGCTATTTTCATTTCAACTGGGTCTTCAACAGTAATAACATTTTTAGATACTGTATTTAATATTTGTAACATACTATATACAGTAGTTGACTTACCACTACCAGTAGCACCAGCAACAAGAATAATACCATTTGGCATTTTAATTAACTTCTTTATTTTTTCTAAGTTCTTTTGTGATAACCCTAAGTTTTCTAAACCACCACTTGACATAGTATAATTAAGAATACGAATAACTATTTTTTCACCATCAACAATAGGAAGTGAAGATACACGTAAGTCTAAATCAACTTTATCAGATAAGTTTTTTATCGCACCATCTTGAGGAAGCCTTGATTCAGTAATATTCATACCAGATATAATTTTAATTCTTGTAAGTAAGTTTTTCTTAACAAAGTTTGGTACTTTTGCATATTCTAAAAGTTCCCCATCTATTCTAATGCGGACATTAAGACAATCTTCCGTAGGATCGAAGTGAATATCTGATGCTTTCTTATTAATAGCATCTATTATCATTTCGTTTACGATATCAACAACAGGTTTATTTTCATAGTCAAAATCTCTAAACATCTGTATCACACAATTCCTTTATTCTTATAATATTATACACTATATTTATCATTTTCACAATGCATTTTTGTTAATTTTAAAAATTTTCTAAAATGCTTGACTATCAAACATATATTTGATACAATTGATTTGCAATGAAATGAGAAAATTTGCTTGGATAATTTGCAAATTTGTTATATAATAAATCTAGTGTGTAAAGGTGGTGCAAAAATGGTTATAGGTATAGATGTTGATGACACAATAACAAAAACGAGCAAGTGTGCTAATAAGTTATTAAAAAATGATGATAAATATAATTATGTAATAGATTATCATGATTTAAATAGTGACGATTATGATGAATTTATAAATAAGTATATAAGTAATATTTATGATTGTGTACCCCTTAAAGAAGATGTAGTTAATACATTAAAGTTATGGCATGATGAAGGCATAAAAATTATTTTTATTACAGCCCGAGGTAGTGATAATTATAAGGATGCATTTTCAAAAACTGGATTATATTTTGCAAGTAATGATATTTATTTTGATAAAATAATATTTAAACAAAAAAGTAAGTTTGATGCATGCATTAAAAATAATGTTGATTTATTTATAGATGATAAAGAAGAAGTATTAGATGAAATAAAAAAGAAAGGTATTGCTACATTAAGAATAACTGATTCTTTAGAAAGTAAGCATGAAGTAGTAAAGACTTGGCAAGAAATTAAAGATTACGTAGATAGGTTGGTTAGTTATGGAAGAAAGAATAATTGATGCAAATACAAGCATCGAAGATATATTTGATAAAAGCATTAGACCAGAAAGTTTAGATGAATATGTTGGTCAAGATAAAATAAAACACAATTTAAAAGTATTTATTGAAGCAGCAAAGATGCGTGATGAGCCCTTAGATCATGTTCTTTTGTATGGTCCTCCGGGACTTGGAAAAACAACACTTGCTCACATTATAGCAAATGAACTTGGAAGTAATTTAAAAACTGCAACAGGTCCAGCTATTGAAAAAAGTGGAGATCTAGCAGCAATACTTTCAACACTTGAACCTGGTGATGTCTTATTTATTGATGAAATACACCGTATTCCTTCCTTTGTTGAAGAAATACTTTATTCTGCCATGGAAGATTTTACAATTAATGTTGTAATAGGCACTGAAGGGAAAAGTAGATCAATCAAAATAGATTTACCACCATTTACTTTAGTTGGAGCAACAACTAGAGCAGGTGATTTATCAAGTCCTCTTCGAGATAGATTTGGTATTGTTAATAAACTTGAGTATTACACAGATGAAGAACTGGCAAGTATAGTAAAAAGAACAAGCCAAGTTTTAAATATGAAAATAAACGATGATGCAGCAATGGAACTTGCTAAAAGAAGTAGAAAAACACCACGTATTGCCAATAGATTATTTAAGCGTGTTCGTGACTTTGCCCTTGTGGAAGGTGATGGCTTAATAAATTTAGATATAACCCTAAATGCTTTAGATAGATTAAATGTTGATACATATGGGCTTGATATGATTGATATTGAATATTTAAAAGCTTTAATAAATAAATTTAATGGTGGACCTGTCGGAGTTGAAACAATTTCAACAGCAATCGGGGAAGAAATATCAACAATTGAAGATGTCGTGGAGCCATTTCTTTTGCAAGAAGGATTTATAAAAAGAACCAGAAGTGGTCGTGTTGCAACAGAAAAATCATATAAACATTTAGGAATAAATCATAATATGTCATTATTTTAAGGAGGTTAAAATGATTTTAGATGGAAAAAAACTAAGGGAAGAACTTCTTGCAAGTTATAAAAATATAATAGAAAAAGAAAATTTGAAAATTAAACTTGCAATCATTCAAGTAGGTGATAATGAAGCAAGTAATATTTATGTTAAAAATAAAGAAAAATATTGTAATATGGTAGGTATTAAAACAGATATATATAAATTATCTAGTGATACAAAAGAAGAAGAGTTAATTAATTTAATTGATAAGTTAAATAAAATAAAAGAAGTAACTGGAATCATTTTACAAAGTCCAGTACCAAAGCATATTGATTATGATAAATGTAGCAAGACTATACTAAGTAGTAAAGATGTTGATGGTTTTACCAAAGAAAATATATATAAATTATATATGAATGAAGATACAATTATGCCTGCAACAGTAAAAGGGATTATTGTCCTTTTGAAAAAATATAACATTAACATAGATGGAAGTAATGTTGTTATTATTGGTCGTGGTAATATTGTGGGTAAACCATTATCCCTTGCCTTAACTAATGAAAATGCAACAGTAAGCTTACTTCATTCTCACACAAAAGATATAACAAAATATACAAAAGAAGCAGACATAATAATATCTGCATGCGGTATTCCAAATATTATAACTAGTGATATGATTAAAGATAACTCTGTTGTAATAGATGTCGGAGTAAATAGAATAAATGGTAAAATTGTAGGTGATGTAGATTTTGAAAGTGTTTCTAAAAAAGCATCATACATAACACCGAACCCTGGGGGAGTAGGTCCAATGACAATTGCCATGATTATAGATAATTTAATAAAGTTAAAGCGAGGTTGTTAGATGGATAAAATATTAGAAGATGCGTTAAAGAAAGAAAAAATTAGACAAGAGAATAATATTGAATTAATAGCTAGTGAAAATTATGTTTCAAAAGATATTTTAATCTTACAAGGAAGTATCTTAACAAATAAGTATGCTGAAGGTTATCCGAAAAAAAGATATTATGGAGGATGCGAAAATATTGATGTATTTGAAAGTACTGCTATAGAATATGCCAAAAAGTTATTCAAAGCAAAATATGCAAATGTTCAACCCCATTCAGGTTCATCCGCAAATATGGCAGTATATCGTGCCCTTTTAAAACCAGGGGATAAAGTCCTTGCTATGAATCTTCAAAATGGAGGACATTTAACACATGGTCACAAATTATCTTTTAGTGGTATTGATTATGATATAATTGATTATGATATCAATAAAGAAACGGAAGTCATTGATTATGATGCACTGGAGGATCTTGCTCTAAAAGAAAAACCAAAGATGATTATTGCTGGAGCAAGTGCATACTCAAGAATAATTGATTATGCCAGATTTAAAAGTATTTGTGAAAAAACGGGTGCATATTTAATGGTAGATATGGCTCATGTAGCAGGTTTAGTTGCAACTAATCTTCATCCAAGCCCAATACCTTTTGCAGATGTAGTTACATCAACTACTCATAAGACATTACGTGGTCCTCGCGGAGGATTGATACTTACAAATAATGAAGAAATTGCTAAAAAAATAGATAAAACAGTTTTTCCAGGCTTGCAGGGGGGACCACTTATGCATGTAATTGCTGCAAAAGCACAGTGTTTCTATGAAGCAATGCAGCCTGAGTTTAAGGTCTATCAAGAGCATGTCCTTGAAAATATTAAAGCACTAGCCAGTGTTTTACAAAATGAAGGATTTAGAATAATATCTGGTGGAACAGATAATCATCTAATACTTGTTGATGTTAAGAATTGTTGTGGTAAAACAGGTAAAGAAGCCCAAGAAATATTAGATAAAATTCATATTACTACGAATAAAAATGCAATACCAAATGATACAGAATCATTAACGGTAACAAGTGGATTAAGACTTGGTTCACCAGCAATGACATCACGTGGTTTAACAAAAGATGATTTTGAAAATATAGGTTTTATTATATCACGTGCGTTAAAAAATAGTAGTGATGAAAAAGTTTTAAAAGAATTAGAAAAAGAAGTATTAAATATAACTAGTAAATATCCATTATGGTATTAAAGGGAGGTAAAAAAATGGAAGTAAAGTTATTAGGTGTAACAAATGAAGAATACATTAAGAATCAAGTGCAAATTTGTGCTGCAGCAGGAAAATTATCAAGAATGCCTGGGACAGTATTTGATGCCTACACATCTATGAGTGATTATGAAAAAGCATTAAAATTTATTAAAATGGTTATTGGAATGGGACACACTTCAACAATAGATCATGATTATATGGTTTTTGCCTTATCCGGAGTAACCCCAGTCGTAGAACAAACAATCATTGCTGAAAGATTCTCATCATTTACCATTAAATCAAGACGTGAAGTAGATTTCTCATGTGTTGGTTTTTACACACCAGATTTTCATACCGAAGATGGAAGTATTTCTCCGGATAATGAATTGTTAAAAGAAAAATATAATAAATATATGCAAAGCCTTTTTGATTCATATGAATATTTTGTTTCATCTGGTATAACTAAAGAAGATGCAAGATTTGTTTTGCCATATTCATATCACTCAGAAATTATCATGGGTCTAGATGGAACTAGCTTAGCTAGAATGATTAGTCTTTTAACCAAAACAAAGTATAGTAATATAACTGAGTTAAAAGAACTTGGAGAGTCCCTAAAAAAAATATCAGAAACTAGAGCACCATATATAGATACTGTTGTAGATAAAGAACCAAAAGTATTAGAAAGTGAAACTGAACAAATACTAAAAGACTTAGGTATAACAAAAGAATATGATTTACTTGATGAACCTATTCTTTTATCACACACTGATAATTTAGATGAAACAATATTTATCAATGCCTTAGCAAGAATAAGTGGCAAGAGTGTTCATGATGCAAAATTAATGTATGATAAATTAATTAAAAATAATGAAGAGTTAAAAGCTAAGTTAATGAAATCAATCTTTAATGAAGTAAATCATGAAGATTTAAGACAAGTAAATATGAGATTCCAATTTGCCGTTCCATATGCAATACTTACTCACTTTACTAGACATAGAAGATTATCTTTATCAATCCCTGATTTTGTACCGAATAATGATTTATTAAAATATACAACACCACCAAAGATAAAACAAAATGACGGGTTAAATCAAAAATATGAAGAAATATTTAGAAAAAATAAAGAAATCTGGGAAGAATTTAAATCATATAACATTAAAGAAGAAGATTTAGTATATTTCACATTAAGTGGTAATACAATAAATATTATTATAAACTTTGATGGTGAAGCATTCCGTTGGATATGTCGCCTTAGGGAATGTACAAAAGCCCAATGGTGTATCCGTAATATAGTTACAAAAATGCATGAATTAATAGATGAAGTATCAACGTATTATTCAGCTAATCTTGGACCTGATTGTGTAACAAAACACATATGTGGTGAAGGAAAAGAATCATGTGGAAGACTAAAATTAATATTAAAGAAAGAGGGACTAAATAATGAAAAAAGGTAAATTAATAGTAATCGAAGGAACTGATTGTTCAGGAAAAGAAACTCAAGTTAAAAAAGTAGTAGAAAGATTTAAAGAAAAAGGAATAAACATTTATAACTATTCATTTCCAATGTATGATACACCAACAGGTAGAATTATTGGAGGACCATACTTAGGTAAATCTTATATTGGAGAAGGTTGGTTTAAAGAAGGAGCACCGAATGTTGATGCTCTAGCAGCTTCAGCTTATTATGCCGCAGACCGTAGATACAACATAGGTATTATAAATGATCACTTAAAAAAAGGTGACATAGTTATTCTTGATAGATATGTTGAATCAAACATGGCTCACCAAGGTGGTAAATTAAAAACACGCGAAGAAAGAGAAAAAATGTATCAAAAACTAGATCAATTGGAATTTGAAATAATGGAATTACCTCGTCCAGATGCTGTAATATTTTTATACATGCCATTTGAATATGCAGCAATATTAAAGAAAAATAGAGCGGAAACACCAGATCAACACGAATCAAATAAAGCTCATTTAAAACAAGCAGAAACTGCATACTTAGAATTAACTGAAAAATATGGGTATCAAAAAATCACTTGTGTTAAAGATGATGTAATTAGAACAATTGATGATATCAGTGATGAAGTAGTTGCAAGAATCGAGGAAATTATTAAATGAATATTTTAGAATACGATTATGACTTACCACAAAAGTTTATTGCACAAACCCCACTAAAAAATCGAAGTGATTCAAAATTATTATTATTAAATAAAGATAATGGTAATATTAAAGAAGACGTTTTTAAAAATATTGGTAAGTATTTAAAAAAAGGTGATGTTCTAGTTTTAAATGATACTAAAGTAATACCAGCTAGGTTAATCGGACAAAAAGAAGAAACAAAAGCAGTTATTGAACTTTTACTTTTAAAAGACGTTGAAGGAGATATCTGGGAATGTCTTGCAAAACCTGGAAAAAGATTACATGTTGGAACTATTATTAGCTTTGGTAATGGTCTACTTAAAGCAGAAGTTATTGAAAAAAAAGATGAAGGAATAGTACATGTAAAACTTATATATGATGGAATACTTATGGAAATACTAGAGAGTCTTGGAACGATGCCACTTCCTCCGTATATTCACGAAGCTTTATCTGATCAATCGCGTTATCAAACTGTCTATGCTAAAAACTTAGGCAGTGCAGCAGCACCAACTGCAGGGCTTCATTTTACAAATGAATTACTAGGTGAACTATCAAAAATGGGTATAGAAATATTATATGTAACTCTTCATGTAGGTCTTGGAACATTTAGACCTGTTGAAGAAAGTGATATAACAAAACACCATATGCATAGTGAGTATTACATAATGACTGAAGATGTTGCAAAAAAACTAAATAAAGCAAAAGAAGAAGGAAGAAATATTTATGCAGTTGGGACTACATCAACTAGAGTACTAGAAACAGTAGCTCATAAATATGATAAGTTTTCTGCTTGTAGTGGGAACACTGATATATTTATTTATCCAGGTAATTTCGAGTTTAAAGCAATAGATGGACTTATAACAAATTTCCATTTACCAAAAAGTACATTATTAATGCTAGTTTCAGCCTTATCAAAAAAAGAATATATATTAAATGCTTATGAATATGCAAAAGAACATGACTTTAGATTCTTTTCATTCGGAGATGCTATGTTTATTAAAAAAGACATATAGCATCTTTTTTCTTTCAAAATTTTGTAAAATTGTCCCATTTTTATTGTGCGATTACCAAATATCATGGTAGAATATATACTATGGAGGTAATTATGGAAAAATATGTTTATTTGTTTCAAGAAGGAAACAAAGATATGAAAAATCTCCTTGGAGGAAAAGGTGCTAATTTAGCAGAAATGACTAATATTGGTATGCCAGTTCCAAGTGGATTTACCGTTACAACAGAAGCTTGTAACAAATATTATAAAGATGGAAAGGAATTAAGTTCTGAAGTAATTGACCAAATTAAAGAAGCTTTAGAAAAGCTTGAAGCAAAAAGCGGTAAAAAATTTGGTGATTTAGAAAATCCTTTGCTAGTTAGTGTAAGAAGTGGTGCTCGTGCAAGTATGCCAGGTATGATGGACACTGTACTAAACTTAGGATTAAATGATGATATTGCAGCATCATTTTCAGAAAAAATCGGTAACAAAAGATTTGTTTATGATTCATACAGAAGATTTATTCAAATGTTTGCGGATGTTGTAAAAGGTTATTCAAAGAGTAAGTTTGAAACAATCATTGATGAAGTTAAAACTAAAAAAGGTGTTAAAAATGACATAGAATTAGATGAAAATGATATGGTTCTATTAACTAGTCTATTTAAGAATGCTTATAAAGAATTTGCGGGTGAGGATTTCCCACAAGATCCAATTGTTCAATTAATCGAAGCAGTAAAAGCTGTATTTAGAAGTTGGAATAATGAAAGAGCAATCTATTATAGAAGAATAAATGATATTCCATCAAGTTGGGGAACTGCAGTTAATGTTCAAGAAATGGTTTATGGAAATAGTGGAGAAAATTCCGGAACAGGTGTTGCATTTACAAGAAACCCAGCAACTGGAGAAAAAGCATTATTCGGAGAATATTTAATTAATGCTCAAGGTGAAGATGTTGTAGCAGGTATTCGTACACCAAGCCCAATAGCAACATTAAAAGAAGAAATGCCTGAAGTATATGAAGAATTTGCAAGTATTGCACAAGAATTAGAAAAACATTATAAAGATATGCAAGATATGGAATTTACTATTGAAAATGGCAAGTTATTTATTCTTCAAACAAGAAATGGTAAAAGAACAGCACGTGCAGCAGTAAAGGTTGCAGTTGATTTAGTAAATGAAAATATGATTTCTAAAGAAGAAGCTGTATTAATGGTTGAACCTAAACAATTAGATGCATTGCTTCATCCAACATTTACTGCCCAATCTCTAAAGAGTGGTAAAGTTGTAGCTACAGGACTTGCAGCATCACCAGGTGCAGGAACTGGAAAAATTTATTTCAATGCTGCTGATGTAATTGAAAATAAGAAAAAAGGAATTGATTCACTTCTTGTTAGACTTGAAACATCACCTGAAGATATCGAAGGAATGAATTCAAGTAAAGGTGTTTTAACTATTCGTGGTGGAATGACTAGCCATGCAGCAGTAGTTGCTCGTGGAATGGGAATTTGCTGTGTAAGTGGAGCTTCATCTATTGTTATAAATGAAGAAGAAAAAACATTAAAAATGCCAGATGGAACAATTTACAAAGAAGGAGACTATCTATCAATTGATGGATCAACTGGTAATGTTTACGCTGGTAAACTTGAAATGCAAGATGCATCAATTAGTGGAGACTTTGAAACATTTATGTCTTGGGCAGATGATGCCAGAGTACTTCGTGTAAGAACAAACGCTGATACACCAAAAGATGCAATTCAAGCAAGAAAATTCGGAGCAGAAGGAATTGGTTTATGTCGTACGGAACACATGTTCTTTGAACGCGACAGAATATTCAACTTCAGAAAAATGATTTGTGCAACAACCTTAGAAGAAAGAGAAAAAGCTTTAGAAAATATTTTACCTTATCAAAGAAAAGACTTCGAAGGCTTATATGAAGCAATGGCTCCATATAGTGTAGTTATAAGATATTTAGATCCACCACTACATGAATTCTTACCAAAAACCGATGCTGAAATTAAAGAACTTGCAAAAGACCTAGGAAAAACAACTGAAGAATTGTATGAAGTAATTGATTCATTAAAAGAATTCAACCCAATGATGGGACATCGTGGATGCCGTCTTGCTATAACTTATCCAGAAATAGCTAGAATGCAAACAAGAGCAGTTATCGAAGCAGCTATTAATGTATCTAAAAAAGGAATCGATGTTACACCAGAAATTATGATACCTCTAGTAGGTGAAGTAAAGGAATTAAAATATGTTAAAAACATCGTTTGCCAAACAGCAGATGCTATAATAAAAGAATCTGGTATTGATTTAAAATATGAAGTTGGAACAATGATTGAAATTCCAAGAGCAGCACTTTTAGCAGATAAGATTGCTGAAGAAGCAGAATTCTTTAGTTTTGGAACTAATGATTTAACTCAAATGACTTATGGCTTCTCAAGAGATGATGCTGGTAAATTCTTAAATTCATATTATGAAAAAGGAATATTTGAATTTGATCCATTTGCTCGTATTGACTTTGATGGGGTCGGACTTCTTATGCAAATGGGTGCTACAAAAGGACGTAGTGTTAATAAAGATTTAAGTCTTGGTATCTGTGGAGAACATGGCGGAGATCCAGCAAGTGTTGAATTCTGTCATAAACTAGGATTTAACTATGTATCTTGTTCACCATTTAGAGTTCCAATTGCTCGTTTAGCAGCAGCTCAAGCCGCAATTAAAGAAAAGTTAAATAGATAAGTTGATATTAAAGAGATTGAAATTATTTCAACCTCTTTTTTTGAATAAAAAAAAGAAGCAATAAAGCTTCTAACTATTAAATAATCTATCTTGCATTCTATCAGAATTATTTAAATACATCTTATACATTTTATATATATCACTATCTTTATAATTAACTTCTTTAAAATTATCATTTAAATCCAATATTATTTCATTTCTATAACTTATCAAAATAGGTGAGTGAGTTGATATAATAAATTAACTTCCTCTTTTGAACCAACATCAATCAAACACAAAAGTGAAAGTTGACCTTGAATTGATAATGTATGATTAATCTTGAAAAATATTATAAAGAGCATGTATCAAAAGAAGATTATTATAAATTTTATAATGAATTAATTACAAAAGCAGAAGAAGATAAAAAAGTAATGGAAGAAATCAACTTGATAACCAATGACGATCCATATGATGAGATGAAATATGAAGCATTTGATGATGAAGATGTCATAAGGATTTTGAAAGATTTATGTGAACCATCTCTTGATATTACTACTATAAAAAATACAAGATTGTTTTACTTTGTTCTATTCTATTTACATGATAATGGTTATAAGATAAAAGAATTTCCTAGAATTATTGATAGGGCACCTGAAGACCCATATAAATTTACTTGCAATGATATAAGAAATTTAGCAATCGAAAGAGGGTTAGATCATAATAATACAGTTCAATATATAACTAGAAGAAAAATTGTAGAAAATTTAACTTTTGAAAAAGAAGCAACCATTAAAATTGAAAATAATATTGATAAAATGTTTATGGAAATTTCTACTAGAAATGCAAGATTTGAGAATATGACTATTGATGAGAAAATAAAGGAAATTGCAAATCTTATTGAAAATCTTTTATATGTAGATGGTAATTATATTAAATTAGATTATTCAAAACATTGCTTTGAATATGTAGATGATGAAATAATAAAAAAGTATATAAAACAAATACAATGTTTTAGACATTCAAGTAATAACGCTTTAGAAGAGAGAAAACAATTTAGCGATGAAGAAAAAGAATTTATAATAGATTATGGTATAACAATTATTAAATTAATTTACAGTTTTAAATAAAAATTATTTTAACTATAATGTGTTAGAAACTAAAACTATTAATCACAAATGATTGAGGCAAGAGAAAAATCTAGTCCTTTTAAATTTTATATATACTAATTTATAAAAATATGGTATAATGTATTTGATGAGGAGGACAATAATATGAGCAAAAGATATGATGAATATATAAATAAAGTTACAAATAAAATGAACAATAATTTTCTAACTGAAGTAAAACCAATGGTTCCAGATGTTGATCAAAAATTAGAAAGAGAAATTAGAGATAGAGCAATCATCGAATTGGTAAAAATGTCTATTAGCAAAGGAATGGAATTAACATATGGTGATATCTGTCTAATGATAGATGACGATCCTTCTGAAAAAGAATATGAAAATATAAAAAATGAATTAACGCCTAGAACAAAGTAGTTTGAACTAATCAAATTGTATCTTTAAAACAATGATGGTATAATTATAATCATCATGTATTAACGAGTAAGGTATCAAAACTTTTAAATAATATTTTTTTATAATGATTGGGATTTAATCTATTACCTTTATTGATTGCGGTATATACTATTGAAAGTTGGTAGTAGAAATCTATTCCCTATAAAGACGGTGGCACAAGCCGCAATTAAAGAAAAGTTAAATAGATAAGTTGATATTAAAGAGATTGAAATTATTTCAACCTCTTTTTTTGAATAAAAAAAAGAAGCAATAAAGCTTCTAACTATTAAATAATCTATCTTGCATTCTATCATAATTATCTAAATACATCTTATACATTTTATATATATTACTATCTTTATAATTAACTTCTTTAAATTCATCATCACTATTAAAATTTACTTGTAAATAATCACTAGTAGTAGGTATAGTACATGCACTAAAAATTTGCCATAAACTTTTTTTCATTTTCAAAAGCTTTTTTATAACATAGTATTTTTACCATCAATCCAATATTGTCTTATTATTCCTTCCGTGAGCATAAATATTAGTATTTTTATTATCAATCCGAATACTTAGTTGGCATGCTCGGAGTAAAAATTAAAGAAAAAAATACTAGAAAATTGAAAAAATTTCTTTTTTTGTGTCTAAAAATTATAGTTTTTAAAACTTTTTTAAGCTCTTCGACATAAATCAACAAGAATTTCACAAAAAGTATGCTTTAATAATACCTCGAAAGGAGAAAATGTAAAAAAACACTAATATTACGAAGGGAGGAAAAATATGATTAAGATTAAAAATAGTGAGAATTTATATCCAACAATATTTAAAGAACATCTATTACTTTGTCTATTGAAATCATCTTACAAGGAAGATATTATCATCGAAGATGTAGAAAACATAACTTTATTAACAAGTATAATTAAATTAAATAGTTACACAATTAATAAATTTTTAAAAGAAATATTTAATAACTATAAAGAATTATCTTTTAAAATATCTAATGTTAACATGTTATATTACACAAATACATATCAAAAATATGAAGTATTATTATCCATAAGATTTAATGATTATAACTGGACTATGAAAATTAATGTTGAATCAGGATTAAACTTAAAAGGTAAAGATGAGGTTTTTCATTTACCAAAACTTAAGAAAAGAATAATATTAAAATATTTGACTAAAGAAGAAAAACTAGCAAAAATGTTTTTTCAAATAATCGAAAATATTTTAGCAAGTATTGATATTTTAGATAAATTCTACACACTTTATTATTCAAAAATAGATGACGAACTATTCTTATCAATATTAGAAAATATATACTCATCTACCAAAGAAAAGCTAAACATAAACGAACAAATAAAAAAAATCAATAATTTAAAAGAAAACAAAATATTTCGAAGTAAATGGCATAGATATACGTTAAAAAAAACAGATATCAAGTTTAATTTAAATGATATACAATTTTGTTTAAAAAATATATTGGCAAAATTAAAAGAAAGGGTGGTATAAATGAATAAAAAAATATTATTAATAATCTGTTTATTTTTAAGCTTTTCAAATAAAGTATTAGCATCAACCTTTAAAGGCGGCGATGTTATAAATGATATGTATATTGTAAAAATTGATGAATTTGGAAATAAAGAATACAAAAAAGCTCAATTTATTATTAATGAAAATAATGAATATGTCTATTGTATTGAACCTTTCGTCAAAGTAAAAAATAATGTAAAATATGAATATTATGAAGATGATTTTGAAAATGTTTTAGGTATAAGTAAAAAATTATGGCAAAGAATAAATTTAATTAGTTACTACGGCTATAATTATCAAGATAATTATTATGATCACACTAATTCATCATGGTATTATATTACTCAAATGCTTATATGGAGAGAAATATATCCTGAAGGATCATTTTATTTCACAAATACTTTCCAAGGAGAAATTAATCTAAATCTCTATGAAAATGAAATAAATGAAATTTATAATCTGGTTAATAATCATTTTACAATTCCAGAATTTAATATACCTGAGGTATATATAAATGAAACAATTACTTTAAAAGATAATTTAAATGTATTATACAAATATAAAACTGATAATGAAAATATCACATTAAATAATAATGAATTAATAGTTAAAGTCTTAAATGAGGAACAAACATTTAACCTTTATAAAGAAATGAATAATGTAAATCCAATTATTTTTATTTCAAATAAGAGTCAAAACATATTAAAAGGTTATATAAATATTCCAGTTTCTGCTTCATACAAAATAATAGCAAAAAAGCCAAAGGGTACAATCACTATCAAAAAATATGGAGAATCTCTAGTTATAGATGATAATAAGTATTATTTCAAAGCAAAAGAACTAGAAGGAGTAACTTATGCTTTATATAATAGTGATAACAAACTAATAAAGGAATTAACCACTAATGAACATGGTGAAATAACTTATGAAAATTTAGAACTTGGAACGTACTTTTTAAAAGAAACAAAAACCAAGAATGGTTATATTATCGATGAAGTAATTCATAAGATTGAATTAACAGAAAACAATAATGAAAAAGAAGTACTAGCAAAACTTACCTTAATTAACAACCTAAAAAAAGGAAAACTTATTATTAAGAAAAAAGATGCAAATAATCTAAATCCAATCAAGGATACTATCTTTGAAATAATATTTAATGAAAAAATAATATTCGAAGGAATTACCAATGAAGATGGAATACTTGAAATTGATAATCTTCCTTTAGGTACATACATAATCAAGGAAAAAACCCCAAGCCAAGGTTATATCAGCATCGATGATGATTACATCATTGATATTATCACTGATAAAGAAGTAAAAGAAATAGAAATATATAACATACCTGATACTAATATTGATTTATCTTTAAACTTTATTTATATAAAGAAAAAGTACTTGTATTTAATATAATGTTATGGTAAGATATTATTCACTAAAGGGAGATATTAAAATGAATAAAGAATTAATAGTTTTAACAGATGAATTAATGTTTGTAAGAAATGAAACCGGTGAATATGAAAAAAGAGAATACATTTCTAATGCCAAAGAAGTTCTTTTACAAGAAAATAAGATTGAAATAGTAACAAATCAAATGAATGAGTTAAAAAAAGAAATAGAAAAATGCACCACCAGAAAATCTTTACTAAGAACTACTTTAATTATGTCACCATTATATATTCCATTGACATTTTTAACAAATGCATGTTTTAGTGCTTTTGGTATGGTTGTTTATGAAAATTTAATCACTATTTTAATGAGTGGTTTAATCATGACATCAGCAACAGCGTTATTTGTTTTACATTTTCAAAAGAGTAACAAAAAGAACCTAGAAAAAACTAGAACCAGTTTAGTAAATGCTCGTATTTTGAAACACAAATATGAAAATGAATTATCTTTATTAAAAAAGAAATCTCTTTCAGAAACTAAAACTTTAGATGAAGTGGTATCACTTGAAGAAGAAACAAAACAAATTAAAACTCAAGTAACTCAACAAATAAATGGAAAACCACTAGTTTTAAAACGAAAAAAACAACTTTAACTTCTTTTTTAACACTTCCTGTGTTATAATAACCAATGAGGTTTTGAAGTATGAAAATAAGTGAAGTGGATAGAACAAAATTAAGCCCAATGATGGCTCAATACATGGAAATTAAAGATAAGTATAAAGAAGAACTAGTTTTTTATAGACTAGGTGATTTCTATGAAATGTTTTTTGATGATGCCCTAATTGCATCTCGTGAACTTGAATTAACTCTAACAGGTAGAGTAGCAGGTCTAGAAGAAAAGGTACCAATGTGCGGAGTACCTCATAATAATGTAAAACCATACATTGAAAAACTTGTAAACAAAGGATATCGTGTTGCAATTTGTGAACAATTAGAAGATCCAAGATTTACAAAAGGTATGGTAAAAAGAGGAATTGTTGATGTTATAAGCAAAGGAACAATCGCTGATAATGACCTACTTAATGACTTAGATTCATCATACATTGCAAGTATCCTTTTTTTCTCAGACATTATAGTTTTAACAATACTAGATATCTCAACAGGTTATCTAGCCACCTTATCTATAGAAAATGATGAAGAAAAACTAATAAATGAAATTCTAGAATACAACCTAAAAGAAGTAATATTCATAGATAATTTAAATACCAATCTAATAGATTTACTAAAAAATACCTATGGTATTGAAGTAACAATAAGTAGTGAATTTCTCTGGGATAAATACAAAAATTTACTAGATACAATCGAAGATGCTCGTGTTAAAAATGGAATAGCACATCTATTTTACTACTTAGATATAAGACAACTAAAAGATTTATCCCACATCAACAAAATTGACTACATCAAGAAAAATAACTATCTTGAAATGGATATTCACAGCATCAGAAATCTTGAACTAATCGAAACTCTTCGCCTAAAAGAAAGAACTTATTCTCTTATATGGTTACTAGATAAATGTAAAACGGCAATGGGAAGTAGAAAGTTAAAAACATGGCTACTAAACCCTTTAAAAGATAAAAGCAAAATTAATGAAAGATATGACAAAATAGAAAAATTAAACAATGAATTTATTTTAAAAGATGAACTTAAAAACGCTTTATATGAAGTATATGATATTGAAAGACTCGCAGGTAAAGTAATAAATGGAAGTCTAAATGCTAAAGACTTACTTCAATTAAAAAATAGTATCAAGGTTCTCCCAACAATCAAAGATATTTCCAGTAAACTTGGATTTAACTATTGTTTAAACACTCATGAAAAGTTATATAATTTATTAGATTCTGCCATAGTTGATGATCCACCAATAAGTATCAAAGAAGGCTACATGATAAAATCTGGTTATAATGAAGAATTAGATAACTTACGCGACATCCGAAGTGGGGGAAAAGACTTCGTCGCAGCATTCGAAGCAAAAGTAAAAGAGGAAACAGGAATTAAAAATTTAAAAGTTGGTTTTAACAAAGTCTTTGGTTACTTCATTGAAATTCCAAACGGAAGCAAATCTTTAGTAAAAGAAGAATATCATTGGGAAAGAAGACAAACTCTAACAAATTGTGAAAGATATATCTCTCCCGCATTAAAAGAAAAAGAAAGCATGATACTAAATGCTGAAGAAAATATCATAGATCTAGAATATAAATTGTTTTGTGAAATTAAAAATATAGTAAAACAAGAAGTACCCCTTCTAAATAAAACAGCAGATGAAATCAGTGATATAGATGCAATAGTGTCTTTATCAGTATGTAGTGAAGAATATAATTTAGTTCGACCAACATTAACAGAAGAAAAGATGATAAAAATCAAAGATGGACGTCATCCAGTAGTAGAAGTTGTAAGTAAAAGTGAATATGTACCAAATGATTGTATATTAGAGCAAGGAATAGATACTCTTTTAATCACCGGTCCAAATATGAGTGGTAAATCAACTTACATGAGACAACTTGCAATTATAGTAATCATGGCTCAAATGGGTTCTTTCGTGCCATGTAAATCAGCAACTCTTCCAATAATTGATAAAATCTTTACAAGAATCGGAGCTAGTGATGACCTAGTAAGTGGTGAATCGACATTCATGGTAGAAATGAAGGAAGCAAGAAATGCCATCGCCGGAGCAACTGAACACAGCCTTATCTTATTTGATGAACTAGGTCGTGGAACAGCAACATATGATGGAATGAGTCTTGCTCAATCAATTCTTGAATACATTAGTAAAAACATTCACGCATTCACGCTTTTTTCAACTCACTACCATGAACTAACTCGCTTAGATAAAAACTTCAAAAACATTAAAAATGTCCATGTTTCAGCAGTTGAAAATGGAAATGAAATAACATTCTTGCACAAAATAAAAAATGGTTCCGTAGATAAAAGTTATGGTATTCATGTAGCAAGACTTGCAAAAATGCCAGATGAACTCTTAAATCGTGCCCAAGAAATATTAGATGAATATGAAACAAACAGTAAGAAAAAAAATCCTTGTGAAAAAGTTCAACTAGCCATGGACTTTGATGTTCAAGAAAAAAAGGAAGATATTATCAAAAAAACAATTAACTCAATCGATGTTTTAAATACAACACCAATCGAAGCTTTAAACATATTGTTTGATTTAAAACAAAAAATAAAAAAGGGAGAATAATATGAATTTAAAGGAAATGATAGTTTTTTTAAAAAAATATTGTGGAGGAGAAAAAAAACTTTTTATTAAATCATTTGTTTTTTTATTTACTACTTCGATGATAGGAACTTTGTATGGTTATTTATTTGGGCTTGCAATTGATAAAGCTCGCATTAGTTCTTTTGGTTTAACAATAGCTGTATTATTTTTAATATATATTATAGATTTTATTGATAGCTTAGTTTTTGATAGATATGGAAGAATTTATGTAGAAAAGTGTGCTAATAATATAATGGAAAAAATTGGATGTGCTGTTTATGAAAAAGTAGGGTTGTTACCTGCGAGAGCTTTTGAAGAAAAATCTAGTGGAGAATTTATAAATCGAATTACTAATGATTCATCTACGATAGCAGATTCTTTCAGACAAATTCTTAGAATAATAATATCACTTTTTACTTGTGCAATTGTATTTATTTATATTTGTTTTAATTCATGGATAGTTGCTCTAGAAATAATTATTTATTTAGTATTGTTTTATATTGTTTCGCATAAATATTTACCTAGTATTAAAGAAAAGCAGAAGGAAATAAATAAGGAAAAGGATAGAGCAGTTGCTTCTGTAAGTGAATCTGTTCGTGGTATAAGAGAAATAAGAGCTTTAGGAATTAGAAAAAGTATGAATGATAATTTTAAAAATATAGTTAGAAATATATATTTTAAAATTAATAAGCAAATGATTACAGAAAGAAATTATAATGCTTGGATTTATATTTTAAATTGCACTTTAGAGTTTGTTATATTTACTACTTGTATCATTCTTATTATTAGTGGACATGGATCATTTGCATTCTTTATGGCTATGACATATTATATTTATAGATTTATGAATACGATTGAACTAATGATGAATTTATCTACAAGTATTCAAAAAATGAAAGTATCCATTGAGAGATTAAGTGAAATACTAGATAATAAATTATACAATGACGAAAAGTTTGGTATTGTTTCTAAGACTGATATTGATGGAAATATTGAATTTAAAAATATAACATTTAAATATCCAAATGAAGAAAAAGAAACTTTAAAAGATTTTAATCTAAGTATTCCTACCAATAAAAAAGTAGCAATCGTAGGTAAAAGTGGTCAAGGAAAAACAACTATATTTAATCTTTTGCTAAAATATTTTAAACCAACAAATGGTACCATTTATATTGATGATATACCCCTAGATGACTTCACCGAAGAATCTCTAAGACAAAATATAGCAATAATTCGTCAAGAACCATTTTTATTTAATAAAACAATATTAGAAAATCTAAAAATAGTAAATAACAAACTAACTTTAGAACAAATCCGTAGTTCCTGCAAACTTGCAGAAGTCGATGATTATATCATGAGTCTTCCTAATCAATATAATACCATGATAGGTGAGGGAGGCATCAATTTATCCGGTGGACAAAAACAACGTCTAGCAATAGCACGTGCACTACTTAAACAAAGTAAAATCATTTTATTTGATGAAGCAACAAGTGCCTTAGATAATGAAAACCAAAGAAAAATAAAACAAGCAATAGACAATTTAGTTAAAGACCATACAATAATAATCGTAGCACATCGCTTATCAACCATAATTGATGCTGACATCATTTACCTAATCGAAGATGGAAAATTAATTGATGAAGGAACTCACAATGAATTAATAAAGAAAAATAAAACATACAAGAAACTATATGCAAATGAATAAAAAATTTTTTAAGTGGCTTTATTGCAACTTGATAATAAAAATTTTGTAAAATTAATAATCTATGGTATAATAAATTATCAAGAAGGAGAAATGTGCATGGAAAAGATAATTCCAAATGGAACAGAAGTTTTAATATTTTTTAACTCAAAAAATGATTACGAAGAAGAAAAATTTATCAAAGGGGTAATTATTTCAAGTAAAGAATCCGAAGATTTATCATATCATGGAAGTCCATGGTATGTCCAAATTTATAAGATTAAAGGTGAAAATGGACAAATTTATGAAGCAACTCATCAAAGCCCATTATTTGGTGCATTCTACATAAGAACAATCGAAGGATACCTTGCATATCTAGAATACAAAATTAAAGAAAATAAAAAGAAAATAAATGATATTGAAAATGAAAATATGAATCTTTCTAATATCATTACATCATTAAGTTCACTACCACAAATGCATCATGAACAACAAACAGTATCAGGTGATAGTGAAGAAATAGCTAAAATGATAGAAAATTTCAAATATGTTTCAGATAAAGAAACAGAAGTTTTAAACAAATATGATAATAATATAACAAGAACTAGAAAGAAAAATGGATAGCATAAGCTACCCAAGTGCAACATCGAAGATCATCATAAGTAAAAATCCAAATATCGTAAATAAGGCCATTAGGTCTTTTTTTTCATTGGTTTGACTTTCTGGAATTAACTCTTGCACTACAACATAAATCATTGCACCACCTGCAAAAGCAAGTAGTATTGGTAAAAGTATTTGTACCTTTATAACAAGTATAGCTCCAATTACTGCAGAAATTGGTTCAACAATTCCACTTAAAACTCCAAATATAAATGCTTTTGTAGTACTCATTCCCTCTCTTCGAAGAGGTAATGATACTGCAGAACCTTCTGGAAAATTTTGTATTCCAATCCCTATTGCAAGCATAACCGCTGACATAAGTGTTGCCCCATCTAAATTATAAAAAACAGAACCAAAAGCAACACCAATAGCCATTCCTTCCGGAATATTATGAAGTGTTATTGAAAATATTAACATTAAACTTCTTTTCATACTACTTGCATTTTTATTATTTTCTGTTAATCTATCAAATATTTTATCTCCACTAAAAAGCAGTAAACCACCCAAAAGTACTCCAATTGAAACAATCAACCATGAAATTAAATTCAGATTATTAGCCATTTCTATAGCAGGTGAAAGCAAACTCCAAAATGTTGCAGCAAGCATAACTCCCGCAGATAAACCAAGCATTGCATCCATTGTATTTTTATTTACTTTTTTAAATAAAAATACAACTGCTGAACCCATTGAAGTAATTGCCCAAGTAAACATTGATGCAACTAAAGCCTGCAATGGGTATGTTAAATTTATATACCAATTAATCATATTCGCTCCTTTTTATCTAATGTATTGTATGAAGTAAAAAAAATATTGTGATTTTACTTTACAAATTCCCATTAAAACGATATAATAACATTTAAGTTTAGGAGGTACTCACTATGAATTTTAACATTCCCGTAATATTACTTAAAAATTTGGTTATCCTCCCTAATCAGGAAATTAAAATAGAATTAAATAATAAAATAAGTAACCTAGCAATTAGTGAATCAAGCAAAAACTATAAAGGTGAAATCCTTGTTGTTGCTCCAACTGATACTCTCGAAGAAGAACCAAGTGTTGAAGACTTACCCAAAGTAGGTGTAATTGCTAAAATTAAAAATAAAATAGATAAAGATGGTATCATCGAAGTAAAAATCCGTGGTATAAAAAGAGTAGCTATTTCAAAATACTTTCAAGAAAAGAAAAGCGTTATCTTATATAGTGAAGTAATGTATATTGACTTACCGCCATTAATTGAATCTGAAGAAAAAGCCATATTAAAAAAGTTAATCAAAGTTTTAAAAGAATATATAAATATATCAAAAACAATATCAAATGATATAATAAATTATGTAAGTAATTCAAAAGATTTAAATAAAATAACTGATGCTATAGCATCATTCTTACCATTTAACACAATTAAAAAACTAGAATACATGCAAGAAATAAATCCATTAAATCGGGCTAAAACTCTAATCAAAGATATGAATGAAGAAATAAAGTCTGTTGAACTTGATAATGAACTTGAAGAAAAAATGGAAGAGTCACTACAAAAAGAACAACGTGAATATATATTAAAAGAAAAACTTAAAACTATTAAAAATGAACTCGGAGAAGAAAATTGGAAAAATATTGAAGTCGAAGAATATCGCAAGAGTCTTCATAAATTAAAAATAGATAAAAAAACTAAAGAACACTTTGCTCATGAAATAGATAAATATGAAATAATGAGTGAAAACAGTCCAGAAGTTAGTGTGATGCATAACTACCTAGATTGGGTAATAAATTTGCCATGGAATAAAAGTACAAAAGAAACATCTAACTTTGAAGCAGTATATAAAGATTTAAATAAATCACATTACGGTCTTGATGAAATTAAAACAAGAATAAGTGAATATATTGCAATTAAAAATTTAAATCCTAAAATAGCAAGCCCCATAATTTGTTTAGTGGGACCTCCTGGTGTAGGTAAAACAACAATTGCTATGTCAATTGCTACATCACTAAATCGTGAATTTTATAAAATTAGTGTTGGGGGATTAAATGATTCAACAGAACTTATTGGAACAAGAAGAACATATCTAGCATCAAGCCCAGGTAAAATAATTCAAGGATTATATAAAACTGGAACAAATAATCCTGTTATGTTAATTGATGAAGTAGATAAAATGGTAAAAGACTTTAAAGGAGATCCAGCATCAACTCTTCTTGAAATACTAGATCCAAATCAAAATAAGTATTTTATAGATAACTATATCGAAGAACCATTTGATTTAAGTAACATATTATTTATTTTAACAGCAAATAATATAAATGATATACCACCAGCAATACTTGATCGTGTTGAATTAATTGAACTTAACAGTTATACAATATTTGAAAAAAAAGATATAGCACAAAATTACATGTTACCAAGAATATTACTTGAAAACATGGTATATGATAGTAAAATAAAATTTAGTGATGAACTTTTATATTTCATCATCAATAACTATACAGAAGAAGCTGGAGTAAGAGACTTAGATAGAGTCTTATCATCTCTTGCTAGAAAAATAACTATTAACAATGTTAAAGTTTTAAATACAGAAAGAATAATTAAGTTACTTGGAACTCCAAAATATCAAAAACTAACTATAAATGAAGATGAATATGGTGTAGTAAGTACTCTTGCAGTTGCAAGTATAGGTGGTATAGTTTCTAAACTTGAAGTAAGTCTAAATAAAGGTAGTGAAAAAATAACAATAACGGGTAATACCGGAGAAATTTTAAAAGAAAGTATTTTGGTATGTTTAACTATGCTTAAAAATAAGTATAAATATAATTTCCATAACCAAGATATTCACTTACATTTCTTAGATGCTTCGACTAAAAAAGATGGATCAAGTGGAGGATTACCTATTGCAGTTGCAATATGTAGTAGATTTGAAGAAAAAAAGATTCCCGAAGATATTGCATTTACCGGAGAAATTACCCTAAATGGAAGTATTTTAAAAATCGGAGGACTCAAAGAAAAGCTAATCGCTGCATATAATAAAAATATCAAAGTAGTTTATATACCTACATCGAATATGGATGATTTAAAAAATATTCCCAAAATAATTTTAGAACAACTTGAAATAATTCAGGTAAGTAATTTCAGTGAGGTATATACAAAACTATTTAAATAATGTATAATAATAAGGGAAGTGAAGTATGAATACATTAGAAATTTATAAAAACTTAAAAATAGTAAAAATAATTAATGAAATAAATGTTGATATAGAAAATGTAACAATAGATACAAGAAAAGTAGAAAAAGGATCATGTTTCATAGGTATAAAGGGAGAAAAAACAGATGGAAACTTGTTATATAAAAAAGCTTTCGATGCTGGTGCAAGCCTAGTTATCCTTGAGTATTTTGATGAATCACCAGAAAATATTAATTACTTAAAAGAAAATAACAAATCAGTTATTATAGCACCATCAACAATCGAAGCATTAGGTTTATTGGCAAAACTTAAAAGAAGTGAATTTTTTAGTCCAGTAGTTGCTGTAACAGGTAGTGCAGGAAAAACTAGTACTAAAGATATGATTTATAGTGTTTTAAAAGAAAAATATAAAGTACATAAAACAATAGGTAATCAAAATAATCATATCGGATTACCACTTACTATTTTATCACTTGATAAAGATAATGAAATTTTAGTACTTGAAATGGGAATGAATCACATAAAAGAAATAAGTTACTTAACTAATATTGCTAAACCAGATGTAGCAGTTATAACTAATGTTGGAACAGCACACATAGGTAACTTAGGTAGCAGAGAAAATATCTTAAAAGCAAAATTAGAAATACTTGAAGGATTAAATCCAAATGGAACAGTTATTATTAATAATGATAATGACTTATTACATAAATGGTACTTAGAAAATAAAGATAATTATAAAGTAATAACAATTGGTATTAATGAAGTCTCTGATTATATGCCAGTAATTATAGAAAAAGGTGAATGGGGAACAACATTCTCATGTAAAAATACCATTTATAAAGTACCAGTCGGCGGAGATCATTTCATCTATAATGCTCTTTCTGCAATTGCAGTTGCCAATTTATTTAATGTATCAACTAAAGAAATTCAAGATGGTATAATTAATTTTGAATTAAGTTCAAATAGAATGAGTGTAAGTGTAACTGAAGGTATAACTTTAATTGATGACTCATATAATGCTAATTTTGATTCAATGAGTTATGCTATTAAATATTTAGCAAGCCTACCTGGAAGAAGTATCGCAGTTCTAGGTTCTATGAAAGAACTTGGTAAATTTTCAGAAAGCTTACATCGTAAAATTGGTGCTCTTGTTGCAAAAGAAAAGATTGATATTTTAATAACCGTCGGAGATGAAGCAAAATTTATCAATGAAGAAGCAATAAATAATGGTTATAATAAAGATACATCATATCATTTTGAAACAAATAAAGAAGCAATTGCTTTTATAAATAGTATCAAAAGAAGTGAAGATAACATTTTAGTTAAAGCAAGTAATTCACTAAATTTTAAAGAAATAGTTGATAATATAAAATAAAGAAAAGGAGTTAGTAATGAAACTACAATTTAAATTAGATTATAAAGATCAAAATACAATGGGAAGACTTGGAACAATTACATATAATGGAAAAATATATGAAACACCAATGTTTATGCCAGTTGGAACTAATGCTACAGTTAAGACACTTTCTCCAGAAGAGCTAGTGGATATTGGTTCAGGTATAGTTTTAGCAAATACTTACCATTTATGGTTAAGACCCGGGGAAGATATCGTTTATAAAGCTGGTCAACTTCATAAATTTATGAATTATCATGGACCAATTCTAACAGATTCCGGTGGATTTCAGGTATTTTCCCTAGCAAAACCAAAAGATATATCTGAAGAAGGAGTTAAATTTAAAAATCATTTAAATGGTGATAGTCTATTTCTAACGCCAGAAAAATCTATTGATATTCAAACTAAACTAGGTAGTGATATCATGATGAGCTTTGATGAATGTGTAAAGTGGCCAAGTACTCATGAATATATGGAGCAAAGTGTAGAAAGAACATTACGCTGGGCAAAAAGAGGAAAAGCTGTAAAATGTGATAATGATCAATTATTATTTGGTATTGTTCAAGGCGGTGAATATCCAGATTTAAGACGTCATTGTGCTGAGGAATTAGTTAAAATGGATTTTGATGGTTATTCAGTCGGGGGCACATCTGTTGGTGAAGATAAGCCTACGATGTATAAAATGGTTGAATACTCAACTCCATATTTACCTGAAGATAAGCTTCGTTATTTAATGGGGGTCGGAGATCCAATTGATTTAATTGAAAATTCAATGCGTGGAATAGATATCTTTGATTGTGTAAGTCCAACAAGACTAGCAAGACATGGACATGCCTATACTAAGTATGGAAAAATCAATTTAAAAAATAGTAAATATAAAGAAGATTTTACTTCCATAGATGATTGTGATTGTTATGCATGTAAAAACTATACTAAAGCCTATATTAGACACTTAATCACTAATAATGAAACATTCGGAGCAAGATTACTTTCAATTCATAATATTTATTTCCTACATCAAATAATGAAAAATATAAGAATAAATATTAAAAATGGAACAATGAAAGAATATCGTGATGAATTTGTTAAAAATTATTATGGAGAAGCACATGAATAAAATAAATAAATATTCTATTACTGCATCTATAATAATTATAAGTGGCTTACTTATCGGTGTAACATCATATAAAGTAATAAAAAAACATAATGATAAACTAATACTTGTCAAAGAAAAATATATTATTGAAATGGCTGAAAAGTGCATAAACGAAGATAAATGTAAAAGTGATAAAGTTACTTTAAAAGAACTACAAGCTTTAAATTATATAAAAAAGGAAGTAAATCCAGTTACAAAAGAATATTATAATGAAGAATCATTCGTTACATATGAAAATAATGAATATGTATTTAAAAACATTCCTAATTAAATAAAGACTCATTTAGAATCTTTATTTTTTTTATTTATTCCTAGTATTCCTCCTAAAGTACTACATAATAATAAAATCATATAATAAATAATAGATAATAAACTAAACTTATTTATAAACAAATTAATAATTACAAGTATTAATATAAGTAAACCACCAGTTTTTAACCCAACCACATACCCTTGCTTTAAAGCAAGATGTCCATTTCTAATACCAAGTATTAAAAACATAATACTATTAAATATAAATATTAATGCATTAGTTATAGTTTCATTTATACCGATTAAATTAAGTAAACTACATATTATAATAAGTAATATTAAAAATATTAAATAATATCCAATATATTTTATAAAGTTTTTCATATTTATCACCTAATAAATTATATTATATATTGTTTAAAATATTACTTATTAACCCATAATAACTATGGTGATCTTATGAGTCTATTTATAGTTTTATTTAGAACAATATTTTTTTACTTCTTTGTTCTTATTTCATATCGTATAATGGGTAAAAGAGAAATAGGTCAACTAGGTGTTATAGATTTAATTGTATCTATTCTTATCGCAGAACTAGTTGCAATAAGTATTGAAGAGTACAAACAATCTTTAATGCTTACAGTAATACCCATAAGTATACTAGTTTTACTAGAAGTCTTATTTGCATTTTTTTCTATAAAAAGTAGAAAATTTAGATTATTATTTGATGGTAAACCATCATTAATTATAGCAAATGGTAAAATAAATTATAAAGAAATGATTAAACAAAGATATTCTCTAGATGATTTACTTGTATCACTAAGACAAAAAGAAATCAGAGATTTAAGTATGGTTGAATATGCATTCTTAGAACCAAACGGAGAATTATCGGTATTTAAATATAACTTCTTTAAATTACAAAGCCCATATCCTGCAGCATTAATATTAGATGGAGAACTTCAAAAAAGTGTAATAAAACATATTCATAAAACAGAAGACTATATTAAAGAAGAACTCTCAAAGAAAAACTTAACAGTTAAAGATATCTTTTATGCATTTTATAAAAATAAAAAAATTTATATCATAAAGAAAACCGATTTGAATTAAATTTTACACAAATTACTATTTTAATATTTTCATTTTTATGAATTTATGCTAAACTATTAATAGTAGGGTGATTGACAAATGAATAAATTCATAAAAAGAATAAAAGATAATCAAGCATTATATGTATTAAGTATCTTAATAATAGGTATATTACTCTTGCTAATTGCAAGAATTACATATGCATACCTAGCTCCAAGAATACAAAGTGCACTAGGTAATGTAACAACTATATCAGATACAGTAGATGATTTTAAATTAGAATTAGGTAGACCTCTAAGTCTAAATGCAACAAGCACAACACTTCCTGAAAGTGGTTCAAATTTAGTGGTAACTTCAACTGAAATAGCAAAATTAAAAGCCAATAGCACAAAGAAAACAGCCAACTACAACTATTATTTATACTTACAAATTACTAATAACACATTTAAATATTCAGATGGAACAACACCAGAAATAATACTTACAATAACAGATCCAAATGGTAATGAAATAACATCTTTAGATAATTTAACTTATGGAACATATAATGGTGTATCAGGCTTTGATGTAACAACTAAAACTGGTTTATTTGCTATCGCAAATAACTATGAAATAACATCAAATTCAAGCACTACATATACAGAACATGATTGGAATATTACACTTACATATCTAAATCTAAACATAGACCAATCAGGTAACTATGGCAATAGTTTTGAAACAAAATTATATTTACAAAAAGAAGAAAAAGAATTAACGATTGCGGATGTCTGCCCAGGTAAATCATTAAGTGATTGTGTTATTGCTCAATATACTGGAATAAAAAATTCTAATATATATTATCACGATTCTAACCTAACAAATGGAGCAGGAGATAACTCATATAGATATGCTGGAGCAAGTGATCAAGTAAATAACTATGTATGTTTTGGATCAAATGTAACACCATGTCCAGCAGATAATCTATATAGAATAATCGGAGTATTTGGTGATAAAGTAAAACTAATCAAATCAGATTATGCAACAAGTGCATTATTAGGTGCAGATGGAGATTACAGCAAGATGTATACTGCAAATAATTGGGACAATTCAAATTACAAAGGAAATAATTTAGCTAATATAGCAGCATATAATTGGAATAAGTCTAATCAAAATACATGGAGTTTATCAAATTTAAATAAAACAAATTTAAATACAAATTTCATAACAAATATAGGAGCAGACTGGGCAAATAAAATTGTAGAAACAACATGGAAAGTTGGTGGAAATACATGGGCAAATATAGGAACTCAACCAGCTAAAACAGCATATCAAAATGAGATAGTAAATCCAGTAACAACAAATAGTCAAGATAATAAGACAGAATATAGTGTAAAAATAGGATTAATGTATGTAAGTGACTATGGATTTGCAGCAGCCCCAAGTGCATGGACAGCAAATTTAAACACTTATAATGGCGAAGCCATTAAAAATGTTAATTGGATGTATATGGGGCTTTATGAATGGACTATTTCCCGTTATGCGGACGGTTCGTACGGTGCGTTCAGTGTGTATAACACCGGTAACGTGAGCTACGGCAGTGTTGGCCTCCGTGCGTACGGAGTTCGGCCAGTCTTTAATCTCTCATCTTCCGTGAACTATGTATCGGGAAGTGGCACTGCCGCTGATCCGATTGTGGTAAACTAGGATCGGACATGTCTGTCTAGCGCGTACGCGTGCTAGGGTCAGGCGGGGTGCAAAATAGAGACACAGCAATAAATACTACAAAATTTTAATATATTAATGAAAGGAAATGAAATAAATGAAAATATTATGTATAGGACATTCTAGCTGGGATATGACTGTTCCAGTAGATGATTACCCAATTGAAAATACTAAATATAGATTTAGTGAAAAATATAGTGCTGGTGGAGGACCTGCATCAAATGCTGCATATCTTCTTGGTAAATGGGGTATAGAAACAGTTATTGCAACCACTATTGGTTCTGATGACTTTGGAACTAAAATTAAAAAAGAATTTCAAGATATAAAAGTAAATACTGAATATATTGAAACAAACTATGAAAAAGAAACATCTTTCTCATTTATTCTTATTAATAAAAAGAATGGTTCAAGAACAGTATTTAATGTAGCAACAGAACATCCTGCATTAAAAAAACTTAACTATGACTTTACTCCGGATATCATATTTACAGATGGACATGATTATGGAGCAACACAAAATGCTATAAGTAAATATCAAAATGCAATAAGTGTAATTGATGCTGGTAGAATAACCCCTGAACTACTTGAACTATGCAAATATATTAAATATATTGTATGTAGTAAAGGTTTTGCAGAAACAGTAACAGGTATGAAATTTGATTTTAATAATCCACAAAGTTTGGTAAATATTTATACTAAATTACAAAATAAATATCCAAATAGTAATTTAACAATAACTCTAGAAGAACATGGTTGTTTGTATACATCAGGTAATGAAATAAAAATAATGCCTGGTTTAAAACTTACTCCAGTAGATACAACTGGTGCAGGTGATATATTCCATGGTGCATTCACTTATGGACTAGCTAATGGTTTTGATATGGATAAGATAGTGACATTTGCAAATATTGCAGCAGGCTTATCTGTTACTAAAATGGGTTCTAGATTATCTATTCCATCATTATCTGAAGTAATGGATTATTATAATGCTAGATTTAATGTTAGTGCTACACAACAGACTAATAATACTGGGGAAGCAAATAGTGCTAACTAGTAAGACACCTAAATTAGACCTACATGGTGAAATAGTATCTATGGTAGAGGTATTAGTTAATGAATTTATTACTGATAACTTAAAAATGGGTTATAGTGAAGTAATAATAATTCATGGAAAAAGTACTAATATCTTAACAAAAGAAGTTCATAAAGTATTAAAAAGAAATAAAAATGTTAGAAAATACTATAAAAATAATTGGAATCTGGGGGAAACAATCGTTGAAATTAATGAGCAAAAATAAAGACTTTTGCTCATTTTTCATGAAATATTTGACAATTGGTGTTAAATTTGGTATAATTTAGCTCCAATAAGGAAATACTACGAATATATGAAAAATTTACACAAATTTGACAAAAAGTTAAGAATGTGGTATAATTTAATTGTTCGAGTAATTAGGGGGTATGGAAAAATGAAAGGATACGTTTTAGAATACGTCTGTGAAAATGAATTTAAAAAGTTAGAAAGAGCATTAAAGAAGTATAATATGTTAGCTTTTAAAAAGTTAAACTTCGATTATTATCCATCTTTAAGAAATGGTAACTTTGTAGGTGAATTAGTATCAGTAAATAAAAAGAATGGTACTGAAACTTATGAATTAAAATTACCAAGTGATAAGATGTTTGCTCAAATTCATGGTGAAGTTAAATTAGTATATACTGTTCATAAAAAAGATGAAGTAGTAGTACTTGAAACAATTACACCATCAGAAATACTTTTAGAAGGTCACAGATCAGAACTTACAACTTATAAAGGAATAATGATTTCAAAAGCAAACGCATCAAAAGACATGTTTAAAATTGATTTATTAAATATGTTACAAGATAAATAATATAATGTTTAAAAAACTTAAGCAAAGGGGGTTGCTTAAGTTTTTTTAATTTTTAAAGAAAAAAGGTTGCATATGAGGAAAATTTGTGGTAATATTAATATTGTCATGGACCTCTAGCTCAGTTGGTTAGAGCCCCCGGCTCATAACCGGGTTGTCGCAGGTTCGAGTCCTGCGAGGTCCACCATTATATGCAGGCGTGGCGGAACTGGTAGACGCGTTAGACTTAGGATCTAATGGAAAATTCCGTGGGGGTTCAAGTCCCTTCGCCTGCACCAGTGACGAATCTGTTCGAACTATTCGAACTTTAAATATAAATATCAACTCAATTTGGGTTGATTTTTTCGTTTTTTGAAAAAATCATAGAAAGGATTTGTTTATGATAAATATTATTAAATAAGAAAATTCAAAATTAAAAAGAACTATCAATTATTTTGAGAACTTATTTAATAGGTTAGTTAGTCTGTTTTATTAAAAAATGAATCTTTGGGAAAGAAAAAGATCGAGAGGATTATATGCATTTTTCAAAGGAATTATATGAGCACGAAATATTTAGTGAAGAAACAATAGAAGATATTAGAGATGATTATAAATTTGCTATAGAACATGACAATAACAAAGATAAAGACGATTTTGATTTAGAAATATAGTAAATTATCACAATTAATGATATAATTGAATAGAAAGTACGAGGTGCAAAATGGAAAATAAACCTAGTGTCTTATATAGAGGACTAAAAGTTGATTATAATAGTTTACAAAATTTTGAATTTTCTGGTGGTGATTTAAAAGTTAACTATGCTCCTATTATTGATCAGTATGGCAGAAAAACTGTTACCGATGGAAATGAGTATGGTGTTTATATGTCTGATAATTTGAGTATGGTAACATCAGCATATGGTGATTTACATCATGATGGGATACCAATTCATAATAATTTATCCATTTATAACGAGCGAATAATGATACCATCCATTGCAGTAATATATCAAATTAATACAGATGGATTAGATGTAAGAAAACCATTTATTTCAGACCAATTAAAGGGCCATTATAATAATGGTTTTCAAGGTGATGAATGGATAGCAGATATTATTCCTGCTAATAATTATGCATTATATCGTGTTAGAATTGGTGCAGATATTTTGCACGATGCAGAAGATATTGACTTATTAAGAATAAAAAATATATCAGAACAAGTAAAACAAAAATTAGAAATGCGTAAATACAGACTAGAAACATTTGCTAATGCTATGGAAAGAATGTCGCCAATGAAAAGAAATGTTCTTGGTAGAGATGAATTAAGTATTTTAAAATCTATTTATGGCAAAAATGGTTTAAAGTATATTAATGAAGATAGATTACTTACAAGTGATGTAGATGGTATGTTAAGATATTTAGTGGCAAAGACATTTAAACAAAATGAATCAGATATAGATTTTCAAACAATAAGATATATAAATGGTTTAAAAGGACAAGCAACAAATATTGATTCAATTATTGAAATTTTAAAAAATGATAAAATAAAAAATATGCAAGATAAAGTTGCGTTTGAAAAAAGAAAGAAGCAAGAAGGAGTTCCTTATGTAACAAGTAAGTTTGATAAGCAAGAAAAAAGATTAGATGGTCTTATATCTATGGTACTTCTTCGTCGAAAGAAAGATAACCAGTATAAACAGGAACAGGCACAAACACAAGTAAATACTTCTATTAATGAAAATAAAACAAGAGAAGATCAAGAATGGGAAATGATTAAAGAAAAATATGATTATGATGAATTAAAACCCGAAAGACAACAAATTGTAGAACAGCAATTTCATGAAATGATTTATAAAAGGAGAATGAGAGAAATTGGCATTGATGATAATTTGTTTGATGATATAAAAGAAGAAACTGAAATAACTGAAAATGTTGAACGAACTGAAAAAAGGATGATGTAACTTTGCAAAATAAAGAAAATGGTAATAAGTAATATTTTAAATAATATAAAATTCGAATTATGTATTAATAAAGAAAATTAAATGTATTTTATCAAAATATGTAAAACAACGAATAAAGGTATGTTGTAAATTTTAAATGTATGTTATATTACTAGTAATATAACATATAAAATAAATGATAATGATGAAGTATTTAATATAATAAACAGTATCTATAATGAATTTAAATTAAATCAACAAAAAACCATAAATTCGATAAAAAATTACAAAAAAAATCAATTTTCACAAAAACATCACAAAACTATCACAATTGAATAGTAACATGTATATCGGAGGTTGAAAGAAGTATCAACACATGATGTTTATTAATCATTAACTCTTTTACAAACCTTTCTATAATATAAATTATAGTCTTATAGTTCCTACAATATTAAGTATTAAAGTTTTCTTTTAAATATGTAAACAATATAAACGGTGTTGGTATGGAGCCTCCATGATGGAATTTCTTCCATCTTTTTTTTGACTAAATTTACCAAACGAATGTATTGACACAATAACAAATGTATAGTATTATAGATACATCGTTTAAAAAGAGTTTTATGTATTAGAAACCTCGATAATATTTACAATTTTAGAAATACATGATACAATATTATCGGATTAAAATATGAAAGGGTGGTTACGATGGATAACAAAACAACAATCTTCAATGTATTAGAGTTACGGCAAGAATTAATTCTTATGACCCTAAATGAAGTAATCGAAGCATTAGAATTTAAAGGATACAATGCAACTAATCAAATAGTGGGCTATCTTTTATCCGGAGATAGTAAATACATCACAACATTTGCCGATGCTAGAAAGAAAATTTGTGCATTTGATAGAAGTGAAGTCTTAAGAGCAATCATTAATGGGTACTTAGGAAAATGAAAAGATATATAGGTTTAGATTTAGGGACAACTACATTAGGTGTTTCCATAACAGATAAAACAAATACACTAGTAAGTCCAGTTAAATTAATTAAATTTAAAAAGGAAGATTATGATTTTGCTTTAGATGAGTTAATCAAAATTGCAGAAGAAAAAAAGGTTAAAGACTTTGTTTTAGGTCTTCCAAAGAATATGGATAATTCTCTAGGTTTTGCAGCAAATCGAAGTCTTAATTTTAAAACAATGCTCGAAGAAAAAGGCTTTAATGTTTATCTTGAAGATGAAAGATTAACCACCGTCGAAGCACTAAATATTATGAAAAATAATGGAATGAAAAACATTAAAGAAAAAGAAAAAACTGATATCTTATCATCAGTATTAATACTTGAAACATTTTTAAAGAGGGAAAAATATGAAAAATAAATTAGTAATTGATAATAAAAAGAAAGACACATATAAACCATTATTAAAAATAAAAACAGATGATGAAGAGTATATCATCTATACCAAAAATGAACAAAATAAACTAGGGGATACCATTTGTTATGTATCAAGTTATAGTTTTAATGATGGAACTCAAAGACTTGAAACAGTTGATGATGTTACTTTAGAAATGTTAGATAATATATTTATGCAAGTAGAAAATTTAGTGAATAAAAAGGAAAGTAGTGATTAAGATGAAAAAGAAAAGGAATAAAAAAATAATAATTATAATAAGTTCTGTTGTGGGGTCAATTCTTATTTTAGTGCTTCTATTTATGTTTTTATTGTCCCCTGCAGGTAAAAGTAATAAAACAATAAATTTTGAAGTAAAAAAAGGTGAAAAAACACAAGTGATCGTAGGCAACTTAAAAAGTGCAGGATTAATACGTAGTAAGTATGCATCACTAATATATATGATTCTAACTAACAACAAAAACTTACAAGCGGGTTCTTATGAACTATCAAAAGATATGTATGCAACAGATATTATTAAATCGATTAACAATGGAAATATAAAAGAAGTTAAGAAACCTAGTGTTAAAATAACATTTAAAGAAGGTACAACTCTTAAAAACTACATAAAACAAATAAGTGAAGAAACAAATATAGATTATGATGAAGCAATTAAAAAAGTAAATGATGCATCTTTCTTAAAAGGTTTAATAGCTGATTATTGGTTCTTAACGCCAGATATACTAAATACTCTTATATATTATCCACTTGAAGGATATTTATTCCCAAATAGTTATGAATTTTATAAAGAAACAACTATTGAAGAAGTAATAAAGAAAATATTAAATGAAACAAAGAAAAAATTAGATCCCCTAAAGGACCAAATTGAAAATGATAAACATAGTATTCATGAACTATTAACAATTGCATCAATTGCTGAAAAAGAAGCTAATTCATATGATGATAGAACTAAAGTAACTCAAGTAATTTACAAGAGATTAGACCTAAATATGGCACTTGGAATGGATGTTACAAGTTACTATGGAGTTCAAAAAGAAATGACAGAAACAATCACAAAACTTGACTTAAATGACAAAAACCCTTATAATACTAGAGTTACTTCGTTTATTGGGCTTCCTGTAGGTCCTATTTGTAATCCTAGTATTGATAGTATCAAAGCAAGCTTAAATCCAGCTGATACAGACTATGTTTACTTTGTAGCAGACGTAGCAACTGGTAATGTTTATTTTGCAACTGATGAAAAGGGATTCAATGAACTTGTAACAAAATATATAAAGTAAGGTGAGAATTATGAAAGAAAACATAATGGAAATGGAAAAATATGCAAGTGAAAATAATGTTCCAATAATTGAAAAAGATTCAATAGCTTTTATTATGAAGTATATTAAGAAAAACAATATTAAAAGTGTATTAGAAATTGGAAGTGCAATAGGTTATTCAACAATTCTAATGGCTTCATCCAATCAAGATACGATTGTTACCACAATTGAAAGAGATGAAACAAGATACATGGAATGCTTAAAAAACGTTAAAAAATGTGGAATGGAAAAAAAGATTAACGTTGTGTATCAAGATGCATTAGAATTAAATCTATCTGAAGATCTAAGATATGACCTAATATTTATTGATGCAGCAAAAGGGCAATATATTAAATTTTTTGAAAAATACAAAAATTTCTTAAATCCAAATGGAACAATAATCACTGATAATATTAATTTTCATGGTTATGTAGGGCAATCAAGCAAACTAGACAAAGGTAATTTAAAAAGTCTTGTGGAAAAAATCGAAAAATATATTGAATTTTTAAAGACTAATCCAGAGTTCGATACTAAATTTTATGATATCGGAGATGGGCTTTCTGTAAGTACTTGGAAAAATGAATAAACTAGTTACTGTAACAAACAAAGAAATATTAAGTAAATTAAAAAAAGAGGATGTAACAAAAGTTTATCCTCTTAGATTTTTTTCCGTAGGATATAATGAATATTTTGATATATCTGAGATTGATGATTTTTGCCTTATAAATAGAATATTAATAGATGATGATTTAGATAAGTTAGATAATATCTTAAAAAATAGTAATATAAAAGGAATATTGTTTGATGACCTTGGAGTATTAGATGTAATAAAAAATTTAAATATAACCAAAATATTTATCGGAGACCACATCAATAATAATGCTTCATCCATTAATTATTATCTAGATTATGTTGATAGCATTGTGGTATCTTCGGATATTACATATGATGAAATAAAGTATATTACCGAGCATGTTAAAAAAGATGTAGTTATTTATACATTTGGTCTAAAAGCTTTAATGTATTCAAGACGTAATTTACTCAATAATTATGAAGAGTATTATAACTTAGAAAAAGATAATGAAATGAATGCATCAATTAATGATAAACACTTTAAAGTAATTGAATCAAATTTTGGTACAAGGATTTATGCATATCCATTTTATTATGATGAAAGATTAAAAGACTTAGATCATGTTTTATATAATTGGTATGATGTAAATACTTTAGATAATGATAAAATAATTAGTGTTATAAACGATGATTTAAGTGGTGTTCAAGTAAGCAATATTTTCTTAAATAAAAAAACTGTATTTAAGGTAGGTGATTTAGATGCCTGAGTTACTTGCACCCGCTGGGGATTTTGAAAAAATGAAGTATGCATTCCATTATGGTGCAGATGCAATTTATTGTGGTGGACAAAATTATTCTCTAAGAGCAAATGCTAAAAATTTTACTCTTGAAGAATTAAAAAAAGCAGTTACGTATGCTCACAAAATAAATAAAAAAATATATGTAACAGTAAATATTGTCTTTCATGATGAAAATTTAGAAGGTTTAAAAGAATATCTTATTTATTTAGATAAAATAAATATAGATGGAATTATTGCAAGTGATATAACAGTCATAAAATTAGTTCAAGAATTAAAACTTAAATTTAGTGTATGTTTATCAACTCAAGCAAGTCTTTTAAATAGTAGAGCAGTTAAGTTTTGGCAAAGTCTTGGAGTTACCAGAGTAGTTCCTGCTCGTGAAGCAACACGTGAAGACTTAAAAAGAATTTCTAAAACTGGTATTGAAATTGAAACATTTATCCATGGGGCAATGTGTACATCAATTAGTGGTAAATGTATTTTATCAAATTATGTAACCAATAGAGATTCAAATCGTGGTGGTTGTGCTCAAATTTGTCGCTGGGAATTTGCATCTCAAGATAAACCAAATTTTACAATAATGCCAAAGGATTTAAACATGGTTCCCTTTATAAAAGAAGAAATGGGCATGGGTGTTAAATCGTTTAAAATTGAAGGAAGAATGCGTTCGATATACTATATTGCAACAGTGATTTTATCATATAGAAAAATGATTGATGCTGCAAATAACAATACATTAACAAAAAGTGATGAAAAGTATTACTTAAAAGTTTTAAATCGCTGTGCTAATAGAGAATCAACACCACAATTTTTTGATAAATTACCAGGTGTTAATGAAGAATATTGGCAAGGTCGTACCGAAGTATCAAACCAAGATTTTCTAGGACTCGTTTTAGATTATGACGATGAAACCAATTATGCCACTATTGAAGTAAGAAATTATTTCAAAAAAGGCGATGAAGTTCAATTTATTGGTCCGAATATAGAAACATTTAATTATAAAATTAATAAAATATATAATGACCAAGATGAAATAATTGATGTATGTAGACATCCAAAAAGTATAATTAAAATAAAAGTTTCAAAAAAATTAAACAAATTTGACATGATGAGGGTAAAAGTATTTGACAAAATCATAAATTTATAGTATGATTATGAACTGTAAATTGAAATAAAAAAGGAGATTGAAATTTATGAAAAAAGAAAATACATTTATAATGACAGCAGAAGGTTTTCTAGAAGCTGAACAAGAACTAAATGAACTTAAAAATGTTCGTCGTCCAGAAGTAATAAAAGCTTTAAAGGAAGCAAGAGCTCTAGGAGATTTATCTGAAAATGCTGATTATGATGCAGCTAGAAATGAACAAGCTATAATTGAAGCAAAGATTCAAGAATTAGAATATAAACTTGAACATGCACAAATTATTGATAATAAAAATAAGTCAGCAATCAACTTAGGTTCAACAGTAACTATTGAATATGATGATGGTGAAGAAGAAGAATACAAAATTGTTGGTTCAATGGAAGCTGATCCATTTGATAATAAGATATCAAATGAGTCACCTTTAGGAATTGCTTTACTAAATCATAAGGTTAATGATGAAGTAAATGTTGAAAGTCCAAATGGTGGATATTCAATAAAGATTAAAAAAATAGCATAAATTCTTGTAAAAAAGCAATTTGTATATTATAATATAACAAACGAAAGAAGGAAAATTATGAAAAACAAACATGAAATTGAAATTAAACTTGAAAAAGAATGGGTATCTGCACTAGATGCTGTATTCAAAAAGAAAAACAAAGAAGTTACAATCGACGGATTTAGAAAAGGTGCTGCACCAAAAGATATGTATATCAAAAAATTTGGTATTGAATCTTTATATAGTGATGCAGTAGATGCATGTATTAATGTTGCTTATAAAAAAGCTTTAGAAGATAACAAATTAATACCAGTTATTGAACCACTTGTTGATGTAACAGGAATTAGTGATACAAACGTAATCTTTAAGTTTACTATTATTACTAAACCAGTTGTAACACTAGGAGAATACAAAAACTTAAAAGTTAAAAAAGAAAAAGCAGTTGTTACTGATGAAGAAGTAGATCATGAAATTGAACATATGAGAAGTCATATGGCTGATGTTGTAGTAAAAGAAAATGGTGTTGTAGCTGAAGGAGATACTGCAGTAATTAGTTTTGATGGGTTTGTTGATGGAAAAGCTATCGAAGGTGGAAAAGGAGAAAACTATCCACTAGAAATTGGAAGTCATTCATTTATACCAGGCTTTGAAGAAGGCGTAATTGGAATGAAAAATGGTGAAGAAAAAGAATTAAACTTAAAATTCCCAGAAAACTATGTCGAAGACTTAAAAGGAAAAGATGTTACATTTAAAGTAACAGTTAATGAAATTAAGACAAAAGTATTACCAGAAATGGATAAAGATTTCTTCGAAGACTTAGGTTATGATGAAGTTAATACTCTAGATGAATTAAAGAAAAAAGTAAAAGAAGAATTAATACATGAAAAAGAACATTCTCTAGAAGATGCTCACTTAGACAAAGTATTAGAAAAAGCAGCTGAAAATACTAAGATGGAAATTAATCCAGAAATAGTTGATGAAGAAGTAAAAAGAATGATTAACGAATATGCAAATCAATTAAAAATGCAAGGAATGGATTTCAATGAATTCTTAAAGATGACTGGTTCTAAAATGGAAGATATAACTAATCAAATGAAACCAGAAGCTGAAAAACGTGTTAAATATCGTTTTATGTTAGAAGCTATCGCTGAAAAAGAAGACTTAAAATTTACAAAAGAAGAACTAGAAAAAAGACTTGCTGAAATAGCAGAATCTTATGGTGTTGATAAAGAAGAAGTATTAAAATCATTTGGTTCACTAGATGTAGTTGAATATGATATGAAGATGCATAAAGCATTAGAAATATTAAAAGAAAACAACTAATAATTAAAGACTCAAAAAAAAGAGTCTTTTTTATTTAGACTCTTTAACGAATTACATAAATTAATATACCTGCGACAACACTTGCAACCATAATGATAAGCATTATCCAAGTAGTTATTTTTTGTACTTTTTTATTCAAAATATTTTCACCACTTTCTTTTTCTATATATAATTTATCATAATTTTAAATAATTTGCAATATAATTAAGTGGTGATAATAATGTGGACAAGCTTAAATAAGAAGATTTATTTACTTTTAGTATCTATTTTAACAATTGGTATTATCTGTGGTATAGTATTTGTAATTATGCTTGATGAATCAACTAAAGAAATAGTATTTTTAAATATTAATGAATATTTTCAAAATATAAATGATTCAAATATTAATAGCTTAATACTTCATTTAATATGTATATCAAGTATTTTAGTTCTAAGTATATTTTTGCTCGGAGGCCCTATTATAATATTTTATTTATTTTATAATGGATTTACCCTAGGTTTTATAATAAGTACCCTAACAAGTATATTTGGTTTAAAAGGATTACTTTATTCAACTATTTATATTGTTATAACTAAACTTATATTTTTAATACTATTAATAATTATAAGTTGTAATTTATTTAAATTAATAAAATTTATTATAGAAAAAATAGTATATAAGAAAAATAATGATGATTCCATATACTTTTATTTAAAAAAAGTATTATTATTTATTGGGATTATTACTATAAATGACATAATTTTGTATTTTGGAGGTATAAAACTCTTAAATCTCTTTAATTTTTTGTTAATTTAATATATAATATTAGATGTGATGTTTATGGAAAAAGTTATTATTGGAATTTCTGGTGGTGTTGATTCAGCCGTCGGAGCATATTTGTTAAAAAAACAAGGTTATGAAGTTGAAGGATTATTCATGAGAAATTGGGATAGTACAATTAACAATGATGTACTTGGTAACCCGAATGATTTTATGGATATCTGTCCTCAAGAAAAGGATTATAACGATGCCCTTAAGTTATGTGAAGAATTAGGTATCAAACTTCATAGAATTGATTTTATCAAAGAATATTGGGATTATGTTTTTACTTACTTTTTAGAAGAGTTAAAAAAAGGAAGAACACCAAATCCAGATATGTTATGTAATAAATATATTAAATTTGATTTATTTATTAAAGAAGCTAAAAGACTTGGAGCAGACTATGTTGCAACAGGTCATTATGCACGTATTGAAAATGGTAAACTTCTTAGAAGTGTTGATTTAAATAAAGATCAAACCTACTTTTTAGCAGATGTGAAAAAAGAATGTTTTAAAAATGTGTTATTTCCAGTAGGAAACTATACAAAACCTGAAATTAGAAAAATTGCTGAAGAAAACAATTTAAATGTTGCTCATAAAAAAGATTCAACAGGTATATGTTTTATCGGAGAAAGAAATTATCAAAAATTTGTAGAAAACTACTTAAAACCAAATCCAGGTGATATAGTTGATGTTAAAACAAAAAAAGTTATTGGTCGTCATACTGGATTAATGAATTATACGATTGGTCAAAGAAGAAATGTTGGCTTAAGTGGTAATGAACAAAGACATTATGTCTGTGGTAAAGATGTTAAAAATAATATTTTATATGTAGCATTCGGTGAAGATAACAAATATTTATTAAGTGATGAATGTATAATTGATAATGTTAATTTTATAAGTAATGAGCGACCTACATTTTGTACTGCGAAATTTAGATATAGAGATGTTGATCATGCAGTAAGTCTTGAATACCTTGAAAATAACAAAATCAGAGTTAAATATCCGGATAAAGTCAAGGCTGTAACACCAGGTCAAGCATGTGTTTTATACCTCGGAGAAGAATGCCTTGGCTGCGGTTTTATCGACACTGTCAAAAATAATGATGAATTTTTATGGTATTTACACTAATTATGCTTGATTTTAACTGTTAAGTTATGTATAATTAGTATGTAAACAATGAAAAGGATAGTGAAAAATATGGATAGATTAAATGAATTATTACAAGAATTAGGATTATCAAAGGTTAAATTAGCTAAATATTTAGGAGTATCACGTCAGATGGTATATAATTATTTAGTATTAGATAGCCTAGATAAATGGCCAAAAGAAAAGAAGGTATTATTACTTCAACTACTTGATATAAAAGATGGAAGTAAAAAAAGTATAGAAAGTATAACAGTTGATACTGATTATTTAATGGAAGTTGAAAAAAGATTAAACAATGCAATTAAACAATCAAATAGTGGTGACTCAGTAATTGATATGGCTGGACTTACAAAAGAAAATAAAACATTGTTAAGTGACTTTATCTTCCTTATCAAAGAAAAGCTTGAAGATAATGCAGATGAAAATTCATCAGCTATAAAATACATGTATTATATGCTTCAATCAATGGATAATATTCCAGAAATAAAATACATAATGGGTTACATGGCAAAATCAAATGGATTTATTAAACCTGAAGAATATGCTTTTGATGAAGATAAACAATTTATATTCGAAGGAATACTTTATTCTGCTTTAACACTTTATAACAATGGTGGAGCATCAAAAAGTAAATTAGCAGAAAGCCACAAGAGATTCATTCAAGAAATTGAACAAAAAAATGAAGAAAAATTAACAAGAACTCAACAACTAAGTACAGTTAAAATTCAAGCACTACGAGAACTTGGATATAATGATATAAATGCTGAAAATGCTGCGGAAGTATTTGAAAAAATGGCAGAAATTCAAACTAGAAAAGTTTAATGAGGTAAGTTATGAAAAAAAGTAAAAAACAAACAATATTAATAATAGTATTAGCAATAATAGTTATCACACTAGGTATCATTTTATTTATAAAAAAAGGTATACCACTAAATTCAAATAGTTCTGTTGTAACAGAAAGTTACAGTTATCTTGGAAACAATGATTTACAAAAATGTGGTGGTCTTGTAACATATAGCAAAGATGAAGTTACAAATAAAAATTTAAGTGAAGAAGCAAAAATATGTCTTGCATATAACAAAGTGAATAAAGATGATATCGAAGAAGTAAAAATTGATAAAACGAAAAAAGAAAATATTTGTAAGCTTGATGATAAATTAATATTTGCAACAGATAATTATGAAGATAAGATCTGTACATTAACTAAATTAAATAAAGATGAAGTTAATAATGAATATAAAAATATGTTTGGAAGTGATATTTCTGAATATAAACAATTTCAATATGATGGAGCAACAATTTGTTATGTAAAAGATGATGCATATTATTGTGGTTTATCTGAAACTTTTACATATTCAATCGGAGCAGAACCTCACACTTATAGAGCAATCAAAGATGCCTATAAAAAAGGTGATGAATTAATAATTTATGATTATTTCTTAAAAGTTATTAATGATGAATGTTTTACATCATACATGGACACTACAAAAAATGATAAATGTAGTACAAATTATAGCGAACTAACAAATAAAGATATGACATACAAGTTCTTAAAGAAAAATGGTACACTATATAAGCATACATTTAAAAAAGATGGAAAGAGTTATTATTGGGTATCATCAAAACCGGTTAATTAGGAAGGAAATTCTTTCCTTTTTATTTACAATTAAAAAAATTTTTGATATGATATTAATAGAGTAGAGAGGATTTATTATGGATAGTAAAAAAATAAGTGGAGTAGAACCTACTATAAATAGTTCTATGAATAATGAAAGTGAATTTATGGACTTTCGAGAAAAAAAGAATAAAAAGAAAGGATTAATAACTGGCTTAGTAATTATATTTATTATATTACTGTTGGTAATATTTACGTTATTCTTTATAAAAAATAATTATAACGCTGAGAAGTTCTTAGATAAAACAACAACAAATTTAAACAATAGATTAAATAAGTTTATTGACACAATAGATTTAACAAATATTATAAAGACAGAAGGACCTACAGAAACAACAGGTAAAATTAAGTTTGAAACAAATTCTATTGAACTTCGTGATTTAAATAATATAGCGTTAGAATATAATGCATCAACTGATTACAAAAATAAATATTTAGATTATGATTTAACATTAACTCAAGGGGAAAAAGCAAGTATAAATCTAGGATTTTCTGTAGATAATGAAAGATTATATTTAAGAAGTAAAGATTTAACAGATAAAGAATATTACATGGATATGGAAAGCAATACCAACAAACAACTATCAAATATCGAAGAATTAATGACATCACTAAGTGAAATTACAAACAAAGATAATATTAAATATATAATAAAAAGTTATTTAAATAGTTTTAATAAAGCATTAAAAGAAAGTATTGTATCAACAAAATATAATGGTTTAAATGTAACGTATACGTATGAAATAAATGATTCAAACAAAGAAAAAATAAATAATACTTTTATTGATTCAATAAAAAATGATAAAAAATTAATGGATTTATTCAAATATTCTGAAGAAGATTTAAATAACATGAAAGAATCATTTGATAATTGTAAAATTGAATTAACAATCAACATGTTAAATAATAATTTAAAAGAATTTAAGTTTACCATTGATGATAATACTTATTATGGAGAAAAATTAAGTGATAGTAAAATAAAAGTTACTGTGCCAAATGATAACAATTATCTTGAAATTGAATATGATGATAAAAGAATTGGTTTTACATATTATGAAGATAATAAAAGTACAGATCAAATAATACTTGAAAGTGCAAATGATGTTATTAAAGTTAATTACTCATATGACTCAGTAACATTTGACTTAGATCTAAGTGATAAAGCATTAAAAGCCAATCTAAAAAAAGAAGGTCTAACAGCAAATGCAGATTTCAAATTTGAATCTAATTCAAAACAAACTACAACTGGAAGAATAGCTATTAATGTAAATGGTGATAATATCAAATTAATAATAAACAATAGCATAAATTATAAAGATAAAATAACTAAAAAAGATGCAAATGGTGCAACTAATTTTGAAAATATATCAGACGAAGAAATTACAAGTATTATGTCTAAATGCTATGAAAAATTACAAGAATTTGATGTTTTAAACTTAATTAATAATCTAGCTGGTTCATTATCAAAAAATGAAACTAATATAGATACAATATTCTAAGCACTTTATGTGCTTTTTTTCATTTCATAAAAATTTCAAGCTTTGTTCATTTACATATTTTATTTCTTGTGATAGAATTATTAATAAGGTGGTAAGTAATATGAATAATGATATACTAGTAATAATCAATTGGTATGAAGAAAATATAAACAATTTAGATCATGCTCTAGAAAGATTAAATGAAGTATTTAAAAATATAATAATTTGTAATAGATCAAATATTTTAATACCAATAAAAAACTTCAAAGTAATAAAATCTGATGATTATAATGGATTTTTAAATGAAATAAATAGTTATATAAATGAATTTAATATCCAAGTTAAATCATTAGTATTCGTAGATGATATAATTAATACAACATATGATGATATAGTAAAATGTGGTATGGAAGCCATTGAAAATAAATATAAAATAATTCAAGGATTTAATGATAATTACTTATTTGGAGAAAAATTTTTAAATAATTTATTTAATATGCTATTTAATACTCGTTTTAAGAGTGTTTTACCAGACATTAAGGCAATTAATATAGATTTATATAAAAGTCTCTTAGAAAAGATAAATAAAGACGATTATAACACTAATAATTATTTAATAACTGCAGTTAATGAAAATATTCATATAAAAGAAAAAAATATAAAGACAATATGGCGAAAAAATCAAAAAAGAGTAGGGTGGAGTAAAGAAAGGGCATTACCCTATCTAAAGTCACTTATTCCCTACACATTAAAATCAATAATACCATACTTAATATCTTTAATGCTATTTATGCTAATATTTTATATAAGTAATAATCCAAATGATTTAAAAGGTATTATATTTGCAAATTTAATATCTGAAGGAGTAGGGATAGTTATTCATATAATTTTAAACTATAAAACAGTATATAAAAATAACTTTATCTCTAAGAATATATTATTCATCTTAAAAAAATTATTTAGAATAATCTTAGGTTGTTTCTTTATTTATATTCTATATAACCTACTTAATATTAATCTTTTTATTAGTAAAATCATAGTTGATTTAATATTGATGATTCTAATAGCTATATCATTTAATTCTCTATTCATAAAAAAATAAACAAGTCCCCTACCAACAATTTTCATAAAAGTAGGGGATTTTTTTATACACGTATATATCCTTATTATATATATAAATAAGGTTATAACACACACGTAATCATTATATTTATATATTAATAAGGTTATAAATAAATATTTTATTTAAATTTAATTTAAAAAATTATTACATAACATATTCATACCAATATGTATTACATATAAACACAAAGTATATGAATATGCTAGTTATTGTTATCCAAAATATAAATTACATAAATTAATCTAATTTTATCAATTTTAAATCTAATTATATATTAAAAATAATATATATTATGTTAACTTAATTGTGGAAAAAATTTTTGCTATTATTAATTTATCATTAATTTGATAATAATAAATTATTACTACATATTATTTAATATTTTATTTAACTAATATTCTATATTACCAATAATATAATGTATAAATATCTATATATTAATTAATATTACATTTACATTTATATTTATATTTATATCCATATCAATATACCCCACTCTATTTAACTAATTAATACATTTATAATAACTAAAATAGTTCCAATAATTAAACCTAGATATAAATATTTTCTTTCATTATATTTAACTACCTTAGGAAACATTTCCTGAATAGATAAAGTAATCATTAAACCTGCTACCACAATAAGAACAATACTTATCATAACATCTGATACAAATCTTTTTAAAAATAAAAATGCAAGAATTGCTCCGAGTGGCTCAGATAGACCAGATATAATAGTTGCTATAATAGCTTTTTTTCTTGATTTAGTAGCATAATATATTGGCACTGCTATAGAAATACCCTCTGGTATATTATGAAGCATAATAGCTAGTGATAATTTAATTCCTAATGAAGTACTATGATAACTACTTAAAAAAGTTGCAATCCCCTCTGGTAAATTATGTAAAATTAAAACAATCATATTTAAAATTCCAAGTTTGTATAAATCGACACCTTTATTTTCTTTATCAATTAAATTACTAAGATATGTAATAATAATATAGCTTATAAAAAATGATATTATTAAAGCAAGAATACTCTTCCCTACTCCATAGACATTAGTTATTTCAAAAAATGAAGTTGGTATTAAATCTAAAATACTTATAGAAATCATTACAGCAATTGAAAAAGATAAACAAAAGCTAATAAATTTATTTAAATTTCTATTACTTATTTTAATGAATATGAATACTGTCCCGATTAAAGTCGATAACCCTGCCATTGTTGATAATGTTAAAGCAAATAAGATATTATTCATAAACTCACCAATAAATTATATGTTTAATACATTAACTAATTGACAATCTTACAAAAATACAATATATTAGTATTACATTAAATAAATGTCAGTCATGTCTGGATGGCACGATTTATAAATGATCTTGGTTGTATATGTTTTAATAAATACCTTTTATTACCACCCAATTATATGAGTAATTTATATAATTGGGTGCATACTAGTACTAGGAGGTAAAATTAATGAATAAGTCTAGAGAAAATGCTAGAAACAAAGCAAGAAAATCAACTTGCAAAAATAGTGCAAGAAGTAATGCACGTAATAATGCTAAAAACAGCGACAGCTGCAAATAATTAACTATTAGCATGAGGATGATTTTGATAATCATCTTCTATTTTTTTATTAGTTAAATGGGAATATATTTCTGTAGTTTGTAAGTTTTCATGGCCAAGAAGCTCTTGAATAATTCTTAAATCAGCTCCATTATTAAGTAAATTAGTAGCAAAAGAATGTCTTATAGTATGTGGGCTAATATCTTTTTTTATTCCAGCATCAAAAGCTAGACCTTTAAGTATTTTAAAAAAACCTTGTCTGCTTATTTTACTGCCATTTTTATTTAGAAAAACATAATTGTTATCATTTGTTTTAACTAAAAATATTCTATAATTTAAAATATAATTTTTTAAAGCGTCCATCGCAGTATCTCCGATAGGTATTATCCTATCTTTTTTACCTTTCCCAGTTACTCTGATAATACATTCATCAAAATCAATTTGATTAAGTTCTAGATTAATTAATTCACTTATTCTTGTACCTGTTGCATATAAAACTTCAAGCATTGCTTTATTTCTATAATCAATTGGTTTAGTTAATCTTATATCAAATAGTTTATTTATTTCTTCACTTGTTAAATATTCAGGAAGCTTTTTACTAAGTTTTGGATGTTTTATTCCATCGCAGGGATTAATACTACATTTTCCCATAAATAAAAGATACTTATAAAAAGAATTTAAAACAGTTAAATAATGGGCTTTAGTTTTTACATCACCATCAAAATTATCAAAGAAATTTTTAATATCATCTCTGGTAGCATTAATCAAATCTTTATTTAAATATTTACTCACAAGTAAAAGATTTTCTCCGTAAGAATCAATTGTATTAACAGATAATCTTCGTTCATATTTTAAGTACTCCAAGAATGATAAAACATCCTTTTCTTCAATAGAATTAATAATATTTCTCATAACTTCACCTAATTTCTATTAATATTATATCGCTTTTTTGAAATTTGTGCTATAATTTAATGGTGATTGATTATGGAAATTTTAGCGGATAAATTAAGACCTCAAAAACTAGATGATGTAATTGGCCAAGAACATTTAATTGGACCAGGAAAAGTACTTACAAATCTTGTAAATAACAAGAAACTTTTTTCGATGATTTTATATGGAAAACCTGGTATTGGAAAAACAAGTATTGCTAGTGCATTAGTTAATGAACTAAATCTACATTACAAGTTTCTAAATGCAACAGTAAATAACAAAAGTGATTTTGATGCAGCAATTATGGAAGCAAAAATGTTTGATGATATGGTTTTAATAATTGACGAAATACATCGTATGAATAAAGATAAGCAAGATTTACTCCTTCCTTATATAGAAAATGGTACCATTATTTTAATCGGATTAACAACATCAAATCCATATCACAAGATTAATCCAGCGATAAGAAGTAGATGTCAAATATTTGAACTTCATGAGCTTGATAGTAACGATATCAAAAAAGGTTTAGAAAAAGCTAAAAGTAAATTTAGTGATATAAAAATAAGTGATGATGCAATTAATTATATAGCTAATCTTGCAAGTGGTGATATGCGTTTTGCCTTGAATTTACTTGAGGTTTCATATTATTCATTAAATGGTAATATAATCTTAGATGATGTAAAAAAGATAAATAATAAGCCAGCATTTTTTAGTGATGCCAATGGTGATGGACACTATGATGTTTTAAGTGCATTACAAAAATCAATTCGAGGAAGTGATGTTGATGCAGCAATACATTATTTAGCAAGATTAATTGAATCAGGTGATTTAGATAGCATTTTTAGAAGACTTAGTGTTATAGCATATGAAGATATAGGTCTTGCAAATCCAGGAATTGGTCCACGAGTTATGGCTGCGATACACGCTGCTGATTTAGTTGGATTACCTGAAGCACAAATACCCTTAGCAGAAATTGTAGTTGAGATGGCTTTATCCCCCAAAAGTAATAGCACCTTAATGGCGATAGAAAATGCTATAAATGATATACATAAAGGAAATACAGGTAATGTTCCAGATAATATAAAAACTAATAGTCCAGATTATATATATCCACACAACTACCCTAACTCATGGGTTAAGCAAAATTATATGCCTAAAAATCTGATTGGTAAAAAATATTATATACCTAAAAATAATAAAGTTGAAATCGGTTTAAATAAATTACATGATGAAATGATAAATGGAGGTAAAAAATGAAAATAAGTGTAATAGGTCTTGGTGCATATAGCTTAGCTATTAGTAAAATGCTTGCTAAAAAGGATAATGAAATATGGATATGGACCGAAGATAATAAAAAGTGTGAAGAATTCAAAGAAACAAAAAAAGTATCATCAATAATTGATACACCAATCCCCCAAAATATAAAAATAAGCACATCATTAGAAAATGTACTTGAAAATACAGAATTAATCTATTTAATAACAGCTAGTAAATATGTCGATATTATCACTAAAAAAATGAAACCATATTATAAAAAGAATATACCGATTTGCATCGCTAGTAAAGGAATCGAAGAATCTAAAGAAGAGTTATTATCAAATATAGTTAAAAATGCTTTAAAGACAAATCATATTGCGGTAATATCTGGACCAACTTTTGCAATTGATATAATTAATAATGAACCAATTGCTTTAGCTCTTGCAAGTATGAGTGGTAAAGCTAAAAATAAAGTATTAGAAACTTTGCCAAATGAAACTTTAAAACTAAGGGTTTCAAAAGATATTATAGGTATTCAAATATGTGGTGCTATAAAAAATGTTATTGCCATTGCATCAGGTATTTTAATGGGACTTGGATATTCAAACTCAACTCAAGCTTTTTTAATAAATGAATCACTACACGATATTAAAGATATGATATATTATTTCGGGGGTAATCCAAAAACAATTTTATCTTTCGCAGGTATCGGAGATTTAATGTTAACTTGCACAAGTACTAAAAGTCGTAATTTCTCATTCGGGTACTTAATTGGAAGCACAAAGGACAGAAAGAAAATTTTAAAGTATTTAGAAAATAATACTGTTGAAGGATATAATACCCTAGATACCATATATAAGATGTTAAAGAAAAAAAATATTAATATTGAACTAATAAATTGCATATATGATATCGTATATAATGAAGATAATCCAAATACGTTAGCAAAGTTCTTGATAGAAAAAAAGTAATCTTAACCGATTACTTTTTTTAATACAACGTAGGCAATGTTTAAGCCAGCAGTTGATGGAACAAAAATACTTGATGCCACTACTCTATCATTATTTAAAGGTTCTTCCTTACTGCACACAACAGTTACTTTTAAACTTAAACCTAGTTTTCTAGCTTCATTTCGTAATTTTTTGGCTAAAGGATCACCAGAAGTTTTATCTAGTCTAGTAACAATAACTTCACTAGGATTAAGTCTTTTTCCAGTCCCCATTGATGAAATTAAGGTAATATTATTATCTTCAGCATATTTCATAAGTAATAATTTAGCAGGTACATCATCACATGCATCAATTATAAAATCGTAGTTTTCTAATACATTAATATTATCTTTATTTAAATATATGTCATAACCAATAATATCAATATCATTATTAATAGTTTTAGCTCTCTTTATAGCTTCATCAACCTTTTTAGAACCAAGATTATTGATTGTACAAATAATTTGTCTATTTAAGTTAGATTCGTTAAACACATCACCATCAATTACTGTAATATGACCAATACCACTTCGAACTAAAGCTTCCAAACAAGTACCACCAACGCCACCAACACCTACAATTAATACTTTTGTATTATGTAATTTTTCTAAACTTTCTTTACCAATTAATAATTCTAATCTATTAAACATGAATTCCTCCAAAATAAAACCCAAAGGTGTCCTGCTTTGATAAAAACCCGCTCTCGCGAGGTGGGCATCACATGAACTATTTTAGGATCCTTACTCACTTAATGGTTAAGTCTTCTACACCACAATCCAATTAGATTCCCTTATCATCTATCTAGTCGGTTTTATAATAGACATAGACATTTTCCTCTAGGTATCTTTATTATACCAAATTATATTGAATTTGAAAACCCAAATTAAGACATTTTACAAAAAAAGTACTAAATATCCACTTAGTACTTAATTAAATACAGTTACATCAAGTTTTTCCTTGACACTATACTTTTCCATAGCTCTTTTTACGTTATTTACCCAGGTAGGTTTTGCAACTTTGACACCGTTTTCATTAAACATTGGATTATAAATTATACCTATTAACTCAACAGTATTAAGTCCCTTTCCAAAGTAGCCCTCACTCAGCAACTTTATATACATTAGTGTACCATATTCTATACTTTTATAACTAATTAAACGACCATTGGCCATTCCACCGAATATGTTATTGTTATTAAGCATATATCTAGATGTAAATCCAGATTCAATTTCACCGATAGCACTTGCTATGCTATAATCTACATTATCGTATATGTCGGTATAATAATTAATTAAATTAATAATGTAACCCGAATCTTTTGTGCAATAAACTTTATTCTTACCGAATAATTCTCTTTCTGATTGTTCTAGATTAAATAAATAATCTACTAATATCTTATTAAAAATAATTTCATCATCTAATAAATTAAGTTCTTTATAATTTATAGTTAATTTATCTATTAATGTTTCTTCATTAATTTGGAATACTTTAGAAAAGAATGATATTTCATCAAAATTTTCATTTAATAAGGCCTCAACCTTTTCAGATTCAGTAAGTTCTTTCTTAGCACTAAGTTCAATTATTGGACTTACATTAACTTCTTCAACTTGAAGAACTTCGCCTTTATGGGGAACAAGTAATATAACTATACCCACTATTACAACAATAAACTTCATTACTTTTGATTTATTGTTTTTTATATAATTTATCATAATATTAATACTCTCCCTTTAATTAATATGCTAAAATTATATCATATTTTATGAAAAATGTCAAATTTGTGTCTAATGTGAGATATAAAACACTTATTATATAGTATTAATCAAAGGTACCTAATTTATTCGTCCTGCCTCACGACAGAGCATTTCTGCTTCACCGGGGAACTCTCCCTCCACAGACCAATTTCGGATCCGGCCGACCCTACTTATTTTTAATTTTTATTAATAAAGAGCTATAATTTTGTGGTAGAAATAATATAAATACAGTTTTATTATAATAACTATTCGATTATTTGTAACAATTCAAATTCTTCATTAATTTTAAGAAAATTATAAGCATTTTTCATAAAATCGGAAAATGACTCAGTATCATTAAACATTTTCTTAAATGGTCTATCTTGCATTAAACTAAATTATTCGTTAAACTGTTTCATAATATTTCCTCCACTTTTTGCATTATAAATGAAAAAAAATAAAAATGCAAGTCCTCCAAAAATGCAAGAATTCTATCACTTTTGTGCACCATAAAGCATTTAAATGACAGTTTTTTGCAAAAATGAGGGTTAATTTTTAAAATTTGACAAATTGTAGTTTACAGAAATACAAAGTTAAATCAACACTATATATAAAAGTGTCGGTTAAAATGCACTAAAAAAGACCCAAAATCGGGTCCGTTTTAAACTTAAATTATATAAAATGTTCAATATTACTAGTTGTATTATCTCCAACTTCAATATTTAATACTTCTTCATTATTAAAATTATTTACTACACCACTATTCAAATTACTCTTTACTTCTACATTTTCATTTTCATTCATTTTCCAACAACCAGAAACATCACAGTTACTACTATAAGGCATTGGATTTGGCATTTCCATTTTAACAATCATAGGTATTTTAAAAGCTCCACCAAAACCTACACAAGTACCAGGTTGTAATACTTTTTGCTTATCAAGAATATCTTGACTAATATTTGGAAGCATTTCTCCGATATACTTAATATCTAATGGGTGTGTCATTTTAAATATAAGGAAATTATTACATTGAGCAATAACTGTATCACTAATTTCAACAGGTCTTTGACTTATAATATCAAGAATAACCCCATACTTACGGCCTTCCTTAGCAATTCTATCAAATATATTATAACCAAGTAAGAATGTATCATTATCTTTTTGAATATATCTGTGTGCTTCTTCTAAGAATAAGTGATATGGAATCGCTGCTCTTTTTTCACTGCCCTTAGCTTGTTCAAATATCAATCTTGAAAAAATCTTAACAAAAACTTTAGCATAAATATCATCAATATCTTCTAAGTTTATATTAACAATTTGAGCTTTTTTTCCTTTATTATCAAGTAAATTTTTTATAAAATCTTTAACAGGTATATAAGCACCAGTAAAATAATTAGAAAGTTTACTATTAATAATACTATTAAGTCTAACTCTTAGAATTACAGCATCATCATGTAAATTTTGGTTATGTTGGAAACCTTCACTAATCAAAGTAAATTCCATAGCTTTAGCATAATCTTTCAATGTAAATGATGCAACAAGAGGTGCTTTAATACTATCTAAATCATCGTTAATTTTACTTAAAATATAATTTGTAATCAAAACTGATTCACCAAAATTACCATTTGAATCAATTTCAAAGCATTCACTAAATGTTCTTGTATACCCAAGACCAGGTATAACACTATCAAAATTAAATTCTGGTGTATTACATACTTCAATAATTGTAAATATTTCATTTTTCTTACTAGATACAGTTTCATTACTAAACAAAACCGCAAGTAAAGCTTTAGCTATCAAATGATTTTTATAATTTCTAGCTTCTTCACTATCTGTTGCAAATATTTTAGCAAGTTTAATTGTATGTTCAATAATAGGTAACTGAGCATGATTTGAAGCTTGTAATAGTAAAGCCATATCATCAAGAGTTAAAAGAGGAACTGGTATTTGTAATAATTCATCTGTAGAATCTTGAGGATTTGTACTAATAAATTTATACGAATAATTTGAATTAATTTGATCTAACTTACCAAATGCATTTTTATATTCACCAAAAGCATCAAATATAAATATATTTGCATTATATTGAACTTGATACTTAGATGAAAATATATTTTGAACAATTCTTGCAACCCCACAAGACTTACCACTACCACTATTACCAAATATAGCTAAGTGATTAGAAAATAAAGCATTAATACTTGGGTTAATATTAAATCCCTTATATATAGCACTTTCGCCTAAAATAAAACTATCGGCATTATAAGTACCAACTAATTCAGTTAATTCTTCGCTATTAATCATTCTAATTTTAGAAGTTAACAATGGTTTTCTTAATACCCCATTAACATATCTTCCATTAATATATTCACCCAAGAATCTAATTTTAATTACATCACTACCTAACTCTTGAACTTCTCCAAGTATTCTCTGATTTTCAGCTTCAAAAATAACATTCATATTCATTAAATCAGATGAAGTGCTATTCTTTTGTAAGTTTTCTACATGAGCTTCAGATTCACCAATATATACTATCTTACCAAACATTTTTATCACATCCTTCTACTATTAACAATTATACCAAAAAAATAAAAAAAGTAAAAGCTATTTTACATCAAATGTTCTGCTATTTACTTTTACTTCATTTAACATACCCTTTTCAATAGGTATAAAATATATTAAATATTTATCACTCTTATCAGGTTGCTTATTAACTTCATAATGAATTGTTATTCCTTCATCTAATACTTCCAAATTAATATTATTTATTAAAACATCTTTATCATAATAAATATAATCAACAATATAATCATTATTATTAAAATCATTATTAGTTAATAAAACTACATCACTACTATCATATTCTTCAAGTAATTTAGTATACTCTTCATATGTAGTTAATACACTAGCTTCCTTCATACTAACATCTTTATCAATAACGATACCATTAGCAACACTAACTACTTCGTCACTTTTTTTTAAGAATCCTCCAACAACCATACCTAGTACACCAGCACCAACAATAACAACCACAACAATCAATCCAATAAAAGCATTTTTTAACTTATCATTCATAAATTCACTCCCTTATCATTTTTTAGCATATACCATACTTGCATTTGACAGACATGCATAATCGCCTAATCACTAGTTTACCAAAATCGGATCAGCGGCTGTACCGCTTCCCGATACATAGTTCACGGAAGATGAGAGACTGAAGACTGGACGCACACCGAACGCATAATTCGTAATGCTGTTGCTCACGTCACCGGTGTGATTCACATCGAACGCATTATAGGCATTGCCCGCATAACGGGAAATAGTCCATTCAAAAAGCCCCATATACATCCAATTAACATTTTTTATGGTTTCGCCATAATAAGAACTTAATTGAGTTGTCCATGCACTTGGTGCTGCCGCAAATCCATAATCACTTGCATACATTAATCCAACTTTTGCACTATATGTTGTTGCATTATCAGTTGTATTTGTTGTTACTGGACTTACTATTTCATTTTGATATGCTGTTTTAGCTGGTTGACTATAAATATTTGCCCCTGTATTTCCTCCAACCTTCCATGTTGTGTCTGCTATTTTAGCTGCCCAGTCTGCTCCTATATTTGTTATGAAGTTTTTATTTAAATTTGTTTTATTTAACAAACTTGTACTCCATGTATTTGAACCTAATCCACTATTTATAGATGTATTATTATTATAATTCCATGTATATCCTGCTATATTGGCTAAATTATTTCCTTTATAACTTGAATTGTCATAATTGTATGCAGTATACATCCCACTGTAATCTCCATCTGTACCTAATAATGCTGTCGTTGCATAATCTGATTTGATTAGTTTTACTTTATCTCCAAATACTCCGATTATTCTATATAGATTATCTGCTGGGCATGGTGTTGTACTTGACCCGAAACATACATAGTTGTTTACTTGATCACTTGCTCCAGCATATCTATATGAGTTATCACCTGCCCCAGTTGTTAAGCTTGCATCATGATAATAAATATTGTTAGCCCCTTGAGTACCTGTGTACAATGCTTTTACATAATCTGCTAATAACACTTGAGGTTTAACATAAACATCAAAATAAACATAACACTTATCTGATTTATTACCATTCATTAGTACCCTTTTATTTTCATTATCCCAGGATAGTTTACTACCATTTTCACATTTAGATAAATTTTCATTAAATACATAACCTTCTGTTGGCCATTCACTTTGTGTAGTCATTTCATAATTACCTGAACCTGCACTTGTTTCAAACATCATTGCTATCCCACTAGATGATGGCATTATTTTATTATTCACATAAACTAAAGTATACTTTTTAAATAAATAAAAACTAAAACTTCCCACTAATAACATACCTAATACCACAAATAATTTAATATGCTTCTTCATATATAACCATCCTTTGCATATATTTTATTCTTAAATATATTTTACTTCAAAAAATGTAATATGTAAATATAAAATTATATTAAAATAAAAGTCAATTTTAATTGTCTAACTTATTCTTTAATATTTCTTTTGTAATCGTAGGATTAGCTTTACCTCTTGTTTCTTTCATAACTTGACCAACAAAGTAATCAAAAAGATTGGTTTTACCATTTTTATAAGCTTCAACTTGACTACTATTAGCATCAATTATTTTATTAATTATACTATCTAACTCATCTTTATCACTAACTTGAGCATTATCTTTACTTATAAAGTTTTTAGGTTCTTTATGTTCTTCCAAAGCTTTGTTAAATATTTCTTTAGCTTGTTTAGATGAAATAACACCACTATCTAACTCACTAATTATTTGATTTAATAAAACTGGTTTTAGATAGAACTCATCTAAACTAATTAATTCTTTATTTAAATAAGCAATAATATTTACACATAACCAATTTGCTGCCACCTTTTTATCCATACCTAAATTAATACATTCTTCAAAATAATCAGCATATTCTTTATTTTTAATAATAATATTTGCATCATATAATGATAAACCATACTCATTTACATATTTTAATTTTCTATCCCTAGGTAACATAGTTATACTTTTTTTTATCTCTTCTAACCATTCTTGGCTTATCTTATACTTAGGTAAATTCGGTTCTACAAAATATTTATAATCTATTGCATCAGCTTTACTACGCATTCTAATCGTTGTACCACTTTCTTCATCAAACCTTCTGGTTTCTTGTTCAACTTCATCATATCTGCCTTCATCTTTCAACTTAGATTGTCTTTCTATCTCATAATTAATTGTTTCGTAAACATTACCAAATGAATTAACATTTTTAACTTCAACTTTTGTACCTAATTCATTACTATCTTTATCCATAATGGATACATTAACGTCACATCTAATTTGACCTTTTTTAGTATCGGCATCAGACACATCTAAGTATTGATATATTCTTCGCATTTCTTCTAAGAAAGCAACAGCTTCTTCAGCACTTTCTAAACAAGGTTCAGTTACAAGTTCAAGCAAAGGAACTCCTGCTCTATTATAATTAATTAATGATGCATCAGAAAAGTGTTCCATACTTGCAGAATCTTCTTCCAAATGAATATCATGTATATAAACCTTTTTTTCTTTGTCTAAAACATCAATAGTAACACAACCATTCACACCCACTGGACTATGCATCTGAGTAATTTGATAACCCTTTGGTAAATCTGGATAATAATAATTCTTACGATCAAAATACATATATTCAGGTGTTTTACATCCAATAGCTTGAGCCATAAGTAAAGCCTTACGAACACATTCTTTATTTACTGTGGGAAGAATTCCTGGAAAAGCCATATCTACTTCATTAACATGAATATTAGGAATTTCACTATAACTATTCTTAGAACTAGAAAATACTTTAGCATTACTCTTCATCTCACAATGCATTTCTAAACCAATTACTGCCTTATATTTACTATTCATTATAATCCCTCGCTATTACATTTTTATAATCTAACTTTTCTTCAATTGCATATGCTATATTTAATACTTCTTGATCTTTATAACAATCACCAGTTATATTAAGACCCACTGGCAAATTGTTTATAAATCCACTTGGTATTGTAATTGATGGAAAACCTCCAAAATTAGCAATTTGTAAGTGATTTTCTAATACATTTACATCGTTATCAGTAATTGTATTATTAACATCACTAATTAATGGAGCAACTCCACTACCTACAGGCATTATACATCCATCATATTCTTTAAATAAACTTTTAAATTTATCAACAATTAACCTTCTTACTCTACATGCATTTAAATAATATCTTTCTTGATTTTCTTTTTGTAATACATATGACCCAATAACAAATCTTCTTTTAATAAGGGGAGAAAATCCTTTAGTTCTATAATCTTTCATCATATCTACTACATTTACACCATTTCCTCTAGGTCCAAATATTAATCCAGTTAAGTTAGACATATTGCTTGTTGCCTCAGCACAAGAAATACACACATAAACACTAGGTATTGCATCAAGTAATGTTTTATCAATACTAACACCTTCAACTTTCATACCCATATTCTTACATACAAGAATAAGTTTATGAAACTCATCTAAATGTATCTTTAATTCATCACTAGGATTACAATAATTATTTATATCAACTAACTCACTAATATAAAATAACTTCTTACCGTCAACTTTATTATTTAAATTTTCATATAATTTAATGTCACTTGAATCCCAAGTAGTCTGATCTTTATCATCTATTCCTTTCATAGCATCAACTACTATTGCAGCATCCCTAACATTTCTAGTAAATACACCACATGTATCTAAACTAGATGCAAATGCAAATAAACCATATCTTGAAATCATTCCGTATGTAGGCTTATATCCAACAACACCACAATAAGCAGCAGGTTTACGAATAGAATCTCCTGTATCACTACCAAATGCAAATGGATAAACTCCAGCAGCAACACTACATGCTGATCCAGCTGATGAACCACCACAAATTCTTTTCTTATCCCAAGGATTTTTAATAACACCGGTATGTGCAGTTGTACCAGTACCACCCATACCAAACTCATCTAATGCAGTTTTAGCAATCATTACAGCACCACATTTTTTTAAATTTTCTACTGCAGTAGCATCAAAAAATGGTACATAATCTTTCAAAGTATTACTTGAACCAGTTGATAAAACACCTTTCGTAGAATAATTATCTTTAACACCAAAAGGAATACCACAAAGTATGCTATCAGACTTACAATCATTCTTTGCATCATCTATAATTGTAACAAAAGCATTACAATTATTTTGTAAATTATGAGCTTTTCTTATTGATTCATTAACTAAATCACTACAAGTAACACTACCACTATCTAACAATTCATGTAATTCAACAATACCATTTTTAATCATTATCCCACCACCTTTGGAACACTTACTAAATTATCTTCCACACAATCACAATTAGCTAATAGCTTATTAGTTTCAACTTCAGAGATTTTTTCATCGTCTCTTAATTCATAACAAAAATCATCCAAAGCATAAGTCATTGCATCAACATTTTCTATATTGGGAATATTTGCAATTATCTCCATTTGTTTTTCAATTAAACCAAATTCATCTAAAACCATTTTATTTTCTTCATCTGTTAAACCAATAAGCAACTTATTAGCATAATCATCTACCATTTCTTTTGTAAATTTACTCAAAATTTATCACTCCTATAATAATTTAATTATTTCATCTAATCTTTTATAATACTCTTCCATAGACCCATTATTATAAATAAAATAATCTGCGTAAGCAATAGGTCCAGCCTTTTCTATATTTTCTATTTCAGTTATATCTCTTTTTTTAGCTTCTTCATTATTAAAAGGTCTTATATCTCTTTTAGAAAGTCTATCATATCTTAAATTTTTATCACAAACTATTGCAATAGTTCTCATATCAAATTCTTCTTCTAAAATTTTTAATTCGCTCCATGAATATAGACCATCCAAAACAACATCATAATCTTTAGATAATTCTAAGATTCTAGGAAGAAGAACTTTTGCATAAGCTCCCATTCCAAGTTCTCTTCTTAGTTTTTCTCTCATCATTTTTTCATTCTCTGGAGTAACTTCTAAACCAGCTTCTTTTAATTTTTCCATAGTTACTCCCCCGAAATATACATTTTTATATCCTAAATCTTCAAAATACTTACTAGCGATAGATTTACCGCTACCACACATTCCAACAATTGCAACAATTTTACCCATAAGTCCTCCTAAAATTCACATGAACCTGGTGTTCTTGGATAAGGAATAACATCTCTTATATTTTCCATACCAGTTAAATACATAATAAGTCTTTCAAATCCCATTCCAAAACCTGAATGAACACATCCACCATAACGTCTTAAATTAATATACCATTCAATACTTGTTCTATCTGCACCAGTTTCTTCCATCCTTTTAAGTAGTACATCTAAATTTTCTTCTCTTTGAGAACCTCCTATTAATTCACCAGCACCTGGAACTTCCAAATCAACTCCAGCAACAGTCTTACCATCACTATTAAGTTTCATATAATATGCCTTAATATCTTTTGGCCAGTTTTTAACAAATACTGGAACACTAAAATGATTAGTTAACCATCTTTCATGTTCTTTAGCTATGTCTTCATCATACTCAGGTTCAAATTCCCATTTTTCTCCGCTATTTTTAAGTAAATCAATTACATCTTTATGATCAATTCTAACAAAATCACTAGTTACCACTTTTTCTAGTTTTTCTTTTAATCCTTTTTCAACAAACTTATCAAAGAAATTAATTTCATCTGGACAATTATCAAGCACATACTTAACAATATATTTTAAGAAATCTTCTTCAATATCCATTAAATCATTTATATCTGCAAAAGCAATTTCAGGTTCAATCATCCAAAACTCATTAGCATGTGTCTTAGTATTTGAGTTTTCACTTCTAAATGTTGGTCCAAAAGTATAAATTTTACTAAAAGCAAGAACAAATGTTTCGCCATGAAGTTGTCCAGAACCAGTTATAAATGTTTGTTTATTAAATAAATCTTTACTAAAGTCAACACTACCATCCTTCATAGGTAAATTATTCATATCAAGTGTTGTAACTTTAAACATTTGGTCAGATCCTTCACAATCTGCAGTTGTTAAAAGTGGTGTATGAACATAAATATAATTTCTATCTTGAAAATACTTATGTATTGCATATGCAGCTACACTTCTAACTCTAAATACTGCTTGAAAAGTATTAGCTCTAGGTCTAAGATATGCTATACTTCTCAAAAATTCCATACTATGTTTTTTAGGTTGCAATGGGTAATCTTCTGGACAATCTCCAAGTAAAGTAACACTCTTTGCTTTTAATTCATATTCTTGTCCACTACCTTCAGATTTAACAAAGTTCCCAACAACTTCAATACTACTTCCGTTATGTAATTTAATAATTTTATCAAAATCACTTAAAGCATTTGTGTAAACTACTTGTAAGTGTTTAAAACTAGTACCATCAGAAAAATCAATAAAACCAAATTCTTTCTGAGGTCTATGATTTCTAATCCATCCCTTTATTTTAACTTCTTTATCTACGTATTTACTTCCATCAGTTAATAATTCTTTTACTGTCATTTAAATTCCTTCTTTCTAAATATTTCCTAACATATAATCTACTATTTCAGCTTCATCTAACTTAATTTCTTCACGAGTTTTATTATCTTTAACAAGTATTAATCCTAAATTTAAATTATCTTGATCTAACAATATATCAAACTTAGCACCTGTTTTATTTATAACAACATTTATATTATTTAATCTTAAATCTTGAGCAATCTTAATAGCGTGATATTCCTCTTCAATACTAGATGCATTAATATTTACATCAATAACTTTATCTAATGCATTATTAATAAGTCTTTTTCTAATAACTTCAAGTAATTTTTCTACACTTATATTAATTTTATCTTTACTACCATTACCAATTACTTCATCATCTACTAAGTATTCAAAACTTAAATTATCACTTTCACTACTAATTAAATCTATATCCAAATTCATAAGCATATTACTTATTTCTTTATTACAATTTATATTAAGTTCAATATCTTCTAAACCTAACCTTTCAAATAGATAATACCCAAGACTTATTGATTCCACTATATTAATTATATTATCATTATTATTTATAACTGTAATATTTTCATAATCATAAGTATAATATTTATTACTATTACATCCAACTAAAAAGTCATAATCATAATTATCCATTACTTGATTAATTACTTCAATTATACTATTATATAATCTTCCATCTTTACTATTTAATTTCATACCACCATCAGTCCTTTCAATACAAACTATTTTATCATATTTTAAAAGGAAATAGAATACTATTTCCTTAATATTTAATAAATTTAACTCATTTTATAACATTTACCATTATAATATGTACCAGAACTACAATAATTTTTACACCCTGCACTAGCAGATGTCTCATCATCATAATATTCATTTGATACACTACACTTATATTTAGTAACACCATCATAAGTATCATTACATTTAGTATCAGATAATGTTCCACCATCAGGACAAGTATAAGAATAAGCTTCAGTCTTTGAATAAACAATACATTCAAAACCTCTTTTAGTTCCAGAGCCATCACTAGGTGCAGAATCGCAAGTATAACTATTGCCTTTTAAAGTAGCAGCGTGTAAAGTACAACGTTCTTTACACGAAGGTCTAGATGGAAATGTATCTTTATAATAAGCAACACACACTCCATTATATGCAGTTGGAAAATCACCAGTGCAATTGCTTGTGTATGTTGCATCATATTCATAACTACACGTTGCATCCGTTTGATAAGTGTCAGTCTTAGAACAATATACAGCATCACTTATGCTACCATTTACCGGACTACCAATTGTTACATTTTTACTCACAACATCAGATTTTCTTTTCTTTACATCTTTTGCATAAGCATATATCGCAGATGAATTATTAACTGAAACTGTTGAACCTAATGTAAATGTAACATTATCAAAACTATAATAATATTCAACATCTCCATTTTCTGAAGTAGAACCATAAATAATAACATTATAATTATCATCAAAAGCAATCGAAGGAGTCGTAGGTTTAGGTAAATTTCCATCTATCTTATCAAAATACAAATAACACTTATCACTTGAATTCCCCATCATTATAACAGAATTCTTACTTTCATCCCAAGATAATTCTCCACCATTTTCACATTTAGAAAGTTCACTATTAAACTCATATTCACTATCAGGCCATTCTCCTGTTTTACTTACTTCATATGTCCCTGAACCTTGTTCAGTTTCAAGCATCATACTTAAAGTATTTTTACTTTTTCGTGACACTGATTCATCAACATTACTATTTATTTTATTACCACTAAAAGTACAAATAACATTAATCATAGTTAATATTGCAAATAAAATAATAAAAACTTTCTTAGACATAATCTATTCTCCTTACCATATAGCATAAATTATACTCCGTATATCTCCACATTTCAAGTAATTTTTGCGGAAAAATGCGACAATGTAAATGGTGATAATAAAATGATAGGAAAAATAATTAAAACAATGCGTAAAGAAGCAAACCTTACACAAGAAGAATTAAGTAGTAAAGTATTTCTAGGAAGAACCACACTAAGTGATTACGAACGAGAAAAAACAGACATCAATTTTGAAACAATAGAGAAAATTGCTAATGCTTGTGGTTATGAAGTTTTATTTGTAAATAACAAAAACAAAAACAGAATCTTAACAAGCAAAAATATTAATCGTGAAGAATTATAAAGAGACTAGTCACTGATGTGAACTCCAAATAGTAGACATTAATAAAAAAGAGGGTTATTAAAAAGAGAAAATTATTTTTCTCTTTTTGTATAATTTTTTCTCTTTTTCTTAACTTTTGACTTTAGTCTAGTTGTATTGTAAAATAATATCCATTCTTCTACTTCTACAAGTTGAATATATTCTTGTAAAGATGTAATATTATTGTTGTACAGAGTTTCTTTCTTAAGGAGCGAATGCCAACTTTCTATTGGAGAATCATCAATTGACGTTCCTTTTCATGACATGGAAATTTGTATTCCATTCGATTCACATATAGCTTTGTACTCATAAGATGTATATTGGAATCCTTGATCACTGTGAATGATTAAACCATGTACATTTTTTTCTTTTGATATAGCTTTATTTAAAGTATCCATAACTAGCTTTAAATCATTTCTTTTTGATACTACATATGAAACTACATGTCTATCATATAAATCAATTATTGTAGATAAATAAGCTCTAGAACCTTTAAATATTAAATACGTTACATCTGTATCCTACACTTTATTTAATGCATCGGTAGAGAAATTTCTATTTAATAAATTAGGTTTAACATTATCTTCGATTCTTTCGTTCTTATGTTTAATTTTAGCTTTTCTTATATATTCAGCCATTAGATTATATTTTTTCATTATTCTTAAAACTTTCTTCCCATTTATAACTACACCATATTTTAGGAGTAGACCTTCAACAATCCTACGATATCCATATGTACCTTTAGAATCATCAAATATCTCTTTAATTATCAAATAATCAGAATAATCAGGATCTTCCTTGTTTCTATACTTATAATAAGTTTTAGGACTTATATTAAGTACGGCACACATGTTAGTAAGTTTATAATTGTTTCTATATAAATTTATAAATGTTACTTTTTCTCTCGTTGTGCCTTGAGGAAGGTCCGGTATTTTTTCAATATTTCATATCTTTCTTTCCAATCTTCTTTAGTTAAATGTGATTGATTATTTCTACCTTTTTTGCCTTTAATTGTTAGTCCAGTTTTTTTGAATTTTCTAACCATGCTTTCTACAGTTTTCCAACTTATGTTATATTCTTTTGCTAAAATTGCATATGAATATTTGCCTGACATGTATTTGCTTACAATTTCAGTTCTTTCTTCATTTGTAAATGTTTTAAACTTTTGTCCTTTTGTTGCCATAATAAAAATACACCTCCTTTCGGAAATGTATTTTATCATATTTTTGTAGTCCCTCTTTTTTATTAATGTCTACTTTAAGGGATGCATTTCACACCTAGCCTCTTTTAAATTAACCTAATTTATAACATTTACTATTATAAAGACTTCCATTAGCACAGTAGTTTGTACAACCAGTAGTAGCTGATGATTTAGTAGTATAATATTTTCCTGACACACTACACTTATATCTTGAAGAGCCAGAATACGTTGCACCAATACATGTAGAACCGGATAAATTTCCACCATTTGGGCAGGTATATGGAAACGGATCCTCAGCAGAATAAAAATAACAAGACCAAGACTCAGTACCAGTACCCTCTTGAACACATGCATATGAAGCAGGTTTTTCTCTATAAGCAACATCACTACACCAAGACATACATTCAGATTTTGAATAATTATGTATTTGTCTACTACCACACTTTCCATTATGATATATTGGATACATAGCAGAATTACAAACAGGAGAACTTGACCTAGTACCAGTATAATTATATGTACATGTAGAACTTGATTGATAACTTGCAGTTTTAGAACAATAATAAGCAGTACTTACTGTTCCAGTTTGTGGTGTACCAATAGTTACCGTTTTACTTACCACATCAGACTTTTGATTTTTTGTATCAACAGCATAAGCATAGACAGTTGATGTACTACTTACTGTAACTGATGAACCTCTTGTAAATGATTTATTATCTAAACTATAATAATATTCAACATTACCATTTCTTGAAGTTGAACCACTAATAACAACATTATAAGAACTATCAAATGCCATAGTTGGATTCGTAGGTTTTGCAGTAACAACTTGTTCTTTAGACTTTTTACCACTCTTTCTTCCTATACCATCTTCAGCATATATCTTTATTTTATATGTTCTAATTTCTGTAATATTAAATGTATAAGTATTAGATGTACTACTTACATAATTTTCACCATCATCAATTGAATAATAATACTTAGCAATAGCACCATTTGTAGATTGAGCATCCATTGAAATTGTAATAGTTGTCTCAGTATTAGTGACAGTAAAACTATTTATAGTTACAGATGTATCTATATTAAAATATAAATAACATTTATCACTTGAATTACCGACCATAACAACTTGATTTTTTTCATTATCCCAAGATAATTCTCCACCATTTTCACATTTACTTAATTCTTTATTAAAAACATATTCACCATCAGGCCACTCTCCAGTTTTACTTGCTTCATACATTCCAGAACCTTGTTCAGTTTCAAGCATCAAACTCATCAAATCTTTCTTTTTTGGAGCATTCGAAGACTGTTCTTGAAACAATATATTTCTTAAACTATAGTTACTATACAAAAGATAAACATTACTTAAAATACTCAAAGTCAAAAATGTAATTAATATTACAATAATTTTTTTCTTATTCATATAAAAACCTCTATTCTATTAAAATTTTATCATTTTTGATTTTACTATGCAATAGCTTTTCTAAACTTTTTAATTATTTTTTCAATTAACTAATTTTGTAACACTTTCCATTATAATGTGTACCAGAACTGCAATAATTTGTACATGCACTATTCGCAGACGCTTGAGAAGTATAATATACATTATTTATACTGCATTTATATCTTCTACTAGCTGATTCTGTACCATAACAAGTCTTATCATCTAATGTTCCACCATTATAACAAACATATTCTGTCGTAGTAGTTCCAGCATAAACAATTTTACATGACCACGGATTTTGTCCATAGTTATCTTCTACACAAGAATATTCTCCAGTACCACGTCTTGCAAAAAACTCACACCACATTTTACATTGATCATTACTATCATATGATCTATCATCTATTCTCTCAATACACTTACCACCAGTAAGAGTTCCGTTTGTACAAGTAGTTGTTTGTCTAGAACTTGCGGTATATGAAAAACTACAAGTTGAACTAGATTGATATGTTCCACTTCTTGAACAATAATAAGTACTCGTTACTGAACCATTTTGTGAAGTGCCAATAGTAACTGTTTTACTAATAACATCCGATTTTTGATTTTTTTCATCCATTGCATAAGCATATATTGTTGATGTACTACTAACAGAAATACTACTTCCTTTTGTAAAAGTTTTATTATCAAAACTATAGTAATATTCCACACTTCCATTTTCGGAAGTTGAACCTGATAAAACAACATTATAACTATTATCAAAAGACATAGATGGATTTGTTGGTTTTGCTAAAACAATTGCACTTTCACTAACTATATCACTTCTTTTACCATTTGAATCTTCCACATAGAATCTCATGTTATATACCCCAGCACTAAGTCCACTAAATGTATAAGAATTAGTTGTACTATCTTTATAAGTTTTACCATCGTCTATTGAAAAATAATATTTTACTATATTACCATAATCCGTTGTAGCAGTAACACTTATTGTAATTTCACTTTCACTGGGTGTAATTTTATAATCCGTTATTTCAACTAAAATATCTTTATCAAAATAAAAATAACACTTATCAGAAATATTACTAGTAACCACTACAGTTTTTGTTGTATCATTCCAAGTAACTTTTCCGCCATTTTCGCATTTAGAAAGTTCTGCATTAAAGATATATCCTTTTTTAGGGAATTCTTTAGCAGTAGCAGCCTTATATTCACCGGATTGATAACTTGTCTCAAGCATCATACTAAGTAAACTTTTACTAGAAAGTTCACTTGTTTTTTCACCACTTAAAAGTTTTTCATCTTTATCTTTATTATATATAACTATTATACTACTAAGAAATATTATCACTGATAAAATAAATATTACTTTCTTTTTCATATTACTTCACCCTACCATATACTAATTATACAAAATTAAATTATATTAGTAAATAGAAAAAGACTGATTATTTTAAAACCAGTCTAAATAATTAATTATCTATTTTAATATGTGCTTCTTTTAATTGTTCTGGGAAAGCTTCCCCTGGACAACCCATCATAGCATCTGCACCATTTGCACCAATTGGGAAAGGTACTATTTCTCTTATATTTTCTTCATTTTTTAAAAGCATTATAATTCTATCTAATCCAGGTGCCATACCTGCATGAGGTGGAGCACCATATTTAAATGCTTCATATAAACTTGGGAATTTACTTCTTACAACATCTTCATCATAACCAACCAAAGCAAATGCTTTCTTTAAAACTTCTGGTGAATGATTTCTTACTCCCCCTGAAGCCATTTCATAACCATTACAAACAAAGTCATATTGATAAGCTTCAATTTCAAATGGATTCTTATTATTTAATGCATCAAGCCCACCTTTTGGCATACTAAATGGATTGTGAGAAAACTCAATTGCTCCAGTTTCTTCATTTTCTTCATAGAATGGAAAATCATTTACAATACAAAATTCATATCTATCTTTATCAATTAAATTAAGTTCATTACCTAACTTAGTTCTTAAATTACCCATTATTCTAGCACATCTATTTTTATCCGCTACAATAAATAAAGCATCCCCGACATGTAAATTCATTTTATTTATTAGTTCATTTTTAACTTCATCGCTCATAAATTTAGCAAGTGATGATTTTAATTCCATATTATCTTTAACTTGAATATAACCTAAATTACCATGAATACCTTTTACATATTCTTCCATAGATTTATACCAAGAATTAGATTTTTCAATATTTTCTACTTTAATACATCTAACAGTTGTATCTCTAAATGGTGCAAAATCAGTTTTATTCATCACTTCAGTTATGTCTTCAATAATAAGAGGATTTCTTAAATCTGGTTTATCACTACCATATTTAAGTATTGCATCTTTAAACTTTATTCTTCTAAAAGGTGCTGGGCTTACATACTTATCACTAAATTTAGTAAATACATCATAAAAAACCTTTTCCCCAACTTTATAAACATCTTCATCAGTTGCAAAGCTCATTTCAAAGTCAAGTTGATAAAATTCTCCATATAATCTATCACTTCTTGGATCTTCATCTCTAAAGCATGGTGCTATTTGAAAATATTTATTAAATCCTGAAACCATTAATAATTGTTTAAATATTTGTGGTGATTGAGGTAGTGCATAAAACTTACCTGCAAACTTTCTTGATGGAATAATAAAATCTCTAGCTCCTTCTGGACTTGTTGCTGTAATAATCGGAGTTTGGACTTCTAAAAAATCCATTCCTTTCATTTCACTTCTTATAAAATCAATTACTTTACTTCTAAAAATAATATTATTATGAACTTCTTCATTTCTTAAATCTAAATAACGATACTTAAGTCTTGTATCTTCATTAGATTCTTTTGATTTATTAATTTCAAAAGGTAATGTATTAATACAATCCCCAAGAACTTCTAATGAACTAATTTCTACTTCAACTTCTCCAGTTTTCATATTTTTATTAACCATATCTGGTGTTCTTCTTAAAACTTTACCTGTTATTGTAACTGTTGCTTCCTTATGTAAATTTTTATATTCACTAGACTTTGTAATAAGTTGAACAATACCAGTTTCATCTCTTAAAGTAATAAATACTAAATTACCTAAATTTCTTACACTATTAACCCAACCAGCTAACTTTATTTCCTTTCCTATATATGAAGAATCAACTTCTCCACAATAAATATCTCTGTACATATTTCCCTTCATAAAACTTCCTCCTTCAATTAAAAAACTCCATGAATTAATTTAGCTTAAGGACGAATTCTTATCCGCGGTGCCACCTTAATTCATAGAATCTATGCATCTTTATTACCTGCTATATCGGGCTTACCCGTTTATTTTTTAAGACACTATCTTCATTAATATTCATTTACTAATTTCCACCGCCCATTAGTTCTCTATAAAAATCCTATTAATTACTGGTTTGTCAATAAACTAACATTTAAACTATACCACTTTTTTAAGTATTTGTCCACAAGTTTTACTAAATTTATCTTGATTTTGTCTTTTCTTTTTCTTTATAAAACGATTCATATATATCAAACATTAACTCAGACTTATCTTCATATCTATCGCTTTTAAAATTTACAGAATACCATTCATAATTAATTTCATCTACATATATTGATGCATCCCTTCCTACATAAATACCAACATCTTCATACATATAGATAAGTACTCCTCCATTAGATTTAACAAAAAGATAATTAGCTTTATCTAAAAACTCTGATAACTTCATATAATTTTCGTAAAAACCATTTTTACCTTGTACATAAACTTCAACATTACCATTTTTATCTTTTCTATCAAAATAAACAAATTTTTCATCTTCACTTTTTCTAATAACAAATTCATATGGATTAGATTTATTACTTACACTTATATATATTTGTTCAATACCTTTATCTAAAACATTCATTTTATTTTCAAAATTTATCTTACTTAATTCATCTAAGTCACTAGATTTATCTAGATGTCCATCTAAAGATTTTAGTTTATTTAATACACTACTTAATAAATTAATAGTTGATTTAATATCATCACTTTCTTTAAAATCTAACTCCATCATTCTTTTATAAAATTTTTCAAGTATCACTTTATATGTTTCATTTATTTTTTTATCAAAATTCATTCTTTGCATAATCAAAGTAATTGCAAGAGTTCTAAGTTTACCACATGCAGTATTTAAATCTATTTTATTAAGTACAATTTCTTTAAATACATCTTCTTTAATCTTTAATATTTCTTCCATTATATTGATATCAACACTTAAATCAATTGAATTAATTGCATCACTTAAACTATCATTAATCATCTTATATTCATTTAATACTTTTTTTACATTTAAAACATACTTATCAAAAGAACATTCATTTTCTATCGTTTTAAATTTGCTTTTATAAATACTAGGTATATTTTTTGATACTTCCATTAAATAATCATTAAATGCATTTCTAATTTGAACTAATATATTTTTAAAGTTAAAATCTAATGTATCTTTATTTTCACTACTATATGCAAAACTAGATATTAAATTATTAACCCTTAAAGCATATTTATATTCTATAGTATCTGTATTATATATAGTATTACTTTTATAAGTAAGTAACTTATTAAGTAAAGTATTATAATATGATAAATCTTCACTATTTATAGTAATTTCTTTTAACAATTCATATGCTTCATTAATTCTTTGCATATCACTTTTACTACCACCTAAATCCGGATGATTTGCTTTAGATAACATAATATATCTTTTTTTTAATTCTTCTTTTGTAAAACTTTTCCCAATTTCAAATATTTTAATAGCTTCTTCAAGTCTCATATTAACCTCCTTAGTCTCTTGTTTTAACAAGTAGTCTACTACTACTAACTAATTCTTCACGACTATTATCATCTTTAACTAACACTTTTAAACTTTCAATATACTTTTTATTAAGTAAATATCTATTTATATCTTCATTCATTCCTTCCTTCACCGGATGAATACCTATTACTAATGAAGTATCACTACATAACTTACAATAAGTCAAAACTAAATTAGAATCATTTACAAATAATAATTCACCTCTTTTAATATTATTATTTAAAACAGTTCTAGTATTAACATTATTTAATAACTTATCAAAAAGTGTATTAATCTTTTTTCTTAACCCTTTATCTATTTTTAATATATCATCACTTACATAAAAACTACTCTTACTATTTTTTAAAAACACAATTTCATTTTCTCTATTATAATGTAATGGACCAATAAGTCTTACTAAACTATACAACTTTTCCATTACCTCATTTTTAATTTCTAACACTTCACTATTTTCTAAATCTTGATATAACAGATCTAAACTTTGAATATCTTTGCAAGCTTCTAAATAATATTGATAATCACTTCTATAACTAATACTTTCTATATTATTTGAACAATACTCATATATTTCTTTTTCTTCTTTACTTAAAAATGGATATTTTTCCCTAGTCTCTTCCTCAGGAAGATGTTTTTCTACTTCAACCTTTTCGCGTTTTATTTTCTTTTTATCTTCTACAACTTCTTCTTTTGCATTTTCTAAAAACTCATCATAACTAACACCAATATTAATAATTAAGCTATCTTTAATAACAGTTACCTTTTTATCCATCTTGTTTTCTTCAATATTTTCTTTATATAATTTCTTTAATAACTTAACTAATTCTAAACCATTACCATATTTAACAAAATTACCATTATTATCAAAGTAATTACTTAAAGCTTTAAGTAATAAATTTTCTTTACTATACTTAGTATAATTAAATTTAATTGCACTACCTAATATATTAATAACTTTATCTAACTCGATTTTATTTGCCATATAACCCAGACTTAAACAAACTATTAATAAACTAAAATCATTTATTTTACCAATACACTTAGTTCCATCAAAAGCTCTAATCATTGAATCAGTGGTAAATATAACTTTCTCTAAACTTTTAATATATTCTTCATAAAATACCATATACTCTATATAAGTAAATGCATTTTCTTCTAAAAGAGGTATTTGATATTGCTTAAATACTTTGATTAATCTCTCATCCATAGCAAACTTTCCAATACCTATTGGTACCATTAAATCACTGTTTCTTAACTCATCAATTGTTTCGTTAACAAACTTTAACTTAGCTTTATTAATATCATTAAATTCTTTTAACAAATATTTAATACTACTCATTTTACTTCCTTCTTTCTAATGTATTATTAAGTCTTATTTCTCTTTTAAATCTATTTAAATAAAACTCTTCTAAATCTCTATTTTCAATTATATTGTTAAATGCATCATGCATAAGTTTATTTATTTTTCCATCATACACAACTTTTGATTCAACATAATAACTCATTGCTATATTTTCTAACTTAACCATTATATCTTTTTTATACCAATATTCATTTATTATATTATCTATTCTAATTACAAATACATCAAATGGTACGAATATATCTAAATCAGGATATATGTTTAAACCATCTAATTTACTTTTAGCATAATCCATATATGATTTATTAATAAATTCTTCAATATATCTTAAATCCATTGAAAACATTTTTTTATTACCACAAAACTCAATATATCTATTAATCATTCTAGCATATTGATATTCAAGTGAATCAACATCATAGTCTCTTACACTTTTGTAAGATGTCACTAAATCACTAGAAATTTCTGACTTTCCCGTATTTAATATAACAAACATATTTAATTCTAATACTAATCTATCAAAATCAAAATCATCTTTATAACTAAAACTATCTAAAGGTAACTTAAACTTATTTAATACTCTAATCGCATATTCAGCATATAAATCTTTTATCATTTTATAAAAGTATCTATATTCCATACCAGAATAATTCGGACTAACTAATGCATATCTATTAGCATCATCAACAATTTCATTAATTCTTTTTTGATATATTACTTCCAAAGAATCTGGTTCATAATATGTTTTACTTTGACAATCTATCATTTTCATAAGTAACCTCATTGTTTAAATAATTAATTATCTCATTTCTTAAAAGTATCTTATCTTTATACTTATCTATATCTGTGTGATTTATTCTTTTACCACGTTTCTTATCATAAAACTTAAAATAAATTCCATCGTTACCCTTATAAATAGCAATTATGTTATTTGTGTATAATAATACTTCACCAGTATTAAGTAATTCTCCGATAAATTCAGCATCCCTAAGCATCATAGATAATGATACATAATGATTATAAAAATATTCTTTATTCATTAGTTTACCACCAAAACATACTTGATCATCAAATACAGATTGTAAAACTCCAACGCATGGAGAATAATTAGTAATAAGCTTATTATTAACAAAAATTATATCACTCTTACCAATACGCTTATAAATAGCTTCATTATACTCATCAACACTATCATAATTCTTATTTAATATAACATCTAAACATTCTGTTTTTATAAGACCAATATTAACATAATGAATATCAAGTAACATTCTTCTTAACAACTCGTTGTTATTCATGTACTTACATATAACATATTCCTTAATCTTAATACTTTTTCTAATGTCTTTACTTTTCTTAGATGAAGATACACTAACTAATAATTCATTAAGTCTTCCATAATTACTATAGTAATCATTATTCATTCTATCTATTTCTCTTTTTATTAAATCACTATTATTAGTAACTAACTTTAAATTATCAATAACATTTAAGCTATCTTCAAAAATAACATATAAACCATTTACTTCATTATTAATAATATTTATTTTATCTAAAATAGATTTACTATCAAAATATTCTTTACATACCTGATTACAAATTTCCATTACTTTATCTTCTAAAAATTTATAATAGAAATTACCAACATTCTTCTTAACAACTTCATTTATAACAATACTACTATAAACATAATGATCAAATTCACACTTAATCTTATCTAAATCATAATACAATTTATTTAATGAACTAGTAAAATCAATTTCATACTTAAAATCTTTAGATATATAGTTTTCTTTAAAAAATTTTCTTTTTATTTCATAGAATATATCAAGTATCTTACTATTTGCATTAACAAATTCTCTATGTATATCCATTAAAGTCATACCAGTTATATTCAAGTTTTCAAAATCTTGTATAACTTTCATTATTTCAATGTAGTTTGGATCATTTTTTTTAGCATCTGCAAGTTTTTCTTTTAATTGCATAACCCATTCTTCATGATAACTAATTGTATTATAACTTTTAGTTATATGTATATATCTTTGTTCTTTTAATAATAAATCATATGCTTCATTAACTTTTTGCATCATTTCTGTTGAACCACCTAAATCTGGGTGATGTATTTTTGATGCACTTTTATAAGCTTTCTTTAAATCTTCATCGCAAAATTCTTCACTTAATTTAAGTATTTCTAAAGCTTCAACATATTCCATTTTTACCTACCCTCATTCTACTTTTACTAATACGTTCTTGTAAGTACTTAGTAATTTCTTCTTTTAAATATTCTTTATCTTGATATTTAGCTAATTTTTCTAAACTTTCTTTAACACTTCTTACAACCATTCTTGCTGGTGCCACAAAAACTTGCATTTCTTTTGATAAACAAATATCCACTAAACCATTAGTATATAAAATAATAACTGGTGATGCAACATATAATTTAACCCCTAAAAATGTTGCATTAGATAAATACTCATCTATTGATACATAATTATTTAAAAAGAAATTTTTTTCGATATTTGCATCTTGACTTCTTAAATAATTTACCCCAGATACATAAACAGAATCATTATTTATATCCTTTACTATACCTGCATATAAAACTGCTATATCAGGCACATCACTTTTTCTATTTAATAAAAATACACTGCCTTTTCTATCTAAAGATGATACTTTTAAATATTCATCCTTACTCTCAAAATCATTATTTATTATTTTATCAAGAATAGATATATCTTTTGTTCCATTAATAAAATCATCTATATCATCAAACATCATAATTGATATATCCTTATTTATATAAAAGTATCTATATGCTTTAACACGAGCACGTAATAATTTATCATAAATACTACCTTGAAACAAAAAGCTTAGTTTTATATCTTGCATTAATCTATTTACTTTAAATTCAATATTGTCGTATCTCTTTGTTAAATAACAATCTAATATTTCTTCATATTCCATTGATATAATTCTGTGATTTATTTTATTTTTCATATCTTTAAAATAAGGTAAATTAGCTTTTATTAATCTATCAATACTAAATAATGCATCTATTTTCTTTTCTACTATTATAACTCTTTTTGCATCACTACTATCTAAAGATTCTTTAATTATTTTAATAATTTGATTTTCTAAAGAAGCATATTCTTTATTTTTCTTATATTTTTCTAAAAAAGAATAATAATCATAAGGTATATCTTTATTTAATAAACTACTATAAAAGTTACTTAATGTTTGATTAAACTGAAAACTTCCCAATATATTCAAATCACTTGCTAAGTTTCTATATATGTTATGTATTTTATTTAAACAAGTATTATATCCAACTAATGGGTTACACCCATATGTCAAATATTCATCAATACAAATAATTATATCACTACAATAACTATTTAACTTATAATTATTTAATGAATCAATTATTAATTTTATAAGTAAATTAAAGTATTCTAAAAACTTTTGATCATGTGTATGAACAAAATTCATAAGTTTTTCATATGCTTCATTCACCCTTTGTGAAGTTAAAGTATCTCCGCCTATATCCGGATGTACCTTTTTTAAAGTTTTCTTCCAAGAATACTTAATTTGTTTTTCATTTCCTAATTCTTTTAAACCAAGTAAGGATAAATCATCTAATATATTTTTAGTTGTATACATAATAATAACCCCCTCAAGTTATAGCAATTATACCACATTTAGAAGAAAAATGCAAATTTATGTTTTAATAAAGTTGACAAAACGAAGAAATAGTGCTAAAATAATAACCAATTTAAAGGGGAGATTTATATGTCATATACCAAGGAAGACCTAGAATATTTCCAAGTAAAAGATTTAAAAGAAGCACGTGAAAAAATCGTCGATGTTAGATTATTCGACTATATTGATGATTTAAAACTAAGAAGTGATGTTGAAAGGCAAATGAATTTCACTAAAGAATTATATATAGAATACATCGAAGAAATACAAAAGTATAGTAAAGAAACACAAGAATCAATACTTAAAGCTTTGATGAATTCAGAAATAATTGATAATCATGTATTAGAAAGAGAAAATGTAAACTTTTTAAGAATCTATAATGAAACACACCACTCTACTGTAATCAGATATTTAGTGCGTAAACTTTTAAAAGAAAATACACCATTAAATGATGCAATAATAAAAAAAGCTCACGAAATATTAATGCGTGGAACAAGTAATGGAAATACGATAAATGAAGGTTTTAGAACAAACAATCATCATTATGTTGGTTATATCGAAGATAATAAACCAGTAATAAATTATTTTCCAATATCTTATGATGATATCAAAGAATCAACACTTCTATTATGTAAATATTTTAATACTCCAATAAAAGATGAAGAAGAATTGTTTATAAAACCATTTATTATGCATGGATTAATTGCTATATTACAAGTATTCGAAGATGGTAACACTAGACTTGCTAGATGTTTTCAACACATAACACTTCAAGACTTAACAAATAAAACAATATCTAATAATTTATTTGAATTACCTCTACCAGCAATATATTTTTCCAAAAACTATGTTCCATATCGAAAAGAATATCGTGAACTACTTGCTAGTATTGCCTTAAATCCTAATAATGAAGCATGGAATGAATGGATAAGTTTTAATCTTCATCGTATGCAAGATAGAATATTTGCAAATGAAGAATCACTAGCTTTATTAAAACGAAAAAAGAAGTAATCAACACTTCTTTTTTATATAATAGGAAAATCATCAAAAAATAATTTAAAATAAATATCAAACTAATGTATTGACATAACAACGTTTGTATGGTATGATTAGTACATCAGGGAGGTAAAGAAAATGATAATACATAAGGCTTATAAAATCAGAATATATCCAAATACTATGCAAAAAGAAATGATAGAAAAAACTTTCGGATGCACAAGATTTGTTTATAATTATTTTTTGTCAGAAAGAAAAGAAAAATATGAAAAAGATAAAGTATCTATAAATGCTTATAAACAACTTTTGGAATTAACAGAATTAAAGAGAAATTATTTGTGGTTAAACGAAGTGGATTCAATTGCTTTGCAAACTTGTATCTTAAATTTAGATAAAGCTTTTGAAAATTTTTATCATGGGAAAGGATATCCTAAATTTAGAGTAAAAGGAAAACATGATAGTTATCAAACAGAAATTAGAATTAATGAATATAAAGGTACCATATATGAAAGTATAAAAATAAATTTTAAAAAAAGAGAAATAATATTACCAAAATTAAAAAAAGTTAAATTTAGAGGTTATAGAAATATAAAATATATAGCTGGGAAAATAAAGTCGGCAACAATATCAAAAGAAGCTAACAAATATTTTGCTAGTGTATTAGTGGAAATTCCATTTGTAAAACCACAAGTAAATCTAACATCAATAGTTGGGTTAGATTTAGGCATCAAAGATTTTATTGTAACATCAAATGGAGAAAAACTTAAAAATCAAGTTAAGAATTATGAAAAAAGATTAAAAGGTTTACAAAAAGGACTATCTAGATGTCAATCTGGAAGTAAAAATAGATATAAAATGAAATTAAAAATACAAAGATTATATCTAAAAATAAGAAATGCTAGAAAACATATGATATATAAACTTGCAAATAAAATACTTAAGGAAGATGACATTATAGCAGTAGAAAATCTTGATATTAAAGACATGTATAAGGTCCACAGTATAGCAAAACACTTAAATAAAGTCCCAATAGGAGACTTCTTAAGGGTACTAAAATATAAAGCAGAATGGCTGGGTAAAAAAGTAATTGAAATAAATAGGTATTACCCAAGTAGTCAAATATGTAATAGATGTGATTATAAAAATAAAGAAGTAAAAGATTTAAGTGTAAGAAAATGGACATGTCCAAGTTGTGGAATGGAACAAGATAGAGATTTTAATGCAAGTATAAATATAATGTTTGAAGGAACAAAAGTATATATGAAAAGTTTAGCAATGTAAAATAAATAAAAATAGTAGGATGTCGACCATCCGAAACTGGTCTGTGGAGGGACATTGTCCCAGTGAAGCAGAAAAAAAGATGCAACAAAAGTTGCATCGATGATTGAATTTCGTGAGAAATTTAATTATTGTTAAATGTTACTGTTTATAGTTTTTTCAAGTATTCTTTTTACATCTCTTTCATTAAATGGTTTAAGTAATATATCAACAATCGGATATTTAAAAGCTTTATCAATTGATTCTTTATCATCTACCCCAGTTATAATTGAAATAGGTATACTTCTAAATAAATCTTTATTTTTATAAAAATCTAATACTTCAAAGCCATTAATATTAGGCATATTTAAATCAAGTAATACTGCTTTAATATCATTTCTTTTTCTTTCATCATCTAATATATCAATAGCTTCTTTGCCATCATTAGCACTTATTACTTCAAATGAATCATCTAATATTTTTAATATAAAATTTCTAATAATATTTGAGTCATCTACTACTAATATTTTTTTACCATTTGTGTGTTTAACTTCTGGTGTATCTACTACACCTCCAACACCCATATATTTTTTAACAACATTAACAACTCTATTTGCTTCCTTCATTAATTCATCAAAATGTTCAGTTACATAATACATATCATTTTCTTTACTTTTTAATTCATGCTGATATGCTATTTCACCAAGTTCTTCAAAACCAAAGTATCTTGCATCACTCTTTAATGAATGAACTAAAATAGCATAATTAGCCATATCTCCAATTTCTTTTAAAGCTCTAATTTTTTCAAGCTTACTAGGTACTTCTTGTAAAAATGTTTCTAGTGTTGCATCATATGTTTCCATATCTCCGAATAATTCTAAAGCTTTTTTAACATTAGCACCATTATTAATTAAAATATTTACATCTTTCATTTTTATCCCTCCGTGTTTAAATATTCATTAATTACTCTATTTAATTGATCTTTATTAATTGGTTTAGCTAAATAATCATCAAAACCATCATTAATATATTTTTCTTTCATACCCGTTAATGCATTAGCAGTTAAGGCAATCACTGGTATATTAAAATCTTTAATCTCTGATTTAATTTTCTTTAATGTTTCAACCCCACTCATTCTTGGCATCATATCATCCATTAATATTAAATCATATTTTTTACCATTTTTCAAGTTATCTATACAAATAAATCCACTTTCAACACATTCTGTTTTAACTCCATATGTCTCAAGTAATCTTTCTGCAACTTTTAAGTTAATCTTATTATCATCAACAACTAAAACTAATTTATCTTTTACTTTCACTTTATCATATGTCTCTTGTTCTTCAAGCTTTATCGTTGGATGTTCCACAATTCTTTGGTCAATAGATACTGTAAACTTAGAACCTTTTCCAAATACACTTTGTACCACAATATTACCATTCATTAAATCAACTAATCTCTTTGTAATAGCAAGACCTAAACCAGTTCCTTCTATTGTTACATTATCTTCTAAATCTAATCTTTCAAATTTATTAAATAACTTACTTATATTTTCTTGTTTTATACCAATACCTGTATCTTCAACTGCAATAATTAATCTACATATTCCATTTTTAACAATACTATTTATTGTAAATGTTATACTTCCTTCTTTTGTATATTTAACAGCATTAGTTAAAATATTTACACATATTTGTTTTAATCTTGATGCATCCCCATATAATACCGGTGGAATAGATTTATCAAACTTAGTAATAAGTTCAATTGGTTTATCTCCGAGTCTTCCTTTTGTTAAAGAAACTAACTCTTTAATTACCTTATTAACTTCATATTCAGTATTAACAATTTCAAGCTTACCAGCTTCAATCTTCGATATATCCAAAATACCATTAACTATTTCAAGTAAATTATCCGAAGCCATAACTATATCATTAACTTCATCTTTAGCACTATCAGGTAAATTTTTATCATCTAAAAGTAAATTACTAAACCCAACAATAGCGTTTAAAGGTGTTCTAATCTCATGTGACATACTAGATAAAAAATCAGTCTTTGCTTGATTAGCTTTCTCTGCAGCATCTTTAGCAGCATTCAATTGTTGAATCATTTTTACATCTGGATTTTCTATAGTAAAATACATTATAACTACAACAAGTGATAATAAATAATTAATTAAAAAAGCCGAAGGGAATAAACTTTGTATAATGAAATTTAAGAACATTAAAATACAAAAAATATATAAAGGTCTTAATTTTTTTCCTTCAATATTCTTGTGATATCTTATAGCAATATAAACAGAATATAAAATAAGTAAAAAAGAAACAATATAAGTAATAAAAACAGGAATTCCATTTGGAATTATAACATCTCCCTCCAATTTAAAATTAACAGGTAAAATTATTATAAAAGGAACAACAAAAGCCAAGCACAACACAAAATAATAAAACGTACTCATCATTTTACTTTTATAATTACCACGATTTGGTAAACTAATACATTTAATATAATAAGCAAAAAGTAGTAACCATAAAACAAAATAAACAAATACTAACTTTGAACCCATTGAATACCAAAAGCTATTTATATCTACACCAACTTTAAATAAAATACAAGTAGTAATATCCATAGATAACCCAAATATAGTTAAAAATAATAAATATTTGTATATCTTTGTTTCAATATTATTTACCCTTTCTTTAGACAAAAAATTATAAGTAAATAATAAAATAATAATTAATGCACTAATTGAGAAATAAAATCCCATGTCTACCACTTCCAATTCTAACTTAATAATATCACAAATGCATTCTTTTTTCAAGCAAAAGAAAAGCTACTATTAAGCAGCTTATCTAACTCTAGTTCTAACTAAATTATTATTTTCAATTCTTTCTTTATCTTTTTCTTCCATAGCCTTAGGATCTAACTTACCATTATCAGTTCTTGGTAAAGCATTTTCATAATATTCTATATATCCAGGAAGTGCACTAGTACCTAAAGTATTTTGAATTAATGTAAATATTTTATTTTCTAAAACAGTCTTATTACAATCAAAATCATTTAAACTAACATGATAACTAGGTAAGAATTGTTCTTTATCATCAGGAATTGATGTAACTAAAACTTCTCTGATTTCAGGTATTTGAAGAAGTAATTGTTCAATTTGTTCTGGATAAATATTATCAACACCAGAAACAAAGTTTCTTTTTACTCTGCCAACAAATTCATACTCACCATTTTCATGTTTAACAGCAACATCTTTTGTATTATACCATTTAACACCATTTTCATCATATACAAATACTGCATTTGTTTCTTCTTCATTTTCATGATATCTAAGCATCATACCAGGACCATTAACTAACAATACACCTGGAGTTTCAATAGGTAAATCTTCAAAAGTCTTAGGATCTACAATTTTAGAATTAACAAATGGAATTGGATAACCTACAGTACCAGGAGTATTTTTGCCTCCCATACATACATGAGTAGGTGCCCACATTTCAGTTAAACCTAAACCATTTCCAATTGGAGTTATACATCCAGCATATTCTAATGCTTTATTAGCTTCAATTAATTTTTGAGGCTTAAACATTTCTCCCCCAGATAAAGGTTGAATTAAATTATGCAATGTCCAAGGTTTTAAATTTTTATCTTGACTTAAAATTTCCCAATGAACAGGACCTCCCATAGCACCATTAGCATGAGTTCTAACAAGTTCACTATAAAAATCTTTAGGCATAGCTTTTAAAGTTAATGCATATTCCAAATTTTTACATAAACAGTAATGAAGAACTAGTCTACCAAAACACATATGACCAAAAGGAATATTTCCTAAATGAACCATACCAGGTTCTAATACTAACACATAATCTAATGCTTTAACAACACTATTTAAAGCACCACCATCTAAATCAACACCTTTATGAATACCACTAGAACCACCAGTAAACATAATATCAGTAGTACTTCCTTTAACATGTTCAGGATATTCTACTCCATCAAAATCTTTCCCATCTTTAACAATATCCATTAAATTACTACTCTTTTTAAGTATCTTATTTCCAGATACAAATTGTTTAGCATTATAAAGAAATTTTAAACCATTCTTATTTAATGACTCAAGTGGAGAATAAAGTATCGGAGTAATATTTAAATTCCTAGCAGGATTTTTAAAATTTCCATACATCATATCAACAGAAATAATAAATTCAGGTTTAGTCATTTCAATATCTCTTTGCATTTTGTATTCATTATTCAAAGGACTAAGCCCCACTACTTGAGCTTCAAGTTTTTTTAATGCATACAATAAATATACAGATTCTGGTGTATTAACTAAAACAGCACCAACACAAGTACCCTTTCTTATACCTCTTTTGTATAGTGCACGAGCAAATTCATCGATTCTTTCATGTAATTCTTCATAAGTGATTTTTTTTGCATCAAAAGATAATGCAACATTATTCATATAATTTTTGTTTCTTTCAAGTAGAAAGTCATATTCATTTCCAACAGGTAATGAATCTTCTTTGATTTCTTTCGTATAATAATCATAAAATTTTTCCATATTTCCTTCACCTAAGTAAAATTATACAAAATTTCGTACTAATTTACAATAGTTTCATTGACTTTTAGTATCATATTTGATACAATATAGCCGGTGAGAACATATGGATTATGATAAAAATTATATTGAAGTAGCTTATAACCCAGAAGAATTAAATGAAATATTTATAAAAGAATTCATTAGTTTTAGAAAAGAAAATAACTTAACACAAGATTTATTTTCCAAGTATTCCGGAGTATCTAGAGAAAAAATAGCTAGAATTGAATGCGGTACATCTTCCCCATCAATATTAAGCCTACTTAAAATACTTGGACCAATTGGTTACACAATAAAAATAGAAAAAGTAAAGAATAAATAACGTTCTTTACTTTTTATTATTAATAACTACTAAAGGTATAATCATTTCATCTTTACTAAATCCAGAGTGATTGCCTAAAATAGTCCCTAGATACTCATCTGTATCTTCTGAATTTATAAAACAATAACCATTTTTACAAATGCTTACATATTCACCCATATTAATTTTAAAATAACTTGATGCATCACCTAAACCAAATATATTATTTTCTAAAAATTCTTCAGTTTTAAATAAATACATTCTATCTTTAAAATCTTTATTAAATAAGTACTCAAAACTTTCTTTCATTTCACTCTTTACATAATATATAGCTGTAGCAAAATCAATACCCGGTAATCCATAAAAATAATTTTTATACTTTGAAAAATCCATAATTACATCATGGTCTATATTAATTTGACCATGATCTGCAGTAATAACAATAGTTAAATCATTTATATCAGATAAACTATCTAACATATTATTAATCTTACCCATTTCATCCTTAACTATATCCGAATAAACGCCATTTTCATGTTCCAAATTATCTATATTAGGTATATAAAGATAAGTAAATGTATCTTCATTACTATTAGTTATTTTTTTTATAATCATTGATACTTCTTCATAATCATCATAACCAATTCTTTTTGAATCATCTGCAACAAACTTAGAATAAATGCTATCACAAATACATTTTGGATATAACACCCTAGTATTAACATTTAACTTATTTAACATAGATTCACATTTAAATATATCAGATGATTTAATACCATAACACTCTAAGCTTTTTTTATTTTTTCTATCTGCAAATAACAATGGATAATAATCAATATTGTTTTCTCTATTATAACTATACCAACCAATAATACCATGTTTATTCGGATATTCTCCAGTTGCTAAAGAAGTTAAAACACATCCAGTAGTACTTGGACTAACAGTTATCATATCAATTTTTTTATTTTTCTTTATTATTGTGTCATCATCAAGTGATGCAACCAAATTACTACCCATTCCATCAATTAAAATAAACAATGTATGCTTACTCTTTGGTATTAACTTATCAATATACTTCATATTTTTATCTATTTCATAATTAGCATCATATCTATTATATAAAGTACGTACTAAATTAACCAAATTTAATTTATTATAATCTGGTACAATTAGATTTTCTTTTTCAAATATTTCTTGTAAATTGCCTTTCATAACACACTTCTTTCTTAATATTTATTTAATAACTTTCTTTATAAATTGCTTCTTACTCTTTTGAATAACTAAGCATTCATCTCTTTAACAATAACTTCATTAATTGGATTATCTTTTATACTATCAATTAAAACTTGTTTTACATTATCTAAAGGAATCACTCTTACAGTAAAATTACCATCGATATCTCCATCAGTTAAATTAATATTATTTAAATTAACTTTTTCAACAGTTCTAATAACATAATAATAAATATCATTCTTTCTATTATTTCCACTATTATGATAATTTTTATTATAATAAGTTATTTTCATAAATGATTTTAATTTAATATCTTTCAGTTTAATACCCGTTTCTTCTTGTAATTCCCTAAGAAGACATTCTTCCAAAGTCTCGTTTTCTTCTAAGGCCCCCTGGAAATTGTAGTGTTCCATCTTCATTACCAAGTAAAAGATAACCATTACTTATAAGAAGTCCTTTAGCTCTTACAACAAGTTCTGTAACTTCTTTACTACTTATATTATCATTATTATATACAACATTCTTCAAAATTAAACACTATCTTTCAATAATAGATTCAAAATATTTTTCTTGAAACTCAGTTAAAGCTCTGATAGCATCATCTGAATAATTATATCCATCTTTAGAAACAATTAACTTATCATCGTCATCATTAGTTCTATGAATTATTGCAATTACTTTGCCACTTCCATCACTTACTGGTTCAAATTCACCTACATAATAAGCATCAAGTTCTTCACCATCACCACTTATAGTATTTGGAACATATCCATAATTTAAATTATACATAAAACCATGTTTTGGATGTCTACTTCCTAAGGGTCTATCAATCTTTATTTCAACAATCTTGCCTAAATAATCTTTTGCATTTACTTTTTTCATCTATTTTCCTCCTTTTATAATTTCATTAAGCATAATTAAAGCCTTTTTAACAAAGAAATTACTCGTATCTATTGGCAAATTATAACTTAATAAATCATTCTTCATTTCATTTACATCTTTATAAACTTTATCAACAAATTCACATTTATCTTCCATTTCAATAAATATATACTTATCATTTACTAGTTGTACCACTAATTCAGTTTCTTTATTTGCAAACACTATACATGTATCATGAATTTCAAATAATTTCTTATAATCAATCATTTTCATGAACTCTACAGCCTTTTTAATATCCAAAATCGGACACTTAACTTTACCTTGTTCTATTATATCATTATTATCATTATATTTTTTATATTTATATGTTAATGCTTTTTCAAAACCCACTACATCTCTTACTAAAATACATTTACTTAATATATCTAATTTTTTTGTATTTTTTAAATCAACTTGATTATTAATCATATAAATATCATTAACCACATACTCTTGCTTTTGCAAGAAGTCATTACTTTCCAATATCTTTTTTAATTCTTCATAACTACATTTAACTAATACAGTAATTTCATTTTCTAACTTCATCATATTCTCCATTTACTACTTCATCAAAGTATGCATTTTATCAAATATACCTTGATTACACATTTTTATTAATTCATCTTTAGTTACCAATTTAGCATCTTCTAATTCATCCTTTATATAAGAAAACAAAAATTTATTTTAACTAACAAAACACTATACATAACAAACCTTAATTAAAGAATTTTCTAAAACTTATTCCATGAGACTTAATCATTAAATCATTATCAATTAATTCATTAATTTCACATTTACTCATAAATGATACTTCACTAACTTCTTCTTTTTGCAAATTTAAATTACTTACATCAATGTCTTTCTTTAAATAATACACATCAAAAAATGGTATACCAAGTAACATACTTCCCATAAATTTTAGTTCATCACTTAAAACATCTAACCCAAGTTCTTCTTGTAGTTCTCTAGTTATAGCAACTTTTGAATCTTCACCATATAAAACATGACCACCAGTTGAACTATATTTGCTTCCCTTTTCAACTGATGTTTTTTGAATCAAAAATAACCCATCACTATTTTCAATAAAAACTAAAGCTATCAAGATATGTTCATTACCAAATAACTTATCTCCACGTGCTATTTTTTTACCCAAATTTACTTTATTCTCATCATAAACAGCCAAGTATTCCATAATTTCTCCTATTACTAAGTAAATTATATCAACAACTTTACCAAAACACAACAGGAAATTGCAAATTATAAAGAATTAAACTCATTTAACTAAATCAATACTATTTATTATATTATCTAAATGTTTCTATCATTCTAATTACTTTCTTTTAATCAATTTTTTCAACAAAAAACTGAGCAATTAACTCAGTTCTGATATCATTCTAATATAGCTTTAATTCTTCTTACACCTGCAGATGATGCTTCTTCTTTTATTATTTTAAAGTGACCAAGTTCACTAGTATTTTTAACATGTGGACCTCCACACAATTCTTTTGAAACGTTATCTCCGATTGTATAAACTGTAACAATATCTGGATATTTTTCAATAAACATACATTCAGCTCCACTTTTTATAGCATCTTCTTTTTTCATTTCCTGAGCACGAACATCCAATGCATCATTAATCCACTTATTTACTAATTCTTCAACCCCTCTTTTTTCATCATCACTTAATTTATGATCACAACTAAAATCAAAACGCATTCTTTCATCAGTAATATTACTTCCCTTTTGATGAACATCTGATCCAACAACTATTTTTAATGCTGCATTAAGTAAATGTGTTGCAGTATGATACTTAGTTTCAATTTCACTATTACCTGCAAGTCCACCTTTAAATTTACCAGCAGATGCAGTTCTTGATAATTCTTGATGAGCCTTAAATTTTTCTTTAAAACCTTGTGTATCTACATTAATACCAGCATCTTTAGCAAGTTCCACAGTTAATTCAATTGGAAAACCATATGTATCATATAAATGAAATGCAGTCGTAGCATCAATATCTTTATTTGAAATCTTATTAAATTCTCTCAATCCCTTTTCTAAAGTTCTATTAAATTTATCTTTTTCATTTTTTAATACTTCCAAAACAACACCCGAATTCAAAGATAATTCACTATAATACTTCTTATATTTATTTATTATTAATAAAGCTATTTTTTGTTCCCAGTCACTATTAATATCAATATTTAATTTCTTAGCATGTCTTATTGCTCTTCTTATTAATCTTCTTAAAATATAACCTTGATCAGTATTACTTGGTTTAATTCCTGCTGGGTCTGCACTAATAAATACTGCAGTTCTTAAGTGATCTGCTATAATTCTCATAGACTCTTCATTACCTTCATAAGAAAGTTTAGTAATATCACAAATTAAATCAATAACATCACTCCATATACTTGATAAATAATTATCTTTTACTCCTTCAAGTACTGCAGTAATTCTCTCAACACCCATTCCTGTATCAACATTTTTCTTTGGTAACTCTACTACATTACCAGCATCATCTTTATAATATTGCATAAATACATTATTCCATATTTCAACCCATCTATTATCTTCTGGATCAAAAGTACAAGGTATTTCATCATCACTTCTAAAATAAAATATTTCTGTATCAGGTCCACAAGGTCCACTAGCTCCAGCTATCCAAAAATTATCTTCTATTGTCTTTGCAATATGTCCCTTATCTATACCTAATTGAGCCCATTTATCATAACTTACTTGATCAAAAGGAATACTACCATCCCCTGCATAAACAGTAACAGCAAGTCTTTCAACTGGAATATTTAAAACTTTAGTTAAAAAATTAAAACTCCATGTAATACTTTCATCTTTAAAGTAATCTCCTAAAGACCAATTACCAAGCATTTCAAAAAATGTATGATGAGTAGTATCTCCAATAGAATCCAAGTCATTAGTTCTAATACATTTTTGATAATCACATAATCTTTTTCCATATGGATGAGCTTCCCCCATTAAATATGGAATCAACGGTTGCATTCCCGCTGTATTAAATAAAACTGATGGATCATTTTCAGGCACAACTGGTGCACTTGGTATTTGTTTATGATCTAAACTAACAAAATAATCTATAAATAAATCTTTTATATTCATTCTAAACCCTCCAATATTTTAAATACTTTATTTTTTGTTTCTTCTAATTTATCATTAGCAATTATATAATCAAATTCATCATAATTTTCTAATGCAGTTTCTGTTATATCACTTTGTTGTTTAATAGTAAGCTTAGATGGAGAAAATTGATTAACCACTAAAATACTAGTTACATCATCAAAATTATTTTTCATATCTTCAAATTCCAAAGGAAGTCTTGCATCACTTATAACAACTACATCAACTACATTTTTATAAATTTCAATATCTTCAATCATTCTCTTAGTAAAGAATCTCTTATCATAGTTTCTAATTACCTCACCAAATTCTTGTAAGAAATCTCTAGGTTTTGCTTGACTTACTCCATCCCAATCAGTTAATTCTTTAGCAAAAACCTTTAAATACTTACTAAACTCTGTAATAACACATTTCTTTAACTTATAAATGTAATATTCTTCAATCATCTTAGCAACTTCATTTTTGCCACTACCACTTTTACCCCCAACAACAAATATTTTCATAAATCCTCCTTCAAAATAAAAAGAATGATACCAAAAGGAGTCATATAAATGACGGTACCATCCTTTAATTTACTTAATTATTTATAACGCAATTACTCGATTAATCTCCGTAAGTAGCAATTACTTAAATCATTTATTAGTTTTCACCAACCACTAACTCTCTAAAAAATAACTTAAATAACATCAAACATCAACGATTACTTAATAAATATATCACAAAATTCTTTATACATCAAGAATTTTCACTTAAATTTTGTATACTTTCATCATCATTATCCTGAAATAATGAAAACTTCGTAACAATAAATTCCCAAATAACTTTTAATATTGACATAATTGGTGAAGCTAAAATCATACCAACTATTCCAAAGAAATGTCCAAAAAGTAATAAACCACAAATTATAACAATTGGATGTAAATTAGTTGCTTTACTCATAACTATTGGTTGAAGTACATAAGACTCAATTAATTGAACAATACATGCAATAATGAAAACTCCAAGACCAATCAATGGACTTTGAGTAAGCCCCACAACTGTTGCTACTATAGTACCTAGATAAGGACCAATATATGGAATCAAATCTGTAATACCACAGAATAAACCAAATAATAATGCTGATTTTAAACCAATAATACTAAATCCAATCGTATCACAAACAAATACCATACATGCAACTAACAAAGTTCCATTAACACATTTTCTTACTTCAGATCCAATTTTTTCAACTAATGAAGCAACTTCCATTTGATGTTTCTTAGGAAATACTTTAAGTAATAAATTAGTTACATTATCAAAATCAAATAACATATATAAACCAATAATTAAGCCAAAGAATATTGTGCCTAACCCACTAACTAAATTAGACATAACACTAACAATTGTAGTTGGTAAATTACTTGAAATACTATCACCATATGTACTAATAGCATCTAATATATTATTCTTAATACCTTCAATATCAAAACTACTTCCATCAAATTTATCAAAAGTATTATTAATAAAACCAGTTAACTTATCAGTAATACTAGGTAATGTTTTAATAAGTTCATTTAATTCATTATATATAATTGGTATAAATATTCTAAAGAATACTATTAAAAATACAATAAACACAACATATACAATTAATGATGCAATTATTCTTGACATACCTTTTTTAGTAAGTTTATCAACTAATGGTGCAAATAACCAAGCTACAACAAAACCAATAAACAAAGGTGACAACACATTAAGTAAGCTTCCAATAAATTTAAATACACCAACTTCTTTTAAAAGAATAAATGATGCTAAAATTATTCCAATAATTAATATTACAAAACTTAGCTTAAGAATATTTTTACTTAAATAAATTACTTCATTTAATCCATTTGTGTCTAATTCATTTTTTTTCTTAAACATTTTAATCACTCCTTATATATATTATAATACATTTTTTCTAATTTATGGAAAAAACTTTTTAAAAAGTGTAAAAAGCAACAATTTATGCTGCTTTATCTCTAATTAATTCTTGATATTTTTCTTTGTTTAATTCTTTATTTCTTTCATCTAACAAATAAATCATATACTTTCTTAAACTTAAATATGGTAAATTAAATAATATATCTACGATTAAATCTAAGTTTTTATTTTTAATTGCAAAAGTAAAACTATTCCAAACACTTTCATCTTTACATATACTTTTAAACTTATTAATTATATTATTAGCTTCTTGCTTATTTTCTATTTTTTCTTTCAAATACAAATCTATTCTAAAATTATTATAATATTCTTTATCTATAACTTCTAAAGGTTTATGTTTTTGATTATCTTCGATAACCAACTTACCATTTAAATATTTTTCACTAGTTAAATTACCTCTTTTAATTGAATTAATTATTTCATATTTACTAAAATGCATTGTAAAAGAATCTATATCTGCTAAAGAATTCGGACTATATCCAAAAGCTATATCTAACTTTCTAATATCTATAAATGAGTAATCACCAACTCTTGCCATTAATGCTAAGAAAAATTTTTGTTCATCTTGTTTTTTCATATGTACCACTCCATAACCTCATTTAAAATGAGATTTTATTCTACCATAAAGGAAACATTTTGTCAAATTATCTACTTTAATATTCTTTTTAAACTCATATTTTGACAAACATTATTTATTTGACCTAATGTTTTAACCAATTCTTTTCTTTTATTTATAAGTTCATCATCACAAGTTAACATAGATTCATCAAATATTTTTTCTTCAATATTACTTACATTATTTATTAGATTACCTTTAACCAAAACAGCATTACCATCTAATTTAGAATTGCTAATAGATAAATTATCACCATTTATAGATATATCTAATGCATTTACATTAGTATTATTTAAAGATACATTCTTGCCACTAAAAGAAACATTACTATTTTTTAAAAAGTTAAATTTATCCCCGATAGTTAAATTATTAATATCCAAAACATCACGAGCACCAAAACTTATCTTTCTAATACCAAGATTTGGAATATCTAATCCATCTATTAAAATATTATCAGCAACCAAAAACATTGATAATACTGTTTCAATATTAGAATTTTTAATCTTTAAATAACCATCTACTTTAACAAATCTATTTGCAAAAAACTTACAATTTCTAAATAAAACAGAAACATTGTCAAAAGCATATATATCATGAGTAATATCTAATCCATCAAATACATAAAATATTTCTTTATCTAAATCGTACTTTTTTGCAAGTCTAGTATTTATTCCACTATTATAATTAAACAAAAATAAATCTTTATTTAAACTTTTTTTACCTACATAACAAACTATCATATTATCATATTCTATAGCTTTACCTAAATTACCAGTTATATTACCTAGTGCTATTTTTCTTTCTAAATCTTCAAATATTTTCATCATTTTAACCACCCAAGTTCTATTAAAACACAATCCAAAATAAAAGTCAACTATATAAGTCAACTTTATCTTCCTCTTCCATTATTTAAATATTCTTCACTATATTTTATTACATCATCCTTTTTTATACCCGTAATTTTTTCAATATCATCAAAGCTAATTCTATTTTTATATCTTACATATAAAACAATAGCTAAAGCTAAAACATCACCATAAACATATCTTAAATCATTATACTCTTCACTTCTTGCAGTAATTCTTACTGCTTTAATAACATCAGTTTTAACACCTGTATTAAGTTTAGATTTATAATCTTTAAGCAATTGACGTTCCAATCTTTCTAATAAAAGATGAACTGCTTTATTATCAATATCATCATATAAATAACTAACACCAGAAAAATCATAACCAAATTTTTTCCTAAACAAATCCTTTTCTTCATCATTAAATAGTTTATCTATATAATATAAAATTGCAGTTTTTTCAACTTCATTAAATCGATCAAATAAACCCTTACAAGTTGGTACATCTAAAACATTTGATACTAAATTTATTTTTACTCTACTTAGAACAACATTTTTTAAGTGTTCATTTTCCATTCTTGTTAATATTTCGTGATAAACATATTTTCTATTAAAAAGAAATCTATCATATTTATCTAACTCTTTTAAAGCAGAATTAATTCTTTGTAAGAATTCTTCATCATTTTCTTGGTCCCCTTTATATTTTGCAAAAATTTCAACTAAAGACTTATGTTTTTTATTTTCTTTTGAACCATTTAAGATATCTAGATAAACTTTTCTAATAACACCGTTTTGTCTTGTCTTTGCAACAATATATTCCTTAGATAAATCGCTTCCAAATAAATTATAGATGTAAGATTGTCCGAACGCATCCATTGAATTAATACGCATTTTTATAACTTCAATATCTCTCGTATCTTTAACAAAATCAAATAATGTTACAAACTTTCCACCATTTTTTAATATATTAAGTTCTCTTTTTAGTTTTCGCATTATACTATTTCTAATTATTTCTTGTGTTTCATCATCAACCATATAAAGTGATGTGTAATCACTACCAAATCTTTTTTGTAAAATATCTATATCTTCATTAGATAAAGTTTTTACCACTCTAGTAACTAATTGTTTATCTTCAGAAAAACAATCAAAGAATAATTTATATGTATCTAAACTTTTCTTTCTACTTAAATTAAATCTTCGTATCCTAACTGAATCTTTTAACTTTCTAATAGTTTTTTTATTTCTGTCAAGTTCTTCAGAAGTTAATACTTCAATTGGTTCCATTTTATCAATGGTATATTCTTTTAAAAGTAATTTTCTTTCTAAAGGTTTTAAAGTGTTAACTAAAGAAACAATATTTACACCAGATGTTGCAATATAATCTTTCAAAGGCTTCTTGTATAAATCTTTAAATATTATATTCATTATATATTTTCTAGTTGAATTATTTATAACTTCACTAGTTTTGCCATATACTTCATTTAACATTCTTTTTTGTTCTGGTGTTAAATTATTTACGACATACAAAATTACATTTTTATCTACACCCACAAAACAATTAAAAAATTCATCCTTTAAATCCACTTTAAATCCCACCTATATTATAATGTATCAATATTCTTTTGTTTTTCTTGAATCATTGGTAAATAAATATTTTCAAGAATTTTTACTCCTTCTTCAGTAGTTGCTTCACCTCTAAAGGTTAGGTTTGGTCCTGTATTACTTGCACGAACTAAAGCCCAGCCATTGGTATATGTTATTCTTACTCCATCTATATCATTAAATGGGTAATTATGTTCCTTTGCATATTTTTTAATTTCTTCCACAACCATAAATTTCTTATTATCACTACATGGTATTTTTATTTCTGGTGTAGAATAATACTTCGGAAACTCTTTTATAATCTTACTCAATTTTGCACTAGTTTTACTCAAGATTTCTAAAAGCCTTAAAGCTGCATAAATAGCACTGGCACAATCAGCATCTTTATCCCTGAAATATAAGTGCCCTGAGTATTCCCCACCAAATAGCAAATTATCTTGATGAGTTTTAAATTCAGTATATGAAGCCCCAGTTCTATAGCATAAAGATTTTCCACCCCAAGATGTAATCATATCATCTAATGATTTTGAACATTTAATGTCATATAAGAAAGTTTTATTTTGAACTCTCGGTAACATATCCTTAATATATATAAGCATCAAATATTCAATCGGAAGTACTTCGCCATTTTCCATAACTACACCAATTCTATCACCATCGCCATCAAAAGCTACACCAAAATCTGCCTTATGTTGTTTTACAGCAGCTTGAAGCATTTTCATATTTTCTAAAACTGCTGGATCTGGATGATGATTTGGGAAATTGCCATCTGGTATATCATTAATATACACTGGACTACAAAAAGATGTGTCAAATACTTTTCTAACAATATATGATGTTGCACCATTCCCTGGATCAATTACAATCTTTCTTTTATTTTTACCATACTTTATTGAATACTTTAGATATTCTATGTATTTATCAGTAATATTGGTATTGGTTATTTTACCTTGACCATTTTTAAATTCACCTTTTAAAGTATAAACTTTGAAATCATCAATCATTTCTCCGCGAGCATTAATCATTCCATCAAATGAAAACTTAAATCCATTATCATCTTTTGGATTATGACTTGCAGTTACCATAATACCTGGCATTCCATTTATATATCTTGCATAATAATTCATCGGAGTTGTTGTAAAACCAAGGCTTATGATATTAATACCACTAGAAATTAAACCCTTAATTAGATTTTGAGTCAAAGACTCACTTGATAACCTATTATCGTGAGAAACAATACACGTATTTTTGTTATATTTTTCTTGTAAATAAGAGCCATAACTTTTTCCAATTGTAAAAGCAGTTTGTTCATTTATTTCTGTTGGATATACTCCGCGGATATCATATGCTCTGAATATTTCTTCATTTAAATTATTCATAAAATCATTCCTTTATTATTGCTTCAAGGGCAAGTTTAATCATATTATTTAATGATGTTTGTCTTTGTTCAATTGTTAAAACAACATTACTATATTTAGAATCAACTACTGTTGCAATTGCAGTTGCTTTTCTTCCCATACTATTTGCTATATGAATTAAACCAAAAGCCTCCATTTCTTCACCAAGAATATCTAAATTTTCGGGAATTCTTCCAAGAACTCTTTCAAAATCAATATATGGACCAAAAACATCCATAGTTGTAAGCATTCCAACATGAAGATTACCATTTAAGCTAAGTTCATTTGCAGCTTCCATTACATTTTTGTTTAGTGAAGGATCAGCGACAACAATTCTTTCGCGATAATTATTAAAAGTATAAGCAAAATTTGATTCACTATAAACTTTATCACTTAAAATCATATCATTAATATTTGCCTTCGGGCTTACTGCACCACATGTACCAATTCTAATAATTTTTTCAACATTAAAATAATGGAATAATTCAAAAGCATAGATACCCATACTTGGCATACCCATACCAGAACCCATTACTGTAACCTTTTTTCCTTTATAAAAGCCAGTAAATCCAAGCATATTTCTAACACTTGTTACGCATTTTGCATCATTCAAAAAATTTTCTGCAATATACTTTGCCCTTAATGGGTCCCCGGGCATCAACACTAATTGTGCTATATCACTTTTGTCTTTAACTTCAATGTGTATTGGATTTTCACCTAAAAACATTTTATTCACCACTTTCCTATAATCATAATTTTACCAAAAAACATTAAATATTACTAGTACTTAATCAAAATTTTTACAAAAACAAGGAAAAAGGAAAGTAAGTTTATACTCTCCTTCTAATTTATTCAACAAAATTAGTAAGTTCTTCTTCAAAACAATCTTTATAATTGTATTCAACATACTTTTTGTTGCGATTTATAAACGTATCTGTGATAGGTATTAAAGTGTAATTTTTTAAAATTACATATTTATAAGTAAATGTTAAAACCTCATCATAGTGTCTACTTATCATATCCATCTTTAAGGTAGTTGTTGTTTTTTTGCTATCTTTGTAGTAGTCCACTACTTCATAAAATGCTTTGTCTGTTCGTATAATTCTATCATTATAGACATTTAATATTTTTTCTCCTTCATAGTTTCCTTCCACTTTTGTTTTAGTAAATGGATAGAATTTTTTGTCATGCCAACTATCGAATGGTATTGTTAAAACATAAATTATGTCATCTTTTACCATATGAAGATTAAAAATTAAATCATAATCTAGTTTTTCTTGATATATTTGCATAGTATAAGAATCATAAAACTTTTTCAAAGCGTAGTTTGCATTTAAAAACATGTTGTAACTATTTTCAACTTTATTATCAGTATTTGTATCATAAATTGAGTAGTATTCATCAGTGTTTGTGTAAAATTGGATGTCAGCTCCATACGGAAGACCAATGTTTACTATCTTTAAATCAGATGGAATATCATAAACGCTTCGATAACTTAGCTCATTTTTAGTAAGTTTATCTGGATTAAAGATGTATGCAGTATTGTTTGAAACAAATGTATATTCATTAAAGTATGTACTTTCATTTAAAACATCTCCGCCGATGAATTTTTTATAATCAGATACATTTTTGTTGCTATTCTTTGCTGCTTCTTCTGCTAAAGATAGTTTCGTGTTTGAATTATCTTTAGGTTCTTTATTTGTATTTGTTTGTTTTCTTGTTATTAAGAAAATACTTAGTACTACAACTAGTAGTAAAATTACTATACCAATTATTAATATCTTTTTATTTTTCATACATCACCATTTTTCGATATAACCATCTGTTTTTTTAGTGTACATATCATCGGTGATTATTTTATATTTTTCTCCTTTGTAGTCATCTGAAAATCCATTGTAAGCTTTATAGATTTCATTAGTTTCAGTATCGTATACTCTTTCATAGCCAAGGGTTGCATCACTTTGTTTTTGACTCATTATATCATATGATGCACTACGTTTTTCCCAAGAATCCATGATCCCATCAGATATTTCATTACATATTTTTCTAACATCATTAAAGTTTTTCATTACTGCATCTTGTTCTTTGTTGAAAGCTGAAATAAAACTATCAGTAAATTCTAAAGAACCAGAAACAGTATTCAAAACATCTTCCCAATCGACGAATTCATCTTTTGGTGCAGTAATAAATATTGCATCATATACACTTAAGTAATAAATATCAACTTTTTCTGTAGATAGAAAATCTTTTGATACATAATATGGACCTGCATCATATACATATGCTGTAAATAAGCCTTCGGCATCCTTGCCTACTTCATCTTTAAATGATGCTCGTAAAATATCACCGCCGATAATACCAGATCCAAGATTATCTATTACTGTAAAATCGGTGATTGTTGGGAAAGTAAATGTTGCTGTGTTATTTAATTTTCCATTTTCATTAAATATTTTATAGAAACCTTCGGTTGTTTTTTCTTCAATAACTGCTGTTTTTGCAAACATACTATCTGGATAAAATTTTTGTTGCCATTCTTTGGCTTCTTGTGATTTGTTGTAACCTTCAGTTTTTAAATTGAAGAAAAATTGATATGTTGGATTTTCAGGATTGTAAGCTCTGATAGTGTAATGAATGTAATCTCCGATTGTATCAACTTTCCAACCCTTAGGAATTTTTAATGAAAATTCATTAGTTTTGTAATTCTCAAATTCTACCTTGCTAGCTTCATTTTTAACAATTTTTACTTTACCATTTCTTGTTTTAATTACATCATTGGATTTTGTTTTATTACTTCCACTTGTAAGAAGTATCGCTGCTACTACTAAAATAACTATACCAAATATAACCCCACCAATAAGAAATATTTTTTTCTTGTCTTTCATTTTTTCCTCCACTTTACCTAATTATAAATTATTTATTTTTAAAAGTAAATAGGAATAAGCAAATTAACAATGAACAGAATAATCTTGAGAGTCAAAAGAATCAATAAATGGACTTGTTACTTCATAATTTGTTGATGGAAAATATTTTGGCAAAACGGGATAAACAGTAATTAATTTTTTGTTGGTTTTGTTAAAAATATAAATACTTTCGTTGTATACTTTAATTTTGATGTTTTTCTTACGAAGTTTATGATTTAAATATTTACGAAAGTCACCTTGATAATATGTGATGTTTTTTCCGTATTTTTCAACGTTTTGAATTAATCCGTTGTGATTTTTAATAATTCCAAGTCTTTGTCTTATTCTATATTTCGCATGATTTGTTATTTTTTTCTTTGTCATATTACATCCCTTTCTATTTTATTTTTAAAAAAATCACCATAAAGGTGACTTTAATTGTTGTTTAAGTAATTATCATCGATATTATCTATTACATCATCAACATTATCAACTTCATCATCCACTATTTCATCATAATCATCATAATCATCTTCTACACTAACTTTAACTTTTGCATCCCCTACAATTTCAACACCCATTTCTTTTTCAATATCAAGCTTTACTTGGTCATTTTCAATAAACACGTTAGATACCGTAGGTTGTTTTAGGCAACGAACGATAATTTCACTAGCGTTATTCATGTTTCCATCATTTCTAAGAGGTACATTCATCTTGTCACTATACGAAAAGTTTTTTGTTGTAACTGCAGTTTTTTTATCATCATCAAATGAGTACCAAACGTTAACATCAAATGAGCCATTTACTACGACTTGACCATTTTGTCCTTTTAATCCGTTAAATGAATGATTTATAACCCAGCAACCCAAGATTGTGTTTGGTTTTTCTTCAGGGGTTAACAAAAAATTTGCATTGTTTGTTTTTTTAGCTTTGCCAATGACTGCTTTTGTAACGATTTCTTTGAAACTAGACATATTTATCACACTCCTAATTAAGTATATGCAAAATATTTTGCAAAAGTACATAGAATTTGATATACTTAAAGTGGTGATATAAATGAAGGATGAATGTTTATTTTGTAAAATTGTAAGAAAGGAAGTACCTGCAAAAATTGTGTACGAAGACAATGATATATTAGCAATGCTAGATGCTTTTCCAGATACTGATGGACATGTACTTGTCATACCTAAAAAACACTATGATGATATTTATGAAGTTCCAAGTGATATTTTAGATAAAATGTTTAATGTAGGAAAAGTAATTACTAAAAAACTAATGACGAAACTAGATAAAAATGCTTTAACATTTCTCATAAATTACGGAGATGCCCAAGCAATAAAACATATACACTTACACTTGTTACCGGATTTCATGCACAAAGTGCACAGACTATCCAAAGATGAAGTATATGATTTATTAAATAAGGATTAGTTATGGCAAGAAGAAAAGTTAAGAAAAAAATTATTCGCAAAATTATATGTTTGCTATTGATTGGTGTGATAGCTTTAGCTGGATATGAAGGATACAAACACTTCGACAACAAAGAAAGCATTAAAGATTCACCAATTAATAAAGTATTTAATAATAAGAATTCCAAAGAACAAAAGGAAAAAGTTCCTGAAGAATATAAGATTAGTCTCCTTGCAACTGGCGATGGGCTAATACATAGTGTAATATACCGTTCTTACGATAAAGGCAATGGTGTTTATGATTTTACCGATGCTGTGAAATATGTTAAGGATATTGTTAAAAAATATGATATAGCATATTATAATCAAGAAACACCAACAGGAGATGCATCAATTGCATATTCTGGGTACCCAATGTTTTACACCCCAAGTGCTTATGTCGACGCTATGAAGGATGCAGGTTTTAATACCGTATCTCTTGCTTCGAACCATTCTCTTGATAAGGGTGAAAAAGGTATACTTAACACCGTAAAGTATTTTAAAGGAACTAACCTATTATACAACGGAATGAGTGATTCAGAAGATAATAGAAATAATTTTATCATTAAAGAGAAAAATAATATAACTTACACTATGTTATCTTATACAACTTTAACAAACGGACTTCAAGTTCCATCTGGCAAAAGTTATCTTCTAAACCTTTATGATAAAGAACAAGTTAAGAAAGATATTGAGGCTGTACGAGATAAAGTCGATATACTTATAGTCGCCATGCACTGGGGAGTCGAGTATCAAAATACTCCGAATAAAGAACAAACCGAAATTGCGAATTATCTATCAAGCTTAGGCGTGGATATTATAATTGGGAATCACCCACACATATTACAACCAATCACAAAAATCAATAATACAATAGTTATGTACTCTTTAGGAAACTTTATTTCAAACCAATATGGTGGTTCAAATGGTGATTGGAACAAATTAATTGGCTTTATGGCCACACTTGATATAACTAAAACTGTAAATCCAGATAATAGTAGCAAAATAGAAATTTCAAACCTTGGGGGCGAACTTATTTTTACTAAATACACTGGAAATCCCACAACCACTGCAGTTCATTATGACCATACTGTAATTCCGTTCTCAATGATGAATGACGATAGATATTTAAAAGACTATAGACGATTGTATGAGAAATATTCTAATGTTCTTACTAGTATGGGAACGGAACTAAATATAGCCCCCCTACCTTAAATAATGTGCTCTTTCTCACGAAAGAGCTTTTCTGTTTCATAGGGATTTCTCCCTCCACAGACCAGATTTGGATTCTGCCAACCCTACTTATTTTTTGTTTAATTAATTTATTATTTTTCAATTTAATATAAGTTCAACTGCTTTAATAAAATTTTAATTCCTTCGTTTTTTATGTTTATACTTGCGTTTATGTCTCTATCATGATGTGCGTTACACTTCGGGCAAATCCATTCACGAACACTTAAATCTTTGAGTGTTTTATTTTGATATCCACAATTACTACAAACTTGGCTACTTGGAAAATATCTATCAATTTTAATAACTTTCTTTCCCTGCCACTTAGCCTTATATGACATAGTTTCTATAAAATTAGTAAATGGAACATCCTTAAGCTTGACTGCAATACTCTTGGTTTGATACATTTTTTTTACATCCAAGTCCTCAGTTACAACGACATCATTCTCTTGTAAGATTCTTTTAACAATCTCACAAATTTGAGTTTTTCGTTTGTTTTTTAATCTTCGGTAAAACTTTTGAATCTTAATAATTACTTTTTCACGATTTCTACTTCCTTTGGTAGATCTAGATAAGGCACGGTGCAATCCTTTTAATCGTTGTTCATTAATGTTGATTTCATTTTTATATTTTTTACCATCACTTGTTACTATATAATTTTTTATACCTAAGTCTATACCTAAGATTTTTTCACATTTGTTTTCAGGAACTTCGATGCACATTTCTACTAGCAAACTGACATAAAATTTATTAGCAACCTTAGACACAGTTGCAGACTTTATTTTTCCGTTGATGTTGGAAAGTTTTTTATATCCGCGAATTGTCACACTTTTAAGCCTTGGTAAAATGACTATTCTGTCTTTTAAATTAAGACGAACACTATAATATTTTATATTACCCCACGTTTTTAGTTCATTATTGGTTGTGTATGATTCTTTATTGTACTTACTTTTATAATTAGGATATTTGCCTTCTTTAATCATAGATTTAAATGTATCATCTAGATTAAAGATTGTAGTCATCAAAGAGCAATGATCAACTTCTTTAAGCCAAGAATATTCATCTTTAAGTTTCCTCAGAGACTTCATTTGCATATATGGACTAACTACTCTTTTATAAGTTTCATAAGTTTTGATTTTTTCTTCTAAAAAGTGGTTATGAATAAATCTAACTGAACCAAGATTTTGATTAATTAAACGCTTTTGTTCTAAAGTTGGGTCCATTCTAAATTTGTATGCTTTATATATAATCATTTTACTCATCCTTTCTGTATAAATAAAGGCATTAAACCTTTATTTAGTATGCTTCGTATTTTAAATCAGTTATTGCTACTCTGAAAGAATCAAAGAATTCAAATCCAAAGAAACCTTCATCAACATAATAAGAAACATCTCCAAGTTCACTTGTCTTGTTTAAATTTAAATCTTTGTGACACCTTATTATGCCATCTGTTATAATAAAACCTACTTTACTTCGTATTAATTCTTTGTTTAAAAAATCAATAAAGTAATACTTATCTTTGAATTTTTCATATAATTCAGATGCTCTTTCGAAAGTGATAACATTTCTGATTGTAGTTATGTCCACATTCATCACCATTCCTTTCAAACCAAATGCTTAATTTTGACATTTCTCATATCAAAACGATATCTTCCTGCCATGGTCAAAGTTATACGATCAACTCCATCAAAAGTTAAAATTATATTGCATAATTCTTGAACTTCATGACAATCTCTTGGTAATTCAAATTTTAAAACATCATTTAAAGAAACATGAATATCTCTACCGATAAAATCAAAAAAATCATTGATAAACAAAGTCAGTAACTTCTTATCAGAGAAGATTCTATAAACAATTTCTATGTTTCTATACCTTAGGCCATTAGCAAGCTTATAGACTTCCAAGCTAATCACCTCCCTTCAAAGACGCTATTATATAGTTATTTTCTAAATATGCAAGCAGTTCGACAAACGTCGACAAAAGTTTCAAAAAACACTTTACATCAATCGTGTAAAGTGTACAAATTTTTACATATAAAAAGATGCTTATTCAGCATCTTCTTCAATAACTTCTTCAGTTTCAATATCAACATCATCAGCTAAATCATCGTTATCCATCAATTTCTCTTCAAGAACTTCTTGAGCATCATCACTTAATAAATCCTTTTCAAGTTCAATTCCAATATTATTATATTGACTATATCCTGTACCAGCAGGTATTAACTTACCAATAATAACATTTTCTTTTAAACCTTGTAATTTATCAACTTTTCCATGAATTGCAGCATCAGTTAAAACTCTAGTTGTTTCTTGGAATGATGCGGCAGATAAGAATGAATCAGTTTCTAGTGATGACTTAGTAATACCAAGCATTATTGGATTACCTTTTGCAGGAGTTCCACCAGCCATAATGACAGGTTTATTTCCTTCAGTAAATTCTCTTAGTGATACTGCAAGACCTTCAACAAAGCCTGTATCTCCAGCATCAGTAATTCTTACCTTATTTATCATACGTTTACAAATAATTTCA
>ERZ773224.74-NODE-74-length-114565-cov-11.708680_pt1 | contig 114565 bp, 138 predicted proteins | sample MGYA00580526_ERZ773224 | MGnify/ENA primary metagenome ERZ773224 (study PRJEB29015, sample SAMEA2737743) | human gut metagenome | biome: human gut; feature: human-associated habitat; material: faeces | place: China | collected 2012 ... | reverse complement strand
AAAAATCAAAAGATTATAGAAGATATTTAATTCAATTTGAAGAAAGATATAAAAAACAAGTGTCGCAACTAACAAGAAAAGAAGAATTGCAATTACAATTATTTAGTGAGGACTCTTTAGAAGTCGTTAACGCACATAAGGAATTAGTAAAAATAGAAGTAGAAGAAGCAACAAAACCATTATTAGGTAAGATAGAAGAGGATAAACCTTTAGTTGATTTTGCTGAAACCATTTCAAAAACATCAGATAGTATTTCTATAGGCGACTTTGCAAAACTTATAAAAGACGAAGGAATCAAACTAGGAAGAAATAAACTGTTTGAATGGTTGAGAGATAATAAATATTTAATGAAAGATAATAAACCTTATCAGAAGTATATTGACAATGGTTATTTTGAAATAATAGAATACAGTTATAATACTCCGTATGGTAGTAAATTTGGAATTAAAACATTAATAACAGGTATAGGGCAAATAAAAATAATAGAAAAGTTAAGAAAAGAAAATAATTAATAAACTTGCAGACTGGATTTTATTCTAATCTATTTTTATATGATTCAAAAAAGATTATGGAAATTATTAATAAAAACCATTGACAAAATATACCATGTAATATATACTTATATATATATGAGATATTAAAAGGGAGGAAAAAAGATGGTTAATAATGATATGGAAAGATTAATAAATGGTTATATTAAATACCTACAAGAGATTAAAAACTTATCACCTAAAAGTATTAAATCATATATTCCAGTAGTAAAGGAAATGATTGAGTATTGTGGATTTAAAAGAATAGATGATATACAAAATTCTACTATAATCCAATTACAAAATTGGTTAAACAAAAAAAAGAATGAAGGGTTATCTAATCAAAGTCTTAATAGAAGAATAGCTAGTTGTAAATCATTTTATGGTTACCTTGTTGCATTTAGATTGGTAAACTTTAATGCAAGTGAGGAGCTAAAGCAACTTCCTATACAAGGAAAGAAATACAATGTAGATATAAATAAAGTTAAAGAAATAAGAAACTTTATGAAAAATAAATATAATAACAAACCTTCATTTAAAAATTTACGAGATACATTGATGATAGACGTAATGTTATGTTGTGGTTTAAGAAATATGGAACTAAGAAGTTTAAACATAGATTCTATAGATGAATATGGTAGATTTCAAGTAAGACAAAAAGGAAATACTATTAAGGAATGTAATCTAAATTCAAGCACATTAGAATTATATCGAAAATATTTATCAGAAAGATTAAAAATTAAAGCAAAAGATGATAGTTTATTTATATCAAGTTATAGAACTAGAATTAGCGAGGGAGGGCTTGAGAAAGTAATTACAACATTATGTCAAGATATGGGAATAAATCATCTCACTCCTCATAGTTTTCGTCATATGTGTTGTAGTAGTTTAGTACAAAATAATATACCTATTGAAAAGGTAGCTAAAATACTTGGGCATAGTAGTACTAGAGTTACATTCTCAACTTATTACCATCAGTCAGAAGGTGACAGAAAGGATATAGTGGAATCTAATCCAATATTTAATTAAGTAACTATTAACAAATATATCATAAGTGGTATAATTATTGTAAAGAAGTAGCTATATCACTTATGATAATAAAAATAATTAATAAAGGAGGTTGATACAATGAATTGTGAAGAATGTAAAATAAATACGCCTGCGTGTTATAATATATGTACGAATGAAGATTTAAAAAATAAATGTAAAGAGTTATTTGGTATGAGTTGTATGTTTGATGTGATGAATCGCGAATGGGAAAGAAGAATAAAAAAAAGATTTGATAACATGATTACTTTAGATGAGTTTGATAATAATTAATAAAGGGTAATTAAAAACAGAATTAAATAATCGTTACTTTCAAGAGGCATAAAACCTCTTATTTTTTTTGCTCATTTTCAAAATAATTAATAAATTGTGAATATTTAAACTCTAATTTGTATATAATATATAAAAAGAAAAATTAATAAAGTTAGTTGTCATTAAGGATATCATATGTTATAATAAGCAAGGCAGACAACTAAGGAAGGAGTTAAAATGACTAAGATGTGTGATAAACAAATTAAAATGAATAGAATGGAAAATAAAGTGAATGATTTAATTGATAAGGTCGGTATAGAAAATATAAATGAAGAAAAAATAAAAGATTTTGCTATAAAAAATCTAAAGACAATTAATAGAAGTAGTTTCTACGATGGATTTAGAATTTTAAAAGAAATATTAGATAATAAAAATATCAAATATGATTTAAAAGAAGATGAATTAATGGAAAAATGTTTATACTTTGACGAATCTAAATACTTCACAAAAACTCAAATATTAGATATAATTAATTCACTTATAAATGCACAAGACAAATTATTAATATACATGATATTTAATAAAGTATTAGGTAAGAAATTCAAAGACCTATTAGAAATTAAGGTTTCTGACGTAGCTGAAGACTACAGTTATATTAATGTAAATGGAAATAAAATACTATGTGATGATATAATGAAAGAATTAGTTAAAGATACAATAGAACAAGAAGTATATGTTAATACAACGAGAAGTAGAAATGTGCTTTATTATGATTTAAATATGAATAGTGAATATTTATTCAAAACATTATGTAATAAATATACTAATAATGGTTTAGACCCAATGAAACGTAGTAATTTAAGTGGAAAATTAACTGTTTTAACAAAGGAATTACAACATGGAGGATTAAATGTTACCTTAACGGCTACAGGAATATATCAGTCTGGAATCATTCATGATATGTTTGTATTACAAGTATTAGATAATATTATATGGACTATACAAAATACAAAAAATTATCTTGATATAAATGGATACAATATGAATGCTAATGAACTATCATTTAAGTATCACCATTTATATTATGGAACGAACTCTTCAAGAAATTAGAGGTTTTTCTCTAGTTTCTTTTTTTGTTTATAGGTAATTTTTGATATTCTAATGTTAATACAGTAATATAAGAAAGGAGTTGATGTAAATTGAGTGTAGAATAAAAATAATTAATAAAGTTAATGAAATATCAATAAAAATAATAAATAAAAAGGAGAATGATGAATATGTTAGAATTAAAAGAATGTAAAATGAATCACGTGCAATTGTGTGATAAAATTAATGAATTAAGAGAAATGGAAGGTAATAGAAAAACAATAGATAAATCTGATTTATTAAAGAAGATAACAAAAGAAGTAAAAACGTTGCAAACACTAGGGTTTAACACTGAAGAGTATTTTAAGTCGAATGAATATAAGGATAAAAGTGGTAAGATGAATAGAACATATGAGATATCTATAAAGGGGTTAGAATGGCTAAGAGATAATAATATACATGATGTTAGAGCATATAGTCATGCTATAAAAGAATTAAATCCAAATTATGAGATAGAACATATTAATATTGCATCTACCCATATAAGAAAAGAATTATTAATACATAAAATATTGCTTGCATGGTTTGATGAAAATCAAATTAAAACTCAATATACTGTATTAAATTATAGATTAGATTATTTTATTCCATCTTGTAAATTAATAATAGAATATGATGAAGAAAGTGGTCATAAAGATAAAGAAAAAGATAATAAAAGAATGAATGAAATATTAAATTATATATTTGATAAATGGAAACATGCTGAATCAAAAGAAGATTATAAGTTTTATGATGAAGATGATTGGGCAGAAAGAGAAAATGATAATTTGAAACCTAATGAAATATTTACTGTAATTAGAATTAAAGAATTTGAAGAAGAAAAAGGGTTAAATGAATTATTTGAATTTTTGACTGGTGATAAAAAATGGGCAAGTAAACTAATAAATCTTAATAGATAATAAAATAATATTAAGACTAGATAATTCTAGTCTATTTTTTTACTCATTCTTATTGACAAATATATCAATATGTACTATTATTATATTAAAAGGGGTGATAAATATGAAATATATAATATGCATAGGTGGTATGATAGAATTGAGTATAATATTTGGTTTACTATTATTCATATTTAATTTTAGAAATAATTAATAAAACAGTTGATAAATTATAATAAATATCATATAATGTATATATAAGATAAAAACAAGGGGGATGAATAAAATGATAATTAAACCTATGAACTGTGCAGGGGGAAATATAATCGAAAAAAATAAAGAAAGAATTAGAAATATAAAACTAGAAATACAAAGAGGTGGTATTTCGATAAATAATCTATATAGTAAATATAACTACGAAGGATTTAAAACTTTTTTATGTAACAATGTGTTATTTGAAAATATACCAGATTCAGAAGTCATTAGGATATATAATTGTATAAGCAAAGAGCAGTTTAAAGAATGGTATATGAGTAGAGGGACTAGAGGTGCGTATGATTTAATAGCATATTATAAAATTTATAAATAATTAATAAATATGTTGACAAAATAGTAAAGGGTATGATATACTTAATACATAAAACAAAAAAGGAGTGGTAAATATGAAATTTGAAATAGGTGATAAAGTCCAAATAATAGAAACAGGAGAAGTAGCAACTGTTATTGATAGTTGTGATACTCAAGGAATATGTGAACCGTTTTATGCTTTATCAATAGACAATGGATATTTAGCTTATGATGAATCGAAATTAAAATTAATAAAAAATATAAAAAATAATTAATAAAACAGTTGACAAAGATAATTTGGTTATGATATACTTAATATATAATAAATAAAAGGAGCTGGTAATATGAAAAATATAGATTTATTTAACAAAGACAAAAATTATATATACAAAGGAGAATTAGTAACAATAATAGATGAACTTGCAGGCGTAATAGAAGAAAACGGTGAAGAGAAAATAATTTTACCTAGTCAATGTATGTGCTTAGGAGATAAAGTAGAAGAGTTTGAAGTAGGAAAACAATATGTATTTTGTAAAGAGTTAATTCCCAAACATTTAGGAGAATTGAGTGGATGGGAAAAAGAAATAGATGGTAAAGAAGTTGTTAAAGTTATAAGTGAAAAAGCAGGTTATTGTTTTAATGATAAAGGTGAATGTTACATCGTTTATGCTAATTGGTGCATGGAAGTATAATAATATACAAAAGATAAAATAAAGGGGGAAATTAATATGTTAGGTACTATGAATGTTAAAGAAGCGTACGAAATAGTAGCAAATAGCGTAGAAGAAGACGCTATATATTGTAAAGAAATTAATCAAGATTTTGATGATGATTTTTTAGAAAAGGTTATAGATTTTCTTCAATGTAGAGTGGATGTGTTAGACAGAGCAGATAAAAGAGAAAGTTATTATAATCATTTAAGGGGATTTGATTTAGAAGTTTAAAAATAATTAATAAAATAATGTATAAGGGGAAAGCAGATGTATAAAATAAAAATTGGATTAAGAAATACAAATAACTTTGGTAGTGAGATGGTAATTGCGAAGTATAGAAATGCATTAGATATTGATATTTATTTTCCTCAATATAATTGGACTTTTAAAGGAGCAACATATCAATCTTTTAAAAATGGTTTAATTAAATGTCCTTATGAGCCTAAGGTGTTGGGAATTGGTTATATTGGTGAAGGAAAATATAAATCAAAAGAAAATGGTAAAAATACTAGAGTATATAAAACTTGGAAAAATATGTTACAAAGATGTTACGATTCAAAATATCACGAAGAAAAACCTACTTATATAAATTGCAGTGTCAGTGAAGAATTTCACAATTTTCAAAACTTTGGAGAATGGGATGAATATAATTTCTATCAAATAGAAGGTCAACAAATGTGTCTTGATAAAGATATATTGGTGAAGCATAATAAACTATATTCACCCGATACCTGTATTTATGTCCCCAAAACGATTAATAGTTTATTTGTTAAAAGACAGAATGATAGAGGTAAATCGGCTATAGGTACATTTTGTGATAAAAATGGTAAATATATAGTACATTGTAGTTTAATAAATCCAAAAAATAGAAAATCTAAAAATGAATATTTGGGAACTTATGATACCCAAGAAAAAGCATTTGAGGTTTATAAATACTATAAAGAAAAGAATATAAAACAAGTAGCTGATTATTACAAAGATTTAATACCAACAATCTTATATGATGCTTTATACAATTATGAAGTTGAAATTACAGATTAAAAATAATTAATACAGTATTAACGAATATTATAGAAATCAAAAATATAAAGTAATAAAATGGGGGGTTATATAATATGTTAGATAAATTTGATTTACAATCACTATATATCTTTAGTGAAAATAAGTATTATCTTTATAATGGCAAGAAATTTACTTGGACAAGTGTATGCAACGGATTAATCGTAGAGCCAGAAACTGAATACATAGGCATCGTTAAAGTAGAAGGTGAGGAATATGTTGTATTTCCTTATAGTTGCAATAAAATAGAAGTAGATGTTAAATCCATAGAAAAAGAAAATATATATGGAAATGATATTATAAATGACGTTATAGGAACAATACAAACAAAATCAAGTTTTCAAGGTGGTAAACCTAAAGAATTTGAAGGAAAAATATTTTTTGATATAGATAAAGGTGATATTTATTCAGACGCGGGAATTTTATCATTAGATAATTTAGAAGATAAACCTATAAATAATAATTCAAAAGAGCTTATATTTGATAAAAATAAGAAATATTGTTTCCATGTAGAGTTAGTTGCTAAAAAAGACGTAAAAGATTGGATGTATGAGTGTGATGGATGTATTGTTGATATAACAAATGAGAATGAAGGTTTTGTATATAATGATTTAGGAGAAATGTATTATACTGTATTTAGAAAATGGTGTAAGTTGAAAAATAATTAATAAACTTATTGACGAATAATATTGAAAACTAAATAATTAATAAAAGGAAGGAATGTAATTATGAAATTTTTAGAATTAATGTATTGTAATGGTGTGATGGAGTGTATGAAAACAAACTATGATTATAAATTAGGAGATACAATATATGTGAATGATTATCACGATTTATTTAAATGTGTGAAAATAACAAGAGAATTTAATGATATATATTATCATTTTAAACAAGGTAAAGTAACTTATGATTTTGAATGGGAGAATTAATATGGAAATAGAATTAACTGATAAAGAATTTGAAGTGTTAAAAATATTAATCAGCAATACAAATGAATGTGAATCGGGTTGTATAATCGAAGAATATCAATATAAACCGTTTGATTGTGTGAATTGCCCGTATTTTAACAAAAAGAATGCTTTGATTGAAAAAATAATGAATTATTTTGAATATGAATATATTTGGAATAGAGATACTATTGATTTAGAAGAATTTGTAAATGGTAGAGTTGCTGTTTGGTGCGATACTGAAGAGAAAGTGAATGATTTTTTTAACGTTTTAAAAGAACATGAATTTATTTGGGAAACAGGCAAACCTTTAGGAAGAGAAACTTACTATTTTATGTATGAAAACAGAACAGGTTACAACTTTGAAGATATGGGAATATTGTATGCTAGCACAACCTATTACAGAAGTCAAAATTATAAAATAATAAAATGGGAGGTTATATAATATGAATAAATTAAATAGAAATACATTAGACATAGAAGAATTCAAAAAAGGAGATATAGTTATCAACTGTAAAACAGAAAAAGAATCAATAGATTTATTTAAATATTTAGATGATGAAGGTATAATTTGGTGCAGTAGAGATAAATTGACAAAATATAATATAAGAAATTACGAATTTGGACGTGAAACTTGTTATAGATTTGACGAAATAGGATTAAGTTATTTCTCAATAGATTTTTATGATAGATATTACAAAATATATGAATGGGAAATACTTGATGAAGAAACAAGCATAATATCATTTGATGAAATAGAAAGAAGTAAATTCACAAAGAAAATTTATATAAGTCATTCCTATAGTGGATTAGAAGAAAATAAAAGAGATATAGAAGAGAAAGTTAAAAGATTAGTTAAAGAATATCCAAATTGTGTATTTATAAGCCCTGTGCATACATTTGGTTACTTATACGATAGTTATCCTTATGATATAGGTATAGACCTTTGCATAGAACTTTTAAAGATGTGTGACGAGATGTGGATAGTAGACAGAAATTTTGTTAATAGTAAAGGTGTTATGGTGGAAAGAGAATATTGTTTAAATCATAATGTATCTGTTAGATTAGTTGAAGTATAAAAACAATTAATAAAATTCACTAGAAAGCATTGACTTTTTAGTGAATAGCTCATATACTTATATTATAAGATAAACAAAGGGGTGATAAAGATGAATAGAATAACAGAAGAACAAGGGGAATTAATGATAAAAATAACAAAAGGAATGTGGAATAAGAAATATAAACAATTTCCTAATGATAGAGATGATGCAATAGGACTAGCAATTTTAGAAATGTGTAAATCTATAAAAAGATACGATAATAAAAAAAATATATCCTTAAACAGTTATCTTAATTTAATAGCCGATAGGAGCTTTAAGAAATACTTTAGAGACTTTGTATATAAGTATCAAGACAAATATACCTATATAGAACAAGAGAGTGATGAAGGATATATACTGGGCTTAGAAGATATAATAGGTAAAGATGATATACATTACAATGATATAGAATTTAATGAACTAATGAAAAAGTTTAATAGAAACATAGAAGAAAGAAATAAACATACAAGTAGAAAAACAAACATAAATGAATTACATACAATTATTAAATTATCTGATAATGGTTATACACAGGTAGAAATAGCTAAGATGCTTGATTGCAGTCAGAATACTGTAAAGAAAAAAATTCATAGAATGAGAGAAGTCATAAATGAAATAAAAAATAATGAATAAAGGAGGAGGTATTATGAAAATAGAAATGACACAAGAAGAATTAAATTATCTTAAAAAATTATTATTAAATACTAATAATTGTATGGAGTGTAATCTTTTAACGAAAATAAAAAAATATTTAGGAGAAATGACGTGAATAAAAATACTATAGATTTGAATAAATTTATATATGAGGACATAGCAGTAAGTTGTAATACTAAAGAAAAAGCAGAAGATTTTTTATATTTTTTATCCGATAAAGGTTATACGTGGGCAAGTGGTAGTAATCTAAAAGTTACCGATAACTTTGATAGTTATGGAAGTAATACGGCATATGACTATGATATTTATGGTATAACTTATTCAAATAATAATTATTACGAAACAAATAATTTTATAATAATATCTTGGGAAATAGTTTAAAGACAATTAATAATATATAAGATAAAGAAAGGTGATAAATATGAAAACATTAAAATTAACAGACCAAGAGCTAGAAACGTTAATATTGATATTGAGTGAAGCTGAAGTATGTGTATCTGGTTGTATTGTTGAAGAATATCAAAACGAAGATTTCGATTGTGAGGATTGCCCATTTGAGCAAAACAAATGGAATATTTGGGAAAAACTAATGGAAATTGACTGTGAAGACGACCCAGCTTACAGATAAAAACAATTAATAAACTATTGATAATAGGGGGAATAAGTAATGAACAAAACAATAATAAGTGATACAGAATATTTAAATTTATCTTTAGAATTAGCAGGTAAGATATATAATAAAAATTATAATGGGTTTTCCAGATGTAGAGAGGATATGATTCAACATTCATTATTGCAACTTTGGGAATCTAGAAATAAATTTGATGAGTCTAAAGGAAATATAAAAAGTTTTATTTGTGCAATTATATATAATTCATACAATGTATACATTAGAGATAATGTTTATAGGGATAAAGATGTACTTACATCACTAGATAAGAACGTAAACGATGAAGAAGAAACTACTCTATTAGATACTATAGGGAAAATAGATTTAGAATATAAAGATATTGAGTACATTGAATTATTAAAAGAATTTGACAATATAATTGCGATACGTAATGAGGGGAAATACAATAAGATTAATGCAGAAGAATTACATATAATTATGAATATGCTAATGGATGGATACAAACAAAATGAAATTTCTAAAACATTAAATGTAAGTAGTGTGACAATTAATAGAAAAATCAACTTAATAAAAGATATAATAAAAGAAATTAAAAATAATTAATAAAGGAGAGATAAATATGAATGGACTAATAATGATAGAAAATGATAAAAACTTTATACCTGTTTATAAGACAGATAAAAACACAAAAGTTGTAAAAGGAAGAGAATTACATGAAGGATTATGTGTTAAAAAAGACTTTACAAATTGGATTAAAAATCAATTAGAAATAGTTGATGCCGTTGAAAACACTGACTTTTTTCGCTTCGCCTTTAAAGTTGAAGGGAACAATGCTACATTGCACGAATATATTCTAAAAATTGAAACAGCAAAAGAAATATGTTTAGTGGCAGGAGCAAGTAATAGAGCTAATCCCGAATTAAAGAAAAAATCAAAAGAATATAGAAGATATTTGATAAACGTAGAAGAAAAGTACAAAGAGTTACAAAATCAATTAATTCAAAGCAATACAATATTACCTAAAGAATTAAAATGTGAAATGGATGATTTTATTAAAGAAGCTAAAGAAATCAAGTCATTAGTTCATGTTAAAAAGAAAGAGAGTAATACATATGTGAAACAGATAAAACGATATTTAGGTATAAATAAAATATCAGATGATAAGTATGGATATAATACAATTAAAGATATGTTTTTATCTAAATTTGAAGTAGATAAGTTTGAAGATATAACTGTATCACCAGAGAATATATTAGAATTAGATAAAATATGTAAATCTTATACAAGGAAATTTGAACAGATAAGTATATTTGATTAAAAATAATTAATAAAGTATTTGACAATATAAATAAAAGTGATATAATTATATGTATAAGGAGGTAGATATTATGAAAAATATAAATCAAGAAGAATTAAATAAAATATTAAAGGAACATGAATTGTGGTTAAAAGGTGAAGGAGGAAAGCGTGCTAATTTAAGATGTATAGATTTAAGTAATGCTAATTTAAATCATACTAATTTAATGCATGCTGATTTAAAATATGCAGATTTAAGATATACTAATTTAAGAGAAGCAGATTTAAGATGTGCTAATTTAAGATGTGTAGATTTAAGTAATGCTAATTTAAGACGTGCTAATTTAGAAGATGCTGATTTAAGTTATTCTAATTTAAGTAATTCTAATTTAAAAGATGCTAATTTAAATAGTGCTGATTTAAATAGTGCTAATTTAAAAAATGTGAAAACAAATATTCATACTATTGGTTATAATTTAGCTTGCCCAGAAACTGGTAGTTTTATAGGATATAAAAAAGCTGGTGGATGTCTAATCGAATTATTAATATTAGAAGATGCTAAAAGGAGTAGTGCGACCACTGCAAAATGTAGATGCAATAAAGCTAAAGTATTAGACATAGAAAATATTAGAACAGGAAAGAAAGTAAAAGAAATAAGAAGTGATTATGACATTAATTTCATATACAAAGTTGGAGAAATAGTACGCGTAGATAATTTTGATAATAATAGATGGAATGAATGTGGTACTGGAATACATTTTTTTATAAATAAAGAAAATGCAATAAATTATTAATAAGACATTGAAGTAAAAATAATTAATAAAAGGAGGAAGTTATGATAATATTTAATAGAAATGGCGATATACAAAATCAACTAAATAAAAAAGTAGATGATGATTTTTTAGATAAATGTAGGAAGTCGGCAGAGTTGTTTAATAAAGACGAGAATGTAAAGTGGACTTATTCAAAAGCAAGAGAGGATTATATTAAAGAATGTAAAAATAAAGGAAAAGATAAAATGTCATGTGTTAATTGTGAGTTTAGCACAGTTGAATCTTATACTAATTTTTTAGGTAGTTGGACAGATTACATTCGATGTTTAGTAAAAAAGAAATATATGATATTTAAAAAGTGGACTGCTAAGAATTGTAAATACTATACTAGACGAGAGGATTAAACCCTCTACTCCATTTATAAAATCTTTTAGAATGGCATTTAACAAGGATTTTAGGTACTCTGAAGAGTTGAACGGATATAGTGAATACAAAAACAACTTAAATAAAAGTTATATAATTATATGTATAAGGAGGTAGATATTATGTTTTTTATAGGAGATAGTTGTTATTATAAGCCAGGGAAAGGAATTAAAAAAGAAAGAGCAAAGGTAATAGGAGTTGAATTTGATGGTAGCAATTATAAATATATCGTTGAATTAAAAAACAACGAAAAAGTTATTGAAGGTGTGAGTATTACAAAGATGAGTTGCCGTTAAAAATAATTAATAAAAGGAGAGATGTGTATATGAATAAATCAGATTTAAAGAATGGTATGGTATTTCAAATAAGATATGGAACAAAATATTATATAGTTTTAAACGAAATATATACATTAGACCATTCCGTATCTTATACAGGGTCATTTTATAATATTATGAAATATTATAAAGAGGATTTAAAATATGATGGAAATACAAATAATGATATAATGTATGTGTATGATTCTGATGGAAATTTAATTTGGGAAAGAGAAGAAGTAGATTGGAGCAAAATACCAAAGGATACAAAAGTGTTAGTTAGAGATTCTAAAAAGGAGGAATGGCGTAAAAGATATTTTTCAGAATATAAAGACGGAAAATTTTATACTTTTAATAATGGTGGGACTTCTTGGAATACATCTGATAAAACATTTTGGAAAGAATGTAAATTAGTAGAACCAGAACAAAAAGAATATACATTTGATGAAGTGGAATATTTATTTGAAGAATATTGCAATAAATTCCATAATTGTAATAAATGTGAATATTCTGGTGATTGTAGAGAAAATTGGAAAAATGATAATTTTACAATAACTAGAAAATAATAGATATAATATAAGGAGGTGAATATATGAGCCAAGTTATGTATATAATTGTAAATCAAGATTTAAACATGAATGCAGGACAAATAGGCACTTATACAGCATGGTCTGTACTTGATTATATACATTGGAAGTTACCTGCAAATATAGGTAACTATGATAATTTAAAGATATATCGAGCTTTAGATAAACGAATATCTGATTTCAAAGAGTATGGGAGTGAAATAATCATACTTAAAGCACATGAAAAAGATTTACTTAAATTAGAAAGAGAAGGTTATTTGACAATAAGAACTAAAGGTTTAACTGGAACTAATTCAGATAATATAGTTACTGTTAATTTAGGTATATATAATAAAGATATACCTAAATGGATTAAAAAATTTGAAACTTTATAAAAATAATTAATAAAGGAGATATAAGTTATGATGGAAGAATTAATAGAAAAAATGGAAAGATTGGAAGAGTTAGTAATAAATACTATATGTGATAGTCAAAGTATATGCAATCATTTTTGTAATGATTGCGATGTGCATAAAGATATAAATGAAATAAAAGAAGAATTTGAAGATTTAAAATTATTAATGGAAAGAATGGATATGTAAAAATAATTAATAAAGGAGACGGGAATTATGAATAAAAAAATAAAAGCCTTATTATTAACAGGTGTATTATCAATAAGCATGGTAGGTTGTAATAATATAGATAAGACCAATGAAATAAATCAAGAACCTATACAACAAGATGAACAAATAGAAGTAGATAATCAAGATACACTGTATAATGCAAGAGATTATGTGGAAGAAATGATTGAACTTGCTATAGCTGAATCTGGTGCATATGTTGAATACAATGTTAAGGTTGATAATGGATATATATTAGTGACTTTTAATTACACTCAAGATGAATTTAAATATAGCATAGAACATAATAGAGAATCTTGGAATAGACTGGTAGAACAATATGCTGATGCAAGTAAAAACATAAGTTATAGTGTATCGTCAGAAGTTGGTGAACCTATATCTGTAGCTATAATGATAGGTGATATGGAAAAAGACGACTATTATGCAGGTGTGAAAGATGGCTATGTAGTCTATAATGCAATGAATCAATATAACAATTAATGAAGGAGGTGAAATGGAAATGGATGAATTAGAATATCAAAAACAATTAAATTATGATTTAATAGGAAATCAGTTTGATAAAATTACAGATATAGATAATATTGACTATCAAAGACAATTAGATTATGATTTAATAGGCGAAATGGTTAACGTAGATGATGAAATAAAAGATTTAATAATAGATAAAGACACAGTTGCCGTAAGTATACCAAAAGATAGTGTTGTAAAATTTCCAATAAGTACAGACGAAAAGAATATGAAAGACAAAAAATGTGATTATAAACTTTTAATAACATTAACATTATTAAGCAGTTATACCTCTGGTGAAAATCACAGGTATATTTACAAAGATGTCATCATTGGAAATAAAGATAAAATTGAAAATTATAGTGGTAAAAAAGTAAACACAGTTATTAGGAACGTTAGAAAATTATCTAAATTAAAAGGAAATGCTATAATTGCTAAAGAAGTTAATGGTAAAATAGTATACATAATCAACTATGCAAATGAAAATGGAAGAAAATATGTAATTGTTGAAGAAGACTTATTAAGATGTTTACTTGATACTGGTAATTCTAATTTAATAAAAGTATATATGTTATTAAAATATCGTTGTAATGAAAATACTGAAACAAGAATAACAAGAAAAGATATAGCTGTAAATATAGGTTTAAATGGGGATAGTAAAGATAATTTAAAAACAATAAGTAACATAATAGTGGATTTATGTAATAAATATTTAATAGAAGTATCAAGAAAATATGAAAATAAAATGTGCGAAGATGGAAATTTTAAATTTGCAAAATATCTTTATATTAAACTAAATGACTATGACACATGGAAAATTCGTCACGAAGAAAAAATAAAAGAAAAAAGATAAATATTTATCTATTTATCTATTTATCTTTTTATCTATTTATAACAGCCCTAGTTTCTTACCTTAGTAGGTGATAAAAAAGGGCTTAGTAGGGGGGTAAACTTACCCTCCCGTTGATATTACTAGGTTTGAGGATATAAATAATTAACAAAATAGGAGATGGTTAATATGAGATTAGATTGTGATTATAATTTGTTAAGAGATATAGTTGATATAGAATTTAAAAATTTTAATAAAATGATATCAGAATCAATGCCTTTATTAAAAGAAGAGGTTATGAAAGCTTATTGGATAACAAACCAAGGTGTATTGTGGGCAGAAGGATTAAAAAAGATTTTAGAAAGATTAACCTTATATGAAATTAATGTCACAAAGAAAATAGATAATGTTTATACTCCAGAAGGAGAATTTTTAAAATTAGATATTGAAATATATGTTAATGATGAACAAATACATCATATAGGTTTGCAAAACAGAATTTTCACAATAATAAATAACTATAGGTAATTTTCAAAACAATTATGTTAATATAATAATATAAGGTGGTGATAAATAATTTATTTTAGAAAATAATTAATAAAATAGGAGGAATATTTATGGAGGAATTAAAGAGAAAATAGATGATTTAAAAGACTTAGTCTTAAACACTTTATGCGGACTCAAGGAGGTTGTCTTGAAAAATATGAGCAATGTACATTACATAAAGATATGAATGACATAAATGAAGAATTCGAAGATATAAAATTATTAATTGAAAAAGATGGATATGTAAAAATATTGAAATAAAGGGGGAAATTAATATGAGTAATAAATTAAGAGTATTAAGTTTATTTTCGGGAATAGGTGCATTTGAAAAAGCATTATCAAATATAGGAATAAATTATGAACTTGTAGGATTTAGTGAGGTGGATAAATTTGCTATAAAAAGTTATTGTGCAATACATGGAGTAGATGAAAGCTTAAATTTGGGAGATATAACAAAAATAAATATAGACAAATTGCCAAAAAATATAGATTTAATAACACATGGAAGTCCTTGTCAAAGTTATAGTTCTGTTGGAAGACAAAAAGGTGGAGATAAAGGTAGCGGAACAAAAAGTAGTTTGATGTGGAATAGTGTTGAAATTATAAAACAATGTAGACCCAAATATGTTATTTGGGAGAATGTAAGCAATGTATTGTCAAAAAAACATAAACATAATTTTGAACAATATATGAAAGACTTAGAATCTTTTGGATATACATCTTATTATAAAATATTAAATGCGAAAGATTATGGAATTCCACAAAACAGAAGGAGAATTTATTGTATTAGTATTTTAGGAGAACGTAAACCCTATAAATTTCCAGAGGAAATTCCATTAAAGTTAAAATTAAAAGATGTATTAGAAGAAAACGTTGATAATAAATATAATTTAATGAAAACAAAGGACTTTTATTTAAGAAATAGCTTTAAACAAGAACAAAAAGGTAATACTTTTAAATTTAGACCTCATGTGAAAAATAATGCTAGTATAGCATATACAATTACAACTAAAGCTGGTAGTAGAATGGATGATAATTATATAATAGATGTTGATTTACCATTAGAATATATAGAATATACTAATAAATTTTTGAAAAAATATAATTTATTAGATAAAATTGAGGAAATAACAAATCACGATATTAGAAGGCTTACACCATTAGAATGTTTTAGATTGATGGGGTTTAGTGACGAAGATTTTTATAAGGCACAATTAGCACCTACATCTGATACACAACTATATAAACAAGCGGGTAATAGTATAGTAGTAAATGTTGTCGAGGAAATATTTAAAAAATTATTTTTATAAATAAAATAAGGGATTAATTACTCCTTTAACCAATGCAGAACCCCTTAAACAAGCATTTACAAGGTATTTTGGGCATCCTAGAGAGAATAGTATAACGAATAAAATTTTTACAAAATATGTGAGTATATAGTCAACATTTTTGTAATTAGAGCATATATTAAAGTAAAGGAGGTGAATACGATGTAAAATTATTGTAATGTATTAATTGAAAATCATTATTAATTTATGTCGTATTTTTTATTATATAACCTATGTGAGTAGTGTTGTATGAAAATCAATATATTGGGAGGATATATTATGAGTAAAAATATTATCAATGTAGGTGTAGACATCGGTAATTTAACATCGATAGCTATATCTAATAATGGGAGTTGTATTTGTGAATCGAGAATTAAAAAATGCGAAAAGGGATTAGATGACTTTTCGCAAAATCAAAAATTCACTATAGATGATGAGGATTATTTAATTGGTGAAGGAAAGTATGAAAATGAACTTTTAAAATATAAAAAAGACAATTATTTAATATTACTTTATTATTGTATAGCAAATGCTACAAAAGATACGGAAAACAATATCAATTTGGTAACTTGTTGTCCTGTTAATCAATATAAAAAGAAAGATAAAATGGAAGATTATATTAAAAAGAATAATAAAAAGACTATAATTATAAATGGGATTAAAAGAAGCATAGTAATTGAGAATATTACAATACTTCCAGAGTCTTATTCAATCAAATCTATACCAGGTATAATGAATAAATTAAATAAAAATGTAGATACGATGGTTGTGGATATAGGTGGGAATACTTGCGATATTACAGTCTACGATAATAAAATGCAATTAAAAGATGGATTTAGTATAAGATTAGGATTATTAAATTTATACAATTCTTGCAGAGAGTATTTAAATATTCAATATGATTTATCGTTATCGTTAGAACAGGCAAAAAGGATATTTGATAATGAAGAAAGTTTATTAGTAGGAGACTTTACTTATAAAGAAGAATTAGTTAAAAAGTTTATAGTAGGTTTGATAAATGAAATTAAAGGCCAAGCAAATAACATTAAAAATACTAATATACTTATAATAGGTGGTGGAAGTAAGATAATATCATCCACAATGAAAAAGTTATATCCACAAACTACTTCATCAGATAATATCAATTTACAAGCTGAAGGGCTATTAAATATAGCTAATAAGTTATATAAGTAGGTGAGTAATTATGACAAAGACGATTAGAGAGGTTAGATTGACTTTTAATGAAAAAGATAAAGATATATCTGAATGGTTAAAAGGAAAATCAAGTCAAACAGCTTACATTAAAGACATTCTTCGATTACACATGCAGATTGAACAATCGTATTTAGCTAATGGCATGAATATAGAACAAAGTGTTTCACGTGAAACTGTAAATGTAGAAGAAAAGAAACAAGATGAGTTTGACTTTGATTTGAGTGATTTGAATTTATAAAGAGGGATTAATTTCCCTCTAATTTTTTAAAAGAGGATTTAAATAATAATAAAATAATAATCATAGGTAATTTTTATAAAGTTTATGTTAATACAATAATATAAGGTGGTGATAAATATGAAAAACTTAAAGTTTAGGGCATGGGATAAAGAAGAAAAAACGATGTTTAATATAGCTAGAATTGATATTGCAGATGGAAGTTGTTATTCACATTTATTTGCTAGTGATATATATGATTACTGGAATGATGTTGAAATAATGCAATACACAGGTTATAATGATATTACAGGGAAAGAAATACATGAAAGTGATATAGTAGAAACAACTAGAATTTTAAATCATATTGTGGGCAGAGTAGTTATGATTAAAGGTTGTTGGTGTATTCAAGACGAAAAAGATAGTTTTTACAGACTTATACCTAAATTTGGTAAAGTTGAAAATAAAGTAATTGGTAATATATATGAAAATAATTAATAAAAGTATTGACTTTTATTTCATATATGATATAATTATTAATATAAGGAGGTTGGTAATATGAATAAAAGTAAAAACGAAATATTTGGCGAAAAGCTAGAGGAGTTGATAATGGAGGAAGTAAAGGAAAAAGTTGAAAAATTAAAAGGACTTGATGTATTAGAGGTGACTTTGAAATTAACATCTAAAAAATTATATGAATATATAGATACGAATATAGGAGATGCTAAACATTTTACATTATTAGCTAAGTTAGATGGAAATTATAACATATCAATACTGTATTATTACAAAAATAAGATTATACAAGCAATTACTCAAGAAGGTAATGAAGGTATAATAGATGTATATACTCTTTTAAGAATATGTGTTTTACAACAAAGTAATACACCTTCAGTTGAATTTACAATTCATAAATGTGAACTTCATGGAAAAGAAAGTTTAGACCCATCTGAACTTTCTGAATTGAATAGCTTATTAAGTTGCGAGTGTGAATCTTGTGAAAGCTGTAAATATTATGAGAAAGAAGAAGTCAATCTTCTTAAAAATAAATAAGGTGGTGATTAAATGATTAGGGCTGTAAATATTAAAACTAATGAGAATATAATATTATCGGATAAATATGAGTTGAAAAGATTTTTAAAGTTTTTATATGGACGTTATCCCAAAAATATAAATTCATTAATAAATAGAAATAAACCATATAAAGGAAAGTGGTTGTTTAAAATATAAATGAGGGATGTTGATGCTATGATTAAAGCAATAGAATATATGAAAACAGAACTGGAAGTAGAATTGAAGGTAGACGGATATTTCTATAGTATATTTCAAAGTGATAAATATAAAATCAAATTAATATTTAGAGATAGAACATTTATAAGAGATAATTATAAAATATTTATAAATGATTATATGATTAAATTTACTAGATGGAGTGATTTATACGGAATTGTTGATTTACTTGAAAATAATTAATAATAAAAGGAGGAATTATTATGAATGAATATAGAAATTTTATGCATAAAAAATTTGGAGAAATAAGAGTTATTAAAATAAAAGAGCATAATTGGTTTATAGGAAAAGATGTAGTGACTGCATTAGGATATAATCTTAGTGGAAAACATAGTTATACTGAGTATATAAATAAATATGTATCACCTAAGGGTCAGTTATTATTAAATAAAGAAACTTCCCCTTGCTATAAGGGTGAGTTTGATTATAAACTATTAGGTCAAAGAGGTGGAATTTTACTTAACGAAGGAGGTTTAAATCAATTAACATTAAGTTCTCCATTGCCAGAAGCAGAAGAATTTCAAGAATGGATTTGTTATGAAGTATTGCCTATATTAAATCATACGGGAGGATATGTTGTAGAGGGTAATGAATTGGAGTTTGTTCAAAAATACTTCCCATCATTTTCAGAAGAAGTGCAATTGAGTATGGTTACTGATTTAATGAAACAAAATAAAGAATTTAAAATTAAAGCAAATTGGTTTGATGATTTTATAAATGGAGAAGGGACATATACATCGACTCAACTTGCTAAATTGTTTAAATTATCTTCGGCTAGAAAACTAAATAGTATACTTAATGAAAATAAAATTATTTATAAACAGGGTAATAATTGGTTTCCATATGCTAATATAAATAAATCATGGTACAAACTTAATGTTGGTGTAAAAAACGAACATAATTATTCACAACTTAAATTTACACCTAAAGGAGTTTACGAAATATCCAAGCTATTAGGGATAAATTTTACTGAAGAAGATTTAGAACAAATATCATAGGTGATATTATGTATGATGCAATTAAATACTTAAAAAAAGAATTGAATGTACGATTGACAGAAGATGGATTTTTCTATTCAATATTTGAAAGTGATAAATATAGAGTGAAACTTATATTTAGAGATAGAACATTCAGAAGAAATAGTTATCAAATATACATAAATGATTATTATGTTAAATTTACTAAATGGAAGGATTTATATAAAATTGTTGATAATTTTAAAAATAATTAATAAAAGGTGGGATAAAAATGAGTGATATACTGATATTGATAACAGCAATAATATTTTTAATAACTGGAGGTATGATATTAAAAGGATAGGAGGATTAAAATATGAATAAAATTAATAAATATCTTGATATGAAAATCAATAGAGAATTCTATAAAGGAAATTTTTATGAAGATTTAATTTTAGACTTAGCTTATACAGTTAAACACCCATATGCTAGTATAAGAGTTTTGACAAATAACCTTGATAGATTAATAAAAAATGCATATCATAATATAGAAAATGAAAAAATTATAAAAATAAAATTTAAAAAATACGGAGATAGAATATATATTACTTATAATGTTTTACTTAATAACGAAGAAAAGAAAATTATACTAACTGGAATTAATATAGAGAAAGATAATAATTGGAAACGTGAAAGAGGAAACAGAGATGATTCATGGGTTATTGATTTAGATAAGAAAGAGGATATAAAAAATATAAAAGACGAAGATTTTTATAGAGAGTTTGTAAAAATAGGAATATATAGTGACAATAAAGTAAAATATTCTTTTTTATATAATTAAGGAGGGGTTAATGTATGGGAGAGTTAAAAGAAGTAAAAGAAATATTTGATAAAATTGCAAATGTGAATAGCAAAAAAAGCAAAGAAACAATAATTAAACAAAATAAGGATAATGAATTATTTTTATTTTGTCTGAAATTTTTATTAGATAGTAATATAACAACTGGATTAAGTAAGAAAAAAATAAATAAAAAAGTACAAATATATCAAAATACTTATAGTGATATACGAGATATGTTTAGATATTTAAGTCTACATAATTCTGGGACTGATATAAATATAGGTGTTGTGCAAGGATATATAAATTCATTAGATGAAGATTTACAGGATTTTGTGAGAGGATTATTTACTAAGAATTTAAAAATAGGTGCTGATGCTAAGACAGTTAATAAAGCTTTAGGATATGAATTTATACCACAATTCAATATTATGTTGGGAAGTAAAGTCGATTTAAATAAATTACCTAAAGGTGATAAATTTGTAACAGAGAAATATGATGGTTGCTTTGTGGGGTACACAAATATATTAATGAGTGATGGAACTAATAAAAAAATAAAAGATGTAAAAGTAGGTGATGAGGTATTAAGTTTTAATGAATATACTAAAGAAATATCTAATAAAAAAGTCATCAATGTTTTTAGAAATGGATATAAGCCGAAAGAAGAATGGTTAAGAATTAAATATTATACTGATTTAGGAAGAGGAGGATACAGAAGTTTAAACGTAACTAGAAATCATAAAATTTTCACAGATAAAGGTTGGATGAAAGCAGACGATATAAAAGTAAATGATTATATTTATATATATGAGTACATACCATCTCAAGAAGAAATATCTGTACTTTTAGGACTTGGAATTGGAGATGGGGCTGTAATTAAAGATGATATGAATACATTTCCCACAAGATTTAGAGTAGATTATGTTGATAATGATAGCGAAAATGAAAGGTTAAATAAATATAAAATATTATTTAAAAATAATTATGGAAGTGAAACAAATCGCATTAGTGGATATGGAAGTAAAATGAGAGGGTTTACTATTAAAACATATAGAAACTTACCTGGTTTTATGACAAATAAGAATAATATAAGAGGCGTTAGTTATAAACTTAATGAGGAGATTTTAGATAATATAGATTGGTTAACATTAGCTACATTTTATATGGATGATGGACATAAAACTCAAAGTAAAGATGATGGCGATGACGTTTCTAATGTCAGACCTAGAGCAGTCTTTACTTTAGCTAGACAAGACGATGAAGAAGTTTTAATGTTTGCCGAATTTTTAAAGTATAAATTAAATACGGATGATATAAATGTATGTTGTGAAAAAAAATTAAAAGATGATATATCATGGTCATATTCAGTATCTTTAGGTGTTAAAGCGACAGAAATATTATTTGATAATATAACAAAATATATACCTAAATGTTTAAGATATAAGATAGGTAAAAAATGGGAAGATGTAGAAGAATATGATTGGTGGAATAAATTTGGTAAATTTGGATTAGTTAAGGTTAAAGTTGGAGAAATAGACCAATCTTTTTTAAGAGATAATAAAAAAAGAACAATGAGTTATGATTTAGAAATAGAAGGTAATCATACTTATTTTGCTAATAAAGTTGCCGTACATAATTGTAGATGCTTTACGCAAATAAGAAATGGTAAAATAATAATGAAGAGTAGACAAAATAAGATATTTGAAGGTTTAATTGACATAGAAAACAGTATTAAAGAATTAGGATTAAACAACATTTGTATAGATGGAGAGCTATTAGCGATAGATAGTAATTATGAAAATGTTTATAAGGATACTATGAAAATTGTATCAACTAAAGAAAAAGAGAAACATGGTGTAAAATATATGATATTTGATATATTACCTATTGATGAATTTGATAATAAAAAAGGCGTATTTAAGTATTCTGAAAGAAGAAAAATATTAGACAATATAAAACAAAATGAATTTATTAGTATAACACCTGTATTATATCATGGTACTGATAACGATAAAGTTTTAGAAGTACTGTCCATATGCAGAGCTAATGGTGCTGAAGGCTGTATGATTAATCTTGATAAACCTTATGAATTCAAAAGAAGTAAAACATTGTTAAAACTTAAAATTATGAATACTTGTGACTTAAAAATAATTGGATTTGAAGAAGGAAGTGGGAAATTTAAAGGCACATTAGGCAATCTTATATGTGATTATAAAGGTTATCAGCTTGGCGTAGGAAGTGGATTTGATGATAAACAAAGAGAACAAATTTGGAATAATCAAGAAGAATATTTAAATCGTATAGCTGAAATACAATACTTTGAAGAAACCTATAACGATAAAGGAGGATTATCTTTAAGGTTTCCAGTTTTTAAATGTATTAGAGAATTAGGTAAAGAAGTTAGTTATGATTAAGGAGGGGATATTATGAATAATTATAAAATATATTATGAATATTTTGAAGAGGAGCTAGAAAAATATATATCGCTAAAACAAAAAGAACCGACTGGAGTAATCATTGACGAATATACTTATGAAGGATTATTAAAATATTTAAAATTGTTTTTTAATTTTGATGACGGTTACGAATTGAAAACGTTTAAAGGAATCAAATTAACTATAGGAAATGGCTTAAAACTAATATATTTTTATTAGGAGGAGATTAGATGTTTGAAAATGAAAGATATAAATTATATCAAGGGGATTGTTTGGAGGTTATGGATAGATTAATATCTTTAGGAGTTAAGTTTGATGCAATAATAACTGACCCTCCTTATGGAAAATTAAATAAAAACAAAACAAAATGGGATAATCCAATTCCTTATGATAAAATGTGGGAAAGGCTTGAAAAGTTAACAAAAGAAATCACACCTATAATATTATTTGGAGCTGAACCATTTAGTAGTGAATTGAGATTGAGCAATATTAAAGATTTTAAGTATGATTGGATATGGGAAAAAAGTAATCCTTCAAATATAGGTAATGCCAATAGACAACCATTAAATTATCATGAAATTATAAGTGTATTTTATAAAAAGCAATGTAAATACAATAAACAAATGATTCCTAGAAAAAGTAAAAGAATAGAACAGGCACATAAAACAGGTTATGTGTTTCATAATTCAACGAGTGAACAAAACGCATTGGGATATATAGAAGTTAATAGTAGTAAATATAATGCTAATTTAAAAAATCCTAGTACAATATTAAAGTTTAACTCTTTAAGACCTAATAGCAAAGAATTTGTTAAACATCCTACTCAAAAGCCAGTAACATTGCTTGAGTATCTTGTAAAAACTTATACTGATAAAGGGGATTTGGTATTAGACTTTACTATGGGTAGTGGAAGTACAGGTGTAGCCTGTATGAATTTAAATAGAAGATTCGTAGGTATAGAACTTGATGAAAACTATTTTAACATAGCTAAAAATAGAATAGAAAATATTTCATTATAATTTATTTATGCCATTTTAGAGTTTGTCGCAATTTAGTGATATTTTAATATATTTTTATTAGGAGGAGATATTATGAAAAGATGTATTAAAATTACAGATAGTAATGAAGTGTGTGATAAAGATATAAAATCGGTAACATTCGTTTGTGAAAATTGTGAAGTTATTAAAATACCGATTAAAAATTTTACAAAATTAAATATATCAAAAGTAGATAATGAATATTATAATTTTGAATGTGTTATTAAGAAAATAGACAATATTGAATATCATTCATTTACAAATGACTTGAGTCCTTTTAATAGATTGTCTATGTCTGATGATATAGTGAAAATTGAATTAGAGTTTAAAAACGGAACAATAAAATTAATACGACCTGTTTGGGAAGGAACAGATTTTAATAATTATTGTCAAATAAGTCATGTAATTAGCTGGAATGAAATTAGTATTAGTATTAATGAAGAGAATATGATAAAAAAGATGAAACAACAGTGTGCTGATAAAGCGAATAGAATATTGAATATATTATATCAAGATTTCGCAATAGACAGTTGTAATAACTGTTGTTATAAGGCAGATTGTGATAATTTAAGAAAAAATAATAACGATATAACCATATGTGCTATTTTAGATTTGATGCAAAAATAATTAATAAAATGTGTTGACAAATAATATAAGTATGATATAATTATTACTATAAGGAGGAGATAATATGAAATATAAATTTTAAATCATAGGTAATTTCAATAGCAGTTTTGATAATACTATAATAAGAAGGTGATTAAAATGTAAACTTATTGAAATACCTCGACAAAAATAGTAAAGGATTAAAAATAATTAATAAGGGAGTGATAAATATGAATAATATAATTGACATAGATAGAAATAAAAAGATAAAAACTATACCGAGCACAGAGGTTGCTAAAATGATGAAAAAGGAACATTGGGAAGTATTAAGAATGTTAGAAGGATATGAACCACCTAAAGGTAGTAAAAGTAGAAAAGTTATTGGAATAATACCAACACTTACCGACCACAATGTTGTGGTGAGTGATTATTTTATTGAAAGCACATATAAAGATGCAAGTGGTAAAACAAATAAATGTTATGAATGTACTAAAATGGGTTGTGAATTATTAGCTAATAAACTTACCGGTGAAAAAGGTATACTATTTAGTGCTACATACGTTAAACGTTTCAACGAAATGGAATCAGCACAAATGCAAACAATAGACACAACAGAATTATCACCTAATCTTCAGTCATTCAAAATATTATTTGATAGTATGGTTGAACAAGAATTAAAACAGAAACAAATGGAAAAAGATATAAAAGGACTTCAAAATTCATTAGATAATATACAAGACTTAATATCATTGTCGAAAGATAATTGGAGAGCAGATGTGAAAAATATGGTTAATAAGATAACATATAAAACTGGTATAAATCATAAGGTTGTATATGATGAAATATATAAAGAAATAGACAGTAGATTTGGAGTAAATTTAAATACTAGATTGAAAAATAGAAAAAATAATGCTATTAAAAATGGTGTAAGTAAAACAAAAGCAGATAAAATAAATAAATTAGACATAATAAACGAAGACAAGTTATTAATTGAGGCAATATTAATTGTAATAAAAGATTTGGCAATTAAATACGGTTTATATGAAGAAAATGATTTAACAATAAATATGTAATTAAAAATAATTAATAAAATTTAGGAGGATAGATATTATGATAATTTTATTCGATGGTGAATTAAATGAAGTTTTAGGGAATGTAGTAATAGAACAACTTTTAGATGTATATACTAAAAATCAAGCAATAATGGAGGCAAATGATAGACTTAAATATAAATCAGATTACTTACCTTTATATTGTGATGAAATAGAATTTAGAATTAATTCAGAGGGGGGTGATTTATTTAAATTCTTAGAAATATGGGACATAATAGAAAGGATGAAAGATGAGCAAGGTGTAATATTTAAAGGAAGAGTAAGTAGTCATGCCTATTCAGCTGGTTTTTATCTTCTGTGTGCATGTGATTATAGAACAGTGTCAAGATTCGCTAGTGTTATGTGCCATGAAATGAGTCTTGGAAATATGATGAAATTATCCGACTGGAGTTTAGAGGCAGATAGAAAGGCTAAAACACAACAATATTTAGATGATTTAGTTGTTAAAAACACAAAGATAACTCAAGAAATGTTAGACTCTTATAAAGGACGCGATTTTTGGATGGATTACGAGGATTGCGTGAAATATGGAATAGTCAAAGAAGAATTAACAGAAGAGGAACGATTAGCAAAAGCATTAGAAGATATGGATAAGGAGGAAATGACAGAATCAGAATGGAACGCTTTTATGGAAGAGATGAAATCCTATGTAAATATTATACCAGATAAACCTTCTGAAGAAGAAATACAAGATAAAATAAAAGAAATAGAAGGTGATACAGAACCAGATATGACATTAGGGGAAGCTGTCAAAGAGGTATTAGGTGAAGACTTTAAATGTAATGAAGAAGTTGAATGTGATGAGTTTGACAATAGATGTTGTTATACGTGTGAGAACTTTGATAAATGTGATAAATTATGCGAATATGCAGAAAAAGCAGATATATGTGAACATATGGAGAATAAATTAGATGAATTAGATAGTGAATGTGAAAATTGCACTTGTAAAGAAAATAAACAAGAAGATATAAAAGAATGTGAGGAACCAACTGAATGTGGGTTACATCGTGGAACTAATATTTGTTGCCATTTCTGTCCAGACTTTAATGAATGTACAGACTTTCATAAATGTGCATTCATTGATGACGTCTTTGATTGTGAATATTTAAAAGAACCTTTGGATGACTAAAAATAATTAATAAATTTTATAATACGAAGAGGGAGGATTCCTCCCTAGAAAGGAGAATAAAGATATGAGTAAATATTGTATTCATTGTGGAAAGAAATTAAAAAATGAAGAAGTTAGTTATTGCGAAAGTTGTTATAATGAATTAAGAACTAAAGGAATGCTTACAACTGAAAAAGAAAAAATATCAAAGAAGTAGTTATGTACTATAAAGGAGAGATAAGATATGGAGAGACACTGTAAAGTTTGTGGTAAAAAACTATTACATAAAAATAAAGAAATGTTATGTAATAAACATTTGAATGAATATAGAGAATTTGGAATATGTATATCAAATAATCAGCATGATTCAAATGAACCTAATGAAATAATAAAACATGAAGATTATGCTGAAATAGTACTGTATGACGATTTAACCACAGAAGAAACAGGAGAAACAATTTTAATAGATATTGAAGATATAGATTTAGTCAAAGATAAAATATGGAAAAGATGTGGTAAATACATAGTGGGACAAGATGAACATTATACTTATGATTTACCTAATTTGTTAACTAATTCAGATAATAAAATAGAATATTTAAATGGTGATATATTAGATAACAGAAAAGAAAATTTAAATATAATAGAAAAGAAAAAATTTAAGCATCATTTTGCTAACAATAAAAAGTTTAAAAATAAAATAATTATAACGAGTATTGGTGGGTCTACAGAAGATGTTACTGGTAGTTGTATAGCTGTGGAATATCCTTTAGACAATGGGAATAGGAATTTAATATTACTTGAATCTGGAGGAATTCAAACTAACAACATGGTAGAAGATTATAATAGTAATAAAAAAATGATTGATAATATACCATTTAACCTTGCAAGTTGTGTGCTTGTTGCACACTGCCATGCCTGACCATATAGCAAATATACCAGCTGGAATAAGTAGAGGTTTTCAAGGTGATATAGTGACAACTTATGAAAATTCAGAGATAATGAAACCTATGTTGCTTGACAGTGCTTTTATTCATCAAAGAAATGTAATAAGCATGAATAATAAAGGTAAAAAGTATGAATTGTTATACGATGAATCAGATACATATAAAACAATTGACCGTATAAAAGTAGTAGAAAGAAATAAAACTCACAAAATAGATAGTAATTTATCCGTACAATTCATAGATAATAACCATTGTTGTGGAAGTACAAGTATAATACTTTACATTAAAAAACCTAGTGGAAGAGTGGTTAAATTATTATATTCAAGTGATTTAGGTAGTAGCAACAATCAATTATCCAAACCGTATTCCTTTGATAGAAAGCAAGTATCTAAATGTAATATAGCAATTTTAGAATCTACTTATGGGGATAGAAGTGATGGATTTACAAAGAAAGAGCATAAGCAAGAAATCTTTAATTTATTGGCTAAAATAAGAGAAGTTGTCTATAATGGGAATAGAGTACTGATTCCTTGTTTCAGTTACGATAGAAGTCAGTCTATAATGGATTTATTATATCATATGTTTAAAGATGAGAGAGAATTTAAAAATGTAAAAGTTATAGTGGATAGTAGATTAACTAATGAAATAAATAAAGTGTATGAGAATATATTAGAAGGAGATTTACTTGAACGTTGGAAAAGAGTATTAAGTTGGGAAAACTTTATATTTGTTGACAATTATAAAAAAACTCAAGTTTTAGCTAAACAAAAAGAACCATGTGTGATTATTTCTTCATCGGGAATGCTTTGTGGAGGTCATTCTCTTGAGTATTTAAAAGAAATAGCAGGTAAAAGTAAAGATTGTATCGTATTTGTTGGTTATTCCTCACCTGCAACGTTAGCAGGAAAAATACAACAAGGAGCTAAAAGTATTACTATTGAAAACAAAAGAGTGAATATAAGATGTGAAACAATAATTTGTAAAACATTTAGTGGGCATATTCAGCAAGACGAATTAATCAACTATATGAAAGGATTAAATTGTCAAAAGATTTTAATTCATCATGGTAGCGAGGATGCTAAAGAGCAATTAAAATTTAAAGCTGAAGAAGAATTTTTATTCTCTGATATGAGTAAAAAAGTTACTATTATTAATAAAAAAAATAATGTGTTTGTAATTTAAGGAGTGATATTGTGGACAATTTGATTGTAATTGAAAATAATGAAATAAGAATGTCTTCTTTAGAAGCAATAGATTTAATTAATCAATTCAGAGAAGAAGAGGGAAATAAAGTTGAAAAACAACACAAAGTATTATTAAGAGATATAAGAGATGAAATTAAAGCCCTTGAAAATGCAGGGATTGAAGGACAGCACAATTTTGTGCCCTCCACATATATAAGTTCTCAAAATAAAGAATTGCCTTGCTTTATGCTAAATAAAGCTGGGCTAATGCAAATATTAAATAAAGAATCAGCTGTGGTAAGATATAAAACACAGTTATATATAGAAAAATTGGAAAAGGCTTATAACGATTTACAATTTAGAATAGGAGACAAAAAACATCAACTTAAATGTATGGAGATGTTGCAAGATTTTTTACCAGAAGAATTAAAACAAGAAAAAGTGTCATATATAAAAGCTAATACTGTTGTTAATAAATGTACAAGTAATTATTTTGGATTTCCTAAGATGTTAAAGAAAGCCGAGATGAATGATGAGATGTTAAAAGTTAGAGAAGAAATATTAGATGATTATCTAAAATTATTTGAAGTGTTACAAGATAATGGTGAGGTTAGAGATGCTTTATATAAAAAATATGATAAACAAAAATTGTTATTAGAATCAATAAATAAAAATAATTAATAAATCCTATTGACATTATATTTCAATGTGATATAATTATTAGTATAAGGAGGTGTTGATATGAACATAGAAGAATTAAAAGATTTATTGCATAAATTAGACTCAAAAGAAATATGTGAATTATTATCGAATGGTGACTGCAATAAATGTTTCTGTCAAACAGAAGAAAAAAACTGTATTCTATCCACTTTTTCAGAAGGAATGTTGAATGAAATAGGAAGCAAATAAAAATAATTAATAAAAGGAGAGATATTAATATGATAAAATTAATAACTAATGGTAGTTTAAAAGTAGTGAAAGTTTATAACACAATATACTCTGCAAGAGTTGATTTAATACAAAGAAATGCAGAAAAATACTTAGTTGAATATTGCGATAAAATATATGGCATAAATAGATTCTTAGCATTAATAGAAGGAGGTGAAGAAAAATGAATTTAAAAGATTTGATTATAAGATGTATTATTATAATCTTATCTCTAGTATTAATTTTTCGAGTAGAATTTGTAACTCCTTATGTAGTAGTTTTAGTGTCATTAATAATAGGAGAGATAATATATAGTTTAAGATATAAAAAATAAATTCATAGGTAATTATTACAACTTAATTGTTAATACAACAATATAAGGGGTGATTAAAATGTAGAATATAAGAAGTATTTAATAAAATATTAAATAAGGAGGGGTAATTATGAAAAAGAAAAAATTATGGTTAGTATATGTTGAATTTGGTGGAGATATGGAATGTTATGAATGTTTATACATATTACATAGATTATGCAGAGGTAATACTAAAGAAGAAGTTTTAGAGGCTTATCAAGAATATTTTGACGGTGATATATCAGACGGAACTATGAGTGGTAGACCTATTAATATGATAGAAATTCCCGAAGTTGCAGAAGGTGATTGGGGAGAATTAAAAATAGTTAAATTTAAACATTAATAAAAATAACAAATATAAAAATAATTAATAAAAAGGAGAGATGTGTATATGAGTAATTTAAATTTTGTTATGATTGGAAAATTATCAATAGCGCCAGATAGAGAAAATAGAAAAGCTTTTAGCGATAAATTATTAGATAGTGGCTGTAATATTAGAACGTTAAATTTAAACATGAAATGCGACAAAGACAATTTTAATCTTCAAATAAAATCATTTATGAATAATGTCAAAAGAACTTTAGATGGAACACTTAATGTTAATGATTCAACTATATATACCATATTAGATAATGACGGTAAATTTGAATCAACTAACTTTAAATATAAAGATAAAGATAAATATGAAGATAGAATCGCAAACTTCCGTAAACTGGTATTTGTAGACGAAAACGAAGAAAGAGTGGAATGTAGTAATGAATTTGATTATTCAATGGCAGTACACTCAATATTAAAATCAGATGCTTATAAAGACAAAAAATTTAAAGTACAAGGTAATATAGAATATTCAAGTTATACTAATCCTAAAACACACGAAGAAAAGATTTATACAAATTACAATGTGCAAAGAATATATGTTATAAATGACGAGGCAGAAGAAAAAGCATTAGCAAACGTAGAATTTTATATAACAGAAGATTGTTTAGACGATAGCAGATTAGAAGAAGAGAATCTATTAGTTATAAATGGATATATACCAGAGTATAATTCTAAGAAAAAGGCTGATATAGGATTTTATCAATCATTTGAATACCCATTAGGTGAGGATAGTGAGAAAGCTAAGAAAATGGCTAAATTAATAAATAAAATGCTATTAGATAACTTTGACGATAATGAATTATGTAAAATGGGGTATAGAGTTAGATTAATAAATAGACGTGAAGAAGTGCCATTTAATGAAGATATGTTAAGCGATGAAGAAAAAGAACTTGTTAAGTACGGATTAATGGATATTGAAGATTTGAAACAGCAATATGGTGTAGGAATGGGGTCTATGCAAAGAAGAATGGAAATATCTTCAATAGGTAGAGGATATAGTAAAGGAGCAATACCAGTACCTTTAACATTAAACGAGTTATTAAGTAAAGGTAATGAACCTAAGAAAGAATTATTAGATGAGGACGGAGATTTAGATATATTATCAGATGGTGGTGATGATGACGAATTATTCGATTTTTAGATTAAAAATAATTAATAAGGAGGAAAAATATGTTTAACAATTATTATATATTTAATAAAGAAATAGGAGAGAAATTAAAAGAATTAGGATTTGAATTAGATAAAGATACATTAACATATAAGAAAATATGTTATGACCTTGATATGATTGTGAATTATGAAATAACAGACGACATGGTATTAGCAAGAAGATTAAATCATCCTAAAGGATGTAAAAGTATGGCTTATATAACTAAAATAACAGATAAAACATTTGATTCTATAATAGATGTATTAAAATCATCATTAAATGATTTACATGAATCTTATGGATTTGTAGTAAAATATTCAGATGTAAAACCAAGTAAATATAAAACTGAAATAAGAAGATTGGAAACTGGTAGATTTGACCTTAGTGAAGTAAAGAAGGAACTAGAATTAAAGAATTATCATGTTAAACATGCAATTGCATTTGGTGATTATGACTTAGATGGAATGAAAATTTATTTTTAAAAATAATTAATAAACTTATAAAGAGGGAATTAATTCCCTCTAGGAAGGAGTTGGTTATGTGAATTTTGAAGATTTTATAAAAGACAAACATATTGAAATGAAATCGAAATCACAAGGGTGTGCTAAATTTTAAGCAGAGTATATCATAGAATCACTATTTAGGAAGGAGTTGGTAATGTGGAAGAGTTGAAGTTATATGTTGATTATATCAATACAAAAGATTTATATTTGATTCAATTATATAAAATAGATGAGAATGAGGAAGTTTTAGAATACTTAGAAAAATATACAACTCATAACGTACACAGTGCTGTAAATAAAGCAAAAGAAATAGCAGATAGATATCCTAGGATTACAATAATAAGTGAAGATATAGAATTTAATGTTTACTACATGAATAAATAAATTTTAAATCATAGGTAATTTAGGAGGTATAATTGTTAATACGATAATATAAGGAGGTGTTAAGATATGAATATAGAAGAATTAATGAGTATAGACATTGATAACTTAGCCCAAAAACAATATGACGGATTAAAAGAACATTTGAAAGGAGTTTTAAATAAAATAATAACATTATTAGACCAAGACAAATTAGAAGAAATTGAAGAAATGTTAGTTGAATCTCCAGGAGGTGATTGCTATGGAAGTGACGACCATTATATAAATTTTTCATATAAAGAAAATTGTGAAGAGGATATGTATTGGATGTTAGACGATTTAAAAGATTTAAGAAAAATATTAGATAAAAAATAAACTTATAAGATATAAATAAGAATAACAAATTAAAAATAATTAATAAAATTTGGAGGTTGATATTATGGCTATAAAAAGAAATAAAGTGAAAGTTGATTTAACATCTTACTCACATTATATATTAATGGGTGAAGCGAAAATAGGAAAAACAACAACAGTTTATGAATTAGCGAAACAAGAGTATAGTTTAGATGAAATGTTATTAATCAGTTGTGGAAATGAACAAGGTTATAAGGCATTACCAGATATACAATATGAAGAAGTTTTAAAATTTAATAAAAAAGAAGATTCAGAAGGTAATAGAGGGTTTGTGCAAGTAGTAGATGATTTAGTTAAGAATTATAAAGAATTAGGTATAAAAATGGTAGTAATAGATACACTAGATACTTTATTTGATATAGGTATAGAACATGTTATGGAAGAAAGTAGAAGACAAGCAGGTAAACCATCTAAAAGTTTGAACGATTGTTTTGGTGGATATTCCAGAGGTAGAGATAGATTATTAGAATTAGTAATGAATGAGATACATAAATTAGATAGATTGCCTGTTGCACTATTTATTTTAGGACATACTAAATATAAAGGTAAAAAAGATACATTAACAAACGATGAATACGAACAACTTACAACAAATTTAAGATTTGACTTTTATTCACCAATATCTAATTCAGCACAAATGATAGTTAATTTAGCGACAGAAAGAGTTATTGAAGACGGTGTGCAAGTAGATGCTAAAAGATATATGTATTTTACTTCTAATGGTTTAATTGATTGTGGTAGTAGATTTGAAGGTTTGCCAGAAAAATTAGAATTATCAGCAGAAAACTTTATGAAAGCATTTAAAATGGGTGTTGAAAATTCATTAAAGAAATCAGAAGTTAAACATGATATCAAACAATTACAAGAAGAAGAAAAGAAACAAGCTGAAAAAGATTTAAAACAAGTACAACAAGAAGTTGAACAACAAGAAAAAGAAGAAGAACAAAAATCAGTAGATGAATTAAAATCTCAATTAAAAGACAAACTTAAAGATACAAATGCTAAGAATATAGTAAAAGAATTCATGAAAGAAAAAGGTGTCAAATCTGTTGCATCATTAGATGCTGAACAATTAACTGAAGTATTAACTAAATTACAATAATAAATAGTGGAGATTAATTAATCTCCACTCCCTTGTGGGAGTGATTAAATGTTTAGAACGTGTAATAGAAAACCTAAATAAATTATAGATTTAAAGAGGAGGATTAATATATGATAAAATTAATAACACATAATGACCTAGATGGTATAGGTTGCGAAGTAATATTTAAACTTTTATATGGTGATAAAGTGGATGTCCTTTCAGTAGGAAATAATGAAGTTGATAATATCGTAGGGCAATCATTGGAAGAACTAAGATTTGGAATTTACGAGCAATTATTTATAACAGATTTATCTGTAAACGAAGAATTAGCAGAGATAATAAATAAAGAAGGTTTAAAAGTACAATTATTAGACCATCACCCGTCAGCAACTCATTTAAATAAATATTCATTTGCAAATGTAATGACACACCTGTCAGATGGATTCAAAAATAGTGGTACACATCTATCTTTTACTTATTTGTTAGATAAATTAATAAATAAAGGATTGTGTAATGAATCTCTTGAAAATTTTGTTGAATTAGTAAGACAATATGACACTTGGGAATGGAAAGAAATATTTAAAAACGAAGAAGCTAAACAGTTAAGTGATTTGCTTTATATATTAGGTAGAGAAAAATTCGTTAATGATATGGTGCATAGAATAAAAGATAATGAAGAATTATTTAGCAAAACAGATAAATTAATATTAGAAATAAAACAAAAAGAAATAGATAATTACATTAATATAAAAGAAAAAGAACTTATAATTAAAGATTTTAAACTTTATAAAATAGGTATAGTTATGGCTGATTCTTACACAAGTGAATTAGGAAATATATTATGTGAAAGACATGAAGAATTAGATTTTGTAGCTATAATTAAAAAAGAAACGGTATCATTAAGAACTGTTAAAGATAATATTAATTTAACAGATATAGCTAAACAATTTGGTGGAGGAGGGCATCCAAAAGCTAGTGGTTTTCCACTTGACAAAGATAAACTTGATGAGTTTATATGTGAAATATTTGATATATAAAAGAATATAAGAATTATTAAGAGGTGGTTAATGTGTGTGAGTATTGTGAAAAAGGCAAATCAATAAATGAAAATAATAGAGAAGAATTAGGTATAACTTTACATTCTGCCGAGAGCAGTTTATGTGCCTATGGATTAGATAAAAATAATTGGGATATATCTGTTAAATGTAAAATCAATTATTGTCCAATGTGTGGCAAAGAATTAAAGGGGGATAAATATGAAAAAAATATTAAATAAATGGATTGATAAACAGTTTTATAAAATAGGTTGGAATAAAGTGGAAGAGAATCAATATTATATTCTCTATGAAAAATACGATTCAAAATATAATTATACCCATAAAATAGATATATCTCATAAGAAAAGTGGGAATCATACAATTTCTTCTTATTTCGATGAAGAAACTGGTAATTTATATGCATATTGCATAGGATTAAATTTTAAGGAATCATTATTATCAACATTGAGACTTAAATTAACATTTAAATAAAGAAGGTGATTAAATGGCGAAGTCTAAAATAGTTACTTGTAAATACTGTAAATCTAAAATACCTAAAGATACTGCATATATAGAAGAATATCTAAATGACAATGGTGAGATAAAAAATAGATACTTTTGTAGTGAAGAATGTTACAATGACAAGTATAAAGAAGAGGAAAGAAAGCTTTGGCTAAAAGAAATAAGGAAAGAGAATAGAGAAAGAATCAGAGCTATTTGTGGATTAGAAGAGAAAGAAAAGAATATCTACTTTCAAAAAACTTATAAGGCAATTACTGATAGTTTTTCACAAGAAGATATATATGAATTTATTAATAAATATGAAAAAGATATGTTAGATATATTAAACAATATAGATTTTAAAACTGTTAATTCAAGAATTAAATATTGTTTATCAATGTTAGAAAATCAATTACAACATTATATAGCCGAGAATCAACTAGACGAACAAGAATCTAAAGAAAAAACAGAAGAAATAGAACCAAGTTTTGTAGATGAGGATTTTGATATAGTAGTTAATGTAAAGAAAAGGGAGCGTAGAGATATTAATGACATATTAGGATTATAAGGAGGTAATAATTTTATGAATGAAATATATAAAAAGGAAATTAAAGAATTATTCGATGAATATGATAGACTTTCACCAATAACTAACGATGACTTCAAAAGAGTTATAAAGAAACAAGCTGAAGATATGAATATTGAAAATTTGGAAAATCTAGATGAAATAAGCAAAGCGTGTTGTAATAATTTTAAAAATAATATAGATATGTTAAAAGACATATATAACAATGTATGGGAATTTACTTTAAATAATGAGGAAGAACTAATTTATTATATGAGTTTAATTAGAGATATATTAAATATGTTAAAATAATAAGGGAGATGATATTATGGATGAAAAAAATAGAAAAAGATATTTTCTTGCAAACGAGGATTTATATCAATTAACGGTAGATTTTGAATGTTTATTATTTGCTTTTGAAAAATTAGACCTTCTAACTTCTACAAAACTTAAACCAGACATTGAAGAATGCATCTTAATTAGTGATTTTAGTGTTTATCAATTCATAGATTATGAAGAATTAGAAACCACCAATAAAGATACCTTAACAAGAATAGCAATATTATTATGTAAACAAATATTAAAATTTAAATATGGAGAATCAATGGGTATACCTATCATTGAAGATTATGAAAAAGCTTATGATAGATGGAAGTTGAATAACATAAGTAAAAAAGAAACAAAAGAATGTAAATTAGACGATGTTATACTTGACAAAGAAATAAAAGAGGACGTGCTTAGTACAATAAACTTTGTAAAAAATATGGAAAAATATAAAGAGATTGGATGTGAATTACCAAGTGGTATATTACTAGAAGGGTCACCAGGTACTGGAAAAACATTACTTGCTAAATCAATAGCTAGCGAATCTAATATGAATTTTAAATCAATAGTAGCTTCAGATTTTCTTGATAAATATGTGGGAGAAAGTAGCAAAAGAGTACAAGAAGTATTTGATAATTTAAAAAATAAAGGTGGAGGTTTATTATTCATAGATGAAATTGACGCTATAGGTGTAAATCGTGGAGGAGATGATAACAAGGAATATAGAAGTGCAATGAATAAACTATTATCTTGTATGAATGAAGCAAGTGATAATAAGATTATAGTTATAGGAGCAACGAATCTAGTAGAACAATTAGACCCAGCATTAATTAGAGAAGGGAGATTCGATAAGGTTATAACCATTCCTTTACCTTCTTATGAATTAAGAGTTGAATTGTTTAAATTATATGTTGGCAAACTTAAACATGAGGACGATATAGATTACGAATTATTGGCTAAAATGACAGAAAGACAAACTGGAGCATTTATTCATACAGTTTGTAATCATAGCGGTATATATGCTGTAGATAAAGGTTTACATAAAATTAATCAAAGTTGTTTATTACATACAATAGAAAGAATGGTTAGAGATAAAAAAGTAAAAAAATCAACTATTGGATTTAAATAACATTAGGAATAAAATAAATATATTATAAGAGGTGATTATTATAAAAAGTAAAAGAAGAATAATTTATGAAATATATTTTCCTGCCTTCTGTAAAGACTTAAAGGATTTAACTAATAAAATTCCTTACTTTGTTGAACTAGGAGTAACAACCTTATGGCTGACTCCTATATTTCCTTCTTGTAACCAACATGGATACGATATAATAGATTACACAGATATTAAAAAAGAATACGGAACATTAGAAGATTTTGATAGATTTGTAGAAGTAGCACATGAAAATAACTTAGAAGTTTTATTAGATTTAGTATTATGTCACACAAGTACACAAAATGAATTATTCAAAGAAAGTATAAAAGGGCAAAATGATTGTTACTTCTGGAGTGATAAACAACAAAATAATCAATGGAGAATATGTCATGATAATCAGAAATATTATTTAGCAAAATGGAGTTATGACATGCCACAGTTAAACAATCAATCTGAAACAGTAAGAGATATGATAAAGGATATAATAAAGTTTTGGTTAATAGACCATAATATAGACGGATTTAGACTTGATGCCATCATCTATGCATCTGGTAATCCAATTGAATTCTGGAAATGGTTTTGTGATGAAGTTTATAGTATAAAGCCTAATACTTATATAGTCGGAGAGGCTTGGGATACATATGAAATAAGCAATAAATATGCTACGGAGAGTGGAATGAAAACATTTAATTTTGAAGAATCTGGTTGGATAAAACATTCCTTAAACACAGGAAATCCATTAGTAATTAAAAATGACCCAAAATATGATGTCAACTTCTTATGTAATCATGATATGAGCAGAATTAGCAATTCTGTAGGACATGATATGAATAAGCTATTTAAAGCCGTTAATATGTTATTTTCATTAGATGGTGATGTTTGTATATATTACGGTGATGAAATAAATATGGGATTAAACCAAGATTGTCATGTTGAACAAGGAGGATACGGGGACTGGAAAGTTAGAGGAAAAATGGACTGGCATGAAGTAAAAAGACAAAGAAAAGACCCTAATAGCTTGTTTAATTATTATAAAAAGAAAATAAAAGAATATAAAAAATAATTAATAAATAGCTCAAGTTAAACCGACTTGAGCTTTATTTGTAGGTATAAATTATCAATGAATAAATTTAAAGGGCTTAGAAGGGCATTTAAAAGGTCAAAATTTTTATCAATCATAGGTAATTTTTGGTGACTTAATGTTAATATGGTAATATAAGGAAAGGAGTGATAGAAAATGTATTATAATGAGAAACATAAGAAAAGAGTTGAAGAAAGAGGGGATGGATATAAATATATAGGAAGCTATCACAGGAATGAAGAAACTATAGATGGAAAAAATAAAAGTAAGAACAAAATAAAAAGAGGAAATGTTTACATTAGAGTTAAATGTCCTTATTGTGGTAAAGAATACGATATACAATTAGGTGGCTTTGATAGAGGTGATAATTGTACATCATGCTGTAGTAGTTATGAAAAATCATTTGCATATTACATTCAACAAGAGCTAGGAGAATCACTCAACAAATATTGGGATTGGGAAAAGAATAATGAATTGGGCATTAATCCGTATTGTATAACTTATCAAAGTGGTAAAAAAATATATATAAAATGTGATAAAACTGATTATCATGGAAGTTATTTAGTCAGTTTAGATAATTTTTATAAAGGTAGGAGATGCCCTTATTGTTGTAACCATAATGGACAAAAAGTACATCTGAAAGATAGTTTTGCACAATGGGGAATAAACACTTTTGGTGAAGATTTCTTGGAGAAATATTGGAGTAATAAAAACACAATTAGTCCTTGGGAGATAGCCCCACAAAGTGATAAAAAAGTATGGATTTATTGTCAAGAACATGAATATCATAATGATAACGGAGGATACGAGATAAGTTGTGATAATTTTCATAAAGGTCATAGATGCCCTTATTGTTATAATCAGAAAATTCATCCAAAAGACAGCTTTGGAAGTTTATATCCCGAGAAAACCAAGTATTGGTCATATAATAATAAAAAATCACCATTTGAAGTTGCACCATATACTGATATCAAATATAAATTTATATGTGAAAATTGTGGGAGTGAATTTGAAAGAAGTTTAGCAAGTTTAAATCAAGCCGATACAGGTGTATTTTGTAGAGAATGTAATTCTTCTCAATTAGAAATAAAAACTAAAGATATTTTAATTAAATATAATGTAAAATATAACATTCAAGTAGAATACAATGGTTTAATTGGATTAGGAAATGGAAATTTATCTTATGACTTTTATTTACCAAAGTATAATACATTAATTGAATGTCAAGGTGAACAACATGAAAGATTTGTAAAAGGATTCCATAAAACAAAAAAAGATTTTGAAAAACAATTAGAACATGACAAACGTAAAAGAGAATATGCTAAAGAACATAATATTGATTTATTAGAAATTTGGTATTACGATATGGATAATATAGAAAATATATTAATAGAAAAATTACATATTGAAAATAATTAATAAAGGGGAGATAGCTATATGAAAATAATTTTTAATGAGTTGCCAAAATACTTGCAGACAAACAGAAAATCTTATGAAGGGACAGTTTTGGGTTGCGTTATAAATGATATATATTTACTGAAGGAATATGATTTAACTACTGATTTATTTATAACAAAGGAAGGAGAATTAATATTTACAATACTTAATAAACTTAGTGAAGAAAATGTGTCTAAGGTTACGGATACGGACATCAGATTAAATTGTAATGGTGAAATAATAAAAGAATATTTAGATATGGGAGGTTTTAAGTGCTTTGAAATATTAGCCAAAACAACAACATCTGAAAATTTTGAAAGTTATTTAGATAAATTATTACTTCACAATTTATTAATAAACTTATATAATGATGGAATGGATTTAGAGAAAAAAATAGTGATAGAAAGCAAGAAGGGGCAAATTAAATTATCATGGATGGAATTAAGCGATAAAATGACTACAGATGAATTTCTAAATTATTACCAAAATAGAAGTAATGAATATATAGATGTATCTTATGTAGCAAATGACATTCACGTCCATGAAGGTGAACTAGGAGAGAATTTTCTAGAGGGATTGTATTCTGGAGAAAAGGTGGGAATGCTTTTTGACAAAATAGGCGAACAAAACTTTTGTCCATACTTAAGTAAAGAATTACTCGGATTTAAGAAAAAACAAGTTTCAGCAATATCTGCTACGGTGAATGCAGGTAAAACAACATTCTTAACACAATTAGCTATGTCTTTAGCAAGTAAAGGTAATAAAGTATTGGTAATCAGTAATGAAATGGAAATCAGTGATTTCTTTGTAAGTTTTTTAACTTATATAATTTATTACGAATTAGGATATAGAAAAATTAATAAAAAGAAATTACAAAGTGGTGGATTATCAGAGGAGGACAAAAAATATGTTGAATTAGGAAGAAAATATTATAATGAACATTATTCAGATAAAATAATACTTACCAGTATAGCTGATGCCAATATGAAATCTGTTGAGAAAACATTAAAAAAATATGTTTTAAAATCTAATATAGATATATTACTTTATGACACAATGAAAGGAAGCAATTTAGAAAGAGAACAATCTTATAAAAATTTAATAATGGACAGTAGAACATTTTTAAAATTAAGTAAATTATATAATGTTGCTATAATTTTTGCTATGCAACAGTCACAGACGTATTCTGGAGAACTCTGGTTGTCTATATCCCAATTGGCAGAAGCGAAGCAGGTGAATGAAGTTTTATCTACTTTATTATGTATGCGTCAATTGTATAAAGAAGAATTAGACCCTAATAATAGATTTTATATAGAACCATTTAGAAGAGTAAAAACACCAGAGGGTAAATGGAAAGAAGAAAAAGTAAAATTGGATGAGAAAGGTAATTATCGTTGTGTTTTTATTACAAAATCTCGTTCATGCAGTACAAGTAGTGAAACAGGAGAGTGTGTAATACTTAATTTTAATGGGTTTAGTGGAGGCATAAGCGAATTATGTTTAGGTAGACCAAAAAGAGGTAATATTAATCAACAAAATAATAAATTTGGTAAAAAGTAGGTGACAAACCTATATGAAAGAGTATTTAAAAAATAATCCAGAACAAATTGAAAAAATATTAAGTTATTATAATTATCATAGTATTAATATTACAGATAAAGAAATTAGATTTGCAAAAATAGGAGGAGATAACCCTAGTGGCTGTAGAATCAAATTAAATGATAATTTATCAGCTACAGATTTTACAACGTCTCATAATGGGGATTTATTCTCTTTAATAGCCACTCATACAGGTTTAACCTATAGAGAAGTATTAAAGACAACACAAACTATGTTAGGTAAGAAAATAGAAGGTAATTATCAACCAGAGGAAGAGGTATTATTCGATGGTTTCTTCGATAGCTTATATATACCTTATGAAGATGAAGAAAAGGAAGTAACTTATGACGAAAGTGTTTTAGATAAATATAATAATGGATATAAATGGTTTAAACGTTTTGCAGATGACGGTATATTACCTTCGAGTCAAGTTAAATTTAAAATTGGTTTTTCTGAAGAGAGTAATAGGATTACAATTCCACATTACAATGAACATGGGGAAATTATAGGAGTCATGGGGAGATTGGATTCAGACGAAATGACAAATTTTAAATACCTTCCTTTAATCCCTTTTCCTAAGCACAAATATCTTTATGGTTTATATCAGAATAAAGAATACATTAAAGAAAGTAAGAAAGTTTATATTTTTGAGTCAGAGAAGAGCGTAATGCAATGTGATAGTTTCGGAGTATATAATACTACGGCATTAGGGGGAAACCAAATAAGTATAACTCAAGTAGAACAATTATTAAAATTAGGTGTTTCAGAAATAGTCTTGTGTATGGACGAAGGTTTAATAATAGACGCTATAAAACGAGATATTCAAACTATTAAATCGTGCTGTTTTATGCGAGATATAAAAATAAAAGTAATGATTGATAAAGAAAATAAGTATATGAAAAAAGGAAGTAAAGTATCTCCATCAGACCAAGGGAAAGAAACATTTTTAAAATTATGCGATGAATGTATTATAGGAGATTAAAAATAATTAATAAACCAAAGGAGGTAAAATATGAAAGGAATTAATTTTGAAGATAAAAATATTAAATTTGTATTATTACCAATAGGTAGATATTTGATAGATGGGGAAGTTGTTAATAATAACACTTGCACTAAAATTGAAGTAAAAGTAAAAAATGAAAAAGACATAAGAGAAATAGAAGAAACTAAAATTGTAGACTATTATTTACATGTTGACACAAAAGAAAAGATAACAAATGAAGAATATAATTCTAAAATCAATCAATTATTAGAAAAATCATATTATGACTATGACGTGGACGAGCGAATATTCACAACGTTAGAAGATGAATATGCATATAAGAAATTTAAAAGTTTATATAAACCAATATATAAAATCATACAGACATTTAGTGAACCACTCAAGGTAGAAATGAAAACGTATCAATATGATACAGGGAATAAATTTATAAAGAATTGTTTCTTAAATGGAAATAGTTCATATGATTTGTATGTTTACAATCAACATGATGCTTGGATAGATATAGTTGAAAATTGTTTTAAGGAATTGAAATTTGAGTACATTCCAAACTGTGATTATGGACATACGAAAGATAAGAAAGTCTGGGGAAACTCTACTCATTCATGTATAAGATATGTTACAGCTTTTGGAGGATATGTATTTGATGATAGATTTAATCTTCCAAACGAATGTGTATATGGTACATTAGAAGATTTAAAAGAAAGATATAAAAAGGATTATGATAGGATAAGAGATGTAATAATTAGAAAATATAACAAAATATATAAAGATATAGACCCTAAAAAAGTTGATTATAAAAAAGTAATCGAAGAATTATATCGTATAGATGGTATTATAAATAACATTGATGTTAAAAAACAATCAATAGAAAAACAGAAAGGAGCAATAAGCAGAATTGACAAATTAATACAATATTTAGAAAGTAAATACGAATAGGAGAGTGATATTATTATGAAATTTCAACCAGTTATAAAATGGAGTGGAAGCAAAAGAAGTCAATCAGAAGAAATAATTGCCCGAATTAAAGATGTTGAGTACGACACTTATTATGAACCATTTTGTGGTGGATGTTCAGTTCTTTTTCAGTTACTACACAGCGATAAAAAATTTAAAAGATATGTTTGTAGCGATATAAATGCAGACCTAATATCTTTATGGAATATGATTAAAGATAATCCGAGTAAAATAATTAAAGAATATGAAAAAATGTGGAACGAGTTAAATATTGATGATGATAAGGAGCGTAAAAAGAATTATTATTATATGGTCAGAGAGAGATTTAATAAACATAAGAACCCTTGTGATTTCATGTTCATAATGAGAACTACTACAAACGGTATGCCTAGATATAATAAAAATGGAGAATTTAATAACTCATTTCATGTTACCAGAGATGGAATCAAGCCAAAAACATTAGAGAAGATAATTTTACAATGGTCTAGTCTTTTAAACAAATTTAATGTTCAATTTATAAAAGTTGATTATACAAAAATAGTCCCAAGTGAAAACGATTTATTATATTTAGACCCTCCATATGCTAATACTAAAGGTATGTATTATGGAAAAATAAACTACAATAAAATGTGGGAATGGCTTAGACTTCAAAAATGTGATTATATATTAAGTTTTGATGGGAAAACCTCAAGCGTAGATATGACATATGAAGTTCCAACTGACATTTACACAACGCATGAATATTTATATAGTGGGAATAGTAGCTTTAGAAGGGTCATAGGGACATCTAATAGTGAATACGTTAGAGAAAGTTTATATATAAAGTATAATAGAATCTTTGCTGAATAACTAAAGGAAATGGTTGCATGAAAGAGATTAAAAGTATGGAAGATATTTTAAAAGAAAAAGATAAATAAGATGTAAAAATAATTAATAAACTAAAGGAGTGATGTTATGAGTAAAAATAAAAAAGAGAGATATTCATACTCAAAATTAGGGACATATCACAACTGTCCATACAGTTATAAACTAATATATCAAGACCATGTTAAAAGAAGTAACGGTGTATACGGTGTATTAGGTTCTAAACTCCATAGTATTATGGAGTCCTTAGAACATGGAAAAATGACAAAGGAGAAAGCATTGGAAGAATGGAGAAGAGAAATAGATATATTAGAATTCACTGATGAGCTAAATTTCCCGACTGAAAATGCTAAAAATAATTATATTAAAGACGTAGAATTATATTTGGAATATTTTAAACCATTAGATTTTACAAACAAAGAATGTTTAATAGAACAAGAGTTTGAAATAAAATTATGTGGAATTACAATTATGGGATATATAGATTTAGCAATACTCGACCATGAAAAAAAAGAAATAACTATAGTAGATTATAAAACAAGCAGTAAAAGTGGATTTACAAAAGCACATTTAGTAGAGAAGTGTCATCAGTTGATGCTCTATTCTAAAGCGATGGAAATAAATTATCCAGGGTATAAAATAGTGGAGACAAAGTTTGATATGGTCAAATATGCTAGAAAAAAAGGCAAAACTACTGTTAAAGAACGCAAAGATATACCTTTAAAAGAAATGGAGGATTATGAAAGATATTTTATATCTATTCCATTTAATGAAGAAAATTATAAAGTATTTGAAGATTATGTTAAAGACAGTTTAGAAAATATTAATAATGCCAAAGAATTAGATAAGTGGAAACCAGAAAAAAATGCTTTCTTCTGTAAAAATTTATGTGGTGTAAGTGGAGAATGTAAATATTATAATAAAAAATAATTAATAAATAGGAGGATTATATGAGATTTTTCTTAAAATATCCTCTATAACTCTTATGATACCTTGTTATAGCCTTAGAATGGCGTTCTAAAAGGTGTATTAAAAATATAAAGATAAAATTGTGATTTTATTTTAAAAGAAGATAAATGATTGGAGGAATAATTATGGCAAATTTAAATTGGGAATACAAAAATAAATTTAAAGCAAGAGCAAGAAATGATATTAAAACAAGAGATGAAAGTAAAGTTTTATATAAAGCAGGAGAAACATTTGAATTTATAGTGACTGGTTATGGTGGTGACCATTTTGGAATTGATGAATGTGAAGGCGAAAAAGTTTATTGTAACATTTATTTTAAAGATATAGAATTTGCTTTAAATATGGATAAAGGTACTTATAGAACATATGATGATAATGGTAAGGTAATTGAAAATACTGTACCTAAAACATATGACTACATTTATTCATCAATATATGACGAAGAATATTCAGCTCATTAAAGGACTAATTGTTAAGTAATTATATACGTAGAAATATGTATTCAAACATAATTAAACATTAAAAGATTGGGGTTAAAACTAACAAAAGAGGAGTCTAAATTATTAAAAGAATATAGCAAATATAAAGTAGAGGATTTGATAGGAATAGAAACTGAAATACAAGTTGTAACGGATATTATAGAGTTTATACTGCTTGGATTTCCATTAAAATATTCTATTAAATTTTTATTGGAAGAAAATAATTAATAAACTATAGGTAATTTTCACTCATTGATTGTTAATACGTTAATATAAGGAGGGGAAACAGATGGAAAACTATACAATACTACATCTTCATACCGATTTATCTACAGCTACAACAAACATAGATTCTGTAACAAAATCAGAAGATTATATAAAAAGAGCATCAGAATTGGGCATGAAAGCTATTGCATTTACAGAACATGGAAATATTTTAAACTGGGCTAAAAAGAAAGAAAACTGTGAAAAATATGGCTTGAAATACATACATGGAATAGAGGCTTATTTAACAGAAACGCTAGATGAAAAAATTAGGGACAACTATCATTGTTGTCTCTATGCTAAAAACTATGATGGTGTTAAAGAGTTAAATAAATTAATAAGCAAGTCATTTAATAGAAAAGACAATCATTTTTATTATACTCCAAGAATAACTCTTGATGAATTAGAACAAACTAGCGACAATATTATAATCACTTCAGCTTGTTTAGGTGGGATATTTGGGAAAGCAGACAAATACATTCAAGATAGATATTTAAAATTTTTTATAAAAAATAAAAATAGATGTTATCTTGAAATACAACATCATTTAGATGAAAAACAAGTTAAATTAAATCAAAAATTATTTAAACTAGCAAAAGAAAACGACTTAAATTTAACCGTTGGAACAGATACACATGCATTAAATGAAGTTCATGCAAAAGGCAGAAAGATTCTTCAGCAAGCAAAAAAAATAAATTTTAGTGATGAAGATAAATGGGATATAACATTTAAAACATATGATGAATTAATAGATATGTATCAAAGACAAAATGCAATTCCTATGAATGAAGTTTTAAAAGCATTAGAAAATACCAACAAAATAGCTAACAGTATCGAAACTTTTGATATAAATAGAGAGTATAAGTATCCTAAATTATGGGATAATCCCGAAGAATTATTAAAAGAAAAAATTAATAAAGGAATAAAAGAAAAGGGATTAAATAAATTAGATAATTTTGAGACTGAATATTTACCTAGAATCAAAGAGGAATTAAAAACATACAAACACAATAAAGCCATTGACTTTTTATTATTAGATGAAGATATAAAATCTTATGCAAGACAAAATAATAGACTTCCTGGATATAGCAGAGGGAGTGTGAGTGGTAGTTTAGTTGCTTATATAATTGGCTTAACCGACATGGATTCAATAAAACACAAGTTAAATTTTCAAAGATTTATGAATGTAGAAAGAGTCAGTTTAGCCGATATAGACACAGACTGGGATAAAGATGATAGAAAATTTATAAAAGAATATATATATAATAAAGAAGGTTTATATTGTGCAGACATTATCACATTTAATACCGTCGCCCTAAAAGGGTCTATAAGAGACGTGGGTAGAGCTTTGGAGATTCCTTTAAGCGAAATAAATGAAATATGTGATAATATAGAAAATAAAGAAGAAGAATATAGAGCGTTATATCCTCAATTATTTGAATATGTAGACATAATAAATGGAACAATAGTATCGGTTGGAACTCATCCTTGTGGCTTAGTGTGTTCTCCCGAACCATTAGACGAAAATATGGGGTTAATGAGTTTGTCTACTTGTGATTATCCTGTTACAATGTTAAATATGAAAGAAATAGATAGTCAAAATTATGTAAAACTAGATTTGTTAGCATTAGATAATATTACATTAATAAATAAAACGTGTGAGTTGCTAGGCATAAAACGATTAAATCCTAACAATGTACCAGATGATGAAAAGGTATGGAAATCAATCAGAGATAATACATTAGGTATATTCCAATGGGAGGGAACAGGAGAGAATTATATAAAAGATTTATTTTCAGATGAAACTATAGCTAATGTAAAAAAATATAATCCTAATTTTAAATATATAGATTTATTTTCTGTTGGAAATGGGGCTATTAGACCTGCTGGAGCGTCATATAGAGAACAATTATCAAAAGGTATATTTAAAGATAACGGACATAAAGCTTTAAATGAATTTTTAAGTCCAACATTAGGGTATTTAGTTTATCAAGAACAAATTATAGAATTCTTAAATAAATTTTGTGGATTTTCAATGGGCGAGGCTGATATTGTAAGACGTGGATTTGCTAAAAAAACTGGGACAGAACAATATATACCTAAAATAAAAGAGGGCTTCACCAAAACAATGAAAGATGAATATGGTTTGTCCGAAGAAGAGTCTAACAAGATAATTGTAGATTTCTTAAAAGTAATATATGATGCGTCATCATATTTATTTAGTTTAAATCACAGCCAAGCGTACAGTTATATAGGATATATATGTGGTTATTTGAGATATTATTACCCACTAGAATTTTTAACAACAATGTTTAATATATATGAGGGAGATATAGACAAAACTAAAAAAATAGTTGATTATGCAGAAAAACTTAACATTAATTTAAAAAATCCTAAATTTAGATATTCTAAAGGTGAATATTTTATGGATAAAGAAACTAATTCCATTTATAAAGGTTTGTCCTCAATTAAATTTATATCTAAAAATGCAGGTGAAATTTTATATAATCTCAAAGATAATCAATATGATTCCTTCATAGATTTATTAATAGACATAGGAAATAAAATAAATAGTAAAAATATAAATATATTAATTAGACTTGATTTTTTCTCTACCTTTGGAACAATACCTAAATTATTAAAAGTATACGAATTATATCAAACCTTTTATGGTAAGAAACAAATATCTAAAGAGAAATATCCTAATTTAAATAAAATATTTACTAAATTTGCTATAAAAGAGTCAGATAAAATGTTTAAATTCAATAATACATTACCTATGCTTAAATATATGGAATCTAAAGTAAAAAATAAAGAAAACAACACTGCACAACTTATACAAGACTATTTTGAATTTACTGGTAGCTGTGATATTAAAGATAAATCATTTGGTAACAAATATCTTGTAGTTGACATTGACACCAAATATGCACCTAAAATAACCCTTTATTCACTTTCTAAAGGTAAATCAACTACTATTAAGATATATAAAAAGCATTTTAAATTAAACCCTCTTAAAGTTGGAGATGTAATTGGCATAAAAGATGCACAATGGAAACATAGAAAAAAAATGGTAGATGATAAATGGATTAAGCTTGAAGAGAAAGAACTTATAGTAGAAAGTTATAAAATTTATTAATTCATAGGTAATTTTCACATAACTTTTATTAATACAATAATATAAGGAGGTGATAAAAATGTAAAGCATAAATAAAATATTAATAAAAATAACAAATAAGGAGGAGAATAACATGTATTGCGTAAGAAGCATAGCAAGTATAGAAATAGATGATTTATATATAAACACAGCAAATGGTTATAAAATTTATAAGAAAGGAGAAGATACGCTGTTATTTATAGATAATCAAGTGTTTACAGATGAAACTAGAGAATTTTTATTAAATGCAATTAGAAATAATGATAGCCTTTATAAAATTTCTATAACAGAAACAATAGGCGATGATATAGGTATGATGGATAAAATAAAAACAACTTTTCTATGTGAAATAGCAGAAGGTACAATATATGAAAAAAAATATGACGAAATATCAAATACACTGCCGATATTTAAAGTAATAAATGTTTATGAAAGTGAGGTGGAATAAATGTTATTAAAAATATATGGAGTAATAAGTATTTTAAATATTATACTAGGATTAAAACTAAAAAATGATTTAAATAAAAATACAGAATTTGTTGAAGAGTTGTTAACACATCAATTAGGAAGAGTAATATATGATAGACATATTAAGCGAAGAAAATTAATAATGAATTCTATATTGCCTATTTATAATTTGTTTACGTTAATTGAAAACAGTACGTTTTTTATATTTAATATATTTAAAGACAAAGAAGGCAACAATGCAATGTTAGAAGTATTAAAAGATTTTGAAAGCGAGGTAGAATAAATGTTATTAAAAATATATGGAGGTGATAATAATGGCAAAAGTTGTAGATAGGACAGGAGAGAGAAATATCAATAATTTTGGAAGTGAAATAGTGATAACGGGTTGTAGAAAAGCCATAGATATAGATGTTTATTTCCCAGAGTATGATTGGATAGTTAGAAATGTGCAATATGGTAATTTCAAAAAAGGCAATGTTAAATGTCCTTATGAACCTAGTATATGTGGTATTGGATATATCGGAGAAGGTGAATATAAAGTTAGTGAAAATGGTAAAAAAACTAGAGTTTATAAAACATGGAGTGGTATGTTACAAAGATGTTATGATGAAAAATGTCAAGAAAAACATCCTACTTATAAAGATTGTAAAGTTAGTGAAGAATTTCATAACTTCCAAGACTTTGGTAAATGGTTTGATAATAATTATTACGAAATAGAAGGAGAAAAGATGTGTTTAGATAAAGATATACTTGTTAAACACAATAAAATATATTCTCCAGAGAATTGTATTTTTGTACCTCAAACGATAAATAACTTGTTTGTTAAAAAAGATAAAAATAGAGGTAATTCAGTTATAGGTACAAGTCTTCGTAAAAATAATAAATATATAGTATATTGTCAAATATTTAATCCGGAAACTGGGAAATCAAAAAATAAATATTTAGGTTTATATGAAACTCAAGAAAAAGCATTTGAGGTTTATAAATATTATAAAGAGAAAAACATTAAAAAAGTTGCTGACTATTTTAAAGAACAGATTCCACAAATCTTATACGATACTTTATATAATTATGAAGTAGAAATAGATGATTAAAAATAATTAATAAAGGAGATGATTGTATGGATAAATTAGAATACGAAATAAACGTATTAAAACCAAAAGAAGGAGATATACTTTTATTTAGATATAAAACAATTGACGGAGAACCAATAGCTACGGACGAAGAACTTTCAGATTTTCATAATCGTGTTAGAGAAATGTTTAACGGAGACGTAATTACTGTACCAGATTATATAAATATAGATTTGGTAGATAAAAAATTCTTAGAAGATTCAATAAAAGTTATGCAAGAAATGTTAGATAAAATGGAATAAAAATAATTAATAAAAGGAGAATGATAATATGTATACTATAAATGATATAAAAGTAACTTTGTTAAACAAAGAGGAGGTAAAACAATTTATTAAAAAACATGGTGAAGTAGCATGTATTTGTTATGATACAGATGAAAAATATGCTGAAAAAGTAGGCTTGTCTTGTATGAAAGAAGGACATACATCTGGAAGTAGAGGTAATTATTTTATATTTGAAATAGAATGTCCTAGATTTACAGCAGACCAAATTATGAGACATGAGATAGGTGTGTTTAAAAACTGTCAATCTCAAAGATATGTAGATATGGACGATAATTTCAGTATTTATGTACCACCGAAAGTTATGAATGACCCAGTATTAAGGGAAGAATATCAAAAAGCAGAGGATATGATGAAAGCTAGATACAAAGTATTGAGAGCTTGTTATAACGATATGGGAATAACAGGAGAACAAGCAAATGATTTAATGAGAACTTTACTACCAATAGGAGTTAAGACTAAATTAAGAATAGGATTTACTTTAGAGGCAGTTCAGCATTTTATGCATAAAAGATTGTGTGTTAGAGCTGATTTACCTATAAGAAAAGTTGCAGAATTAATGAAGGAAGAGGTATTAAATACAGATAATAGATATGAAGAACTGCTTATATCTCAATGTGAATATATGGGTTATTGTCCAGAAAAACACACTTGCGGTAGAGAAATAAGCAAAAAAGAATTTTATAAAATATTAAAAGAGGGTAAAGAAAAACTAAAAGGAGAGTAATATGAAAACGTATAACTTTGATAGACATTTTCATAAAGAAGGAGATAAATTTAAATTAAACAATAATGTAAAACAGACTGAATTAAATAAAATGTTGAAGGTGATGGGTATGAACTCATTACCATTAAATAAAAGACATATAGTAGAACATTATTTTAATATGTATATTCAACATGGATATTATTAAGAAAGGAAATAAATAATAATGATTGAAAAAAATGTAATATATAATATGGATTGTTTTTTCTTAATGGAACAAATGGTTGAAGAAAAATTCAAAGTGGATGTTGTATTAACTCAAAGTCCTCCCTAGTTTATCCAAGAAAGAGTATATAAAACTATTTCAGTATTTTGATAAAATATTAATTAACAATGGAATAACATTAATTGAAATTCCTTATAATAGAAAGAAACCAAGTGAAGTATTTCAAATAATAAATGAAATAGAGGATAAAACTGAATTTATATTAGGAGATATAATATATTGGAATAAAATTGATATTTTACCAGATAATATGAGTAGAACACAATCCACTAAAAATGTATCACAAATATATTTATTTTGCAGAAAAAGCGAATTTAAAACTTACAAGACTAATAAAATAGTTAAAAACTACAGAGAGAACGGACAGGCTAATTATACTAATATATCTAATATAATTAATGCACCAGTTAGAGACAAAGGTATTAAAACATTCAATCATAAAGTATTTTCAACTGAATTAGTAAAAGAATTGTTATATAAATATGTGAAAAAAAGAGGAATTGTCTTTGACCTATTTTGTGGGACTGGAACTGTGGCAGTAGCTACAATTAATGAAAATATCTATTACATAGGATGCGAGATAAATAAGAAACAATATGAATATAGTTTAATTAGAATTTTAAAAAGAAAACAAGAAATAAAGAAGGAGTATTATAAAAATTATAAAAGAAAGAAGGAATGATATAATGGGGAGAAGTAAAATTGATAGAACAGGTGAGAAAAATATTAATAATTTTGGAAGTGAAATGGTTATTGTTGAATATAGAAAATACTCTGATATAGATGTTTATTTTCCCGAATATGATTGGATGGCTAGGAATAGGAGATATGACAAATTTAAAAATGGTAATATTAAATGTCCTTATGAAAAAAGATATTATGGGATAGGTTATTTAGGGGAAGGAAAATATAAGTGTAAGGAGAACGGAAATAATACTAAGGTTTATAGTACTTGGTATAGTATGTTACAAAGGTCTTATGATGGAAAATATCATGGAAAATATCCAACTTATATAGATTGTAAAGTGTGTGAAGAATGGCATAACTTCCAAAATTTTGGAGAATGGTTTGATAATAACTATTATGAAGTAAAAGGTGAAAGGATGTGTTTAGACAAGGATATTATTTGTAAAGGAAATAAAGTTTATAGTCCTAAGACATGTATATTTGTACCAGAAAGAATTAATACTTTATTTGTTAAATGTGATAAATCAAGAGGAAAATCAGTTATAGGTACGACTCCTACTAAAAATGGAAAGTATCAAGTGCAATGTCATTTAATTAACCCTAAAACAGGAGAATCTAAACAAGAACATTTAGGTTATTATGAAACTCAAGAGAAAGCTTTTAAAATATACAAATACTATAAAGAGAAAAACATTAAAGAAGTCACAGACCATTATAAAAATTTAATTCCTATTAAACTTTATAACTCACTATATAATTATGAAGTTGAAATCACAGATTAAAAATAATTAATAATTAAAATAAAAAAACTATTGACATTAATCATCTCATATGATATCATTTATATAAGAGGTGATTAATGTGAAAATAATAAATAAAGACAATATCTATAAAGAAAAAGAAAAGGAATTCTTTGTACTTAAAACTTTTAAAGACGTAATAGATTTAGGCAATAACAAATATCTTACACATCTATCAGCAGAAGAAATCGGTAGAATGTGGGATAAAGAGGAATTGACATATTACATACCTACTCAACGTGGTATAAAATACAAAAAAATTAATAATAAAATAAAAGAAGAAACAATAACAAAACAATCAAATATATTAGAAATGCAGAATCTAATATTAAAAGGGCAACTAGGAACTACTCAATTAACATTCAACGTACTTGATAATGGTAAAGGATTAATTAATTATAATAAAGATAAAAGAGAACTTTTTATTAAGGGAAGTATAGCTTTATTAGACGGAAATCATAGGGTTAAAGCGTGTTACCGAGCTTATAAATCTTCTCAAATACTTGGCGATGAAGAATTAATTAAGAATGTGAAAAATACTATATTCCCCGTTATAATTTTACATTATGAAGATTCAAAAGCCAAGATTGTATTTTCTCAAATGTCTAAAGGATTAAAAATAAGTAAATCTTTAGCTGAGAGTTTTGACAGCACTAAAGCTAGCAACCGAATCATATTAAGACTAAATGAGCATTCTGTTCTTAAAGGTATGATTGACGTAAGAAAGAATAACATAAGTAAAAATGATATGGAGCATATAGTTAGTTTTAATACTTTAAAGATATCTATAGACGAGTCATTCCCATCAATTAAAAATGAATTAGAAGAGAAGGAAATATATATGTTTTTATCTTCATTTTTCAATGAACTATTTTGTTTATTCCCCTATATGAAAAATGGCGAAGAGCGTATATTAATTAAAGAAGAATCGTTAGAATGTGAAGATATTATGTTCCATGCTTATATATCATTAGCTGAAGACTTGTATATGAAGCGAAAATCTGGCAAATGGAAAGAAGAGTTAAAAGCTTTAGAAGAAATAGATTTTTCAAAGTCTAATAGTATTTGGGATTGCATAATTAAAGAAGGAAAAGAATCTTATACAATCATTAATAACAAATCAAGTAGAGCATTAATGATAAGAGTGTTTAAACAAGAATTCTATAGTAATTTATAATTTCATCACCATCTGTAAAAAGGTGGTGATTTTTTATTATTCATAGGTAATTTTAGACTAACAATTGTTAATACTGTAATATAAAATATAATAAATTAAAAGGAGGTAATATTATGGAAAATCAATGTGGAGTAACAGTAGTTGATTGTATACCAGGAGCAGGTAAAACAAGCTGGGCAATCGATTATATGAATACAAATACAAATAAAAAATTTATTTATATCACACCTTATTTAGATGAAGTGCAAAGAGTGTTAGATGGGTGTGTAGATAGAGCTTTCTATGAACCTAAAACAGACAGAGGTGAAGGTTCTAAATTAAAAGACTTTAACAAATTGTTAAGTCAAGGTAAGAATATCGTATCCACGCATTCACTATTTGCTATGATAGATGAAAGCACTTTAAAATATCTGAAAGAGTATAATTACACTTTAATACTTGACGAGGTATTTAATGTTGTGGAAGAAATTAAAATAACCAAAAGTGACCGAGAGATTTTATTAAGAGATAAAGTCGACGTATCTGAAGACGGTAAATTAACATGGATTGATAAAAATTACAAAGGCATATTATTTAGGTATAAAAATGCGATTGAAAAAGGAGATTGTTACATATATGATAATTGCTTTATGTTATGGACTTTCCCAGTCTCTATCATGAAAGCTTTAAAACATACTTACATATTAACCTATATGTTTACAGGGCAAATACAAAGGTATTACTACGATATGAATAATGTCGAGTATGAATACAAATCAGTGAATAAAATTAATAACAAATATGAAATTGTAGATTATAATAAACATGAAGATTTATCTCATATAAGAGATTTAATAAATATATGCAAAGATGGAAAATTAAATAAAATAGGTGAGGATAAATATGCATTGAGTAAATCTTGGTATATGAAACAAGATGAGAACAAAGGAGATGGATTTGATGTGCTAAAAAATAATATGTTAAATTATTTCCAACATATCATTAAAGGAAAATCATATGACAATATGTGGACGACATTCAAAGATTACAAGTCTAAATGTAAAGGCAAAGGATATACAAAGGGGTTTGTGTCTTGTAATGCTAGAGCAACTAATGAATATAGACATAAGAAAAATTTAGCATATGTAATAAATATATTCAATAATCCAATGATATTAAAATTTTTCAGAAGCAAAAATGTTAAAGTTGATGAAAATACATTTGCATTATCAGAATTGATTCAATGGATATTTAGGTCACAGTTAAGAGATGGAAAAGAAATTAATATTTATATACCATCTAAAAGAATGAGAATATTATTGGAAAATTGGTTACAACAATAATTAAGATAAAAAGCAACAAAATTAAAAACACACTTTTAAAATAATACGATAAAATTATAATATTTTAATGTTAAAAATTGTTATCTCTTATAAAACAAAAAATATATAAGAGAGGAATTGCACTTGCAGTGAGCTATTCGTCAAGAGTTTAATTTAAAACCGATTAAACTCTTTCCTCACAATTTTTCATTATTCATTAACATTCATAATTCAAATTGATTAATAATAAAATTTAAATTCATAGGTAATTTTTTATTGATTAATGTTAATATACTAATATGGAAAGGAGTTGATGTAAAATTGGTAGCCAAGATTGATAGAAAAGGAGAAAAGAATTATAACACTTTCGGAAGTGAGATGATTATAATTGAATATAGGAATGTGCATGATATAGATGTATATTTTCCAGAATATGACTGGACAGCTAAAAATAAAACATATAATAATTTTAAAAAAGGTGCTATAAGTTGTCCTTATGAAAAAACCGTATGTGATGTAGGGTATATTGGAGAGGGAAAATATAAAGTAAGTGAAAATGGTAAAAATACAAAAGGTTATAAAGCATGGCATCGTATGTTACAAAGATGTTATTATGATAAATTTCATAAAAGAAATCCGACTTACATAGATTGTAAAGTTTGCGAAGAATGGTTAAACTTTCAGAATTTCGCAGAATGGTACGAGAAAAATTATTATGAAGTTGAAGGAGAAACCATGTGTCTTGATAAAGACATTTTGGTAAAACATAATAAAATTTATAGTACAGATACTTGTATATATGTACCTCAAACTATTAATTTATTATTTACCAAAAATAATAGTAAAAGAGGGGAATCAGTTATTGGTACATCTCTATTTCAAGGGAAATATGTAGTGCGATGTCATTTAATCAACCCTAAAACTGGTAAATCTAAAGGTGAATATTTAGGAAGATATGACACTCAAGAAAAAGCCTTTGAAGTATATAAATATCACAAAGAGAAAAATATAAAAGAAGTAGCTAATTATTTCAAAGGACAAATACCGAGTGAATTATATGATGGTATGTGTGCCTATGAAGTAGAAATAACAGATTAAAAATAATTAATAATTAAATTTATAGGTAATTTATTTATTACTAATGTTAATATAGTAATATAAAGGAGGTGATAATGTGAATGATAGAATTCATAAATGGTTTTACATAGGTATTTGTTGTTTATTACTTAGTATTTTATTCTTTGTATTAGAAATAATTTTATAAAAATAATTAATAAAAAGGAGCGATGTTATATGATAGTTAAAAAAAGAAATGGAAATATGGTGGCATTTGATAAAAATAAAATAATAGTAGCTATTCAAAAAGCAATGTTAGAAGTAAATATAAATACAGATAGAGCTTATGATATAACTGAAAAAGTGTTGGATAAAATATCAGATAAAAATGAAATATCTATAGAAGAAATTCAAGATATTATTGAAGAAACTTTAATAGAAAAAAATTATCCTACAGTAGCTAAGGCATATATTCTTTATAGAGAAGAAAGAAAAAGAACTAGGGAGAACCAGGCTAGACTGTATGAGGAATCTCAAAAACAAATATCGGAAATTATGGCAATGAAAAACATAGAAAATTCAAATGCGAATGTGGATGAGGCTTCATTTAGTGGCAAAAATTCCAAGGTAACTTCTTATTTTTTAAAAGAATATGCTTTAAATAATTTAATGAGACCAGAGGTTGCAAAGGCACACAGAGATGGTTTATTATACACTCACGATTTAGATAATTATGCAAGTGGGATGCATAATTGTTTATTTATAGATTTTGAAGATTTATTTAATAATAAAGGTGGTTTTACAACTAGAAACGGTGATGTAAGAAAACCAAATGATATTATGACATTTTTTCAATTAGTAGCAGTAACATTTCAGTGTGCCTCTCAATGTCAATACGGTGGAATCGCTAGTAATAAAATAGACTATGATGCATCACCTTATGTAGCTATAACCTTTAAAAAAAGTTTTAGAAATGCTTTAATGGATATAGATGGAATAAGTAAAGAACATGCTGAATTGATAATGAAAAATATAGAAGATACCAACGGAGACATCATAAAATTAGAAAATGAAAAGCTTAAATTATTTTATCCTAAGCATTACAAAGTTGCAGAAAGACATACTATAGAAAAAACCATGCAAGGAGCAGAGTCTTTATACCATAACCTTAATACTCTTGAGTCCAGAGCAGGAAGTCAAGTTCCTTTTACAAGTATAAATTTTGGGACAGACACATCTCCAGAAGGAAGATTGGTATCTAAGGCGTTATTAACAGCTAGTATAAATGGTATTGGTAAATTTAATAAAACATCAATATTCCCAATAAGTATATTTAAATATGCAAAAGGAATAAACGACAAAGAAGGAACTCCAAACTACGATTTAAAATTATTAGCTTTAGAATCCTTATCAAAAAGAATATATCCTAATTTTTGCAATGTTACAATAGAGGGTGAAGGAGATATAAATAATCCAGATACCCAATCAGCAACTATGGGATGTAGGACGAGATTAGGGTATGATGTAAATGGTATGGGTTGGCACAAATCTGGCAGAGGTAATATAACGCCTGTAACATTAAATCTTGTTGATATGGGAATTAGATATGGTATCTGTTTGGGCAAAAGAGATGTTGCAGATATTGACGGATTTATGGATGAATTAGAAGAAAATCTAAAATTATCTGAAACAGCATTATTAGATAGATATGAATGGATTTGTTCTCAAAAATCTAAAAGTGGATTCTTTACTCATCACAACGGGTTAATGAAGAATCTCTTAGGAAGAACGCTGAAAGATGAAGAAGATGTAAAAGAATCGATGAAACATGGCACATTAGCTTTAGGATATATAGGAATTGCAGAATGCATGTATGCTATGTTTGGCGAAACTCATACATATAATAAAAATGTTTATAATTTTGCATTAAAAATAGTACAAAGAATCAATTCATTTGCAAAAGAGTGTGTAGAAAGAAATCATCTAAATTTTAGTTGTTATGCTACGCCAGCAGAGGGAAGTTGTTTTACATTAAGAAATAAATTAGTCGAAAAATATGGTGTTATAAAAGGTGTTACAGATAGAGAATACATAACTAACTCACACCATATACCTGTGTATGAAAAAATATCTATTAAAGACAAAATAGATTTAGAAGCACCTTTTAGTAAATTAGCAACTGGTGGATATATTTTATATGTTGAATTAGAATCATCTTTTATGAATAATATAACTGCTGTTGAAAAAATAATAGATTATGCAATGAGTAAAGATGTTTATTATTTTGCATTAAATTTTCCAATAGATACTTGTATGAATTGTGGATATTCTTCAGAAATAAAAGAAAACTGCCCAAAATGTGGTAGCAATAAAATTGAAAGACTTAGACGTGTCACAGGTTATTTAACTACTGATTATTCTAAATTTAACAATGGTAAAATAGCCGAGGTAGAAGATAGAGTTAAACATTCCGTTGGTGATATTAATGAATATTAGTGGAATAGTGTATGATTCAGTTGTTGATGGAGAAGGTTTAAGAAATACGATATTTGTATCGGGCTGTTTTCATTTTTGTAAAAACTGCCATAATCCACAAACATGGGACTTTAATTATGGTTATGAGTTTACAAAAGATTTACAAGATGAATTTATAGAAAAATGCAAAGAAAATATTTTATTAAATGGAATAACTATAAGTGGGGGAGACCCCATTTATAGTTATCGAGAATTAATTCCTTTTTTAAAGAAGTATAAAGAGAAAAATCCAACACACGATATTTGGTTATATACTGGATTCAAATATGAGGATATAAAAGACAATGAGATATTAAAATTAATAGATGTTTTAGTTGACGGAGAATATATAGAAGAATTAAAGGATTCAACATTGTCTTTTAGAGGTAGTAGTAATCAAAGAATTATAGACGTGCAAAAAACTTTAAAAGAAAATAAAGCAATATTATTGAATATATAAATTAAAAATAATTAATAAACATAGGTAATTTTTATATCAGTTTTGTTAATACACTAATATAAGAAAAGGAGGTGATAAGATTTGAATGATTTTTATGAATTATTTTATACAAAAACAGGAATAGACTTACATAAATATGATTTGACAACTAAGATAGAGGCTGTTTATGATGGAAATTCTTTATTCACAAAAGAAATGAGAGTTACACCAATTGGTATGCTTATAAATAAATATGGAGACAAAACAGAAACATATTATGAAGTATTAGAAGAGTTAGAATGTATTGTATTAAATTCACAAATAAATAATTTTAGAATAAATAAAGTTGTAATATATAATAATTATGCTTGTTTACCTTTAATTATAAAAAGGAATAACGAAGAAGTCATACAAATATTATACGAATTTACAAAAAAATAAAATATTAATAAAAATAATAAATTTTAAGGAGATGATGTTGTTATGGTAATGTTATTCATAGATTCAAAAATAAATCACTTACAAGAAGTGATAGGACAAAGAGTCAGTTTGGATTTTGATAGTATGACAGGTGAATTATATATCAATGCATTACAAACAGGAAAATACATCAAATTATCATCTAATATAAATATAAACAATGAAGGTAGATATATAATAATTTCAGATAATGATAATAATAGTTTATTTATAATGAAAGATTTGAACGAAGAGGAGTTATAATATGAATTTAAAAGTAGGAGATAAAGTTAGAATAAAAGAAGATTTAGGTGAATGTGAATTTGGATATGTTTATTGTATGGACGCTTATAAAGGTAAAAAAGCAATCGTAGTTGAAGTTTATAGTGAAGGTAAAATAAAGTTAGACATAGACGAACAAAACTTTAGTTGGTCAGAAAATGTATTAGAAAAAATAGAGGAGAATGATAACATGAATACGAAAATAGAAGAAGGGAACAAAGTAAATGAATCAGATTTAAAAGATTCTGAAACATCTAAAGAAGTCGAAGAAAAGAAAGAAGTAGAAAACGACAGTGTTACAATGAAAAGAATAGATTATATATTAAATACCAAAGATAACATACAAGCAATATTAGATGAAACAGTGTTAGATTGTGATATATGTCCAGTTGCCGGTGGGGTTTGTAATGGTAATTGCGAATTTTATTATAAAGAATATCTAAATGAAGAAATAGAAGTTGATAAATCCAAACTGAAAGATTCTGATGTAGAATCAATAACAATAGGTCAAGCGTTACAATCTATATATGATATACCACCTCAAATTAAAATTAATTCAGATGAAATTAAAGAAGTAAATGTCGATGATGAAAATGACCCAGTTAATCATCCTTCTCATTACGTGGATGGTAACATAGAGGTTATGGATTATATAGAAGATAAACAATTAAATTTCGCTAGAGGAAACGTAATAAAATATGTGTCAAGGGCAGGAAAAAAAGACCCAAATAAAGAACTCGAAGACCTATCTAAGGCATTTTGGTATTTAAATAGAGAAATAGAAAGACTTAAAAAAATACAAGACAAAAATAATGAATAAATTTTAATAATCTAAACAAAAAGGAGGTGATTATTATACTAAATAAAAGTAATAAAATAGGTGCTAAATTTGAAAATAGATTAACAAAACAATTTGAAAAATATAGAAAAGAAGGGAAGGCTTATATATTTAAGATTCCAACTGAATTTGTTGTATTAAGAAAAGGAGCTAAAATTGTATCGGCTTTTCCTAAAAAACAATCACCTTGTCTGGATTATATAGGAATATTACCTAATGGGAAAAGCATAGTATTTGAGGCTAAAACAACAGCTAATAAAACTTCATTTCCTCTTTCAAATATAAAAGACTATCAATATGATTTAATTGATGAGATTCAAAACTATGCAAATAATGTATTCTTTATAATAGAATTTAGAGAATTTAAAGAAGTGTATTTAGTGAGTGGGCTAGCAATCAAAAAGTTTAAAGAAAATAACAAGCGTAAAAGTATACCGTATAAAGAGTTCAAAAATATAGGTATATTAATGAACGATTTAGATGTATTAAAATATATAAATTATTAATAAAGGAGAGATGTAATATGAATTTTAATATAGGTGATAAAGTAAGAATAAAAGAAGATTTAAATGAGTATAATTATTTTGACATAATACCAGAAATGTTGAAATATGCAGGGAAAGAATCGGTTATTTTAAATGTGAATGAATCAACTGTTTTTACATCATATGATTTAGAAGGTATTCCTCATACTTGGTATAATAACGCCCTAGAACCAATTGAAGATACAGTAACATTATGTAGTGACGGAAACGAGGTAACAACTTTTAGTATAAAAAGTATAAAAGAAATAGATAAAGAATGGAAGGATATAAAAAATTATGAAGGTGTATATCAAATAAATAATATAGGACAAGTGAAATCATTAAAACGTAATATTATATTAAAACCCAAAATAAATAGACAAGGTTATTATGAATATCAATTATATAAAAAAGGAGAAAAATCAACAACTATCAGTGCGCATAGGTTAGTGGCAATTCATTTTATACCTAATCCATTTAATTTACCAGTTGTAAATCATATAGATGGTGATAAAGCTAATAATAAAGTTGAAAATTTAGAATGGTGTACTTATTCTCATAATAATAAACATGCATATGATACAGGATTAAATAAAACCAAAAGTGTTATTAAAATGGATATGAATGAAAATTTTATTAAAAAATATAAATCTATAAAAGAAGCTTGTTTGGATATAGGCATGGCGACATCTAGTTCTGGCAATATTATAAAAGTGTGTAAAGGTGAGAAAGAAAGTTCGGGTGGATTTAAATGGAAATATTCAGTTCGTGGCTTTGAAATTGTATCAGACAAATTTAGAAAACATCCAAATGTAGATATACAGTTACCACAAAGAAATGATAAACGTAGTGCAGGATATGATTTGAGAATACCATGTAAAATGGTTATTCCACCACACTCACATTCTGAATTAGAGTTTACAGATATATGTGCTTATATGCAAGATGACGAGGTTTTAAAAGTATTTGTTAGAAGTAGTATAGGTTGTAAGAAGGGGCTTATTCTTGCTAACGGAACTGGAATCATAGATGCATCATATTATCCTAGAAATATAGGAATTAAACTATATAATACAACGGATAAAGAAGTAGTGTTAGAAGAAAATGAACGAGTTTGCCAATGTATATTTGAAAAATATTTAACTACCGATGATGACTGTTGTATGAATGAAAATAGAGTAGGTGGTTTTGGGTCAAGTAATAAATAAAAATAATTAATAAAATATAAGCGAAAGGAGGTGATAAAATGAATAGATATGATATATTACATGAATTAACATTAGAACAATTAGCTGAAGTATTAGGTAAATATAAATTATGTAACATATGTAAATACCAATCAGATAATAAATGTCTAAGTATTTCACATAAAGAAAGTAATTGTTATGAAGGTATAGAACTATTTTTAAAGGAGGAGATATAGATATGAAAATAGGAGATAAAGTAAAAATAACAATAACTGAAAGTGAATTGAATAAAATATTAAAAGATAACAAAGATTTGGAAAATGAAATCATGGAATGTTACAATGTAAAGATAGGAATAATAGTTGATAAATTTTTACCAAGTAAATTCATTTCAGAAAATTATTATTGTTTAGATACAAATGACAATGTGGCTTGGAAAGAGAGTGAATTAGAATTAATAGATTAGGAGAGATAAAGAGTATGAATAAAAATAAAATAAGTATTGCGAGTGCAAATGTATTAACAATAGGTGGAGTTGGCGCTATGTTAGCCATAGCAGGATTAAGTTTACCAGTTAGTGGTGTTATAATGGCATATACAATAGCAGGTTGTTATTATTTATCTAAAAAGGAAGGAAATAGATAATGAAAATTTTAATTAACTTTATATTGTTAATAATTTTGTCATATGCATTAAAACAATCTTTCACATTAGTAAAACCATATAGACATATAATGATTAGTGTTATAATGTTATCAGTTGTATTAATTATGTTTAATTCGTTTGATTTATTATTTTAGGGAGGATATATTATGAAAATGAACAAAAAACAACAAGAACAATTTGAAACTTATGCGATAAAATTTGCACGTGACCTTAAAAATATCTTTACATTTGAGAGTAGTGAAAGATATCTTAAACAACAATCCATTTTTAAATATTCAGCATTTTGTGTAGAATATCTTAATAGATATAATGTATTCGGGGATGAAGTAAGTGATGACGAATTGATAGAAGATAATTCTTTATATAGAAAATTTGAAAGAATTGCAATTCCTGTATTTAGGGAATGTGTCGAAGAGCTTAAAATAGAAAGAGAAGAAAAGATTAAAGAGGAAAGAAAAAGAGCAAAAGAAGAAAGTGATAAAGGTAAAAAGAAACGTAAGAAAAAATAATATCCAAAAAAATAAAAAATGTGGAGTAGGTGCTTAAAAAACATCTACTCCATTTAATTTGTAAGGTATAAACTATCAACTAAAAAAAATAAACGCCTTAGAATGGATTCTACGAGGTCATTATTTCTGCAATACTCGGAAATTTATATAATTTCTAAATATTTTTTATTGACAAACCCATAATCTGTATTTGTATAAACAGATACCCATCCATTCAATGAATATCCTATAGTTACAATTTCACCTTTCTTTAATACAAATTTAACTTTACCTAAATTACCATTTTTATCTGGTCGTGTATCTCTAACATTTAAAGTTGTGCAATTAATTACTCTTGCTTGAACATTATAAGCCTTCTTATCTTCTATTGTCTTATCAACAACTTTTTCGTTTTCAATTATACTATTACCTTTTCCATTAGTACAATTTCTTATATTTGATTCTTTTAGTTTTCCTATCATATAATTATAACAATCTAATTTAAATTGTTTCCATGCTTTAACATTATTTACAAAGTATCTTGGGCATATTTTCCCAGTAACATCGTAATGTCTTATAAAATCCACTCTAGGGTCTAACTTGTATGTTTGAGCTAACCATGCTCCAGTTTTAACCATAGTTTTATATTCTTCATCTGTGTAGTGGTCATCTGCACCTGTAGTAGCACATTCTACTCCTATGCTATAAGCATTAGCACTATTAGTTGTATATGCTATTTCATTAAATGGAACTATGTGATAAAGTTCACCTTGTAATCCAATGACTAAATGTGAACTAGCATATATATATCTACCATTTACTCTATATCCATTAGCTACAACGTTAGAAAAATAACTTACTGTATTTTTAGCAGAAACATCATGTTGTCCTGTGAAATGGAAGGCTATTTTAGTTGTTCTTCTTCTTTTAGTTCCAGGTCTCCCATATCTATTGATTTTCATAAATTTTTCTATCATTTCTGGTTTTTGAACCATTATCAATCAACTCCTTTATAAAATGAAAAAAGAGTAGACAAATTAACATCTACTCTTTAGTAATTATTATTTTTTATCTTTATTAATTAAATTTCTATAAGCCTCATACAATCCTGTACTTGCTAATCCTGTAATTAAACCACTTAAAATTACATTAAAATCATAACTTTGAGCATTAACTATTGCAACAAGCATACCTACAATTCCCATAATTAAAGGTATATATCTATTTGGTATTTTAGGTATTGAAGTTTTAATTATATATCCAATCGCCAAACAAAATAACATCACACCACCATTTATTAAACTCATGTATAAATCTAAATCAATCATTATTTTTCACCTTCTCTTTCATGTTGTTTTATATCTCTAATATCCAATTTTAAATCATCCATATCATGTTTTAAATCGTCAATTTTAACATTTGTATCTCTTACTTCATTGCTTATTCCTTTTATGGTCAATGAGAATTCATTTACAGTTTTATGAAATTCTTCCACTGAAGTTTTATATAAGTCTCTATTTTGATTAGCCTCGTTTAAAACTTGTTGTATTAAAATCCATACCAATATTACGAAAACACCCATTGCACCATAATTGCTTAACACCTCCAATAAATCCATTATTAGCACCACCTTTCTTTATTAATTATTTATTATAAGGTTATAGTTATTTCAATATATGGTCGAGTACTACCCGTACCACTAAAATATCCATAATCTGTAACTGCGAATCCAGCTGGTGCTAACAGTCTAAAACCATCAATAGTACCATTTTGGATAGATTGTATTGCTGTGCTATTTAGTGTTAATGTTAAAGTTCCTCCTTTATTAAAATGAGTACTGCTACAATATTGAGTAGAATTAACATTACTCATTGAAAAACTTATCGGTCTGTAAGTGTTCATATTAGTTGCTCCACTTATTATAGTGTTTAACCCTGCATAATAATACGAATGTAAATTAGTTAATTTTAATTTTACGCTTGTTATTGTTCCTAATTGTCTAGCTTGTTCAAATAAACTTTTAAAACATATTATTCCTAAATAATTAAAATTAGGATAATAACCTTGATATATTCTATCTCTTCTATCGTCATTAAAATTATCTGTAAATGTTCCAGTTGTACTAGAACCACGATAACTTCCACTCCAATCAGCATAACCTTTTATAATATACGGTGAAGATGGAGTTGAACCTCCACCTCCAGAAGAGCTATTGCCTAAATCTATTCTTTCCATACCATTAGAAGTTTTTTTATAAACAGGACAAATTTCCATACCATTAGAAGTTTTTCTATAGATAAGTATGTTATTTAATGAACCATTTTTATTAATGTATATACCACTCATAAAAATCCCTCCTAATTAATATTTGAAATTTGCGAATCTGTTAAAACTGAATCATATACTTTGATATACTCATAATCGGAATAACTATTTGTAGCATTGTATAAGTATCTTAATGATGAAGCTCTTGTTGTATAAGTTCCTTCATATTTAGTGTCACCTACATTTAAAGTTAATTGTTTCTTAGTAGAATCACATCTCATAACTAAAATTATTTCTCCTGTAGCAACTTTACCTGTTACATTATCACCATTAATTATAGCTTGGTAAACTGTGCTTGAAGGCATTATATTACAAGCCATATTATCAGTCCAATTTCCTGTTCCTGCTCCTAAAGTCACAATGTTATCACCAGAAGATACTACACTTGCATTTGTAGGATTAACTAATATTTTAGCCACCAATGTATAACTATTTAAATTCAATGAACTAACATTGCATAAGAAATATTTATCTCCATTAAATCTAACTCTACCATTAACCTTTTGCACAGTTCCATTAATTGTAGCTGATTTATCCCCTACTAAATCCACCCATTTATTTGCTCCACTTGTAAAATTAGATGCATTTAATTCAAACACAGGATTAGGAACAGCTGTAGTGGTTGTCAATGTAGCACTTGCTGTGATTATTACATTACCAGTAACTTTAGATATGTTAATTGTATTATTTGCCACTGAAGTAGAAGTTATATTTGTTCCACCCATTGTAACTACTATAGAATTAATAGTATATCCATTATAAGCTGTTAATTTTGCACTATATGATTTATTTTTTTCTATACTTGTCATATCATTGTTTGTAATTACATTAGTTAAGTTATTTGAAATAACATATTTATTAGTACTTGGAGTAGTACTTCCTCCACTAGAAATTCCATCTATTTTTATTAATATATCATTTACCCTAGCGTCTGAAGGAAATTCTGAACCTGTATAAATTCTGATTCCATTTATTTCAATACAACCTAATGCTAATCTACTATTATTGATTTCTCCATTTTTCTTCATTTCAAATTGAGAATTGTCAACGTTATAATCTATTTTTCCTTCAACTGAAACATTTATATCTCCGTTAACATCTAATCTATCTGTTACATTTTTTACCGAATTAACTTCATTTATATCAGCTTTGTTAACATAAGCTTTATCAAATCTATATTCTTCTGAACCTAAACTAGAACTTATCCCTCTTCCGTAGGGTATTAAACCTTCTTTGGTTGTACGAATAGCTCTAGTTTCATTGCCATCTTCAGTAATCATACCTTTGTAACCGTCTATCTCTTTAACTAATAAACCTTTTGTTTCATCTATTTTTTCAATGTAATTATTATGTGTATGATTTATATCGGCATATTTTTTATCGCAATTATTTTTAAAATCTGTTAGAGTAGTTTTAACGCTATCTTGTAAATCTTTTATATCTTTTTCACTAGCAAATCCATCAAAATCAATATTGTTATTGTCCATAATTATTTCAACTAACCATGTACCTATATAACTTAATCTACATTTATAATAACCTCTAGCAAGTCTATAAACATAATCTTTTTCTGCACTTCTAAATGTTGCATAAATTACTTCTGATGTGTTTATGTATAGTATAAATTCATTATGAAAGTTTATACTAGGAAGTTTTATAACTAAATCATTATCTGTAGTTACACTTTGATATCTATCTAAAGATAAACTTATTTCTCCATTTACAGGAAGTTTATTTACAACTAAATTATCTAATGAATAATATAAAGCATTTTCTATCTTATTCATTTTTTGTGCTGTTATAGTGTCTTTATCATGCCATGTGGTTTTATTATATCTTTTATTTACATCAAATATTTCTATAGAATCTCCTATAGTTATATGAGAATTTCCTACACCACCTTGATTTATTCCACTTGAAGTATCTTCTGAATAATCAATTATAGGATTTACATGAAATTGATTATAAACTATAGGTAAATGGATTTCACTATTATCCTTACCAAATAATTTTATTTGAAAATTATAATCTCCTATTTCTACAACTTCATCAACTATATCTTCTGTTACTTTTAAAATTATTTCGTTAATATCTACTGCTGTTTTGGGAAGAACCACTTTGGTTTTATTAGGTTTTTCTAATGTTATTTGAGAATAACTAGCACCTTCTATACCTTCGCCGTTAGAGAATTTATAAGGAAAACCATCAACAGTAAAATAAAGCACTATATCTTTATCTTTTTTGCTTAAAAATATATCTCTGTCTAATGTTGCTTTACCACTTTTTATTTTTATATTAAATTTACCATACATAAAATCACCTCCTATTTACCAAAACAAGTTAAAAATACCGTAAAACTACCTTCTAATTTTATCTTTGAATCCAAATGTCTTAATCCTATTTTTACTTTATCTTTTCCAGACGGAATAGCTACAACATTTAGATTACTATAAATATATTTTGTAGATTCACAACTACAAGCTACTGTAAGAATCACATTAGGAAATGATTTTTTTAATGTAATTTCCTGTGTTATATTTTCTGAACTACCATCAGCAGTTAATGAAATAGTCATACATTCTACTATCATTCCATTTATGTTATTATAAATATAATCGTCACCTAATGTAACTGAACTTGAATTATCTCCAACTGTAGTTGTTCCTAATGATTGCCATGCACCATCAACTTTGGCTAATATTGATAAATTCATCAAATCACCTCCTAAAATCCATTTTTGTGATTAGCTCTTACATATGTTGGATAATCGAAATAACAAGTATCAAAATCTACGTCTACTCCACCGTAACCACTTAATTTCTTATATCCACCTTGCCATAATTTAACATCAGTTCTAGTCCAAGTACAAGCTGAACTCCATTGAGCCACCCATATGTGGTCAGTATATTTTACATTATTCCAATTTACATAACTTGTTGCCCATGAGTTATTAGTATAAATTCCTGCCATATATCCTGCATCATTTATTATTTGACAAAAAGCGTTCATACAATTTGTCAATACGGTTTTGCCAGGATTCCCTAATTTATCAACTAAGTCATTTTCTTGGTCGAAGAATATTGGAAATTCAAATGTTTGAGAATACTTATTTAATTGTTGAACCACCCAATTTGCTTCTATTTTAACCTTTTCAACTGTATTTGCATATGAGAAAAAATACACACCTACAGGTATTTTGTTTTCAACACATCCTTTTAAATATTCTTCAAATTTAGGGTCTATTATAGGTTGTCCACCTTTTCTGCTACCATAACCAATTCTAAGTATTGCGAAGTTAGTTTCACCATAAGTTTTAATTTTAGCGAAGTCAAGATTTCCTTGATATTTAGATATATCTACACCCATACAAGGCACTGTAAATCCTGTATTGCCACCTACTTCTCCCGTTCCTCCTGCATCAACTGTTATAGTGGATATAGCTACATATGAGGGATTAGCATTTATATACCCTATACTATTATTGTAACTTACTTTAACCCATGAAGTATTTGTATAAGTTTCAAGTATTGGCAATGTATATCCGTTAGGTATAGCTCCCAATATTGGATATTTTATTCCCATACCACTTCTGACGTTTAAAGCATTACAAATTACTTTTGCAACTTTAGTAGTAGAAGATAATAATAATCCCACATACGCTTTACCTGTATTTTCTCCTATTGCAGTAGCAGTAGATTGGTCTTTACAGTTTATAGCGAATACGGGAAGACTGTGTGAAGAACTCAATCCTAAAGCATTATTACTTATTGTTCCTGTTATTTGGAATACCTTACCGTCTATATCTTTCCCAGTGTTTGCAAATTTAACATATTGTCCAACATATCTTTGGTCAGTAGTTAAACATACATTCTTATCTGGATATTTATCACTTGTAAATTCTGAATCTATATAATAACCCATTATAGTTGAGTCTAAAGTTAAATTAGATACCCATACTGTTTTATCTTCAGCGGGTGGCTTTACAGGTGTTGGATTGCTTGGGACATCTTTCCCGTCGTCGTCATCATCTTTAGGTTTTTCATATATTCTTATCCATAATTTATATTTTGGGTCATTAGGAATATCGCTACCAATATATATTTCTTCTTCTGTAAAATGTTCAAACATATATTTAAATATATCATTAAGAGAATCAAATTTAGTTCCCTCAATTAAACCTTCTTTATAACTGCATAATTCTTTTCTCATAGTTTCAATTAATTCATCTTTAGTCATATCGTTGTTGTCTAATAAAGCACCTATACCTTTTACTTCATACGCAACTTTAATTTCCGTATCTAACTCTTCAAAAGAAGAAATTATCAAACATTCTCTTTCTTCGTCATATTCTGGTTTTACTCCGTTTATTTTTTTAAACCCATATCTTTTCATTAAATCTTCATTTGTATTAAAATTAGTAATTAAAACTCCATTACTTGCTTCATAGTTTACTGGAGCAAAAACCAATTTTCCATTGATAATTTTACCGTACATATTATTCCTCCTTTTATATTACATATTTTGAAAATGTTATTGAAGATAAATAATAAAGTCTATTTAATGTCACGTTTTCACTACAATAAAAGCTAAAATCAATAGTATCTCCTGTTTTCATGTAAACCACATCATCACCACTTAAAGTTGAGAAATTAGATGTACCTCCATAACCACCAGCTATTCTTGATTTTATTTCCCCATTAACGTTATATTGTAAATAACAATACGTTGTTGCTGAACAATTATCTACATGAATATTACACCCTACTCTATAATACCCACTTTCTTTTATTTTAATTTTGTTAGTGGTTGAATCAAAGTTTTCATCTAAATCAGTAACCTTAGTAAACTTAAGTTTTGTTACAGTAGAATTTGTTATAGCTTGGTCTTCTAATAGATTTAATTTTATAAATGATTTTATCCAATTATAGTCTGATTTATCTGTTTCATTTAACCCGTTTACTAAAGCTCTACTTTTGTCAATGTTTCCATTACCTTGATAGAAAAAATCATTGCCAAATATACTAAATCCTTCGTGGTATTTATCTATTGATAAAGCAAATCTTTGTAATCCTGTGTTATTATATAAACCACTATAAACTTTATTACCTATTATGGTTACACCTTTCATTGGAGCATCTTTAAAAGCACTTTCATATGCATTTACATATATTCCATCAAATTTCCCATAATTAGCAGGAATATTGGCATTATCATATATCTTATTACCTACTATTTCTGCAAAAGCTCCCTCAATAAATATACCATTTTGAGCATTACCTTCTATTTGTGAATTCCATACTTGGACACAAACTGCATTTATATCAATCCAAAGACCATTGCTCATGTTTCCCCAACAAGTAACATCTCTTATTGATGAGGATGGAGATTTTATATAAATACCCGAATTTTGATTTGAACCATAATCACCTTGTAACACATGCATATCTTCACAATATTCGCTTATATAAAGTCCATATTCTCCACAACCTAAAGCTCTACAATTAACTATATTTGTTGTATTACTTCTAAAAGAAGTATTCCCATCGATGTAAATACCTGTACCTTTACAATATGTTACATATATATTTCTAAAAATACTGTGTACTGAAGAACCAATATATAAACCTTTAGTAGTACCGTTGTTATCTTTATTACCATCCAATCTAATATTGTCAATAATAGTTCTGTAATTATTTGTACTATGAGGTAAACGAATCATTTCAGTTAAGTTGGCGTTATTTGAAGCTTTTATTGAACCACCCCAACCGTTACCCATGTAAGTCCTGTTTGGTTTCAATTCTATTGTTTTATGTATTTCTATATCACCTTTTGGTAATAATATAATATCTCCAACATTTGAGCTGTTAATTGCTCTTTGTATTCTTTCGGAATCAGATATATCACTAGATAATTTATCACCACAAACTATAGCTATCTTTGATAAATCTGATTCAGACGTTGTAATATTGTTCCATTTGTTTTTTTCAGCATCAGTAACAAACCTGTGTGTCGAGTCCTCTGTAATCATTGTGGCTGGATGAGAAACTGGATGAGTGTAAGTTGTTTCATTTTTCCATTCTACGTCATATCCTGTATTTGATTTTTTAGCCAATATTTGACCTGTTTTACCACCACTAGGTAAACCCCCACTACCAGTACCTTTATTTCTATTAACTTCATTAATAGCTCCTATTATGTCTTTGCTCGAAGTTTCTAATGTTCCTTCTCCTATACTATCTTTGAGTGTTTGATTTATGTATAATTTTAAAGATTCTACGATTCTTTTTAAATTTGTACTTAAATTACTCATTTACAACATAATCCTTTCCTAACGTACTCGATATTATATCTTTATAATCTTGATAAGTTACATCTAAATCTGTAGAATCAGAAGTTTGACTTATATACACATCTCCACAAATGTGGGCATCTCCAAACCACATTTCATCAATATATGTTAATTTTATTTCAACTAATGTATCCTTTATTATATCTGGTTTAGTTTTCCATCTAATTGCAGGGAATATTATTACCAAATTATCGGTTGCAGGTCTTATGTATAAATGTAATTCAGCAAATTCATCGATAGAAGGGAGTATTATTACATTAATATCATTACAAACTAAATATTGATATTTGTCTCCAGTAAGAGTTAATTTTTCATCATCAGCAGTTATTTTTACTAAATTGTCTGGAACGTATTCTTTTATAGATTTAACTTTATTAAATCTATATAGTTTAAAATAATCTTCATTAAAACAACATAAACCATACGTATAAGTATCTGTATTACTTGTTATGTATGCATAATTTCTATTACCATCTAAATGTATTATTTCAGTACTAGAATTAAAATCTTTTGCCCAACCTTTTAATATATAAGAACCTTTACTTAATTCTGATATTATTATAGGTGTATCCTCTGTACCTTTTTTGATTGTATAGCCTTTGCTTTCTTCTAATTCTATTAATTTTGTTTTATGTTGTAATATTTCATCTTTAATTTCGCTAGTTGCTTGTTCTAATTTGTTCAATTTAGAATCGGTAATTACATCTCCAGATATCCAAACAGTTCTATTATAAGACCCATCGTCATTGAAAGTTTTTAATTCTTTTCCATATTTAGCAACTTTTGTGTTGTCTATTGCTGTTCCGTCAACTGTTCCATAAGATAAATCGTCATCGTCCACTTCACATTCTTCAACTGACATTATAAAATAAGGTAATTTTATTCTTCCACCTTTATCATCATAAATTCTAATATGAACATGATAATTTCCTATTTCGTCAATTTGATTCATTATTTCATTATTAATTGTAAATAATATTTTATTATCTATAATAGGTACTATATCTGATTTTATTTGTTTTTTTAGAGGGCTAACTAATACTATATCAGATAACAAATAATTAGAACTTAAATCTAAATAATCAGTATCCATCAATTTAAAATATATATCTATACCTTTATCATGTTGAAATATTGATAGCTGACGATTTAAAATACTCTTTTGTTTATTGATAATTATTGAATATTCTTTTTTCAAAATTTTATACCTCCTTTTTAATTATTAAATATCTATTTCTAAATCATATTTAATCCAATTTATAAAATTTGATACATCCTCAATACCATATCCTTGTTCTAATGAATTTTCAGATAAAAATTCTTCCCTAATTAATCTACTTAGAAATAATCTAAATTCATCCTCTGATAAATTTAATAAATATTTTTTAATATCTTCTTTTAAATGATTTATTCCACTATCTGTTGCTCCAGTATCATAAGCAAATTTTTCTAATATTTTATCTTTCATAATATAATCTCCTTTCTAAACATTTGTATTATTTTCAAGAGCATCTAATCTTGATTCTATGTTAGATAATCTTGAATTTATATTTCCTATTTTAGAATTTAAATCATTAACTTGATTTTGAACTTCTAAGATTTTATCATTTAATCTTTTTTCAATTTGTTGTAAATTAACTTCACTTGTTGCTGAATTAATTAAATTTATACAGTTTAACATTTGTGAATTTAATTTATTTCTAGCCTCCCTATATAATGCTATTCTTATATTGAATTCTTTTCTCTCGTCTTTATCAAAAATTAAATCTTTCATATCTACTCGTATTGAATTAATGAAATTTGCATGTTTTACTTTAAAATCATCAAAATATTCTTTTAATAATTGTTTATTATTATCTCCTAATTTCTCATTATTATAATAAGATTGATAGCTAGCCTCTATTTTAGAAACGTAATTAACCATTCCATTTGCTAAAGCGTCCAACGAATTATATTGTGCTACCGTTAATTTCCCATCCACGTTTAACAATGAATTAGTTATAGGGAGCATATCATTACTGTATTTTTGATTTGCATCAAAATATCCTTGAATAGTTTGTTGTTCTTTAGCAAAAGAATTAATCAATGAAGCCTGTAATTCATTCATATTACTAGATAAATCATCTATTCTAGTATTCGTATTATATACTTCATCTGAGATAGTACTTGAAGCTCCTAATGTTTTTTCACCTTCTGAACCTATAGACAATATTGTACTACATGAATCTTTAAAAGAAGATAATGTTATCAATATCGTAGTTATATTAGATGTTATGGAAGAAATATCTGCTAATGTTATATTTTCTCTATCGTCCTCTGTGACTATTTTAATTTCTACAATTAAATCTGCCAACATTTTTTGTAGAGATAGTTGATATTCTAAAAAAGATGTTGTGTCTATGTCGTTAGAATTTTCTGCCATCATATCAATTAAAGCATCACTGTATCCTAACATTTCTTGAAATTTATTATTGATTATGTCAAGCCTATAATTAACATCTGCTTTTTCAGCTGAATTAAATGTCTCGTCTGATAATCTATCTATTAATACAGTCTTTAAATCTATCGTTAAAGAATTGGAATTTATTATAGATGTATTTAATCTTTCTTTAATTTGTTCAAATGATAAGTTTTCTTGATATTCTTTTGATAAACTTTCAATATTATCTTGAGTAATTTCAAGTTGTTTTTTATAAAATTTATTGTTTTCGTTCACTCCCTTTAATTTTTCTGATATTGATTTTTTATCATATCCATCAAATAACATATCTAATAAATCTGTCGTAGTCGTTACTCCGATACCATCTATATTTTTAATGATAAATATTAAATTTTCCTCTTCATCTAATTTATTATTTGAGCTTACTAAATCAGAAGTTTCTATCTTCCAATAAATATATTTATTACTGGTGTATAGATTATTTATTGGATATAATTTTTCTGAATATTTAATAACTAAATCTTTAATGTAAATATATTTTTGTGTGGGACTATTATTTTCAATCGCCATTTTTTCACCTTCTTTTAAAGAGGGTATAATATACCCTCTTTATTAATTATTTTAACTATTTAATATTGTCCAATAAATAGTATTTCTAATGTTTTTGTCTGTATCATAGAATTTAGTGAAATTAATTAATACACCATCTCCATTATTCATATAATTTTTAAATGCTGTTTTAAATCTTGACAAACTACCATTATTGTATGCTATTTTGTAAGTGTCAGTAAAACTGTAATTTTTGATATTACTTGTACCCCATTCGAGAATATATCCATCTAAACGTTTTGGATTAGTCCAATTTGAAGTACAGGCTTGTATAGTGGAACCTGCCACTATATCACAATCTGTCATTAAAATTCCCGAATCTGTAGCCATAAGTATACCGTCTAATTTAATTTGACTACCATCTGCATTTCTCCATATTTTACCATCTAATTCTGGGAAATACACTAATGTTCCATATGGTAAATTTCCACAACCAAAAGTTTTACCCATATGAGTACCTAATCCAGAACGTCCACCTTTATCGTTTTCGGTTGCGTTATAGCAAGTACATCTTAATCCTTTAAATTTATAAATATATTCATGTCCATTTATAATACCTTGTTCATTGAAACAGTTCTTGTATTCTTCTACACCATTACCAGTATTTGTATTTCCACCTGAATTATTCTTATCAGCTTCAGCAACTTGAGGTAATCTAAAGAATATCCATTGATTTTTATCAAAAGTTCTTTTTCCTTTTCTTATACCACTTGAGTAACCAGATGCCTCATACATTTCATAATCTGAATATCCGTAAATCATAACATGATGTGTTCTACAAGTGAATACATTATTTCTATTAAAACTTACTCCATCATTAACACAAAGAACAATGTCTCCTGGTTTTGCATCTCTTAAACCTTCTTCTTTATATAACCAATATTCAGCTCCTAGTTGTTTTAATTTCTGTTGTAAAGTTCCTGCTCCACATGATAATCCTTTTAAATCGGGTATGCCTGCGTAATCATAACAACATCCTGTATAACTAGAACAATCCCATCCATATGTTTGATTTAATACTACCCATGATGGTTGAGAATATGTCACACCACCGACCGTTTCATAACGTCCTTTAATTGTATTTGGATTCCTATAATCTACAGTTCTATAATATTGACTATAATTTGCTTGATGGTTAACACACATTCTAACTATTTCTTCAGCTTTTTCCATAATCTTTTGTCTTAAAGGATTTACCCCATTTGTCTCATTATCTTCTTCATCATCTGGAGGAATAAAAGAACCAACATTATTTTTGATTTGATATTTGATATTATTTAATAACATTTTACATCCTACTACATTTAAGTCTAATCCATTATAAGTATAATGTGAAGCTAATATATCATTTTCAACCATTCCACCTTGAACTGTTACAGATTTTAATCCTAATTCATTTGCGATTTTTTGTAATGTATTATTATAATTTTTAATTTGACTATTTAATTGTTCATAACTATAATCTACAGTTGCATAATTTATACCGACAGGTAATTCATTTGCTACAAATATGTATTTTCCTGTGTATTTAGTTTTTATAGAATTTAATAATGTCTTTATTTTGCTTATGTCACATAGGGAATCATTATTTAATCCTAACATAACAACAATAGCTTTTGGGTCTGATGGATAAGTTGCAATATTAAAATCTTCAACAACATTTCCAAAATATGTCATTTTTGGGGCTAAATTATACTCTTGTAGATTTTGAATTCTTTTTGTTCCTATAATTAATACTTCATCTAAATCATCTATATTTATTTCTGCCTCTTTACCACTAACCGTAACTGTGCAAGATGCTTTTATTTTAGTATTTTTATTTGATATAGCAGTTATAGTACATTTCCCTTTACCTACACCTGTTATTAATCCCTCATTTGATACTTTAGCTATATTACCATCAGAACTAATATATGTTATTGATTGATTCGCATTAGTAGGAATTACTGTAGGTAATAAATAAACTGACTCATGTTTATCTATTTCTAATGAATTTGTATTCAATCTGATACCTGTAACGTTAACATTACTACTATCTCCCATATCAACTTCTACGACTACTTTACAAGTATCTGTTTTGTTTCCATCTTCTGTTATTACGGTTATTATGCAAGCTCCATATCCATTTCCTACTATTACCCCATCACTCACACTTGCAATATTTTCATCACTACTAATCCATATTACATTTTTATTTTTAGCTGTATCTGGTAGTATTGTCGCCTTTAAAATATATTCTTCATTTAAATTTATATTTAAAGTATGCTGACTTAAATCCACACTTGAAACACTGTCAACGTAAGCTTTATTAGGGGAAAAATCTAAGTCTAAATCCATACCAGTCATTAATGTACTATTAACTTTATTGTATTTTTGTTTATTCCACAACCATTTATTAACTGATATAATTTTTTTTGTTTCTTTTGATTTTTTTAATAAATCAGCTATTACTCTAGTATCTTCTTTGTTAGTTTTTTTATTTGAGAAGGTTAAACTTAATTTATTATCTTCGTAATTCATAGCCCAACCTGTAAAGAAAACTAATTCTTCTTTATCTCTTTCTTTATCGTAAGTAGATATAATGTCTCCTAAGCCTAATTGAATTTCTGGACTTAATCTAGTTTTATCTCCTAACAATCTATTTATGAAATTTACTGAATCTATTGAGAATTCTACTGTAGGTTTGCATTTGGATTCTAAAATATGCTTTCCTGTTTTTATTAATTCATTAGCATCTACAAAACTATCATCTGAATATGTATCATAATAAATGTAATCTTTTAATTCACTTAATAAATTTTCATTGAATAATAAATTACCTGCGTCGTCTTCTGAAGTTTCTCTTCTACATAATTTATTTAATCTATTAATTTTAATATCTAATTCTTTTAATTCTCTTTCTATTTTATATATTTGACTTGAAACAGATTGCAATTCTAAATTAGATACATCTAATTCACTTTTTATATCATCTAATAAATAATATTCTTCTTCAGTTTCCATATCTGTATAACCGTCTATTATATTTTGTAATTGATTACATTTAGTCATAAGTATATTTTCTGAAGAATCCAATGTAGACAATTCTGAATTTTTTTGTGTTTTTAAACTTACACATTCTTTCCATTTCTCCATTCTTTTAGGAGTTAATTCTTCAAATAGTTTTAAAGCTCTAATTAATTCTTTACTCATATCTTCGTTTTCTATAAAATATGAATAATTTTCAATATAATTTAATCCTGTTGGGTTTGCCTCCTCTACTATACACTCTTCTTCGTTACCTTCAAGGATTAATCTAGTTACAATATCAGAAGAATTAAAAGTTTTTTCCAACGATTTTAAGTAATTGTCTTTATTTAAAACTAATTTTAAATCATTCCCAAATCCGTCAATATCATATAGATTTATTAATTTATTTTTTCTATCAAACACAGGAACACAACAAAATTGTTCCGCAATAGTTTCGGTTATAAATGAATAAAAAGAAGTATTTGTTTCCTCTTGCATACGAAGTTTAGGTTCTCCATTATCCATATATCTAACTGAATCATCTATATGACCCAATCTCCAACCTGTTTGTTGATATAAATATTCATCAAAAGAATAAGTATATGTCTCTTCATCTTTATCTTTTAACATAAGTCCACAATCTGATAAAGCTATTGTGTTTTTTTCTAATTTTTTTTCTAATCCATAAGCAGTAATTTCTTTTGTATGATTTGATTGATTTTCATTTATTTCTTTAATCACAAAATATTCACCATCAACACATATTAATCTTTCTGCTATAACTTCATCATATACATAATAATTTACCATCTTCTTTGAGAAATTGTCTCTATATCTCAAAGGTATTGTAAAAGTTATCGTATCTACCTCGTCAATATTTCTACTTTCTTCTGTTAAATAAAATATAGGTATTTCTGCAATAACGTCTCCATTTAATTTTGTCAATACAATCTTTTGTATTGGTTTTAATTCCTTAATAATTACATCATTCATATCCATCACCTATATTACTTCTGGGAAACTACAGTGAACAATTATATTACATTCTCCTTCAACGATTAATTGATTATCTCCTTGTTTTAAAGTAATCCATTTTCTATTACAATCTGATATGGGATAATATCGCTTATCGGATTTAACCAAGCACATTTTATTGTCTATTTTAATAGTTTCCTCTTCAAGTAAATTATTTATTACAAAATCATTTACTTTTACTTTTTGATTTCTTTTACAATTACTTTCAATTACAATTATGGGTTCATAATTTAAGTCTCCACTATTATGTATATCTATTAATTCTTTACCTTTCACTTCTTTTTCTATAACTACTTTTTTATATGCATATTGGCTTAAAGGTTTAAATGTAACTTCTATACAACCTTTAGGTTCACCGTATGTAAATTTTTTTTGTATTTTCGTACATTTTAAATAATACACATAATCTAAATTGTCATAAGAAATAAATTCTTCAAAGTCATCACTTACTAACCATTTTTTAATTTCTCTAAAATTTTCACCAGTCCATATTAAAGGTATTCCGTCTTTTTCTAAATATAATTGTAATGTTATATCTTCGGGTTCTTCTTCTTTTTCATTATATAAATCTAAATTATCTTCTTTTTCCAATGTTTTATTATATGGAACTCCAAAATCATTTAGAACATCATTATCAGTGGTTAATATACTTAAAAATTTATCTTTAGATTGTTTTCCTTTCCAAATAAAATATTGACTTTTAAACAATTACATCACCCTCCTTATAAAAGAGGGCTAATATATTAACCCTCTATAATGATTTATTAACAATATCTTTTAAAGTTTTATTAATCATTTCTTGCATGTCGTCAAGAATATTTTCATCAACACTTCCTTCAACATTAATGTTGATATCACCTACATTTAATGTTTTAGAAGTTGCGTCTTTATTCATACCATCTCTATAACTTACGTTTCCTAGTTGTTTAAATCCAAGTTCTTTAAATATATCTTTATAGTCTTTTAAATAATCCAAAGCTACCTCAAGATTATCACACAATTCTGTTTTAATTGAATCGCCTAATATTCCTACTGCGTCCCCACTTGTTTCTGCAAAGTCAATCAATTTATCTTGTAAATTGGTAATATTACCATTTAAATCGGTAAAAGTATTAGTCATCATTGCATCTTTAACCATTTGTGCTATCTTTTGTGGAGTATAAGTGTCATCTATATTTTGTGTCATATCTTCTTTCTTTTTATCTAAAGCGTCTAATTGTTCTTGGAACATATTATCTATGTCTTCATCAACCTTATTTTGAACTGTTTCATCTAATTTATCTTGAGCCTCTTTTAAATCGTCTAATAATTCTTTTAACTTAGATTTACCACTCATAGAATTATCTCGTTTTGCTAATTCTATCTTTTTATTAATAGTGTCAATTTCGTCTTGTTGTTCTTTTAAATTTTTTGCATAATCATCTTCATCACGTTGTTTTTTATAATCATCTCTTCTTTTTTCTATTAATTCTTTTTCTTTGTCGTATTGTTTTTCTATAGCGTCTTTACGTTTATCTATTTCATCTTTTATTACATCTGTGATTTTATCTTCTATGTCTTTCACTTTATTAAGTTTATCTTTTTGTAAATCTACTATGTCTTTTTGTAAATTAGCATAATTTTTTTCTGCGTCAGCTAAATCGTCATTTATTAAAGAAGTATATTCCTCTAATAAATCATTAACTTTTTCCAAATCTTCACTGTTTTGAAAACTGTTTAATACTTCGTCTATATTACTCACATTTCCTTCTACATCGAATGTGAAACCATATTTAGATAAACTTTCTTGATATGTAGGAATCTTATTTTTCATATTAGTCATTAAATCCATTTGTTTAGATAGTTGTTCATTCATAAGTTTTAATTTTTCTTCTGTTAATTTAATTGTATCTACTCCATTTGAATTTTCTAGTTTAACATCTATTATATCAATTTTATTTCCTAGTATATCGAATTGATTTTTTAATTGAGTTATGGCGTTGCTAAATTTATACAATTTATCTTCTCTAGTTAGTTTTTCAATTTCGTCATTATTTTCTTTAATTGTATTTTTCATTTCTTGCCATTGTTCTTCACAACTAAATATATCACTTTGTTGTATATCATAATATTTATTAGCTAAGTTTGTAAGTTTATCCAATTCTTCTTTATATTTACTAGCTTTATCACTTGCTGTATTATTTGAAGAACCACTAGAAGAGCTACTCTTAGAAGATTTATCAGCCACATCTTGAAGTCGTTTATATTCTTTTTGCATAGCCAATAATTTTTCTTCATAGTTAGTCATGTTCCCATCTTCATTAAATTTGAATCCTTCTTTTTGAAGTTTTTGTTGAAGTGTTTCTCTTTCAGAAATTAAATCGTCATAATATTCCTTTTGAAGTTTTGCTTGTTCTTCTAATAATTTATTTTTTTGTTTAAGGTATTTAATTTTTTCAGTACCTACTGCTTTTTCCATTTGTTTATCTAACAATGAAGTTTTCTTAGTTACTGTTTCAATTCTATATTGTAATTCTTTAAATAATTCAACGGAGTATTCAATCATATCTAATACATTTTGATATTCAAGGCTTATAGGAGTTAAAGCTGTTTCTATATCACCTATACTATTAAAATCTCTCGTAGCATAAGTACTTATTCCACCAGAACTATCTGAAGTAGGAGTTGCTGTGTTTATATCATTTGCAGTTACTACAGGTTGTGAAGTTACCATTGGTGTAGCACTCAACTGCTCTACAGAATAAGGATTATCTTCTATATTAGAAAATTCACCTATAGAATCTCCCCACATTACTGATTTTCCCTTTCCACTATGGGGAACTTTTGATTTACCTTTTTCTGTATAGGTTAAAGTAGCCATTATTGATATACTTCGTGGTATTTCTTTTATTTGTTGTTTTAAACTAGCTAATTTACTTGCTACATCGGCACTATTACTGATTATTTTAATATATTTCTCTGGAATTTTTAATCCTTGAAGTGCATAAAGTTGCTGTAATGCTTGAAAAGCCATTACGGTAACATCTACAACTTTATTTTTTAATTGTATAGCATCTACAGTTCCAAGTTCATCTAATGCGTTAGATAATGCTACTCCAACTTCAATTTGTTTTTCTGCTGGTAGTTGCCCTATTAAGTCCATTACGGTTGCTATGTCACCTTGAGCTAAAGCTTTATCTATTTTTACTTTTATGTCTTTTTCATCTTTTTCATTTAATAGACTATCTATTTCAGCTTTAGCAGTTTTTATTGTATCTTCACCTAAAACATTTATATGACAACTTGTTACTGCTTCTGGGTGATTAAACACCCATTGAATCATGTCTTCATAAGATTCTAATTTAGACAAATCTTCAATGTTATTTTTAAAAAATGTTTCAACATCTTTATCTTTACCTCTTAAATTATCCATTAATTTAGCATAATTTTCAACTTGGTCAGTATTTTCTATATTCGCTCTTAAAGTTTTTACTATTTCATCTTTTCCATCAAATTGTTTAAAACTTGCAAAAGCGTCATCTATTTTCTTTTTATCGTCATCAGATACGGCATATTCCCCTGTAACAAATAATTCCCCTACGTCTATCTTATCATTTTTAAATCGGTCGTCGTTGTCTATGATATTTTGAACCTCTTGAATTAATCTGTTCCTAACATCTTCGTCATCTTCAATATAAATTTGAGATAATTTACCAGTTAGTGCCATGTCGTCCATAGAAAATTCACCGTCATCCATTAATTTATTAACTAAATCTTTTACTTTATCGGGTAAATTACTATCTTTTAAAGCAACTTTTATATCTTTAATGTCATAAACTATTTTTCCGTCTTTTTCTATAGTATCAAGACCATTTAAATCTTGAAGAAAATTATTATAAGCGTCCCATGTAGCCATTAAGTCTCTAGTTTTTTTATCTGTCATATTTATATTTTTACCAAAAGAACGTAAATAAGCATCTTCAGCGTCTTGAGCCATTTTAACACTTTGAGGTAATTCCACCATACTTCTTACTACGTCTTCATTAACTCCCCATAATTTAGCTAAAGAAGGGATTAATTTTTCAATTCCTTGTTCATAAGCAGTAATGTCATTTGTATCTTCATACGCTTGTTTTAAATCGTATAATTTTCTTATTGACTCATCTATTGTTCCAGAATCGAACATTTTTTTCATATTCGATTCAAATAGACTTTGTTGTCCACTTGTTAATTGAGAAAAATCTAATCCATTTATAACATCCAACATTTCAGATTGAACGTCACTCTTTAATCTACTAAAACCATCACCTATCTCTAAAGAATTTGCTATACTTTTATTTATTTTTTGAGATTCAGCACTTATTTTTGCTTCAGCATCTACAACTGCTTCTTTAGCACTAGCATAAGCATCACTTAATTTAGCAAGCCTTTCTGGATAATCTTTTAACCATGTTGAATCACCTGTTTGAACAAATGCGTTATTAAGTTTATCTTTCTCTGCCTTGATGTTTTCTATTTGTCTATTATATTCCTTAATTGCTTGTTTATTGAAAGCTCCATCTTTGCCAGCAAATCCTTGTCCTTCATTCATTTTGCTTGTAGCATTTCTTTGTTGGTCTTTATATTCTTGATTCAGAGCCTCTTGTTGTTTCTTAATTAATTTATCATATTTTGCAATTAATTTATCAATATCTCCACCCATTGATAAAATCGGGTTATTATCTTTATCATACAATATCTTCAATTAGGTTCGCTACTTCCTAATCAGTTCTCTTATGAACTTCTCTATGTTTCCATAGACGTTGAGACTATATCTTTACCTTTATTAAAGGCACATACCACTTCCACTCGCTTGAGTGTACTTCCTCTCGGAATAGTCGTTGAAGTTTAATTATTTTATTAATTGTTTAAAAGATTTAATTTAAATAATCAATAAAATAATTCTTACCTGCTGATTGCCCAATCCTTAAACTTTTTAAAACCATCACGCTTATCATTACTAATTACGTTGTGGTATTAAGGCTCTAAGGGGTTTCCAGCAATTCAATATGTTTTCTAATAATAATTTCTTATTATAGGGGCTATTTATTAACCCAAGACAATATCTTCACCACAAATATCAATTATTTGTTGTTGTAACTCTTTAAATCTTTCTTGCTGTTCAGAAGTTTTATCTACCGTATCATATAATTTTTTATATTCGTCTCTAATATTTGAAAGATTTGTTTTTGCTTTTGTTGAGCTAGTTACTTTATTGTTCAAATTAGTTATATTTTCTGCATTTTTTTCTAAAGCGTCATTAAGTCTATTAGCCTCGTCTGTAAAATGTTGGATAACTTTACCTATTCCCCACGATATAAGCATACCTACACCCATATTTACAGCAGTCATAGCTAAATTCATAGCTCCTAAAGCTACTTTTGTTCCTAATGCTTTAGCCTCTACACCTGTTAAAGCACTTCTAACTGCTGTTAATCCAGAGGCAAATACCCCAGATGATTGACGAGCCTCTTTAAACGAAGTGCCTATTCCTTTTATTACATTCCAAGATTTTCCAAGATAACTAGCTTGAAATCCTTCTCTTATTGTTGCAAAGAATCCTGGATTAGTAGTTCCAATCATTGTAGCACTAGATGCTTGTCGTGTTGCAGTGGCTTGTCCTTCTAACGCAGTAGTTGTACTCAAAGCTTCAGCTTTTAATCTTCTTTCTTGATTAATTAATGCTTCAAATCCACCACTTCGATTAAATTTTAATGATTGAAAAATACCAGAAATTAATCCTGCTATTACAGGTAGTCCTACGCCCATGTCGTCTACCCATTTAACAAATTTATCTAACATGCTTAAAGCATTTATACCAATGTCTAAAAAACCTTTTGCTGTATTTCCACTTACAGCAGTATTAACTATACTTCTCCATTTTTCTTGAAGTAATGTAAGTTTCCCTTGCACAGAGTCTATATATCTCGCATTTTCTTTCATTGAACTTCCGAAAGTGTCGCCATTTTCGTATTCTTTTAAGAATTTTTCTGCTTGACTCCAGTTACTCATTATTGCTGTGAAAACGTTCAACTGGTTTTTTCCTGCAATCGCTTCAGCTACAGAAGATTTACTTTTTTTATCTAATTTATCCCACATTCCTGCTATATCGCCCATAATGTCATAGAAATCTCTAACTTGACCATTTGAATCGTGCATATCAATTCCAGTTATTTTTTCTATAGCCATTGCTGTTTTATTCATTGAAATGCTACCGTCTTTAGCACTTGTTTTCCAACCTGCCATGTTTTGCATGATTGTTTTTAAACCATTACCTAATTTACTTGCATTTTGTAATGGTTCTTGCCCTGCAATTATAATAGCAACCAACTCTTGCATACTAACACCTAATGTTTTCGCAACAGAAGATGAACGCATCATTGCTTCAGATACGTCTTTACCTGTAACAGCATAGTTGTTGTTTGCATAGTTGACCATATCCATCATTTGCATCATTTTGGTAGTTTCTTTGGTGTTACCTTTGACTTTCATTGTGACTTTATCTAATGAGTTTGCAACACCACCATAAGATGCTAATGTTGATTTCAAGTATTTATCTGCATCTGCTTGGCTTGTATCTATAACGTTGGCAAACATAGATGCATTTTTAGCATATTGTAAAGCTTTGCTGACATTATGGAAACCAGATTGTAATGCCTCGGCAGTGGAATCAATTATATCAATACTACTTCTGGCAACCTCTTGACCTGCCTCACTTGCTTTTTGAGTTAACCAATCTAATTGTTTAGCTGTTCCTGTAAAGGTATCTGGTGCAACCTTTAATAATTTTTTAATTGCTGTATCAGTATCAACAATAGTTTTAGGTATTGAAGATATACCTTGAGTGATAACTCTAGCAAACATATTTGGTATTGAATACATTGACAACATAGAGGATAGAGAACTGAAAAATCCTGATGTTTTTCTAGTTGTATTTCCTAGTATATTCATTGCTTGAGTTGCACTTCTAGCACCATTAGCAACTCCATTTATACCATTTCCGTTAATATTAGATAAGCTACTAGAAAAAGTACTCACATCTTTAGTTAACGCTTTTAATTCTGCATCTCTATCTTTTAAATTACTCATATTAGCTATCGTTTGTAATCTTTGTCTAAATTCTTCTATTTTAGATGAAGAAGCTCCTAACTCTTGACATCTTCTTGTTAAGTTTGTTAAATCTTGAGATACTTTATTAAAATCTGCATCAAATTTTACATTAGCTCTTTTAGTAGAAATTTCACTCTCAAATTGTTTATATTTATCTCCACATTGTGCTATTTTATCTTTTAAACTATCAAATTCAGCTTTTGCCCCTTCTGTATTAGGGTTTATATTTTGTAATTCGGATTTATATCTTTCTATATCACTTATTAAACTTTGTATACCAGTTGTATTAGCAAATTTACTGGTATTCAATTCTAAAAGTTTACTTTTGAGTGAATTTAATTGCGAAATAGATGAACTTACTTTATCTGTGAATGTAATGGAACCGCTCAATCCTTTTAGAGACATAGATACATTACTAATTCCTGCATTTAAATTATGTATCTGTTCATATGCCTTGTCGGATTTTAATATTTGACTTAAATCAGCACCTTTAATATTATTGATTTTATTTTGAAGTTCTTGGAGTTGCCCAACTTGTGAGCTTGTTAAGTTTTTATTTTTGAACATATTATTAATTTGTTCAGAGGTGTTATTAGCCTTTTGTTGAATTTTATCAAATGAACTTATTAAATCTCTACTTATATCTATATTAGATTTATTTTTTAAGTTGTCCATTTTTTGTGCAGTAGATTGCATCTCACTGTTAATTTTTGATAACTTAGATTCTAACTCGTTATAAGCTTGAGTATTTATAGTTTTAGACATTTGTTTTTGAAGTGATTCTGATTGTTTTTGTAAAACTTTATATTTAGCTATAGTATTATCTAATTCTTTATTACCAGTAGAAGTCTTAGTAGAACTACTGCCAAATAAATTTTTCTGTACGTCTTTACTCAAAGAATTTATTTCTTTCAAAGTATTCTGTATTTGTTTAAGATTGTTTAATTGGTCGTCTTTAAGTTTAAAAGCATTATTTAATACTTTTTGAAGTTCCTCCATTTGAGATTTCATTTTTGTTGTATCAAATTTCAGATTAACTTCTTTTTTTTCTAATTTCTCTTTCAGTTTTGCAACTTCTTGTTCTGCTCCACTTCCGTCTACAGAAGTTTTTAATCTAATAGTTAAATCTGCCATATATTAATCTCACCTGCCTTTCTATATAACATCTAAACCTTGCTCTATTAAATATCGTTTCAATTCAGTTGGTATTTGTTGAGCTATTTTAACTTGCGAATCTGGTATAATAGTTGTTGGAGGATAATAAGCAACTACATTATCACTTTTAAAACTCCAAACTTTACCTGCTTCCCAACCTATAATAGGAAAGAAATGTTCTCCCGTTGATACACTTGTCCAATCCCCATTATCTTGGAATTCTACTACAGCACAATTCATATCAATACTTGATATTTGTGCTATTTCTCCCATTTGCCCTGTACGTTCATATACAGATGGTTCATGGTCAGCATATATTTGTTCATTTACTTCTCGTTGCATTATCTCTACCATTTTATTTGCCATAGGTGTCATGGCAGTAGAAACAACGGATTTAATATAATTGACTGCACTTTCAATATCATTTACAACCAAATTAATCACCTTTTTTCATTTCTTGTATTTCCTCTTCCAATTTTTCACATTGTTTATTTAATATTTCTAATTTTTCAGCCTCTAATAATATTCTTTTGCTTAAAGTTAATGAAGTCATATTTGCTAATAGATTTTGTTTTTCTAACATAACTTCTATAACAATTTCACTTACTATTTCATCTACATCTTGTGCAATAAACATTAATTCTTTTTTACCTTTATTTATTGATTCTATTAAATCTTCGTCTAATTCTAAATCCGTAGCTAATTCAAACGCCTTTTTATATATAAGTTCCATTAATGCTTTTTCTTCTAATCCTTGTTCTAGTCCTTTAGATATTTTTTCTTTTAATTCATTTCTATTCTCACCAAATATATTATAAACTAAAACAGTTTCTATTTCGTTATTTACTTCCACATCATATGAACTTCTAATCATATCTAATGTTAAATCACTTAATTTCATTTCTTAATCTCCCTTCTTTATTAATTATTTTAATATTTTTCCTCTCTTCATTTATCTTTTTATAAAAACAAAATAGGAGAAGAATTAATCCTCTCCTATTTCCACACATTATACAAATAGTAATTAGAGTTAATACACAGCTGGTTTTGTGTACGTTTATATTATGTGTTTATTTTAAATTTATATACGCAATCTTTTTAAATTGTGTACTAATTTTACTTGATGACCAAGTCTTATCAGTAGCGGTATTTGTATCATATAATATGAATCTTTTGTGAACTGAACTAATCAAGTTTATTGATTTCTAAATATCTTACACCAGTTGTACTTCTACATTTTAATCCATCTTGGGTCACTTGCAATGTAAATCTTACTGTATCATTGCTCGATAATCGTAATGTTCTATTTATATACACATCTGAATATTCGTTCTTTGATAGCGTGTTTGATAGTATTAATTTTGTCGCAACATTAACATTATTAACATACATTCTTAAAAAAAATTGCGGTTTAACAATATCAGTATCTAATGAATTTTGAATACATAAATTAATATTGATGTTATAAAGACCATCGTACATAACAGTTATATTACTACCACTCATTTTAAAATTACTTAATTTTCTATTTGATGAACCTAAAAAGGCAACATTTGTCTCAGTTGTAGGCAATACATTTAAAATTGTAGGCACATCATAACAATAAGAAGCAGATGTTTTACTGTCATACTTTAGTACAATAGGATTCGTATTATGTTTTATAAAAGCATCAGTAGGTGATAATATTTCAATATTATTATCATTGCACCAATTTATCAATTCTTGTATAAATGAAGAAGGACAATATTCTTTACCATCAATAGTTTCATCTATTCTGTGAGCATATAAAGTTAACCATGCATTATTTTTTTTAACTTCATTTAGCCCATCTATAATTACACTATCAGTCATCGAATGTTTTGTATCTAATGTTATTCTATTTATAAAATGTTGTGTTTTATTTTTATCCATAATTTTATAGTAATTATCATAATTAGGATTGTTACTATCCATCGCATACCCAAAGTTGAAATATTGACTAATTATATTTTCTTTATTTTTGTCAAATTGAGTATTTGGGGCTACCCAACCAACTGAACGTAATCCTTTGTATTTAAAAAAGTCTAACCCTTGTTTTATATGTGTTTTTAATGTATCTTCACTTACTTCCGAATTAAAAGTTGTATGATTTAAACCATGCCACATGAATTCAATATTACTGTCAGCAAATAATGTATTTAATTCATCTGCATTACAAAAGTCTACTCTACTTGTATTAGATATTTCGTTAGGGCAAAGAGGAATTCCAAATTTTATATTATTAGGTTTTAGTATAGTTGTATAACAATTATCGTAAAAACTTTTATAACAATCATCAAAAATTAATGTTATTGTACCACTAGTAGTATTTTTCCATCCATGATTATTCGCAATATCTTTATATTGTGCATTTATTTCATTTATACTACCTATCAATGTTTTATCCTGTGTAGTTAGTGTATCATACTCATTGTCTTTTATACCTTCCATAGATGTCTCGTCTTTAACTAAAGTTACTTCATTATCTTTTAAGGTTTGAATATCTGTTTTCATATTATTATTTTTAGTAGTTTGACTTTCCCCTGTACTATCTACAACTAAATCAGGAGAAGTATAAGGATAATTAAATCCATCCTTACCTTTTCTTGTCTTTATATTTTTTGACATTTATTTTACCTCCTTTTAAATTTTTATTACACTATTAATTCTGTTTGTGTAGTTCGCAATCTTTTTAAATTGTGAACTATATTATCTTAATTGTGCCATTGTCTATAGTTATATATTTTATACCTCCTGTAGTTGTATCTTTTAGTCCAATTTTACCATTTTTAAAAATTAAATCACCGTAACACACATCACCATTTTTAGATATAAATGGTTCATCATATCCAATATTATCCTCTAATATATATAAACCAATAGATTTTATTGTAAATGTTTCCTCCTCCGAAAGTGTAGGGATAATTTGAAAATTACGGTCTTTTGAAGTTATTTTTGCACACAAACTCATATACCCAGATGTTTTACCATATCCATAAGTTCCTCCACATCTTATTTTTTGCATTTCGGCAGAAGTGGTTTCAAAATTAACAACAAATACAATTGTCTTATCATATAAATTTGATTTATTTACGTTCATATTTATAGTTACATTAGTATTTGATGTAGATTTTTTTAGGGTGATGCCATTAGTATCAATAGTTATATTACCTCCTAAATTGCCATAAAGTGCCAAATCATTATCATATGATTTTAAATTAGTATCATAATAAAAAGATTTTAAACTTAAATAATTTGTTAAACCTCTCTTTTTAGTGAATCCAGGATAATCTGCACCTATTGGATTTATATTATAACTACAAGCAACTCCATTATTTATATATTGTGATTGCGTACAGAGACCGGAATAATATATATTTTCTAATTCAACTGAATAACAATTTTCATCTATATATAAATTTTTATCATTTGTATCTATATCTTGTTCCATATAACAATGTATAATTTTAGTATTGTTACATCTTTTAAAATATAATTTATAATTTCCTAAACTATTACGACTAAAAATATTTAAAAATAAATGATTACATCCACCTATATTAAAATTCATGTCGAATTTATTTCTTATCATTATATTATTAAAAGTACAACCAGTTGATTGTGCACCGTCATCTGGACTCCATGTCTTTAATCCAATATTACATTTTTCACTATCTTCAACAATGTGTATATTATTAAATGTGCCAAAATATGCAGTACCAACTTCGAATCCTATATCTCTAAAACCTATAATATATAAATTATTTATATTTGGCATATCACCAGATATAAATATTCCTGTATTGATGGAATTTTGATTAATATTCTTAACTATAATGTTATTGAACTCATTGTTATGGCTAGTAAAACTTACAGCTTTTTCATTATCCGATATATTAAAATAGAAGACAGTATTATGTTTTTTATCGGTTTCCCAGTCATATTTAAAATTATTTTGTAATGCGTTTGAATCTCCATAAATATTTTTATTTGTAAAAGTTAATGGAGCAGTTATTAAATATATACCTGTTGGGAAATAAATATTAGAATAATCACTTGTAATAGCTTTATTTATAATTTCAGTATCGTCGGTAATTCCATCTCCCTTAGCACCTAGTTCTTTTACATTTATCCAATTACGCTTATTGTTCGCAATATCTTTACATTGTGCATTAACTTCATTTATTGCAGGTATTATTTTTTTACTCGTAGTAGTTAATGTGTCATGTTCACTATCAGATATACCTTCTATAGAAGTATCATCTTCAATTAAAGTTACTTCATTATCTTTTAGGGTTTGAATATCAGCTTTTATTACAGAATCGTCATAAGGTGTTGAACTGTTTTTAGCTTCTTCTATTTTCTTCTCTAGTTCTTGTTTGGCATTTTTACCAGTTCCGTCATAGTCAACATCTTCTAAATCAACTAATTTAAAGTCGCCATTATTCTTTTGAGTAAGTTTTCCAATTATTTCAATACCCATTTTATATACCTCCTTTATTTTATAGTTACATTAGTATTACCTAAATTTGCATTATCTGATTTATATATATCATATTTTTCTGCATAGTTATCACTATTAGTAAAGTTTACAGTTGCCACCTTGCTAAATCCTCCGTCAAAACCACCAACGTTAAAATTACAAGCACCTAATCTACTAGGAACACAATAGAATATATATTCTCCAGTTCCTGCATTTACTGTTATGGTTCTATTTTTAGAATTGGATAATTGTTTTGTTAATGAGTTGATTAAAGCACTATCATAAGTTGATGTAGTAGATTTTCCGTAGTAAACTCCGTTAGCAAATGTAATAGTAGCAGTCTTTGATTTTTGAACACCACTATTAGATGTTCCAGCTAAAGTATAAGTAGTTGTTGCAGTAACACCTGTAAATGTTTTTGTTCTTAATGTGTTCTCAACAGATTCATCGTTAATAGTTTGGCTTTTTATCGTACTGTGTTTATAGTTCCATGTTAATTTAGGACTAACAGTACTACCCATTTGTGATATATTTGGTGTTACTGAAAAGGATGAAATATCAAAAGGATTTTGTATATCCCATATTTTAGCATTAATTTCAATTTGACTCTCTTGTACTTTCTTTATTTTATTATTTACTTCATTTATCCCACCAGTAATTGTTTTTTCGTCGGTATTTAAAAATTCATCATTTTTCTTTTGATAATCTTTTAATTCTACAGTTCCTCCACCGATTCCAGAATTAACATCTTCTCTTAACTGATTTATTGCACCTACTATAGTTTTGTTATCACCAACTAAATTTTCATCTCGTTTCATCTGAATTTCATTTTTATTTATTCCGTCGGTTATTTCTTTAACATCTTTTATTAATTTTTCTAATATAGGAAGATTTTTATCATTTTTTATTTTTTTATCTAACTTAGCAGTTATATTTGGTTTAACTACATAATCAAATTCTTCAGATGTAAAACATTTTGATTCATTTTCTATTGTTCCCGATACTCTTATTTCACATGAATATTTACCAACTATATCAAAATAATCTGTAGTTAAATCAACTTGATACAATAAATCTTCTTTAGATATTAATGTTGCATCCAAAGGCTTAAATTCATCTGTCTCTGGTTTTAATACTGCAAATTCAACGATTAAATCTTCTGGTATGGTTTTATCTTCATCAGTACAAATTAATTTTATAAAAATGTTACAAATATTTAAATCTGTATTATAGAAAAATATAGTTTTGTCGGATTTAACTTTTGTATTTTTTAAATCTACGGTAATTAAATAATCTTTATCTATATTAATCATTTAATCATCTCCTTTATTATTTTTTATATAAAAAGAGTGGTAAATTGACACCACTCTTATAATTTCATTTCGATACTAAGTTCGCGATATTTTTAAATTGCGAACTAATTACGATATTAAAAAAGACTAGAAATTAATCTAGTCTTCACAATTTAACCATTTAACAAAATCAAAATGTTTTTCAAATGTCATTTTACCTAAAACGTTTTTATCTAAATAAACTTGTCAACATTAAAAATCAATTCCAACCTTCTTTAATTTTTCAAATATCATTTGTGCCATCATCTTATTTCCTAAGTCATTTAAATGTACTGTGTCTGTTCCATTTTTTCCATACTTGTTTACATTTGAAGAATTATCTGGTCTATATAAATTGGTATGATAGCAATCTATATAATAATAGTTCCTATTATATGCCAAATCCTTCATAGCTTTCGCTTGTTCATCATATAAACCACCTAAACCTTTTCTCTTGTATGTTTCAGTATTGATTCGTGGAGGATTAGAAATTAAGATTATAGGTTTAGTTGGATATTTATTTTCTATTGCATCTAACATTAAGTTCATTCTTCCACACCATGTATCCTCAGTAGTGTCTGTATAATTTCCTACTGTAGAATAATCATTTCCATCCCCCATTAAAATTATAGCATCTGCATCTTCTTCATAAGTTTGTTGAACTCTTTCATATCCTTTTAAGTCTTTTCCTACTCCAGATGCGTCATTTCTACTTCTAGCATTAGTTAAATTTTGCCCTCCACAAGCATGATTATAAACTATATCCCATTCAAACCATTTTTTTAACCATTGATGCCAATTACCATTGTCTGTAATACTATCTCCATCAACTATAATTTTTTTACCTTTCCATTTAGTAACATTAAAATTTATATTATCTATTAATTCTTTTATAGCTTTTCCTGTTAAAGTTGTATAAGAATTAATATTATCATCACAAGATTTAGGAATAAGTATACTATAAGCATCTAATTTACACCCATAATAATCAATATATATTTTAAGATAATTATCCTTATCCATATCTAATGGTATGGAGTATCTTATATATTTAGCATTTTCATTTGGTATTTGAATTACGCCTGTACCATTATCTCCACTATGCGAAACACTTCCTAAATAATTTTTATTACTATCATAATAACAACATACGCAAGGCCAACCACTTTGGGAATAACCATATTCTATATCTGTATTAGGGATTATTTCAATGTAATCCGATACTTTAAATCCGGTAGCATTAGTAGCTATTGTGCCTGTATCATTTAATAATCCAACTGTAGCATTTTTTAAATAATCTATATCTACTTTAGTTCTTATTAAAATAGACGAATTAACCATATTAGGTATTATATCTTGGTTTAGTTTATAATCATATTCATATTCAATAACATTAATTGTGTTTAATAATGATTTATTTCCTGTAAATCTTATATATTTAGCATTTTCATTTGGTATTTGAAATGTAACGTCATACGGGCTTGAGGCAGTTACGTTTCCTAATAAATTTTGTTTTTTATCATAATACCAAATTTTATTTGATAAACCAGTTTGAATATGATTTACATATATATCTGTATTAGGGATTATTTCAATGTAATCTACTATTCCAAAATCAGTACTAGAGAAATCAGTTAAATTAACACCATCATCAGATTTTTTACCCCAGTTTACTTTTGTTGAATTATACTTGTTTACTACATTTTGTGTAACTTTTTCATCCATAAAAGAAACTTTTGATTCAGTCACAGATTTATCTTGTATATTATTTGTGGCAACACTATTTTCTCCTAATGCAAGACTTGTAAGTGTACCATCATCTATTTTAGCTTGAATTATAGTTGTCAATTGTTCATCTGTAACTACTGCAGTAGGTATTTCTACGGTTGCAATTTGTTTTCCATCATTTAATAATTTTAATGTTTGACCGCTCATACTCATAGTTATTTTAGATAAGTCAACGTCACTTCCACCTATTTCAATTCCATCTCCTATAAGTGTTCCATCTTGTTTTTTGATATATACTTTTCCATCAGTATGTTTTGTAAGTGATAAGTTCTCAATATCTTTAAATTGCGTATCAATTTCATTAAATTTAGTGGTAGCAGATTTTCCGTTTTCATCTACCACTAAATCTGGGGAAGTGTATGGATAAGAGTAACCATCATTCCCTTCTCTGACTTTCACTTTATCGCTCATTTAATTATCCTCCTTTTGTATATTTTATTGGAGGTGTTTATTGCCCCCATATAATTTATACACTTTTGTAAAACCATTACTTCAAATATTCTTACAAAAGCATATAAAAAAATATGGGGACATTTCTGCCCCCATAAGTTAAAATTTATTAATTATTTTTACACACTTGTTTTATCTTCTTCAAATGTCATAAAATCTCCATTTGTATCAGTACCTATATCAAAAGTTACAGAATAAGTTTGTAAATCTAATGAACTTGTACCAAAGTCTTCAGTTATTTGTGGAGTACAATTAGCTATTGTTGCATTTAATATTTTTCTTGTACCATCTGGGAATTTTAATTTCATTTTTCCTGTATAAGTATAAGTAGTAGATGGAGAATCACCTATATGTACTTTACCTTCTGCATCTTTTGTAGCTCCTAAAGTAACTAAGAACATATCAAAATTCATAACTTCCATTTCTGCTGTGAAAGTCATAGCTTTATTTGCTTTTAATGTTATTTTATTTTTACCATCAGCTCTAGCATTTAAAGTATCTTCTGATTGACCTAAATTAAATGCATTTACATAATCTAATGCTACGTCTTTATCTGTTCCAGTTTCACCGTTTGGATGAAGTTTCCCTTGCATAGCACCTTCTATTACGAATAAAGTTTCTTGTGCCATTTCACATTACCTCCGTTTTATTAATTATTTATTCATCCCTCATTAGTCTTGTACCCATATACCAAGGAGGAATTTCTTTGCCTTTATATGCTCCTGCAATAGCAAGTTTCCAAGCCAATTCGCAATCTTCCATTGCTTTCATTGATTTATAAGTGTCTTGTAATTGCCAAGCAGTCCATTTTTTTATTTCTTCATACGTAGTTTTTCTCGTATGTATTACTTGTCTTACTATTTCTTCAAAATATATAGCATTTCTTTTTATTTGTTTTTCTTTGTATTCCTTTTCATACTTTTCAAACAATGCTATATCTTCAGCTGAACCTTCAATCTTTTGTTTAGTTTCTTTTTTAGGTTCATCATAATACATTATTTCTAAAACAATTTTAGACAATATATTAAAATTACTATCGTCTATAAAAGATTCAATATTATCTTGAGATTTAATAAATATACTATATCCTTTATCTCCACAATTTTTTATCTTTATATCTTTCGTATCATATAAAATCATAAGATATAATATTAAATCTACTAATAAAGATTTATTCTTTTGAGATAAGGTATAATATATATTAAAAGGCATTTCCACTTCTTCAAAAGCACCATTATTATTCCAATATCGAACCATGTAAAAAGGTTTTATAAATTCTATGCTATCTACCACCTCTATAAAGGTTTGAATCTTGGGTTGTTTAATAATGCCTAAATTAAATTCTCTTAAATCAATATCTTTACCAGATAATAATTCTTTAGTGAATTTACATTTCATTAAAATATCTCACTGTGACACTTGTTATATAAGTGTTATAATCAATTGGTATTGAATAGTTTTGAGATGTAGTTCCTATAATTGGCTTTCCAATAACTTCTTTTATAGCTTCCAACCTTTCATCTTCTCTAAGAATTTCATTTATTCTTTTGTAAATGATAACGTCTCTTGACCCATTTAATGTATTGGAGCAACTATTGTGACAAACTACACCTATATCTAATCTAAAAGAACTTATAAACGAAGAAGTTTTACCATTATTTAAAGAAGCGGGTTCATCTTTATACATATTTAAAAATATATAACAATCAGATTCAAATATAGCGTCAAAGAGTTTATTAACTCTACGGTCTATAAATATTTTTTTATCATTAAGTTTTTTTATAGGCTCTTTTACTTCAGGTAAAGATAAAATATCATCTTCAGTGGTATTTGTATAACACAACATTTTATTAATTGTATCATCAAGCATTAAAAAAGTTCCCAGTTGATTTATATATTTATCGGGAAATGTTATTAACTTGCTCATTTTAAGATGCCCCCAATCCTCTTATTGTTATATTTTTAATATCTACAGTTTCACCATTTTTATTTTTCGCTATTAAAGTAATAACCTCTCCAATAATATCAAAATCTAAATCTATAGATATAGTACATTCCTTATCGTTTATATTAGTAATTTTACAAAAACCATAATCAAAGTCTAATTCAAAATTTACTTCTTCGTCATATTGGATTTTATAAATTAAATCTTCACCTATATGTATTTTATCGTCTCCTTCTATCTTTCCGGATTTAACAGACGAATCATAAAAAGGATTGTAAGCAACTAAATTATCGTTATCATCTTCCACTAACTGAGTAGTTTCAAGTAATAACCATTTGATTAATCCATCTCCAGGGACTTCTCTTCTAGTATACTCAAAATCATTTTTATGAGTTATTTTATAAGCTTGTCTATCTTTACCCATAAGTCTTGCACCGACTTTCAAACTAGAAGTTATTGGATTAGCACCTACTAAAACTGTTCTTTTTGCATCTAAGTTAGAAATATATTTATAATCGTGAATACCTTTAGAATACATTGTTAAGTTAGTAATATTAACTGGTGTTCTATAAATTTCACCCTTATATCCAATATTAAACCATTCATTACATCGTTTTAATGTATACTTTTTATGAGTCATTGTACTTATTATTTCTTCAAATTCTAATATGTAATATGATTTATTCCAATATATATAACTACCTACATCCACAGGACATTCTAATCTACAAACTAAATATTTTTCATCAAATGCTGTTTTATCATTATCAGCTACGTCTTTTATAATCATTCTTTCATACGAATTAGTTTCTTTATTTATTAATTCATCTGGTCTTGTATATTGGATTTCATAAGCACTTCGAGCCTCTTTAGTTAAATAAAACTCAAAGTCATTAATTATATCGTCTCTTTCTTTTTCCTCTATTGTATTAAAATTCTTTAGATTTCTTTTTCTATATTTTTCAAAGTAATTACTCATTTATGTCAACTCCTCTTGTGGCATAACCTATTTTCAACTTTCTTAACTCTTTAACATACATTTCTTTAGTTTTTAAAAGGTTATTTAATAAGGTTGCAGGTGACTTAATAGAATACTCACTATCTGTTATATGGATAGTCAAAGTGTCTCTATTAAGTATTTTTGTATCCACAAAAGGAATTAACATACCTTTAGCTAATATTTGTTTTTCTTTCCAATTTAATTCAGATTTAAAATAGCCGTCCTCTATAGTTAAATCCTGTTTGCATTGTTCAAAATTAGATATTGAAACATATAAGTAGGATTCTAATAAATCTTCAAGGACGGATTCATCTATTTCTAATAAATCATCTTTACCTAAGTGTTTTAGAAATAAATCATAAATTTCTGTAACAGGTGTCATTTAATCACCTCTAATCAATATCTAGTAATTGTTCTCTACCTAGTAAATCACATAATATTTTTTCTTTTCTTCTTGATAACTCGAAATCAGTTTCTTCTGATTTAGTCATCATTATCGCTTTACAAGCTAGATTTCTTAGGAATGATTCTTTTCTATTTTGAATTTTTCTTTCAAATCTATCATCTGGAAGATTTAATAATTCTTCAGCTTTAGCAGTTAATTGATTTTCTTCGCTATTATAAATAGAAGCTATACCAACGTAATCTACAACATTATCTATTGTGTATTCATCTGATAATACGTCTGTTACAATTATCATATAATCTTTAAAAAAAGATTTACATTTATTTGCAACTTCCCATAATTCTGCTAAAGATATTTCAGTATATTCGTTTGGAAGTAAATCAAAATATACTTCTTCATTCTTATTCATATAAATAACACTCATAAAAGACATATTACAAATCTGAACATATATTTCATCTTGATTCTTTTTTAATTCCATGTTAATTTGTCTTTTAGTTTTTTTCTTTTCTATTTTTTCTTCTACCTTTTCCATAACATCTTTAGTTACTTCATTGGTAGTTTTCGCTTTAGTTGATTTAGTAGTAGCCTTTTTTACTTTTTCCATTTTGTTTATTCCCCCTTCTAAATTAAATAAAGCACTACCAACAAAGTAGTGCCATGTTAATTATTAATTATTTTTGATTAGTTTTGTATTTTTATTATAGCGTAAGTAGAAGCTATAGCTACACCTAAATGTACCATACGGTTCATTTCCATTTCGATTTGATAATCTTTTCTAGCTCCAGTAGTATCTTCGTTTAATTCTACATCGCCTAATCTTCGCATAAGGTCGTTATTCTTATACCGTTCTCTAAAGAACTGCTCATGCTTTCACATGAGAGGAGACTATTTCTTCACCCTATATTTATAGGGGCAACCCACTTCCACCCACTTGGGTGTACGAACTTGCGTTCTAGTCGTTGGAGTTTTTCCTCGTTATATTATAAATTTATTTATAACAGGGGAACTTACCTGCATGAACAGGGATTGTAATGAATTTAATCATCTAGTGTTTAGGATTTAACCATGCACCATCTCTACGTTTTTTCTACTTTCGTGCCGTTACGTTTTAGTTTTCACTATCCGCTTTGGTGTAGAGCTTTACCCATTACCTGCAATTCAAGTTGTGTCCTATACCGATTGCTCGATATACGAGGCGTTAAGCTACGTTTAGCTTGTTACCTTCATATCCTAATTTTACAATTGATTCACCAGCTGGTATTATTATCAAGTATTTATCTTCTATATCAAATTTGCCTACTTCTTTATCATAATAGTTTGGTAATGGAACTAATGGAGTACCTTCAAATACTCTAGCGTAACCATAATTTCTTCTATCATCTTTTTCTGCGTCAGATAAGAATGTAGCGTCAGTTTTTACATGAGCTAATGCTGATTTAGTACCTAATATTTGTACTTCTGCACCTGTGTGGTCAGAAACTTTAGCTATCATTTCTCTTAATGTTTCTGCTAAAGCAGTATCTGGAGTAGCCTTGCATAAATTTGGATTTCCGGCAGTATCATAAGCTCCATATAAAGTTTTAGTTACTAAAGTACATATTTTTTTATCAAAAGATTTAGAAACTCTTTCTACGAATAATGTCCAATCTATAGCACCTTTTAAGAAATCGAACATTTCTGCATAGATTTTGATACCTAGTCTAAAACCTTTAGTATCAACTTTTCTATCAAAAATTCTTTGTCTATGAACAGTTTTGACACCAGTAGCCATTAAACTAACTTTAAATAATTCATCATTTTGTACTAAATATTCTTTTTTATCACCTAAATCAAATGTTTCAACATCAACTAAATCTCCATAAGATTCCATAGTTATTTCATTATGTGTTACTGTTATTAATTCTTCTAATAATTCAAATACAGTAGTACCATTTCTATCTAACCATCTTTTATATTTAGATTTCTTTTCTGGTAATGGTTCTACTTTTTCAAATATCATATTTCTGATTATATCAGATGCTTCCTTTTTAGAATAATTACATACTCCATTATGTAAATCTACTATCATTTGTCTAACATCGTTATCTATCATTATTTATAACCTCCTAATTTTATTAATTGTTTTTCTTGATTTTAATAGAATAATATTTTAACCATATCTCTACCTTGTACTGTAAGTACTTCTACAACTTCACCAACTATTCTTTTAGCTCCTGTTTCACCAACACCTGGAGCAGTGTATTTTTTAAGATTATGTGAACTAGCTTTAACAGTTAATTGGTCTCCTACGGCAACAGTTTCGTCTATAAGTGTTTTTTCTATAGTGACAACCATTCCTTTATGTAAGAAATAACCTCTCACAGGGTTTCCTGCTTCTGTATCTGGATAATCTCCATGATTCCACATATCTCTTTTATCATATCTATGACCGTCAGATGCTACCATAGCTAATATTTTATTAGCGTCATCTTCTAAATCAGTTACTTCATAACATTCACCTTCTGCCCCTATGTCAGATACTTTAGCTAAAGTATTATCAGCAAGTCCTTTTACTAATACTACTTCTCCATTTTTTAATGCTTCATCTTCGCATATTATTGATTTGGCAAAATTATCTTCTACATAATTTAATATTTGTATCATTATTTATACCTCCTAATTTTGTTAATTATTTTTTGTTTTTCCATTTTTCCAATCTACCACCGTAAGGTGCATTAGAATCTGTAAATTCTTCATTTGGATTTATTATACCTACTGAATTAGTTTTTCCATTTTTAGGTTTACTAAATGATTGAGTTTCTCTAACTTGATTAGCCCACATTATAGCTAATTTTCCTTCATATTCTTCTTTAGATATTTCATGTTTTAATGCTTTATCTTGAAGTGCTTTAGCATCTTCTGTATCTAAAGAATATTTTTCAGTTATAGAATCAATTTCTAATTTAAATTGTTTAGCATCGCTATCAGCTTTAAATTGTTTTAATTCTTCATAATCACTCATGCTTTCTAATTGAGCTTTTAATTCTTCGTATTCAATTTTTAATTGGTCAAAAGCAGTTTTTAATTGTGTATATTTTTCATCTTCTGTGTTATCTTCAACAGAATGATTTTCCTTATCTTTATCTTCTTCCTCTTCTGGACAATCTTCTTTCTTTTCTTCAGAATCATCTTGAGAACATTCTTCTTTTTGTTCTTCTTCATCCGGAGTGAAATCTTCTTGTTGAGTTCCCTCTTGATTTTCAAACTCTTCAGTTTCTTGAACTTCTTGATTTTCAAACTCTTTATCCATTGTTTCACCTCCCTTTTCTAAAGAATAAATTTTCTTCATTTCTTCTAATTCAGTTTTAACATCTCCACAAGTGAATAGAGATAAATTAGCTCCTGCCATAGCAGGTTTGACATCTACACCAAGCATTGTTATACCTAAAAAAGTAAAATCAGTTATTTCAAAGAATCCATCTTCTCTAAAGCTGAAATCGTCAACATCTATTTCCATAGATACCTCTAATGTACCATCATTAGAATCTAATACATCAAGTAATTGTTGGGAATATTCTCTCCATATTAATGCTGTGCAAGATAAATATTTCTTACCATCTTTTTCTACTTGTGTAATTATAGTATCTTCCGGAACGAATCCATAAGCTTTTTCAAGATATATTAATTGATAATCATAACCATCTGGAGTGTCAGTGGCTTCTACTTTAGTATCATGTCCACCTAAAACCCATTTGTCATCTTCATTTTTATAAACATGAGCTAATAAAGGTATACCCCTAATACTTTTTTCAGCACATTTCATTTGTGTTTCTGAATCAAACCAAGAACCATTTAAATTATCTTGGTCGTGGCACACAAGTATTTTACATCCTACAAATCTACTATCCTTTGAAGATTTAAAAATCTCTAAGTCACTTTTTAATTTTAAATGTTTATCTCCCAATTCTAATTCACACCCCCTTTCTTCTTAGAAAAATAATTTATTAGAAAACATGAATTTTCTTTTATCATCATTACTGAATTTAACTTTAGCATTATTAAGGAAAACATAAACAGTTTTTTCATCTATAATACCTTCACATAAAAACACTAATCCTTGATTTAAAAGTTCATGTTTATCTTCTTCATTAAATGCATATATGAATTTATTCATAATATCACCTACTCATTTATATATAAAAATCCTTCACCTTGAAGTTTTGAACTTATACCTAAATCTTTAGTATGCTTAATAAGTCTTGCATATAATTCTTCTTCTGAAGGAATTCTACCGTATTTATTTATAAATTTTTCTCTTAATAATAATGCTGTCCCTGCAACTATAGGGCAACTCATTGAAGTTCCACTTGAGACACACCATTTATTATTAAAATAACATGAAACAATATTTGTTCCACAAGCTACTATATCTACCCATTCATTTGAATTACTATATTTTGCAATAGATAAATCTTGATTTACTGCACTAACATTTACACATTCTTGATAACTAGCAGGATATCCATATTCATCTGTATCCGCATTTCCGTCACCATCATTTCCTGCCGAAGTAACAACAAGAATACCACGTTTATTAGCTTCTTTTACTAATTCATGTAATTCTTCATCACTTTTGGTACCTCCTAAACTCATAGATATTACATGAACATTTTGTTCTAAGGCATATTTAAAAGCGTTTATAATACTTTTCATATCACCTTCACCTTTAGAGTTTAATGCTTTAGCAACTACTATTTCACACTCTGGTGCTACTTGTATTACCTCACCTATACAAAAACTACCATGATTATTTTTATCAGTATAATCTTCTGAAGTTCCTTCATTTGTAAAATTTTTACCCGCTACAATATTATTAACTATAAATGAATGGAGATGTGAACCTGTATCAATGACACAAATTCTTTGTCCTTTTCCTTTATATCCTTGTTTATGTAAAATTTGTATATTAGAAAGTTGTATTCCTTTACACATATAATCACTATAAGGATTTGTTGATAAAATATTATAATCCATTATATCACCTATCCTAAATTTAATTCTTTTATTAATATTTCTTCTATGTTATCTATATCATTGTATTGATATTTCCATATTATAAAGCACCCACGATTTATTAATTATTTTTTATTCCATTTATTTAATGCTAAGTCTAAATCTTTATCTCTCATAAATACCCAAAATGTTCTATGATTATTAGGATTTAAACCACAAACATAATATTTAAGTCCTTCATTTATTAAAAATTTCTTTTGTTTAGCATCATAACATATATATAATGGATTTTTATAATTCATATTTCTTCCTCCTTATTTTAATAATCTCCTGCATTATCAGCTTCTGGCATTCTATTCGGGTCTCCACTTTCTTCTCCGGCTGTAGGTCTGCCACCTGTATTTTCAACATCTGTTCCCGACATTGTATGCGAATTAGCTAACGGACTCATAAGAGTTCCAAAATCCAATATTGATTCTATTTGAAGTATATTTAACGCTTCTAATGGCGAATATCCACATATTCCTAAATGTTCTAACTTACTTGTCCACGTTGTTAATCTATTGCAAGAAGCTCCTATTTTTTCCTCTTTATTAAATTTGGTTGTATCACAGAAATATAATTGAAAATTTTTTAATGATGAATTTTTACTAAAAACATAATTTAACCATATTTTAATTCTATCTAATAAATTCAATGGTACTAAACTATCTACAATTGTCCCATAGATTACAGATTGAGTGCTACTTCTATTATCTCCGTTAAATAAATTGCTATCTATACCAGCTGTATCGTATACATTATTAGTTAAATTGTTTATTTCTTCATAATCAGAAACTTTATTGGTTTGTAATGAAACGGAATCTATTTTATAAGGAGAACTTACGACTCCTATTCCATCCCTAACATTTCTAACTAATGCTCTATGATAAAACATTGCCGTTTCCGGTTCTATGCTTAATTCACCATCATCATCTGTAGGTAGCAATTGATGAATTAATTTAAAGTTATTAGCTTCAATATTTTCCATACTAGCGTCAGCTAAATCTTTTATTCTACTTAAATCTAAAAGTAACCCAGAATAATATGGAATACCTTTACTTTCTATTACTTCTGGAAGAAAAGCTATTGCGTTTTCAAGTGGTAATTTGTAATAGTTATCTACGAAATTTTCATCATTCTTTAATTTACCTGCTTTATAATCTGCATATAAATTTTGAATATCTGTTGGGTAATATCCTAATTGTTTAGTATTAATACCACTAAGTTTTATACTATAACCTAACATAAAAGATTCAGTATAAGTGACTTTACATAAATCTTCCGGTAAAGAAACAAATGTAATACTATCGCTTGTTTCCTGTTTATATAAATATATTTCTCCTTTTCTAAATTCGCTTTCTAAAATCCAAGGACAAAGAGTTTTTAGATTATATTTTTCTAATTCTAAACACGCTTTTCTATAAGATTTAAAAAAGTTATCTTGTCCTTTAGTTATAAATTTACTAGCATCTAATGGAACTAAATAATGGTCATAAGTTAACAAATTCGATTTATAATTTATTATTTCTTTTAGGTTACCATTAATTACTCTCATAAGTTCGGCTTGTTGTTGTAGTGTAGAAACATTAGAATAAGGATTTTCTAAAGCACTAGCTATAGTGTCAGTGTCCACTTTGCTTCTTTTTCTATTGCTAGATATTTTGTCTATATTAGTTATATCGACCATCGAAGCTTGTTGTGCAAAACTTAAATTTTTCTTTTTATTATCTTTCTCTTCGCTCAAACATCTCACCACCTTTTTAATTAGCTAAGAAAATATGTCTTTTTTTCTTGTTTCTATTTTTCTTTCTCATATCTTTTTCTATTAATTCAGCTAAATAATTACCATAAGTAATAGAAGAATATCTATCTTTACGATTTCTTCCTTTTTCTTTAAGAACTATATCACCATTTCCCATAGTTTCATAATCTAAGTTTATTGATTCAAATATAAAATTAGATGTTTGAATAAACGGTGCTATTTTATTAGCATGATATTCAGCGTCTTGATGATATTTTAAGTCTTTACTAAAGTCTCCTCTTTTTTCATTTTCTTCTATTAATAATCTTATTTTTTTACTACCAAAAGCATTTTTAAGATATACAGCACAATCATTATTTATTTTTTGATTCCCTTTAATCACATATATACAATTTATACCATTCTTTAAAGGTTCAAAATCTTTTGATTGTGTACTCATATCATAAATACCAAAAGGTTCGTAATGTTCATCAATATTTTCGTCATAAGATGATTTTTCCATTTCTTGTATTACAGCTATACCTAAACCACCACCATCTATAATAATTTTGTCCGCTTTAAACTCTGTATATAATCTCTTAATTCTAGTGGCTTGTTTTTCAAACTTCATACCATTATGTGATTCCATATAAACAACTTCTCTAATAATATTATTTCCACTAGGAAGTAATCTCCATAAAGTAAAAATAGAGTTGTCATTCTTATTTGATTTGTTAGCTTTTGCTGTGGCTACATCGACTGAAATTATTCTTATTTCATCTTTTTTCTTAGGCATTTGTTTTAATTTCTTTTTCTTTTCATCTGGATTTCTATAATCGTCATCCGTTAATGGATAATAACAATTCTTTAAAACTCTAGCATTTAACATATCGGACGTATTAAAGAAGCAATCACCACTTTGTCCATGCCACATACAACCATATTCCATATTAAATACAAATTCACCCATGTCCTCTTTATCTTCTTCAATCTTATCTTTCAGTACAAGTTTGTGGTCTAAAGAAGCTAAATAAGGAATAGCACAAGCAAATGCCTTACCACCTTCAAGCATTCTAGTTAATATTCCAGTGAATTTCTCATAACTCCAATGTGATTTCAGCCAACTCGAACTTAAATATAATTCCATGTTGCTTTCAAGAGGATAATCTTTATATTCTTCTTTTTCTAAGAAAGGTGGTTTTCTTGGATTAGTTAAGAATTGCTTTAAAACCGAATTAATTACATCTAATTTTATAAGACGATACTCGTCTGCAACCAATATATTGCATCTCTGGCCTCTAGCTCCATCGTTAGAGGCTATTGCTGTAATTACTGACCCATTTTTAAAAATACATTTAACATTATCTTTATTGTTTTGAATTTTTTTAATCTCTTTTGCCAATGCTGGATAATTCCTTTGTAAATCTTCGATTTTCTCGGTTATAATTAATCCTGCTTGGTCTTTATTACCAGATGCAACTATTATTTTAGAACCTGGATATAATATTGCTCTACAACATACAAATATAGCCGTTAAGAATGTCTTTCCAAGACCCCTCGATGCAGTGAAGCAAAATCCTGTGCATATATTCATCATATAAAGCAATACTTGTTGGAACCAATATAGATTAATTCCTAAAAAATCCATACAAAATCTATGTGGATTCTTTCTAAAATATTCAGTCCATATTTTTACACCATCTAATAAATTTTCATATGAATCTTTTTTTAATTTTTTTCTTTGTTTACATTTTAATTTATTTTCCATATCCCTTTTCATCCTCCTCTGTATAAGGAGTTGAATCATTATTTATTAATTTCTTGATAGGATTTAAGAAATAACGATTTAACCACCATTTAATTCTATCCACATCATCATATTCTGGATGAACATCTGGGATAGGTTCATTTTTTTCTATTATTGCTATTAAATTTCCATAACTTAAGTTATCGTCTTCACCATATTTACTCATTTTAGATGGTAAAACATTTAATTCTTCCATACGTTTGGAAATTTGATTAGTTAAGTTTTCAAATGCTTTTTGGTCATTCTTGACTATAGCTCTTTCTCTTAGAACCTCTAACATACATATTGTTTTAATTAAATTAACTTCTTGAATGGCTTTAGAGGGGTAATTATCTGTGTATTGTTCATATTTTCTTTGAAGTAACTCATATTCGTCATCTTGGAATCCCTTACCCCAAAAGTCAACAATTTCACTTGAAGTAACTGTTTCTCCGGTAATAATATTAGTTACACCATCATAAGTAAGTATATTATCTAAAGATGTTAATCCTTTAAACGCTTTGTCTCTATTGATTATTCTAGTATAATTACCTAAAAAATTATTTCCATATTTCTCAACACATTTTAAATACGTTTCTTCGTCATAATACATATCTAAAACCATACATAAATGTATGAAAGCCAACCTATGGTCGTTATTGTAATTTCTTAATAACTTTTTAAAATACTTGTCAACTATTTCTTTACTCATAGGTAATTTTTTATCATGTTCATAAAGCATTGATTGTGTAGAGTAGAAATCTCTAACGGTGGGTTTAAATTTACCTGTAGCTGAACATTGTTTTGTGTCTGCCATTTTATCATCCTCCTTTTAAAAATGAAAAAATGGTTACGACTAATGGAAGGAGTTTTTAGTCGTAACCTAAAGGGGAGAAATTAATTTTTGAGCCTTATTTTAAAGACTCAAAAAATACTGATATAATTATCAATATCATTTCAATCCTTAAAATAAAAATACCACTCTTATTCGAGTGGTTTAATTAATTATTCAACTTTCATTACATAACTTGCAACTACTCCATCTTCATCAAGTATTAATAATGTTTGAGAAGGTTTGTTGTATAATTTTTTCTTCATAGCATAATCATCTGTTGAAATTAAACTACCATTTACATATATATCTGTATTATATTGTGAAAACATTTTAGGTTGATGATAATGTCCTAATAAAATTAAGTCTATGTTTTCATTACCTATAACCATAGATAATTGTTCGCTTACTTTATTTAAATTAACTTGGTCACCATGACACGAAACAACTGTATTTCCTTTCACATTCATTACAGATAATTCACCGTCATTTATTGAATCTAAAAATACAACATTAGATAGATTTGATGTTCTCATTTTTATCATCTCGTTTAATAACATAGAGTAATTGTTGCCATTACTTCTATCATCTTTCATCATTTCTACTGCTTCATGATTACCATTATTTTGAGTTATGATTAAATAAAAATAATTTGATAATTTCTCTATTACCTGTGATATTATTTCACTAACACTTACTATTTGTTTTACTAAAGATTCTTGATTAGATAGCTTTATACTATTATGTAATTCACCGGATATTAAATCTCCGTTCAATATTAAATGCAATTTATCTATGTTATTATCAATGCAATGTTCTATTGTTTTATTAATTATTTTATCTAACCTTTTTATAGCTATATCTTTATTATATTTATTTATTGAATTTTCTACAGTCATAGAAATATGTAAATCACTTAATATCAAAATTCCGTCTTTTCCACTAGAATCTTCTTTTGGAACATAGCGGTTCATTAATGGATTTCTTGAATTTAAATTATTGATTTCTTCACTTATTAAATTCATTACATTTTCCATCCTAGATAACCCTCTTAATTGTCTATTCACTTCTGTCCTTAAATCAGTTAACTTTATTTTTTCCTTTTTTATTTCAGCTAATGTTTTGCTATCTACATCATTTTCATTTATAGTTTCAGAATATAATTTAAATCCATATGCTAATTTTCTTAAATGGTCGTCCGAATAATCTGTTTCGTATTTTCTATTTATATCTTCCCATGACATATCATTTAATTTATTAAGTTTATTTAAACAATCCTGTATTAATCCCTTTTTATTCATAATATACCCCCAAATAAACAAAAAAATAATTGGGAGGCTTTATACCTCCCTATTAAATTATCTTTCGACAGTATTTTCTATCTTCAACTTAACGTTTTTATCTCCAACAAAATCAGCGAATAAGTCGTTTATTGCGAATCTTTCTAAATCATATCCTTCTTTGTCTAATTCTACAATAAAATATTCTCCATCTTCTTCTATAACACGACCTATCTTTATTTCTAATGTTTTTCCTTCTTTAAATATCATCAAACCACTCTCCCATTTAAAATTCTAAAATAGATGCACTTGTTGTTGCAACAATCACATTATTTCCAAATAAACCTTTCAATACTAATTCTAAATCATCTATTAATAAATCTGTGTTTCTTCCTTTCATAACTATTTCAAAATTATTTCTATTCACCACTATCGGTTCTGGTATTTCTAATGCCATTTCTTTTGCTTTATCTAATATGTATTTTTTACTTTGTTCTGTAGCACATATTATGGGAGAATCAAGGATAGCAGATAATTTTATCAAGTGGAAAGTTTTGCCATTTCCTCTATCCATTCTTAAAATTTTCATATTTATCCTCCCTTTATTAATTATTCTTCTATTCTTTCTTTTACAGATTTTTTAAGTCTAACTTTTACAGTAACTTTATCATCTGTTTTATAAGGTGTAGCTTGTCCTTCTTTAGTTTTTAATACACCTTCTCTACCTTTTTGTATCTTCTTATCAACTAGAAACATTCCCATACTAACTGTGTCTCCTACTTCCATTTGTTGATATATTGAAGAAACAGTATCTTCTAATCCTTTTAATATTTCTCTAGCCTCTGCTTGAGATACTTTTAAGCCTCTTTCTTCTAAAGCTCCTTGTAATTCTTTTACTACGTTTATTTCCATAAAACATACCCCCTTAATAAATTATAAAATATTAATAAAAATAACAAATATTGTAGGCTTTTTTAGCCTTACACAAAATACGCTATTTATACTAGGAAAAAAGTAGTATATTTTGCACACTTTTAAAATATTCTATTTTTATCGGCATTTTTTACATATAGATAATACTCCTTTACTTCCATTTTTATTAAATTTATTAATCAATTTAACTTCACCACATTTATTACAACGTTTATATTCTCCTTTTCTTATATTTAAATAATACCAATTTTCCAATTTTTCTTCATATACCTCAACTATTTTATTAACTATTCTGTCTAAATATTTACTCACTGTACCTACGCTTTTATTTAACTCTTTAGCTATTTTACTTACCGTCATACCTTTCATCCATAAATTTAATAATTCTTCTTGTTTTTCAGTTAATTTAACCTCATTGAGTACATCTTCTAAATCTTTAAATATACATCCTAAATCGCTTTGAAAATCATACACTTCTAATTCTCTATATAATTGCAATAAAGCTTTCATATGAGTAGAATCCAATTCATCAAGTTCGTCCCAATCGGGCTCCCCTGCATCTTTTAATGGAGCTTTCCAAACAATAGGTCTTGCTAATTCTATTTTTGCTTGTAGCATGTCTTTTTTAAGTTCTCCTATGTGGTTTACTAAAAATGATTTAGCCTGTCTTTCCGTTTTAATTTTAGTGTGCCCTTTGTTTTGCATGTATTCCATAAACTCATCCAATCTATCTTCTCTTATGTAAGAACTCAATCTATCTATTTCTTTTTTATATTCTCTTAATTCTGGATAATTTTTTAAATCTTCAGCTGTAACTTTTTCATCTTTAGCTTTCTTGTAATTTTCTTTTCTCCTTAATATAATAACACCGTCATCTACCGATTCTCCATATGTATCAAAATATTTTCTATCTTTAGATATAGCATCTTGAAATTTCTTTTCATTGTCATATATTTTAATATATTCTTTCTTTTTTTTATTAGGGTCACACCACATTATATAATTTGCTATAGCTTCTAAAGTCTTTGCTATATTTGATTCAGAATATAACTCTGTTTCTGAATTAGGCATTAAATCAATATAACTCGTTTTATTAATACGTTGAACGAATACTTCATTCCAAAATTCATCGTTACTAAATTCTATTCCATTCTTATCTTTTATAACATTTAATAAATCATATACATATTGTATTCTCTCTTCTAAATCATTTATATTTGTATCCAATTTTGCATAATCATAAATATTTTTGTTATTTATTTTACTAAAAAATCTATTAAAGTAAATTCTTCCCATTTTATTCACCCCTATTTTATTAATTATTTTCTACTTTGAATAATCATCTATTCTATCTATTTTATATTCAATACGCTCCAAGCTTGAAAACAATCTTTCTATATGTTCCTTATTTTTACCTTCTTCAATTGCTTGCTTAATTTTTTCTTCTATTTTTATAACCCTATCTATATTAATAGCCCTACTCATCTATATCACCTCGTTTGAAATTATATTTCTTTATTTTAAAATCATTAGGATTTATCACAATAATTCTTTTATTATTTTTTATAGCATATTTTATACAATTATAAGTTCCACCCTTTTTTGTTCCAGACCAACAAGCGATTAATACGTCACAATTATCCACCATATATTCATTTCTTTTTTGCATTTTAGCACCATGATAAATATCTTCTTGCACTCCTTTAACTTTATAATCGTCTAATCTATCAACATAAGTTATTTCGTCAGAGCGTTCTTTACAAAATGAATATTTAACTTTATCAATATGATTCCATTTTACATCTTGATTTTTAAAAGGTATAGCCATTTCTATTTTTAATAAATTATATTCTGGAAATCCCCCAGATATTTTTTTATTATAAAGGGAATCATAAGCTAATGTATCAAATCCTAAAGCTCCACCAACTATGCCTTTAATTCTT
>ERZ773224.70-NODE-70-length-117273-cov-4.506108_pt1 | contig 117273 bp, 88 predicted proteins | sample MGYA00580526_ERZ773224 | MGnify/ENA primary metagenome ERZ773224 (study PRJEB29015, sample SAMEA2737743) | human gut metagenome | biome: human gut; feature: human-associated habitat; material: faeces | place: China | collected 2012 ... | reverse complement strand
CCGAGTGTAAACGAGGGGGCGTTACCAAACAGGCAATTTCAAATGGTTGCTGCTCCCATTTATTGTAATGATGTCAAGGGCAGATACATATATACAGAAAGAAGTGATCAAATGGAACACAATTCAGTTGTGATTACAGAAGAAGATAAGAAATATATGCGGCGGGCAATAGAGCTTGCGAAGTTTGGAACCGGTGCAGTGAACCCTAACCCACTGGTGGGGGCGGTTATTGTTAAGGATGGCAGGATCATAGGTGAAGGATATCACAGAAAATATGGTGAGCTTCATGCGGAGCGGGATGCCATAGCCCATCTTACAGAGGACGCCGAGGGAGCGGACATGTATGTTACTCTCGAGCCATGCTGTCACTACGGCAAGCAGCCACCCTGTGCCCTGGCGGTAATAGAACATAAGATAAAGCGGGTATTTGTAGGCTCAGATGATCCAAATAAACTGGTTTCAGGTGGCGGATATAAGCTCCTTCGGGACGCGGGAATAGAGGTTATCACCCATGTGCTCAAGGATGAATGTGACGGCATAAATGATGTGTTCTTTCACTATATTGTGAACAAGACTCCTTATGTTGTAATGAAATATGCCATGACCATGGACGGCAAGATAGCGACCAGGGAGGGCTACAGCAAGTGGATAACAGGAGAGACTGCCAGAAACCATGTGCAGGAACAGAGAAATGCATTATCCGGAATAATGGCAGGAATAGGTACTGTATTAAAGGATGATCCTATGCTTACCTGCAGGATACCTGGTGGAAGAACACCGGTGAGGATCATTTGCGATACCCACGGAAGGATTCCTGTGGACAGCAACATAGTAAAATCTGCAGATACGGTCAGAACAATAATCGCTGTGTCTGACAAATGGATCGATACTTCCGATGGACAGGAAAAGGCCAATAAATTAAATGATATGGGAGCTGAGATACTTGCTGTTCCTGAAAATGACGGACACATAGATCTTAAGGCTCTTATGACAGAGCTTGGTGCCCTGCAGATAGATGGAATATTGCTTGAGGGTGGAGGAACCCTTAACGAGAGTGCTCTTAAGGCAGGCGTTGTAAATGAAGTGAACGCTTATATAGCACCTAAGATATTTGGCGGAGCAGGTCACTCCCCTGTAGATGGCGAGGGTGTTTCCCTGCCGGATGAAGCATACCGGTTCAGACTTGCGAAAACTGAGCAATATGGGGAGGATGTTCTCTTGATATATAAAAAATTATAGTAAAAATATTCAGGTGATTTATTAGAGAATCAAATTGCATGATCAAATAATATGATTTGCATGGTATGTTCCATGTAGATCAATATGACTATGTAAATCATATTAATAGACACATTGCATGAAATGTTTTTAATAGAAGGATGTGAGCAGATGTTTACAGGGATAATAGAAGAAATGGGAACCATCAGGAAGATAGACAGGGGAGCGGCCTCCTGCAAGCTGACGGTCAAGGCCTCAAAGGTTCTTGAAGGAACCATGGTGGGAGACAGCATTGCTACAAATGGCGTTTGCCTTACAGTGACCGCAATGTCTTCCGATGGTTTTACCGCAGATGTAATGCCTGAGACCTTAAGACGGAGTAATCTTGGAAAATTAAGCTCTGGAAGTTATGTAAACCTTGAAAGAGCCATGAGTGCAAATGGCAGATTTGGCGGACATATAGTTTCAGGACATATAGATGGCACAGGTACCATCCGGGAAATGAAGAGAGAGGATAATGCAGTCTGGGTTACAGTGGATTGTGACAGGAAGCTTCTGAAATATATCATTGAAAAAGGCTCAATAACCATAGACGGAATAAGCCTTACGGTAGCATATGTGGATGACACCTGTTTTAAGGTATCAATAATACCTCATACCGCCGAAGAAACCACACTGCTAAAGGGGAAGCCCGGCACAGTGGTCAATCTGGAGAACGACATAGTAGGTAAATACGTGGATAAGCTGCTACATTTTGATGAGATGACCGGTGGCACAGAAAAAAAACCAAGCAAGAAAAGCAGCGGAGGGCTTGACATGGGCTTCCTTGCTGAAAACGGATTTGCCTGATAGATAATGTCTTAGATATGTCCAAATACAGATGAATCGTTAATTAAAGCAGGTCGATAAAAATAGTCTGATGAATAAGAGTGGACTGATAGATAAAAAAAGATCGGCAAATAAAAGCAGATCGACAAATAAAAATAATTTCATAAATAAATCAATATTTAGATAAAGAAAGGAACAGACATGGAATTTAACAGTATTGAAGAAATTGCTGCAGATCTTGCGGCAGGAAAAGTAGTAGTAATGCTCGATAACGAGGACAGAGAAAATGAAGGAGACGTTATATGTGCTGCTGAATTTGCCACGACCGAGAATGTAAACTTTATGGCAAAATACGCAAGGGGACTTATCTGCATGCCTATGGCAGGTGAGTACGCAGATAAGCTTAACCTTCCTCAGATGTGTATAACAAATACAGATAATCACTGCACAGCATTTACAGTGTCTGTAGATCATGTAAGCACAACAACAGGTATCTCAGCAGAAGAGAGAGGCATAACAGCCAGAGCATTTGTGGCAGATGACGCAAAGCCGGCAGACTTCAGAAGACCTGGACACATGTTCCCGCTTACAGCCGTACCGGGTGGAACCATAGAGAGAAATGGCCATACAGAGGCTACAGTAGATCTATGTAAGGTTGCGGGCCTTAAGCCTTGCGGTCTCTGCTGTGAGATCATGAAGGATGACGGAACCATGGCAAGAAAGGATGACCTTATTGCATTTGCAAAGGAGCATGGACTCAAGATCTCAACCATAGCAAAGCTTATCCAGTACAGAAAAGAACATGAGGTGTTCGTTGAGTGTGTTGCCAAGGCAAAAATGCCTACAAGATATGGCGAGTTCACCATCTATGGATATATCAATAAGTTAAACGGTGAGCACCATGTGGCTCTTGTTAAGGGAGATATAACAGACGGCGAGCCTGTTCTATGTCGTGTACATTCAGAGTGTCTTACAGGAGATGCCCTTGGCTCAGCAAGATGTGACTGCGGCCAGCAGTATGACGCCGCCATGAAAATGATCGCAAAAGAGGGCAGAGGCGTGCTTCTTTACATGAGACAGGAGGGCAGAGGCATAGGTCTTATTAATAAGATAAAAGCCTATGAGCTTCAGGATCAGGGACTTGATACAGTTGAGGCAAATCTCAAGCTTGGCTTCCCTGAGGATGCAAGAGATTATACTATCGGTACCCAGATACTTGTGGATCTCGGAATAAGAAAACTCAGACTTCTCACCAATAATCCGCTTAAGGTATACGGCCTTTCAGGCTACAATCTTGAGATTGTAGAGAGAGTTCCTATAGAGATGGAGCCGGGCAAATTTGACGAGTTCTACCTTAGAACCAAGAAAGAAAAGATGGGCCATATCTTAGATAACGTATAAAACATAGGATAGTAAAGCTTGGTATTATGTAAACTACATTATACAAAGCTGTATTATGTAAACTAGTGAAATGCAATATAAACAAAATCATTACCAAGTATATGATGTTATAAATATTTTACATCATAGAAGCTCGTATAAAGATATGATCAAAAGAGTATATGAGCAGCGATTTTGTAATATATAAGTCCATACCATAGCGAAATTTTCGTTATGAGTCTTGGGAAGCTTTAGGCACAAAGCCCATGTTTGAACCCGAAGGGTGAGTTTGGGCGACTGCCGTTAAAAAGCGAGCAAAGGGAATAGAAAATGAGCGTGTATGGCGTTATATTACAAAATACGCTGCTAAACAAAAACGGAAAATTTATAATTTAAAAGTCTTAAATGACACATAAAAAAGACAGCACGCCATCACTTCGTGAGCCGTGCCAATAATTAAAAAGGAGATAAAGATCATGAAAAAATTAGAAGGAAAAATGGTAGCAAATGGTGCAAAGATTGGAATTGTTGCAGCAAGATTTAACGAATTTATAGTATCAAAGCTTGTAAGCGGTGCAGAGGACGCACTCTTAAGACATGACGTAAACCCTGATGACATTACAGTAGCATGGGTGCCGGGAGCATTTGAAATCCCACTTGCAGCCAAGAAGATGGCTATGAGCGGCAGATACGACGCAGTGATCTGTCTCGGAACAGTAATAAGAGGTGCCACAAGCCATTACGATTATGTATGTAATGAAGTATCAAAGGGTGTTGCGGCAGTTGGCCTTGAGTCAGGAATACCTGTAATGTTCGGTATTGTTACAACAGAGAATATTGAACAGGCAATAGAAAGAGCTGGCACCAAGGCAGGAAATAAGGGATATGACTGTGCAATGGGTGCCCTTGAGATGATCGACCTTATGAAGCAGATGTAAAGTTTTTCAGGAAAAAAGGTTGTGTCAGACGTTAAATAAAAAACGGACATTTAAAGTCAGCCGGTTTTAAATGGACTGATATTCAAAAAGGAGCAGCTTTATATGGCAGAGAATTATAGCGTAAACAAAGATACAAAATTACTTTTTTTCGATATTGACGGAACCCTTATTACCGAGGACGGAAGAAGATATTTCCCTGAAAGTGCAAAAAAGGCACTAAGGCAGGCAAGGGAAAATGGCCATCTTGTATTTATAAATACCGGCAGAGTCATGTGCAATATAACCGAAGAGATAAAGTCGGCAGGCTTCGATGGTTTTGTATGTGGCTGTGGAACATATATAAGCTACAGAGATCAGGTCATCTTCCACAATGAACTCAACAGAAAACTGTGCCATGATATAGCTATGATATGCAGAAAAAGCAGGATGTACGGGCTTTATGAACATACAGACGGTGTGTATCTGGACGGCTGTAACAAGGACAATGAGCTGTTAAAGGAAATGGTAGGATATTTCAGGAATAACGGCATAAATGTAGGAGAAGATATAGAGGACGGCAGATTTATATTTGATAAGTTCTGCTGCTGGTATGATGAAAAGAGTGATCTTCAGGGCTTTAAAAATGCCATAGAACCATATTTCGATTACATTGACAGAGAAGGGAATTTCTGTGAGATAGTGCCAAAGGGGTTCAGCAAGGCCACCGGAATACAGGCGCTCCTTGACAGATTTGACCTGCCTCTTACAAATGCCTACGCCTTCGGAGACGGTAACAATGATGCCCCGATGTTGAGTTATGTGCCTAATAGTATTATAATGGCAAAAGGACCTGAGGAGCTTAAGAAGAAGTGCATGATGGTCACAGAGGACGCCATTGACGATGGCATATACAATGCGTTAAAGAGATTGGAGATTATATAATGAATGAAACTCCTGCAAATGAAAATAGGTTAAGGCTTATAGACAGACTGTCAATAGCTATAACAAGTCCTAAGAATTATGACGAACTTGTTAAGCTTAGCACAGGTAAGGTAGTAACCTATATGATTTTAATTTCCTTCCTTCTGGCTTTCATAGAATTTGGAATAAATGCCATAACCTATGTTGCCAGGATTGGTGGATTTGAAAATCTCATCCTAAACAGTATGCCTAAATTCACATATCAGGACGGAACCCTTGACATGGAGGATGAATTTTCCATGGATGTTGGAAGTACTACTATATATGTGAACACAGATTACACAGACATAACCCTTGACGACATAAATTCCGATGGAATATATATTGCCTTTGGCAGTTCAAATGTGATCATGGGCTTAAAGAGTACAGGCATGCAGTATACCTATTTTGATTATAAACTGTCTGACCTGTTCTGGGGAGACTTTGATAATCAGGGTTTAAGTACCATGGTGCCTCAGTTTTACATGTATATAATATTTGTGGCATTATTTGTGATGGTGTCAAAGGCAGTGAAGATACTTTTCCTTGCACTGGTGTTTACAATAATTGCAAGGCCTCTTGCAATGAGGTTTAATACCGGGTATGAATTTGCCCAGGTATATAAGATATGTATATTCGGACAGACACTTTCATTCCTGCTTACAGCGGTCAATACCACAGCAGGATATATTATAGGACCTTCACTTATGACATTTATCACGCTGATAATTTCGTTTGTATATATCAACAGGGCTATCATGAGCAAGGCAAATATATCCGATATACCACCGGGAAGCCTGTAAATATGAAAATAGTAAACGGGCAGATGCCGGCAAGGTGGATATGCGGGTATCCGTATAAAAATATGCAAATGCCATAATATGCCCATTAAAAGAATGTAATATCCGGTAAGGAGACAGATATGGAGATAGAAAAGAAATATATTGTAAATACATTGCCTGATAAGCTTGACAGCTACAGGTGTAAGAGCCTTGAACAGGCATATATATCCACAAGTCCTGTGATAAGAGTCAGAAGATCGGATGACAGGTATATCCTTACAGTAAAGTCAAAGGGATTAATAGAAAGAGAAGAATTCGAGCTGGACATGGACAGAGCGGAATATGAAAGTCTTGTAAAAAAAGCTGATGGAAATGTAATATTAAAGAAGCGTTATATAATCCCCGTTACAGATACCGACGGTGGCTGCGGGGATAAGGATGTTGACGCGGGACTTAAGGTAGAGCTTGATATATTTGAAGGGGATTTCAAGGGACTTGTATATGCAGAGGTGGAGTTTCCGTCTCTGGAGTGGGCTGAGAAATTCAAAGCCCCATCCTGGTTTGTAAGGGATGTCACCGGAGAAGGAGCATATCAGAACAGTGCTTTGAGTACTATGGATAAGGCAGATATTCCCGATTTCATTGAAAAGACATTGAGATAAGATGATATTGCAGATTTCATGGCAGAGACATCGAGATAAGAGGATATTCCAGATCTTATGGCAAAGATATTGAACTAAAACAGAAGATACATGAGTATAAAAAAGATTAAGAAGGAGGAAGACTGATGATAGCAAGAATGTTATTTGCAACCGGATATGAAGAAGTAGAAGCACTTACAGTAGTTGACCTTTTAAGAAGAGCAGGAATAGACTGCAGAATGGTATCGGTATATGATGAGGACTATGCAGTGGGAAGCCACAACATAACCATCAAGATGGACGAGAAGATATCAGAGATCGGTGGCGACGCAGACGCTGTTATCCTTCCGGGTGGAATGCCGGGAGTTACCAATCTCATCGCCAGTGATAAGGTTAAGGAAATCGTGACCGGCCAGTATAACTCAGGAAAGCTTGTGGCAGCAGTGTGTGCAGCACCTACAGCCCTCGGAAGCTTTGGAATACTTAAGGATAAGAAGGCCACCTGCTATCCGGGAATGGAGGGGCAGCTTAACAGCAGAGAGTTCCTTACAGATCCGGTTGTTACAGATGGAAATGTAGTGACCAGCAGAGGCATGGGAACATCTATAGAATTTGGACTTAAGATCGTAGAATTATTAAAGGACAAGGATACAGCAGATGATCTGGCTGTAAAGATCGTATACAGATAAATGGTTGACATAAGTATTTCGGTAAGAAAACTTGTAGAATTTATCCTTCGCAGTGGAGACATAAGCGATGGTAGTAGTGGGACTCTGTCAAAGGAAGCCATGAATGCGGGAAGCCGTATCCATAGAAAGCTTCAGAAAATGGCAGGGTCTTATTATGATGCAGAAGTTTCTCTCAAGCATGCCGTCACAAGGGAGGATATATGTCTTGTGGTTGAGGGCAGGGCTGACGGTATCATAGATCAGAGAAGCAACAAAAATGCGGACACTGATTACATGATAGACGAGATAAAGGGTGTGTACAGAAAACTGGATGACATAGAAGAGCCGGAGACAGTACACCTTGCCCAGGCTAAGTGCTATGCATATATATGGGCATTGAAAAATAAACTTAAGGATATTTCAGTACAGGTTACTTATGTAAACCTGGAAAGCGAAGAAATAAAAAGATTTTCAGAGCTTCATACCTTTGGAGAGTTGGAGCAATGGTACACAGAGCTTATGGACAAGATGTTTATGTGGGTAAAGCTTGCCCTGGAACACAGTAAGGAGAGAAACAGCTCCATTGAGAATCTGGAATTTCCGTATTCCTACAGGAAGGGACAGAAGGACATGGCCGCCTGTGTCTATAACACCATAAAGAATGGGGAGCATTTGTTTGTTCAGGCACCTACCGGAATCGGCAAGACCATGGCAGCCATATTTCCCACGGTGAAATCATTTGCCACAGGGCTTACGGAGAAGCTGTTTTATCTTACAGCCAAGACCATAGCAAAGAGCGTTGCGGTAAATGCATTTGCTGTGTTAAGGGATAAGGGGCTGTACTTTAAGACAGTTATCATAACCGCCAAGGAAAAGGCGTGTCCTTTAGATGAGATGAACTGTGACCCGGAGAAATGCCCCTACGCCAAAGGTCATTATGACAGGGTAAATAATGCTCTCTATGAAATGGTGAAAAATGAAAATGTAATAGACAGGGACTGCGTGGCAGGATATGCAGAGAGGTATAAGGTGTGCCCCTTTGAGCTTAGTCTGGACGCAAGCTTATTTGCCGATGGGATAATATGCGATTACAATTATGTGTTCGATCCCCGGGTGAACCTTAAAAGATTTTTTGCAAAGGATGACGGACAGGCGGGAAAATACGTTTTTTTGGTGGATGAGGCCCATAACCTTGTGGACAGGGCTTCCTCCATGTACAGTGCCGTGCTCATAAAAGAAGATTTCCTTGAAGCAAAGAAGATAATAAAGAATTACAGCGTTAAGACCACCAGAGCCATTGACCGGTGCAACAGGGAGTTCCTGGCTCTGAAACGGCAGCTTGTGGGGCTTGACTATATGGAGCTTGCTTCCATAGGAGATCTGGAATTTGCCCTGATGAACCTGTATTCCGCTCTTGAGACATTTCTTGAGGATCACAGGCATATAAAAGAACGCAAAGAGGTAATGGAGTTTTATTTTAAGATCAATACCTTTTTAAACATCAGGGATCTGGTGGATGAAAATTATGTAATATACGATGAGCTTCTTTCTGACGGAAGGTTCATGGTGAAGCTGTATTGCATAAAGCCCTCGGCAAATCTCTCCCTGTGTATGAGCAGGGGCATTGCCACGGTATTTTTCTCGGCAACCATACTTCCTGTAAAATATTATAAGGAAATGCTGTCAGATTCGGAAAGTGACAGGGCAATATATATACCATCCCCATTTGACAGGGAAAAAAGAAGAATATTGCTGGGAAGAGATGTAACAACCCGGTACAACAGACGCAACAAAAATGAATATCTTCATATATTTGAATATATAAGGAAAATTGTGGACGCCCATAAGGGGAATTATATGGTATTTGTCCCCTCTTACAATATGCTGGAGAAGCTTTACGACATTACCGAAGAAGAAGGAGTCGGAGATTATCATGTGATGACCCAGAGCCCGGCAATGACCGAGACTGAGAGAGAGGAATTCCTTGAGGAATTTGACAGGAGAAATGACATATTGGCGTTTTGTATAATGGGAGGCATATTCTCCGAGGGAATAGATCTTACAGGTGAAAGCCTTGTGGGGGCAGTGGTGGTAGGACCGGGTCTTCCACAGGTATGTAACGAGAGACAGATACAGATGGATTTCTTTGACAGAAACGGCAGGGACGGATTCAGGTATACATATCAGTATCCGGGGATAAACAAGGTGTTCCAGGCAGCAGGAAGAGTCATAAGGACTGAGAAGGACATGGGAGTTATTGCTCTTCTGGATGAGAGATTTGCCTACAGGGAGTATACGGAATTATTTCCAATAGAATGGAACGATCACCTTACCTGTAACCGGGAAAATGTCCGGAGACTTTTGGAGAATTTCTGGGATAAGTACAATAGAGATAATTCTTAGATATACATTTTCCTCCAGAGGTGCTATAATGATTGGCACACGTTGAAAAATGTCAAAAAATAAATGAAAAATGATACTCAGTACAAGGAGACAGATATGGTTAATGTTACTGTTAGGGATATACTGAAAGCCACCGGCGGTGAACTGCTTTCAGGAAATGAAGATACGGAGCTTCTTGATATCTGTACGGATTCAAGAAAGATAAAGGCAGGAGATCTGTTTGTACCACTTCTGGGAGAGAAGGTAGACAGTCATATATTCATCGATAAGGCAATGGAAGTCGGTGCCGCCACCCTTACATCGGAGCATGACGGAATAGTGGAGTCAGATAAGGCTTACATAAGGGTAGACAATACCCGTGATGCACTTCAGGATATCGGATTATACATAAGAAAAAGGTATGACGATATGCCTTATATAGGGGTTACCGGAAGTGTAGGAAAGACAACTACCAGAGAAATGATAACTGCAGCCATCAGTACATCAAAGAGGTGCTTCCATACAAAGGAGAACAGAAATTCTCAGGTGGGAGTTCCTGTAACATTGTCAGAGCTTGACAAGGGATATGAAGCAGCAGTTATTGAGATGGGTATCTCGGAGCCGGGAGAGATGGAGCGTCTTTCAAGAATGGTAATGCCAAGTATATGCGTTGTTACTATTATAGGTGTTGCCCATATTGAGCATATGGGTTCCAAGGAGAATATCAGAAATGAGAAGCTTAAGATAGCCAGCCACATGAAAGAAGGGGGAATAATGCTCTTAAACGGTGATGATCCTCTTCTTAACGAGGTTAAGGGCAGGATTGACTATAAGACCATAACCTTTGGCTGTGGTGAGGAAAATGATTTCAGAGCCACTGATATAGTAGCAAAGCAGGGACACACATATTTCAAGTGCCTGCACGACGGAGAGTCTGTTGATGTGTGCCTTGCCACAATGGGAAGACATAACGTAAGAAATGCCCTTGCGGCAATAGCTGTGGCATATCTTCTGGGGATACCTATGGAAGTGGCAAGTGAGGGCTTCAAGGATTTCTATGGAATAAGACAGAGAGTGCTGAAGCTTGAGGGAAGATATACCATAATTGATGATGCTTACAATGCAAGTCCTGATTCAATGAGGGCTGCCATTGATGTTCTCTGCGATTACAAATGTGAGGGCAGGAAGATAGCGGTTCTTGGAGATATGTTTGAGCTGGGTGAGAACAGCAGGAAGTACCATCGGGAACTGGGTGAGTATATAAGAGACAAGAAGATAGATGAGGTTGTAGTAGTAGGTAAGGATTCCATGGAGATTAAGAAAGCCATAGATGAGTGCCCGGATTCCTACTGCAAGGCATATTCATTCAGCGACAACGAGGAGGTGTCCATATATCTTATGGCTATTATGAAGCCTGAGGATGTGGTACTTATTAAAGGATCGAATGGAATGAAACTCAATGAAGTGGTGAATATTCTTATGAATTAGGGCTTTTTGTTATACAAAAGTTACAAAAAAAAACCACTAAAAAATATATTACCCCCGAAACTATGGTAATTTTGACAGATATCTGTCAAAAATGTCTGACTATTAGGTAAAAAGGGAGAAAAAAAGCAGCATTATTGAAAAAAGCCCGGAAATAAGGTATTATCAAGGTAACTTGAAGCATATAAAATTTTTAAGTTATATAATAATTATTATGGAGGATTAGATAATGGCTACAGCAAAGAAGACAGAAGACGCTAAGAAGGTTGTTAAGGCAACTCCAGCAGATTTAGTTGCCAAGGTTGAAGCAAGCAAGAAGGCAGCAGCTAAGGCTGAGGCTCCAAAGGCTGAAGAGAAGAAGGCAGTACCTGCTAAGGCAGCAGCTCCTAAGAAGACAGCAGTTAAGGCTGAGGCTCCAAAGGCTGAAGAGAAGAAGGCAGCACCTGCTAAGAAGGCACCTGCTAAGAAGGCAGCAGTTAAGACAAGCGAAACAGTATTCATTGAGTTCGCAGGTGGTCAGATTGAGATTGCTTCAATCGTTGAGAAGGTTAAGGAAAGCCTTGCAGGTAAGGCCGTTAAGGACTTAAAGGTTTACTACCAGCCAGAGAAGAGTGTTGCATACTATACAGCAGATGGCGAGTCTGGTTCAGTTAATCTTTAATCAGTAGTCTTTAATATAATACAATACTTAATAAAAGAATTCCCCGGATGTATGTTCAGGGAATTTTTTTAAGTTTAGGAAAGGGTTTACTTCATATTCTTAGAAGTTGCAGTTTGCATGTGGCTGGCAGGGGGGACTGTGCTATAATAGACTCCGTAGCTCAAAAAACAGAAGCAGAGGCTTGTACTTATACAGTGTAAGCCATAGTAGGATCATGCCTGTGGCATGGCGGATATGGGGTGATACAGGTGGCAGACATTATTTCATTTGAAGACAGAAAGAGAGAACTTAAGAATTCCGGCAAGATACCGGGAAGGATATACAGGGATAACGATATAATGGAAAGTATATGCAACAAGGGATACAGCGACAGTGATATAAACTATATATTCCGCAAGGAAATTCTGGAATTTGATATAAGGAAGATATTGTGATAAAGACATTATAAGGAAGACGTTGCAGAAAGATAAAACATAAGCCCCGGGGAATAATCCACCGGGGTTTACTTTTGTAATGATTTATAAAGGTATTTATTATGGAATTCCTACTTGTTGATGGTGAAGTCAGCGTATGCTGATGGAAGACCATGTTCCTTAATGTCGAGACCTTCGATCTCTTCCTCCTCAGTAACTCTGAGTCCGAGAGTAGCCTTGATAATAAGGAATGCGATTGTGATAGTTACGGCTGTCCATGCTGCGATGGAGAAGAGACCTGTCAACTGTACTCCCAGTAAGTGGAAGCCACCGCCGTAGAAGAGACCCTTGCCGCATATCTGGTTTGCACCATATGTAACGCCATCACCAAATCCTCTTGCAAATGCAGGAGCTGTATCAGTTGCAAATAAACCTACTGCAATAGTACCCCAGATACCATTTAAGCAGTGAACTGCAACAGCACCAACAGGGTCATCAATATGAAGCTTGTGATCAAGGAGCCATACACCGAATACTACAAGTAAGCCGGCAACAGCACCGATTATAGTAGAACCAAGAGCGTCTGTAACATCACATGAAGCTGTGATAGCTACAAGACCTGCAAGTGAAGCATTAAGACACATTGATACATCAGGCTTGCCATATTTGATCCATGTGAATATCATACAAACTACTGTTGCAATGGCAGGAGCAATAGTTGTTGTAAGGAAGATAGAACCTAACTCCGCAACAGTTGTTGCGGCTGCACCGTTAAATCCGTACCAGCCGAGCCAGAGGATGAATACACCTAAAGCACCAAGTGGAAGGTTATGACCAGGGAAAGCATTTACCCTAGTTACCTTACCGTTCTTGTCTCTGTCGAACTTACCGATACGAGGTCCAAGTAAAGCAGCACCGATAAGGGCTGAGATACCACCTACCATGTGGATACATGTTGAACCGGCGAAATCGTGGAAGCCAAGGTTTGCTAACCAGCCGCCGCCCCATACCCAGTGGGCTTCGATAGGATATATTACAGCAGAGATGATAGCTGAATATACACAATATGAAATAAATTTTGTTCTTTCTGCCATGGCACCTGAAACAATAGTAGCGGTTGTGGCACAGAACACAAGGTTAAATACGAAGTTTGAAAAATCAAAATTTGCATAGTCTGTGAAAATGTCAAATCCAGGTTTTCCGATTATGCCTACAATATCTTCACCAAGTAAAAGTGAAAATCCAATGATGATGAACACCACCGTACCTATACAGAAATCCATAAGGTTTTTCATGATGATGTTTCCTGCGTTCTTGGCTCTGGTAAATCCTGTTTCAACCATTGCGAAACCAGCCTGCATCCAGAATACCAACGCGGCTCCTATAAGGAACCATACTGCAAAGATTGCTGAGTTATCCATAATAATTCCTCCTTCTTCTTCCCAACGCCGATCCATTTGTATTTTGCCTGGGGCAATGGATCAGGGGTTTACAACGATACAAAAAAATAAGACATGTCACATTCCGGGCGGGAATTCTGACACGTCTTTGTGCATCGCATTGTTTAAATTTAGGTTGAGTATATGACTGTGAAATGGTAAAATATTGTAAAAATCGGACATGTATTTATTAACCTTTATTTATTAATCAGAGACTTAATAATATAAAGAGAACACTGGAGGGGAGTATATTTTATTATGTTTTACGCAGAGGACATATACCAGAAGAACATAAAATACAATTCAGAGCTTTTCTTTAATGAGAAATTGCCCATGATCGGCTGCGAAACAGACTGGTATACCGCATATGCCGGAGCGGGAGTTAAGGAATATACGGTTTATTGCCAGCTCCTTCAGGGGATAATGGTGGTATTTGCAGAGGAATTGGTTGACATAATTCCGTTAGGCAGAATGAAAAAAGCCATTACATATAAAGAAGGAATAAAAAGCTTTGTGGTATTGCAGCTTCCCTTCGGATACTCCATGAGGGAGGAGGATATATCGGCGATAAGGACGGCTATAGGTAGAGATACTTCCTATAAGAAGATGTCTGCAGAGTTGGACAATGCATCCCGGACAGGAGAGCGGTTAGATATTTGGGTCAATAATGGTGGACAGGATGTTTTCAGAACATGGGCAGAGAAGGTTATTTCTATATTAAGGGACTGTATTGAACCGAAGCACATAGACAGCACAGTGCTTTCCATTACAACACATATATCTCTTAGAAATGGAAAGGTCAGGGTGTCGGAGCTTACAGAGCTGTTTGATTATACAGAGAGAACCATAAGGAGAAAATTCATGGCTGAGCTTGGGGAGGATCCCAAGTTGTATTGCCGGGTGAAGAGAGTGGAGACCACAGTAAACAGGATCCGTTCCTATCCATATGATGATATCAGCTCCTATATGGAGGAATGTGGTTTCGTGGATCAGTCTCATTATCAGAATGAATTTAAACAGATAATGGGTACTACGCCGGGAAAGTTCATAAAAAGAGTCAGGGAATTACAGAGCGATACATCGATGGGAACTTAATAATATTAAGTGATCTGCGGGAAAAAAAGGCAAATATTTTACTGCTACATTAGATAATTATTTAATTATTCTGTCTTTTGGTAATTTGTGGAATTCTGGATTTTCCTATGCTAAAATATTGTCAGCAGTTGGATAGTGTGACTGTGTAAAGGGAACATATCTGCCGGAATTTCACAGACAATATTGTCAGGCAGATCAATATGAAATAACAGGAGGACCTGAATTATGAAGAAAGTAGAGATTGTTGTTCGTTCAGAGAAACTTGATGATGTAAAGTCTATCTTAGATGAGTGTGAATCAACCGGTGCCATGGTGTCAAACATTATGGGTTATGGTAATCAGAAGGGTTACAAGACAACCTACAGAGGCAGTGAGTATGTTGTAAATCTTATTCCGAAGGTTAAGATCGAGACAATAGTTACCGATGATGTTGCAGACAAGGTTGTATTTAAGGTCTGCGAGAAGATATCAACCGGTAAGATCGGTGATGGTAAGATCTTCTTATATGATGTTGCAGATGTTGTCCGTATCCGTACAGGAGAGCGTGGAGAGCAGGCTCTGTAATAAAATTTGCAGAAAACATGATACGCTTTATAGCCCGATGTCAATTATTGGTGATATCGGGCTATTGCTGTCTTAAGAGAAAAATGTTAAGATGTAAGGCATAGTGATAAATCAGAAGAAACAGAAAACCGGAGGATAACATGTCAGAAAATTACAATGACAATATAGACAATAAAGATGAAAATGATAAGGATGACGAGTACGAGAAGTACTGTTATCTCTGTAGAAGACCTGAGAGCGTGGCGGGAAAGCTTATCGATATGCCGGGGGGCATAAGCATATGTCCCGATTGTATGCAGAAGACATTTGACAATTTCAACAACAGCGGTCTTGGAAGCATGCAGTTCCTTGACCTGTCAAATCTTTCAAATATGGGCAATCTTGATATGTCACAGCTTTTCAAGAATGACATACCGGATAAGCAGAAGGTGAAGAAGAAGGCGGCAAAGCCTAAGAAGGAGGAGCCGGAGCTTACACTCCAGACCATACCTGCACCTCATAAGATCAAAGCAATGCTTGATGAGTATGTAATAGGTCAGGAGTATGCCAAGAAGGTAATAAGCGTTGCAGTGTATAACCACTACAAGAGAGTCCTTACCAATACAATGGATGATATTGAGATAGAAAAGTCCAACATGCTCATGGTGGGACCTACAGGCTGTGGTAAGACCTACCTTGTTAAGACCATAGCGAAGCTGTTAAATGTGCCTCTTGCCATAACCGATGCCACAACCCTTACAGAGGCAGGCTATATAGGTGATGATGTAGAGAGCGTGCTTTCAAAGCTTCTTGCAGTGGCAGACAATGATGTGGAGAAGGCTGAGAGAGGAATAGTATTTATCGATGAGATAGACAAGATTGCCAAGAAGAGAAATACAAACAGCCGTGATGTCAGCGGAGAATCAGTACAGCAGGGACTCCTTAAGCTCTTAGAGGGAGCTGATGTGGAGGTGCCGGTAGGTTCGGGAAGCAAGAATGCAATGGTTCCCCTTACTACTATCAATACAAGAAATATCCTGTTTATCTGTGGCGGAGCATTCCCTGATATTGAGGAGATAATAAAAGAAAGACTTAACAAGCAGGCTTCCATGGGATTTAAGGCAGATCTTAAGGACAAATACGACGATAACCCAAATCTCTTAAGGGAGCTTACAAATGACGACTTAAGGGAATTTGGAATGATACCTGAGTTCCTCGGACGACTTCCGATACTCTTTACACTGGACGCTCTGGACAAGGATATGTATGTGAAGATACTTAAGGAACCTAAGAATGCTATTCTTAAGCAGTACAAGAAGCTTCTTGCCTTGGATGAGGTAGACCTGTGCTTTGATGATTCAGCATATGAAGAGATCGCTGCCCAGGCAATGGAGAAGAAGACCGGAGCCAGAGCCCTTCGTGCCATTATTGAGAAATTTATGCTGGATATCATGTACCAGATTCCAAGGGATGATAATATCGGAAGAGTGACCATCACCGGAGATTATATAAGAGGCACAGGAAGCCCACTTATCGAAATGCGTGGTGTGGATAGGCTTCCGGGCTAGGAGCAGGATTTAAAGGAAGCAGTCAGGAGCAGTTTCGAAGAGGAAATGCTTAAAGATGCTTTAATAAAATATATGCTCTTGAAAAACTTCTTGATAAAAGTTTATCATTATGATACAATCTACGAAGTCCGTAAGGGAGTAGTCAGCATTGGAGACAATGTTGTAGTATCAACATAATGGTATTTATACCTGGTATTACTGTAAATGATGAGACTTAAGAGACAGCTTGTTTGCTGTCCCTTGAGTCTTTTTTTATTTATTGTAATGATGTCGCAGACATCGTTACGCTGCAGCAACCCTTGCCGTAGGCAATTTGTAATGGTTGCTGCTCTATTTATTGTAATGATGTCGCAGACATAGTTACAATACTGATAGGAAGAGGGGAATTTATGAAGATCACAGAACTTTTTATTTTAGCGGTAGGCTTATCCATGGACGCATTTGCAGTGTCCATATGTAAAGGATTGTCCCTTGGCAAGATCAAGGCAAAGCATATGTGCATTGCAGGAGCCTGGTTTGGCGGCTTTCAGGCATTAATGCCACTTATCGGATATTTCCTTGGAAGTTTTCTTGCTGACATGGTAACAAAGTGCTCCCACTGGATAGCATTTGTTCTGTTGGCTATCATAGGTGCAAATATGATCCGTGAGGCTTTCGGAGAAGAGGAGAAGCTTAACAATGATATGGGCTTTAAGACCATGCTGCTCATGGCGGTTGCCACCTCAATAGACGCTCTGGCGGTTGGAGTTACATTTGCATTCCTTAAGGTAAATATAGCTGCTGCCGTATTATTTATCGGTGCCACCACATTTGTGTTATCTGCCCTTGGTGTGAAGATAGGAAGTATATTCTGTGGCAGATACGAGAAGAAGGCAGAGATAGCTGGAGGATGTATCCTCATCCTCATCGGAATAAAAATAGTACTTGACGCATATGGCATATTAGGATAATTTTATGGATAGAATATAACTTGAATATATTCTGTAACGGCAGTGATATTTATGAAATATGACAGCCGTATCAAATGAAAACGGAGATGAAATATGTATAAGAAAAATTTGATAAGTAAGATAAGGAAAGGCACAGTACTTGTTTTAAGTGCCGTTCTTATGTTTTCAATGGCTGCCTGTGGCAAGGAAAATGTAAAGGGATCCATCAATGATAAGACCACAGAGGCTGCTGTGACCACAGAGACAGATAGCAATGAGGACACAGAAGATATAACAACAGAGGATATGAGCCAGTATCAGGAGGATCCTGAGGAGCAGGCAAAGTTCGACGAGTTCCTGGACAGGTACTACAAGGCTGAGGTTACAACAGATACTATTTCATATAACTACAGCATAAAAGACGGTGAAGCAATGGGAATAGAGGAGCCTGAGGTGTCCCTTGGAGATACTGATATGTCTGATGAGGCTGTTGCTGCAGATCGTAAGAAATATGCAGATTTTAAGGCAGAGCTTGAGGGCTTCAGCTACAAGGCACTGACTGCTGACCAGAGACTTACCTATGACATGCTTGACGAGTATCTGACAGTTACAGATATGGCATATGACAATATCTACCTGATGGAGCCGTTTTCCCCTATGAGAGGACTCCAGGCGAATCTTGCCACCAACTTCACAGATTACAGATTTGATGATAAGGGTGATGTAGAGCGTTATATCCAGCTTATAAATATGGTGCCGGATTACTTTAACTCTTATCTTGATTTTGAAAAGGTTAAATCAGAGAAGGGCTACTTCATGTCAGATGACGTGTGCGACCAGGTTATCGAGCAGTGTGATACCTTCCTTGAGAAGACAGATGATCATTTCATGATCACAGTATTTGACTCCAATATTGACGCCCTTGATTTCCTTACAGATGAGGAAAAGGCAGATTTCAAGGCACAGAATAAGGAAGCAGTCTTAAACAGTCTTCTTCCTGCATATCAGAATGTAAAGGATGTGCTTACATCCCTTAAGGGAACCGGTCAGAATGATCTTGGAATATGCTACTACGACGGCGGTAAGGATTACTACGAGTATCTTCTTAAATATTACACAGGCACAGAGAAGACCCCGGAGGAGGTTATCAACATGTTGGATGACAACCTTAACCAGTTGTTCATTGATATGTATGCACTTTACGGTGAAAATCAGGAGGCTTACGAGTATTTTGTTGAGAATTCAGATACATTGTTCTCCACAGAGGGTATGACCTCAAAGGAGATCATAGACGAGCTTATGAGCAAGAATGCCAAGAACTATCCTGACTTCAAGAATATAGAGTATGATGTTGACAATCTTGATCCCGCAATGGAATCAATCCTTGAGAATACTCTTGCCTATTACATGGCGCCGGCATATGACGATCAGGATCACAATATAATCAGGGTAAATGGAGCCCATGCGGACAGCGGTCTCTGGACAACACTTGCCCATGAAGGATGTCCGGGACACATGTTCCAGAACGCATACTATATGTCCTTGAATCCAAATCCTGTAAGAACCCTTTACAATTTCCTTGGATATAAAGAGGGATGGGCAATGTATGCCTGCTATGATTCTATCGGAAGCTATGAATTTGACAATCCTGAATATGCAGATGTGCTTACAAAGCTTTACAAGATAAATGATGAGATTGGCTACCTTGCCACAGGCAGGATAGACATAGGTGTTCATTATGAAGGATGGTCAGTTGATGATGTGGCTGATTATCTTAACAAGTCAGGCTTAAACGGTGAGATTGCCCAGGATATATTTGACAGTATCATAGGTGATCCTGCGGTATACCAGAGCTACTCAACAGGATACTATGAGATGGCTGAGCTTGAGGAATATGCCGAGAGACAGCTTGGCGATGATTTCGACCTTAAGGAGTTCAACACAGTCATCCTTAAGACCGGACCTATCCAGTATGACATCTTAAAGAGAGAGGTTAAGAAATATATAGCCGAGAAGAAGGCTGATTAGTCAAATTGGGCAGGCAGATTTAATAGCCTGATTAAACAACTGAATTGAATAGTGAGGCGTCTAAGTAATTGAACATGTCAGGGGTGTATGGGATAATGTTTAGTCATGACGGAGGTGCCGGTTAAATATACTTGTTGTATATGACCATTATGGTGAACTGATTTCAAGGGAGGGTATACCTATGAATGAAAATTGCTATGAGGCAGTATACAGTGAGGATTATGCAGATTATATAGTTGAATACAACGGAGACAGGCAGGTATTGGAAGAGATTTATTCCAATGCCTGCCTGTTTTTTATTGATAACAGGTATGCAATACTTTATTCCAAAAAGAGAAGCGACTACATGGAGAGCTTCGGGAACCTGGCATACAATATATTTCCCAAGCTGTTGGCACCTATGGACGCGGCGGTGGGAGAGGCAGCTTACAATACTCCTTCTATTTTGTCCATGATCAACGGGGAAAATCTTGACAACGAAAGTGTTCTTGGACTTGACGGAAAGGATATTGTCATTGGAATCGTTGATACAGGAATAGACATTTTAAACGAAGAATTTTTAAACGAATACGGCAGAACCAGGATAAAATATGCATGGGATCAGAGCGTTAATTCATCTTCCGGTGATGGTTATGCCGGAGAATTCCCCTTTGGAACGTATTATACTGAGGAGCAGCTTAACAGGTTTGTTGAGGAAGGAAACAGTGTGCTCCGTGGAGAGGATAACCATGGAAATTATCTTGCTTCCATAGCCGCCGGGAGAAATAACGGTATTGCAGTAAACAGCGACCTTGTGGTGGTGAAGTTAAAGAAGGCAAAGGAAAATCTCAAGGAGCTGTACGGAGTTAGGCAGGGAGAAGCCTATTCGGAGGCAGATATAATGCTGGCGATTGCGTATATCCTCCAGTGTTCCTACAGATTAAGGAAAACAGTGTCCATACTTATAGGCTTTGGAACCAACAGTGGAAGCCACACAGGCAGTGCGGCCCTTGAGGCATACATAAATAATATAGGAATATTAAGAGGCGTATGTGTCAGTGTTGCCGGGGGAAATGAAGGCTCCGCCGGTCATCACACTGATGGGGACATAGAGGAAAATGAACAGGCGGTCATAGAGATAAATGTGCCGGAGAAGACTGCATTTACCCTTGAAATATGGGGAAAGGCTCCCGGAGTATATGCTATAGGCATGGATATTGCCGGTGGCGAGATAATTGATCGTATCCCGCCCCGGTTTGACAGAAGCCAGATAATAAAACCTATATTCGGCGGGGGAACCATATATGTGGATTATTTTCTTGTGGAGGGGCAGTCCGGGGACGAATTGATACTGGTAAGGTTCTTTGACACCCCAAGAGGACTTTACAGGATAACCCTTACAGCCACCGGGACAGTGGAGAAGCAGTACAGGGCATGGCTGCCGGTGAGCAGTTTTGTGCCGGAGGGACTGGTATTTACCAATCCTGTAACCTGGGGGACGGTGACGGTGCCGGGAACTGCGGTGACACCAATAGTTTCCGGGGCATATAATTACAGCGACGGAAGCATATATGTAAATGGCAGTCGTGGCTACACTGCGAATTCAGTGGTGAAGCCCGATCTTGCAGCTCCCGGAGTGAATATCACCGGAGCGGGTCCTTACGGTACAAAGGTTACCGGAAGCGGAAGCTCGATAAGTGCAGCCTGTGCAGTCGGTGCCGCCGCCCTTATGCAGCAGTGGTCCAGGGACAGAGGATTGTCACCATACATAAACGGCAATCAGATCAGGCAGTACTTTATAAGGGGGGCAGACCGTGAGAACAGCCGCCGGTATCCAGACAGGTATTACGGCTTCGGGACATTGAACCTGAGGAAAACCTTTGAGTCTTTGAGGAATTTGTAAGGATATTAGGGTGGAATAAAAGATGATATAATTCCCGTATTGAAAAAATTGTGTATTAAAAAAGATAATACGGGAATAGAAGAGCTATGATCCAAATTAAGATAAATGCTATAATATTATAAAAATGATAATGTTATATAATTGCGGAAAGTGAGAAATAGTTGTATATTTTCATTGGACTATAAATTACGATCTTGGCAGGTAGAGAATGGATAAAGTGTATTTGCTTGGTGGCAGACGAAGCTACATAGGTGTTGAAAATGGAATATATAGAAATGTAAGTGCTGAGGAGCTGGGAGCATTTGTAATAAAAAAAGTGATGGACAGCTACGACATTTCACCGGAGGATATAGATCTGGTGGCGGTAGGAAATGCTATCGGAGCAGGGGGGAATATAGGACGTCTTGCTTCCCTTATGGCAGGGGTCCCGGAGAAAACTCCGGTGGTGACAGTGGACTCCCAGTGTGGCTCCGGGCTTGCAGCCATTATGCAGGCGGCAATGCAGATAGAGCTTGGCATGGCAGATGTAGCTATAGCCGGAGGATTTGAAAGCAGCTCAAGTGCACCTGAAAGGCGCATAAATAAACGACATCCGGACTATATGGTGGATGGAGATAATGTATTTAAGGTGGCGAAGTTTAAGCCGGGACCCTATGATGAGCTGGCAATGTTTAAGGGGGCTGAGAAGTGTGCCGCAACCTTTGGCATGGATAGGCATGAGCTTGACATGTATGCCATAAGAAGCCACAGAAGAGCGGCACAGGCAAGGGAGAATGGAGAACTGGATGACATACTTGCCGGAAGCTTTTACGAGTACGACAGAAGCAGGAGAGCTGTGGAGGATGATGAACCAGGCAAATGTGAAAATGCAGAAGCAGAACAACCTAAAAATAGGACTTTGACAAGAAAAGAGCATCCTGAAAAGGATGAGGGCATAAGGGACAGGATATCCGAGAAGTTACTCACAAGACTTCCGGCGCTGGTTCCCGGTGGAAGTTACATCACGGCGGGAAATGTATGCCTTACAAATGATGGGGCGGCATTTGTACTGCTTTGCTCGGAACGTTTTCTGAAAAAGTATAAGGAAAATAAAAAATATATCAAGGACATGAATGAAATCATACATCCCTTCAAGATAGTTGACATTGTTTCGGTGGGGGCGTCACCGGATATGAGCCCTGTCAGTATAGTTCCTGCTATAGATAAGCTCTTGAGCAGGAACAACCTGAAGGCTTCAGATATATTGGCATGGGAGTATAATGAAGCATTTGCAGTTATAGATAAGTTGATGGAAAGTTATGTAAACAAAGACTTTTCAAATGCAAATGTATTTGGTGGTGCATTGGCATACGGACATCCTTATGGGGCGTCCGGAGGCATAATAACCTTACATCTCATGAAAGCTATGGAGAAATTAATGGCGGAGGAAGCCGAAGTATCAGCAAATAATAGCGTGGATAATGAAGCCGGATATAATGATGTGGACAATAAAGATTGGAACATTGTTGTAAAAGGTGAAGATGTTTCGGAAACAGATATATCAGAAACGAGATACGGAGTATGTGCAGTTGCCGCCGCCGGCGGAATAGGAACTGCCATGCTCGTCAGCAGGTGAGATGTTTCGCTGAATTTTGTACAGAATAGCGAGGTTTACATAAATATGAAATATAGAAATTACTATGAAATGATAAAAGCAGTTCAACCTGATAGAGTTGCTCTGATAGAAGATGGAAGAATATATACCTATGGAGACATTATCAGGCAGGCAGATGTCGTGTCAGATCGGTACAAAGGCATACTGGCAGGAAGTCCAGAAAAAAATATTTGCACGGGAAATTCAGAAAAAAATGTGGCAGCTGAGTTGGGAAGCGTGATAATTCTTGAAAATGATATATGTCTTATAGTGAAGGATACTGTTGCCCTGGAGCTTGTATATTTTATTGGAATTATGAAGGCCGGGAAGGTGCCTGTAATATGTGGCGGCTATCCTGATAATGAGGAGCTTGACACAATAAAGTCTATAGAGGTTCCTCATGGTGCAGTGATGGGAGTCATGACATCAGGAACCACAGGAAGTTCAAAGGTGCTATTTAGAACCATGGAGAGCTGGGCAGATTATTTCCCTGTGCAGAATAAGCTTTTTTCCATGGGTGGAGATACTGTGCTGTTCACACATGGTTCCCTGTCATTTACAGGAAATCTGAACCTGTACATGGGGCTTATGCATGATGGTGGCAGGATCGTGACAACCAGGAAATTTGACCCGAGATATTGGGCTAAATGCATAGATGAGAATTATGTAAACTATATATATCTGATCCCGGTGAAAATGATGGCTCTGGTGAAGTCTTATTCGAAAGCCGGAGGGCAGGCTGATAATATCTGTAATGCTGCTATAAAGCATTATATCACCGGCTCACAGTCCTTTGGTGCAGAGGAGGCCGCAAGAGTAAAGAGGATTTTCCCTGAATGTGACATGCTTGTTTATTACGGAGCCTCAGAGATAAATTATATAACATATCTCACCGACAGAGAATTTACAGAGGATTCAAGGCTGGTGGGAAGACCATTTCCTGAGGTGGATGTCAGCATAGAGGACGATGTATTTGTGGTTGCCAACTCGTTTGGCGTTATTGGCGCTCCAAGGCCTTATAAGACAAATGACCTGGGATTTGAGGACGAAGAAGGAAGATTTTATTTCCTTGGAAGGGCTGATGATATAATAGTCGTAAATGGAAGAAAGCTGTCAGCCTACAAGATTGAGGAAGCCCTGCGTAAGTATCTCGGGGTAAAGAATGTAGCTGTAAAGTCAGTTAAAAATGGCGATGACGAATCTATATGGGCATATTACGAGTCAGAAACAGAGAAAACAGATGAGAGTTATGTAAATATAAGGCAGAGCCTTGCGGATGTTCTTGAAGCCTGCGAGATCCCGAAACATTTCGTCAGAGTCGACAGCCTGCAGAAGACCGAAAGTGGAAAAGTGCTGAGAAGACTAGTGTAATGAATATGCAGACCGGTAAGGTTACAGATATATGTGAAAGGTAATAGGAAATTAATATTTTAATTGACTCATGAGAGATTTATAATATGCCTGGCCTATAGGGATAGATGTCAGTTCATCTGCGCTTTTTACTGCAACATATCTGGTTGTTATGTCATAGTTTGCAATGAAATTCTTATTTATAATATAGCTTTTGTGGCATCTGATGAAGTTTTCAGGAAGTACTTTCAAGATTTCCTTAAGAATTGTTGGGGCTGGAGCTAAAGACATGTATCCGTTCCAGCTTGTAATAATAAATGCCATGGATGGAAGCGTGATTGATCTTACTCATGAAGTGGAGTATTAAGGATTGTGTCAAGTTTTCTATGAAAACTTGACATGTAGCGTCAGCCCTCGCCGTAGGTGATTTATTATGGGCTGATGTTCAATGTTAGAGAGCCGTAATCATGAAAGAAACTATTGTCTGGTGTGGTGATGCAGGAACGGATTTTTATTGAAAAAGTCTTTTGCGGATGCTATTATAAAATACGATATTTGGCATGGCTTGAGTTCAATCAGAATAAGGAGCGAAAAATGAAATACTGTATAGAAAATGAATTAAACACCATGGATTTTCATGATGCAACCATTGAGGCAGTAGATTGGGACGACAGGGAAAATGTGCAGGCTGTTCTAACATTCACACTGACTGGAGTTATAGTTAAGGCGGAAAATTCCCAGAATGAGATGTATACAGACAGGTATGCAGATACCATGAATCTTAGATTTACAGGAGCAGAAATTCAGGCAATCCTGCTTGAGGGGCACAAATTGTATGATGCCGATGACAGGCTTATAGAACAGGTGCCTGACAGACCGTTTAGTGCAGAGGAGTATAGGCAGGTACTGAAGAAATTTGCAAATAGTGCCATATTCTATGCCGGAATTCCTAAGGAAAAGGTTGTTGAGAATTATGTAAACTTCCTTGGCTCTGCAGCAGGAAACACAACCATGGGAGATGGCAGTGATGTCTGTAAAAGAAAAGAATGCTTTCAGATGATAATTGATACCGATGAGGAAGAAAATCCGTCATACGTGCTAAGCTTCTTCTATGATAATGCAACAGCGTCCTTCGAGCACTTACTCAATAAGGCAAATATAATGTAAAAAACAGGAATGCGATACTGTTTAAATTGCAGGGGAGGATCAGTTATGGCGAAGAGAATAAAACAATATCTTGATTATATAGAAGAAATATTAAAAAGAGAAGATTTGGATTTTACCGATGAGCAGAGAAAACATCTGATTCAGATAGGATTTTTTATGCACGAAAGACTTATACATCTTATAGTTACGTTTCTTTTTGCAATACTTACAGTGGCTGGCTGTATGGCATTTGTAATATATGAGAAAATATCACTGCTTGTTCTTGCACTTGCATTTATGGTGCTTCTTGTGCCATATATCAAACATTATTATCTCCTTGAAAATAGTGTCCAGAAAATGTACGAACAGTATGACAGGATGCTTGCCAAAACCGACCCGGAACATTTTCAGGTGAAATAAAATTGCGAGAAAAACATGACCTAAAAATGCAAAATGGCAAAACAGGTCAAGAAAAATCCGAAGAAAACATGACCTAAAAATGCAAAATAGCGAAATAGGTCAAGAAAAACCAAGGGAAAACATGACCTGAAAATCCAAAACAGCAAAACGGGTCAAGAAAAATCCAGGGAAAATATGACCTGAAAATCAAAAAGTGGAAAACAGGTCAAGAAAAGCAAAGAAAAAGCATGACCTGAAAGTCCAAAACGACAAAACAGGTCAAGAAACCAACCCAGAAAACAGGTGCCATAAAAAAATATGTATGTCAAAAGCAAAAAAATTGTTTTGACATACATATTTTTTATCGCGGTCCGCAATTGATAAGGCGCCAAAAGCGTGAAATAAACAGCGTTTGATACCACGAAACCTAAATTACGGCACATGCACGCCCCTTATTCCCTACTTTAAGTCAGAAAAATCGTACTCTACCGCCTTTTTATCAGAACCAAGCTTATAGATCTTTCCTGTGTCAGGGTCAACATAGAAGTCACCAACCTTCTTGTCTCCATTCTTGGAGTCATGAAGCTCAATATGGTATCCGCGCTTTCCATCAGCATATTCAACAAGATCCTTATCATTATTAGTTACGGAATAACGGCCTGAAGAGTCAGGAAGCATTCCCATGAAACGATTATAGGCATCATCAAATGTTCTTACAGAACCATTTATCATGTCACCGGCACCATCGGCAATATTGTCAGCAGCATCACCGACCCCATGTGCAGCATCATTTACAGCGTCCCCCGCGCCATCAGCCACGTCCTTAACAGCATCACCGGCTCCATCAGTCACATCTTTGACAGCATCACCGACCCCATCAGTCACGTCTTTAACAGCATCACCGGCTCCATCAGCAGCATCTTCCACAGCATTACCTGCATCATCAACAGGATTATCGGAACCTGAGCAGGCTGTAATTGCAATACACATCATGCAGCACATCAGCAATAAAATTATTTTCTTTTTCATGATAATTTCCTCCAAATGAATATTATGAGATTATTATGTCATGTAAATTAAGAAAATATTCGTTCCGCAGAGTTAGATGCGCACTTTGAATTGGGTTATTATGAAATATAATAAAACCATTGATAGTTCATGCCGGATATGCTACTTTAAAATGAATATTGTCAAAATAAAATATAGCATAATGCCAAATTAAAAATATTACAAACAGCAAAAATGCGGTATGTTGTATGAGAACAACACACTTTCACTGAAGATGGGCGAGGAGGTTTCAGTATTTGGACGTATACAGAACCACTACTGTAAAAGTGGAACAGGTTCTGGTATACACTGTGACTTTTTGCTGCTGTTATCGTTGAGATAATATTTAAAATATTGTATTATATAAGTTAAATGTGACGTGGTGTGTCAACTGGATATGCAGCTCTGGCCATTTAAATTTTACATGGCTGGAGTTCAAGAGGAAGAGGATGATAGATATGACATATGAAGACGCATATAAATACATAAAAAAGGCGGAAGGAGCAGGGATTGTTCCGGGGCTGTCTACTATAAAAGAACTGCTTTCCAGACTGGGAGATCCCCAGGACTCTGTAAATGTTATTCATATAGCCGGCACCAATGGAAAGGGTTCTATATTTGCATTTCTCGAATATATATTAAGGGCGGCAGGCTACAGAGTAGGAAGATACATTTCGCCAACTATATTTACATATCTCGAACGATTTCAGATAAATTCCCGGTATATGACGGAAGAGGAATTTGCAGAGATAATGGAAGCTGTCGGGGGAGCTGCATCCGGTATGGAGGCTGACGGATTGAATTATCCTACAGCCTTTGAACTTGAAACAGCTATGGCATTTCTATATTTTAAGAAGAAAAAAGTGGATTTTCTTCTCCTGGAGACAGGGATGGGGGGAAGGCTTGATGCCACAAATGTAGTAAAAAAGCCATTATGCACCGTCCTTGCCAGCATAAGCATGGACCATATGAAATTTCTGGGAAATGATCTTTCGGGGATACTTCGTGAGAAGATGGGTATCATGAGACCGGGAGTACCATGCGTGGCATATCAGCTTCAGGAGACCCTCAGACCGGCATATCTGGAGGAGTGCGAAAGACTTGCAGCTCCGGCAGATATGTGTGATTTCAGCAGGATCAGGATAACAGCAATAGAAAAGGATTATACAGAATATATATATGACGACAAGTGTTACAAAATAGCCTTAAATGGACTCTATCAGGTATACAACAGCGTAGTGGCCATAGAGGTGGCAAGATGTCTGAACAGATACAGTGGCTGCAGCATAACGGATGAGCAGATAAAGAAGGGGCTTGCCGCTGCCCGGTGGAAGGGGAGATTTGAACAGGTAGGAAGTGATCCTGATATATATATAGACGGAGCTCATAACGTAGGCGGCTGGCAGAGCCTGGCGCAGAATGTAAGAGAGTATTTCAAAGATAAAAGGCTGATCTATGTGTGTGGAGTGTTCAAGGATAAGGAATATGAGAAGATGCTTGATATAATGGCACCATACAGTGATACACTTATAGCTGTGACACCTCCTAATGAGAAACGGGCACTTCCAAAGGAGGCACTTGCACAGGCAGCAGAGAAGCATTTTCAGAATGTGTATACTGCTGAAACTGCCACGGAGGCAGTGAAAAAAGCCGTGGATCTGTCAAGGACAGATTTCGTAGATGGTGAAACAGGTATTCAGAGCAGAGAGGAAACAGTTGTACTTGCTTTCGGCTCACTTTCGTTTATTGGAGAGCTAAGCACCGACAGATAAATCATGCAGGCAAATAAACCAGACAGGACATTTACATGGAAAGAATAGACAGAATATTCAATAATGAAAAATTCAAAAATTATATCCGGGTGATAGAAAAAAAGGAAACAGATCGTATATATTGCAGACATGGATTGGATCATCTTCTGGACGTGGCAAGACTGGCATATATCTTCTCGCTTGAAGATAAGGCAGATGTGACCAAAGAATTGATATATGCAGCAGCACTGCTTCATGATATCGGAAGGGCAGATGTAGATGACGAGGGAATCGATCATCATAAACTGAGCTGTCGGTATGCAGTTGACATAATTAGAGAGGCTGGATTTGATAAGTGCGAAGAAAATGAGATCATAAAGGCTATAAGTTTACATAATTCTAGCAACAAAAAGAAAAAAGGACTTTCTCTGTATATCTACAGAGCCGATAAGCTTTCAAGAGACTGCTATAACTGTAAGGCTATAGATACCTGCTACTGGAAGCCGGAAGAAAAAAATATGAACATAGAATATTAAGCCCTTTGCCGGAGCAGGCAATGCCCAATAGGCAAATTTTAAAGGGGCTGATGTTTTACACAATAAGGGGGATACCATGATAATAGGAAAGTACGATTTTAATGAGGACAGACCATACATAATGGGAATTTTGAATGTGACACCGGATTCATTTTCGGATGGAGGTTTACATAACACAATGGATACCGCAAGAGCAGCCACAGAGCAGATGATAAAGGATGGGGCTGACATAATCGATGTGGGCGGTGAATCCACAAGACCGGGACATGAGAAGATTTCGGATCAGTGCGAGATCGACAGGGTGTGCCCTGTTATAGAAATGATAAAGAAGGAATTTGACGTTCCCGTTTCTCTGGATACCTACAAGGGAAAGGTCGCGGAAGCAGGAATACTTGCAGGTGCAGACCTGATAAATGATATATGGGGGCTGAAGTGGGACAAGGATATGGCAGATATAATCGCCAGACATGACAAGGCATGCTGCCTTATGCACAACAGGAACAACACAAATTATGTAAACTACCTTGAGGACGCCATCAAAGATCTTGACGAGTCGGTGCAGATGGCATACAAGGCAGGAATAGATAAGAATAAGATAATGGTAGATCCCGGCATAGGCTTTGGCAAGACATTGGAGCAGAACCTTATCATGATGAACAATCTGGAGCTTCTTAAGAAGTGGGGACTTCCGATACTTCTTGGAACCTCGAGAAAATCCATGATAGGACTTACCCTTGATCTTCCTGTAAATGAAAGGGAGGAGGGCACCATTACCACCTCTGTTATAGGACTTATGAAGGGCTGTCAGTTCTTCCGGGTTCATGATGTCAAGGCGAATTACCGTGCCCTTAAGATGGCACAGGCGATACTTACAGCATAAGGTATGTGGCGGAAACGTAATATTGTAGTATATAGATGGGAGAATCTGCATGGATAAGATAAAGATAAGAGGTCTTGACATATTTGCAAATCACGGTGTGTTTGAAGAAGAGAAGATATTGGGACAGAAGTTCATAGTAAATGTAGATTTAGTTATGTCAACCAGAAACGCAGGCCTTACAGATGACCTGAACAAATCCGTGGACTATGGGGCAGTGTGTAAGCTCATAAGTGAGATCATGAAGGATTGCAACCATAACCTGATCGAGGCGGTTGCCGAGAATGTGGCGTCAAGTATACTTTTGAAATACCAGGATGTGCAGGAGGTGGATCTGGAGATACAGAAGCCATGGGCCCCGGTGCATATGCCGGTGGATACGGTATCTGTGGAGATAACCAGAAAAAGGCATGTGGCATATCTGGGTATCGGGTCCAATATGGGAGATAAGGAATCCTATCTTGATTACGCCATAGATGAGCTTAACAATGACGATTACACCAAGGTCACCAAAGTGTCAGACTTTATTGTGACAGAGCCTTATGGCGGTGTTAAGCAGGATGATTTCCTTAACGGCTGTCTTGAGGTGGAGACTTTAAGGACACCGGAGGAGCTTTTAAAGCTTGTGAACGCCATTGAGGCAGGAGCAGGAAGAGAGAGACGTATTCACTGGGGACCGAGAACTCTGGATATAGACATACTTTTGTATGATGACATTGTTTACGATTCGGATGATCTTCATATTCCTCATGTGGAAATGCACAAGAGAGAGTTTGTACTGGAGCCTTTAAAGAATATAGCCGCCTACAAGAGACATCCTCTTAAGGGGCTTACTGTTTCAGAGCTGCTTGATGAACTGAAACATAGAAAATAATTGGAGAAATAAATGTACACAATAGAAGACTTGAGAAATGTAGAAAAAGAAATAGCAGAATTGTCAGAGGTCAGAAAAAAAATCATGTCTGAGATAGCAGTTTCCGGCGGCAATGTATTTGCAGAGGATGCGGAGAAGCTTCCCTGGAGAGCGGACTTTAAGGGTGTGGACAGTCTGGACATAAATGAAGACACGGTGGTGGCGTATCAGGGAGTTCCCGGAGCATACAGCCATCAGGCAATGTTCAAGTTCTTTGGTGACGATATAAAAAATATAAATGTGGAAGCATTTGAGGATGTAATAGATGTTATAAACAGTGGAAAGGCGGATTATGGGGTTCTTCCAATAGAGAATTCCTCTGCCGGCTTCGTAAACGGAATATATGATATGGTTGGAAAGAGCAATCTTACTGTGGTGGGAGAAGACCAGGTACATGTTGCCCATGCTCTTCTGGGGGTTCCGGGGGCAGAAATCTCAGATATAAAGCAGGTATATTCCCATCCACAGGGACTGATGCAGTGCAAGGATTTCCTTGATACTACGGATTGGGAGCGTATCAACGTGGCAAATACTGCGGTGGCGGCACAGAAGGTCATAAACGAACAGGACAGGACTCATGCAGCCATAGCCAGTGAGCTGGCAGGAAGGATATACGGCCTTGATATATTAAAAAAGGGCATTGTAAACAATAATAATAACACCACAAGGTTCATAATCTTAGCAAGGGGTAAAATGTATGTAAAATCAGGGAAAAATGTTATTATTTCCTTTTCCTTGCCCCATGAAAGTGGTACACTTTATAACATACTCAGCAACATAAATCTGAATGGGATCAACCTTACAAACATTGAGTCTAGACCCTTAAAGGGAAAGACCTGGGAGTATAAATTCTTTGTGACCATGGAGGGGAATATGGACGATCCGAGAACCATATCTGCATTGTCAGGAATATACAGAGACTCATTGGATTTCAGGCTGATAGGAACTTATTAAATATAAAGAAGAGAATTAAAGATAAATTATATGCAGAAAAAATAATGTCAGGGGGTAGTACATTATGGCATACAAAACATTTGCAGCAATAGACGTGGGATCAAACCAGATCAATATGAAGATCTATGAGATTGCGTCAAAGAAGGCTGCCAGGGAGATAGACAGCGTAAGCGGCGTAATAGAGCTGGGAAGCGATACATACAGGAACGGACGTATAGAGGAGTCGTCCTTAGATAAGCTGTGTGATATCTTAAACAAATTCAAGAAGAAAATGAAGGAATACAGGGTTGCGGAATACAGGGCATATGCCACCTCTGCGGTAAGAGAGGCAGAGAATGCTGAGTTCGTTATTGAACGGATCATGATGAGAACCGGCATGAAGGTTGAGATCCTCAGCAACTCAGAGCAGAGGTTCATGAACTACAAGGCATACGCAGCCAAAAAGGGAAGTGAGGAGCAGCTTGCCAGCAAGAATGCGGCACTTCTTGATATTGGCGCAGGAAGTCTGCAGATATCAATATTTGACAAGCAGAATCTGGTAAATACCCAGAACCTTCCGATAGGTGCCGTGCGAATAAGAGATTATCTCCAGAAGTTCGGCGCAGATACAGTGGAGCTTGAGAACATAATGGAAGAGTATGTGTCAAACTTCATTCTGGAATTCAGGAACATGTTCTTAAATGAAAAAGAGATAAAGCGTATAATCGCCATTGGCGATGGAATCAATAATTTAAAGAAGGTGGGACCGGAGCTTAATATTGAGAACAGTATTTCAAGAGAGCAGTTTGGAACTTTGTATAAGAGGGTATTTGACATGAATCCGGAAGCACTTTCCGGGCACTATGGAATACCATACGAGCAGGCGACCCTTATGCTGCCTATGGCTATCATATATCAGTCATTCTTAGACAAATCAAAGGCCGAGGAGATACTTACACCGAATGTTACCTTTTGTGATGGTATTGTTGCCCATTACATGGACAAGGAAGGCTATACATATATAACAAAGGACTTCGACAATGACATAATCCAGTCGGCGTACAGCCTTGCCAAGAGGTATAAGTGCAATACGGCCCATATTGAGAATGTATGCAGTAACGCTCTTGCCATATTTGACAGTTTTAAGGGAACCCATGGGCTGGACAAGAGAGAACGGCTGCAGCTGCAGATTGCGGCAATTTTGCATTGCTGTGGTAAGTATATCAACATGAATGAGAGTACACTTATTTCATATTACATAATAATGGCTACAGAGATACTTGGCTTGTCTCACAAGGAGAGAGAAGAAATTGCGAATATCGTACGATACAATGTTTATTATCTTCCCTCTTCAGCCAAGGCAAGCGGCACTATAAAAACTGCAGATTATATGAAGGTTGCCAAGCTTGCTGCCATATTAAGACTGGCAGACGTTCTTGACAAGAGCCACAAACAGAAGATTGACAGCGTGAGAGTTACAATAAAGAATGATACGCTTACCATAGTGGCTGATACATTTGAAGATATAACACTTGAGATCGGAACATTTAAAGAAAAGACAGCATTATTCGAGAAGGTATACGGAATAAAGCCTGTACTGAAGCAGAGAAGGGGGTTATAAAGGATGGCAGAGGAAAAAACATTATTTTACAACAGAGAGCTTAGCTGGCTGGAATTTGACAAGAGATGCTTAAGTGAGGCAAAGGATAAGACTATACCGATATTTGAAAGAATAAAATTCCTCAGTATCACAGCATCCAACCTTGATGAGTTCTTCATGGTAAGAATAGCGTCCCTTACAGATATGGTACATGCAGATTATACCAAGAAGGATATTGCGGGGATGACACCTAAGGAGCAGCTTGATAAGCTGAAGGAGGGCACCAAGGAGTTCATGAAGAACCAGTACCATACCTACAACAGGTCACTGCTTCCTCTTCTTGAGACAAATGGGCTTAAGATAGTGAGCCACTATGAGGATCTTACGCCGGAGCAGTCAAAGTATGTGGATAAGATATTTGAAAAGGATATTTACCCGGTACTTACTCCTATGGCGGTGGATTCGTCAAGACCGTTCCCTCTTATTAAGAATAAATCTCTTAATATCGGTGCCCTTATATATGACAAGAAGAAGGATGTTACAGATATAGCAACCGTACAGGTGCCATCAGTTCTTCCAAGGATAATCTCATTACCATCAGCAGATAAGAACGTAAAGGAGATAATCCTTCTCGAAGAGGTTATAGAGAAGAACCTTGATAAGCTCTTCCTGAACTATGACATAGTCTGTGCCCATCCATACAGGATCATGAGAAATGCTGATTTCTCCATTGATGAAGAGGAGACAGCAGATCTTCTTAAGGAGATAGAGAAGCAGCTTAAGCAGAGACAGTGGGGCGAGGTTATCCGACTTGAGGTGGAGGATAACATGGACAAGAAGCTTTTAAAGGAGCTTAAGAAACATCTGAACGTGGCAGATGATGTAGTTTACAAGATAAATGGGCCCCTTGACCTTACCTTCCTTATGAAGGTAAATGGTCTTGAAGGCTTCGACCATCTGAAGTATCCTAAGTATCCACCACAGCCTGTGCCGGGGATGGGAGATTACAGCAGGATATTTGACAGGATCAAGAAGCATGATATACTTCTGTTTCATCCATATTACGAGTTTACTCCTGTTATTGAGTTTATCAGACAGGCTGCAAATGATCCTGATGTACTTGCCATCAAACAGACTCTGTACAGAGTAAGTGGTAATTCACCTATTATTGCCGCCCTTGCCCAGGCGGCGGAGAACGGCAAGCAGGTTACGGTACTTGTGGAGCTTAAGGCAAGGTTTGACGAGGAAAATAATATTGCATGGGCCAAGAAGCTTGAGAAGGCAGGCTGCCATGTAATATATGGTCTTGTGGGACTTAAGACCCACTCAAAGATAGCACTGGTGGTAAGACGCGAAGAGGATGGTATCAAGAGATATGTCCACCTTGGAACAGGTAACTACAATGACGCTACAGCAAAGCTCTACACAGATATGGGACTTCTTACCTGCAGTGATCCTATCGGAGAGGATGCCACAGCAGTATTTAACATGCTGTCAGGATACTCAGAGCCTAAGAAATGGAACAAGCTGGCAGTGGCACCTATATGGCTTAAGGATAAGTTCCTTATGCTCATAAACAGAGAGGCAGAGAATGCACGTCAGGGAAAGAAGGGACGTATCATAGCAAAGATGAACTCTTTGTGTGATCCTAAGGTTATGCATGCTCTTTATGATGCTTCGGCAGCAGGAGTTAAGATAGATCTTATAGTGAGAGGCATATGCTGTATCAGAGCAGGGGTTCCGGGGCTCAGCGAGAATATATCGGTGAGATCAATAGTTGGAAATTATCTTGAGCATTCAAGAATATTCTATTTCTACAATGATGGATTTGAGGATATATACATGGGAAGTGCCGACTGGATGCCTAGAAACCTCGACAAGCGTGTGGAGATAACCTTCCCTGTGGAGGATCCGGAGCTTAAGGAGAAGATCAAAAATATTCTGAAGATACAGCTGGCAGATACCTTAAAGGCTCATATAATGCATCCTGACGGAAGCTATGAGAAGCAGGATCTCCGTGGCAAGGTAAGACTTGATTCCCAGATGTACTTCGTTGAAGAGGCAAGAAAAAGCCAGAAGGAAGGGGATGAAGTAGAAGATAAGAGAGTGTTCATTCCTGTTGAGGCAGAAGAACCGGAGGAAGATATATAACATATATATTATAGAAGACGGAAGATCAGTATAAAAGTGTCTGAAGGCTTCATGAAAAATATTTAATGAATAACATGTAAATATACTTGACAACATATAATATAGATGGTAAAGTATAGAAGCTGTGTGTAAGTAACACAGATACAACAAAGCAGAGTATCCACTCTCACCTTAGCACATTTGGTGACTCGGGTTTATATGAAGCATGATTTTATTAAAATAGCTAAGTATAAAGTGGATGGTTTGCGCTGTCCACTTTTTTTAATGGAGGTACAAGGTCATTAGCGAATTAATGATTAACGAACAGATAAGGGATCGCGAAGTGCGATTGATTGGTGAGGATGGCCAGGTTGTTGGCATCATGTCTTCAAAGGAAGCTCTCAAGATCGCAAAAGAAGCAGAGCTGGATTTAGTTAAGATTGCACCGCAGGCAAAGCCGCCTGTATGCAAGATTGTTGATTACGGTAAGTACCGCTATGAGATGGCCAGAAAAGAGAAAGAGGCCAAGAAGAAGCAGAAGACCATGGAGATCAAGGAAGTAAGATTTTCTCCAAATATCGATACTAATGATTTGAACACCAAGATTAATATGGCAAGAAAGTTCATATCTCATGGCGATAAGGTAAAGGTTACCTTGAGGTTCAGAGGAAGAGAGCTTGCCCACGTTGAGCAGACCAAGGGAATCCTTGATGAGTTTGCTGAACAGCTTTCAGACATAGCAGTGGTTGATAAGCCGGCTAAGTTTGAAGGAAGAAGTATGATAATGTTTTTAACCCCAAAGCGTTAATTTAAGATAAGATTTAAATCTAAGGAGGAATACACTACAATGGCTAAATTAAAGACAAAAAAAGCAGCAGCTAAGCGTTTCAAGGTTACAGCTAGCGGTAAGTTAAAGAGAAGCAAAGCTTACAAGAGTCATATCTTAACAAAGAAGACCACAAAGAGAAAGAGAAATCTTAGAAAAGCTACAATGACTGACTCAACAAATGAGAAAGTTATGAAGAAGATTTTACCTTATATTTAATAGATTGGAGGAACAGACTAATGGCAAGAGTTAAAGGCGGTATCGGCGCTAAGAAGAGACACAATAGAGTACTTAAGCTCGCTAAAGGATACAAAGGAGCTAGAAGTAAGCAGTATAGAGTAGCAAAGCAGTCAGTAATGAGAGCTTTAACAAGCTCATATGCTGGTAGAAAGCAGAGAAAGAGAGAGTTCAGACAGTTATGGATCGCTCGTATCAATGCAGCAGCCAGAATGAATGACATTTCATACAGCAAGTTAATGCATGGTCTTAAGGTTGCTGGTGTAGACATCAACAGAAAGATGCTTTCAGAGATGGCTATTTCAGATCCTGAAGGATTTGCCAAGCTTGTAGAAGTTGCTAAGGCAGCTATCGCTTAATATAAAATAAGTAAGTATAAAAGAAGAGGAAGCCTGTATGGGCTTCCTCTTGTGCTGTAATGATGCCTGTGACATCGTTATGCCGCAGCAACCTCAATTTCAAATGGTTGCTGCTTTTTTTATTGCTTTTTATCGCCGCATGGTGAATATTTCCAGCACAAGCTGTCAATAATATCCTTGAAATCATAATGAAAAGGAGAATTTCAATGGAATTAAAAGAAAAAGAACGTATGGCAATAACAGATCTTCAGACCCAGGAGCAGAGCTGCGTAGAGAAATATGCCAAGTATGCAGAGCAGGCAAGAGATCCTGAGCTTAAGAATCTTTTTGGAAGATTACAGCAGGAAGAGCAGAAGCATTATGACAGCCTTGAGCAGGTACTTAATGGTACAGTTCCGGCATGTGACTGCAATGATACCGCCGGAAAGGACTATGAGCCGGAGGCTTCCTATGGAATGTTAGATGACTCAGAGGATAAGAAGCATGATGAATTTCTCGCTACAGACTGTATAGGCACAGAAAAGCTTGTGTCAGGCGAGTACAATACAGATGTGTTCGTGTTCGGGGACACTGCCATCAGAAAGCTTCTGGCAGATATACAGGTAGAAGAGCAGAACCACGCAGAAATGCTCTATAAGTATAAGGTAGCAAACGGAATGGCTTAAAAATAATATATTCCGCATCAACAAGAAAAAAGACACTGGATAAAATCTGATACATTTACTGTTAGATGAGCGGGAGATGGGGTGCTGGTGTCCGGTGGACACCGTCTAGCACCGACCGAGCCGGCAGGCGAGACCTTGAATCGGGGTCAAGAGGCGCAGCCTCTTCAACAAGAAAAAAGACACCAGATAAAATCTGATGTCTTTTTCTTGTTGATGCGGGAGATGGGACTTGAACCCACACGCCGTTTCCAGCACTAGATCCTTAGTCTAGCCTGTCTGCCAATTCCAGCACTCCCGCATGTCTTTTTTTGTTATTCTGTGTTGTGCTCTGCTCAACACAAGTGATATAATACCACTCCAATATATGGTTGTCAACAAAAATTTTAACTTTTTTTGATTTTTTTTCTACCCCTTATTTCTGCCATGATCTGCACGGTAAAAGTCCTGCTCCAAGGCTCGTGACTACACATAAATAAAGCACAGGGATATGTTTACCCCTGTGCAGATCCTTACTGTGATATTTATATCTTTATCATATTGGTGAGCTTACGTTCAACCTCTTCCATAAGATGTCCCTTGTAAGCCTGATAATACTCGTGTGTGAACTGGGTATACAGGAATTTGTTCCATAAATTGCTGCAATATGTACTGTCAAAGTCATAGTAAGAATCAGTATAGATCATACCGTTACTGTATCTAGTAACATCAAGATATGGCTCCTTGCCTGCATAGCTTAATCTCATAACAAGGTTTTTCTGTTCGCTGCAACATGCGAACGTCTCCAGGAACATCTTCATTTGTTCCTTAGTAACTCTTTCAACAAACATAAATCTCGACCTCCCAATAAATTTCCCTATAAAAATTATATAAAAAATAGCCAGGAATGTAAAGGGAAAAGAAGACATAACAACAGGATAACAGCAAGACCACAGTTGTAAGACATAATAGTAAGACCATAACAACAGAATACAACAGCAAGACATAACAACAAATCCATATCTGCAAGACATTACAGCAAGGGGCAGCCGGATACAGATTTGAGACGACATTGCGAGGCTTTCGTCAGGACGAACACACTGGCAGCGACGGCGGTCGCATGTTTGAGCCCGCAGGGCGAGTTTGCGAAGAGCCGGAGCAGATAAGCCGTGTGTGAGGAGTAGAAAACGCAGCCGGTCGCGAAAACTGTATCCGGCTGCCCCCCCTGATATCATAAGCATACCCTGCTCCCCCACAAAACAACATCTGGCATATTAAGGAAATCTTAAACATATATATTGATTTAATATATTGCTAACACATGGTAAAAAGACTAAAATTAGTATAACTGTGATAGATGAATACAGACTATCTATGTACAGATAAACGATATGAAATAATAAGTGGGAGGATAGAAATTTTATGATATGTAAAAGCAGACGCAGGATGAAGTGCCGAACCTGCCTTGCCTGTACCATTGCATGCTGTATCATGTCCGTGGGACTTACCGGCTGCAGTGATCGTAAGGTAAGTGACAAGCCCGCAATAAATATAGAACCATATGCCATGACAGTCCATGAAAGAGCTACAGTAAAAGAGGGAAATATTTCCTCACAGATAAAGCTTACTCTGAAGCCGGATGGTTTTTCCAGCAAGGATTATTCGGTAAAGCAGGACGATTTTGAAGTTGATCAGATCAATGTAAAGAATGGAGATAAAGTAAAAAAAGGTGATGTGATGATCTCCTTCAAGGCAGATGAGATAAATAAAACCATAGATGAGTATACGAGAAAGAAGGAAGAAGACCAGCTTCTTATTGATCACTATTCACGTCTTATGGGGATAGATAGCAGCAACGACTACTCTGAGGACATCAAGTCCCTTAAAGAAGATATCGAGCTGTCAACCCTGTATATCGAAGAGCAGCAGGAGAAGTTGAAGGAATATCAGGTTATAGCAGAAGCAGACGGAATAGTTACATATGTCAACGAGTGGCTGCAATACGGATATGCAACAGCCAATGAGACCCTTGTATCAGTAGCCTCAGGATCCAATGGATTTATAAGCTCCACAGAGGATATGAGCTATGACTTTAACATCGGAGATGTATTCACAGCGACCCAGGGAGTTGCTTCCTACGATATGAAACTGGTGGACGTAGAACAGGTGAAGAACGAAGCCACAGGCTCTGAGGAAAGACAGCTGAAGTTTGAGTGCCAGTCTGATATAGAAGTTACAAATGGCTACATGGAGCTTGAAGTTGTAATAGATAAGCCGGTTATATCCAATGTAACATATGTAGATAAAGATGCAGTTAATACAGTAGATGGAACATATTTCGTATATAAGTTTGATGACGATGGCTACAGAGAGATAGTACCTGTGGAGGTCGGAGATACAGTGGACAATTATGTCATTATCAAGTCAGGATTGACTGCAGGAGAGCAGGTGAGTATAGATTGAGAAGAAATAGTTTAAGAAGATGTAGATTAAAAGGATTTGCACTTATCCTGAGCCTGTCCATGATGATATCCATATCAGGATGTGGTGGAAGCAGTGAGAAGGCACCGGAGCTGTTAGAGCCAATATCAACGAATGCCGCCTATAGACCTGTAATGAAAGGCGATATAGGTAACAAGATCATAAAAACAGGAAATGTCGTTCCGGAGGATCACTGCTATTATTTTAATACCAGCACTGAGATAGACAATATAAAAGTAACTATAGGACAGTATGTACATAAGGGAGATGTTCTTGCGGAGGCAAGTGCAGAATCCGGTGAGAGCGAGGTTATTGAGCTTGAGAGCCAGCTTGAGCAGCAGAAACAAAATCACAGCCTCAATCAGAAGATATTTGATCAGAACCAGAAGATATATGACTATCAGATAAAAGGCTATCAGGAGACCGGTGATGAAGAGGCACTGAAGGATGTCCGGATACAGAAGGCAACAGCCATAGAGAATGACAGGTATGATGGCATGCTTTATAACTATCAGATCAGGAAAGCAGAAGAAGAGATCGCTGAGAAGAAGAAGCTGATAGGAAGCAATAAGCTGGTGGCTGACGTAGACGGATATGTTACATATGTCAAGGACACAACAGACTCCACAACGGCAGGGGCAAATGAAAACATAGTCATAATTTCAGACTACGACAACCCACATATAGAGATTGCTGATCTTACAGTTAAGGATATAGAGGTCTATGAAAAGTATGGTATCAAGTACACAGTGATAGATGGAGAAAAGCATGACATCAGCATAGACGAGTATTCCAAGACAGAGCTGGCAAAAGCCCAGGCAATGTCCCAGTTCCCTAATATCAGATTTGAACTGGCAGACGGCGACAGATCAAAGCTTAAGACCGGCGATATGGTACCTATGTATTTCAGCTCATCAGATATATCCGATGTATTGATAATAGGAAATGACTCCATATATGAAGATGGTGATCAGTCATTTGTATATGTCAAGACAGCTGCCAGTGATAAGGAACGCCGGGATGTGGAGCTTGGAGCAGCAGATGCCAATAATACACAGGTGCTTTCCGGACTTGAAGAGGGAGATCTGGTATTCTATGCATCAGATGCCATCATGCCGGGCAATTACAGTGAATACAAGGTAGAGCTTAAGGATTTCAGCGTTACCAAGGACAGTAAGAAGCTTCAGCTGGTGGATACGGATATGATAAGATACAAATCCCCATGTGAAGGCTACCTGGTAGATTTTAATGTTCAGGCAGGTATGCAGGTAAGCAAGGGAGACCTGCTGTACTCCATAGACAGTGGAGGAGGAAGTGCCGAGCTGAAGCAGGCGGCACTGGATATACAGCATGCCAAGGAGGATTATAATTCAACTATTAAGGGTTATAATGATCAGATAGATGATTATAAGAAGCAGATAGAAGATTATAAATACAGGAAAGCACATCCGGAGGTGCCGGATCCTGAGGATCCACCTGTGGCAACGGACACAGATCCTGATAAGCCGGAGGATCCGGATAACCCTGATGATAATCAGGATACACCATATTTTGTAGAACAGACTCTGTGTCAGATAGAGATAGCCAATATAAATAAGCAGATAGCAACCAACCAGTATAATGCCAATATGAAGACACTTCAGGCAAAGTATGACGAGCTGGCCAAGAACAATGACGGAACCGGAGTTGTTAAGGTATATGCAGAGCAGGATGGATACATAGTCAATGTGTCAGCGGAAAAAGGCTATAAGCTCGACAAGGGTACTGAGGTTGTAAGCATGGCATCTAAGAAAAATCAGATACTGGGTGCTACAGTAGAAGGAAAGCTTGCAGTAAACCAGCAGGTAAAGCTTGTGAACTCAACAGATAATTCAACTACTATAAACGCACAGTGTATTGGAAGCAATGGAGACGGAAGCAAGGTTTACATAAATACAGTGGATGGAGACGTGCAGATAAGCACCTGTGCAGTGGCAGGCAGTCCGATGTACTATCTGTCAGTAGATGACCAGGCATATTATGACTCACCGAAGGGATATACATTAAGATATAGTACTCTTGATCTGAAGAACGTGGTTGTACTCCCTAAGGGTATGATATATACAGAGACAGTTAAGACCACAGGAAGCACTAAGAACTATGTGTGGAAGGTGATAGATGGTCAGATCGTGAAGCAGTATGTGACACTTGGTGAAGAAGATTCCAAGAGTGTATGTGTGCTGTCAGGAATAGAAGCCGGAGACATACTCGCTCTTGAGAAAGCAAATTAAGGAGGAAGGATATGCTTAATTTTTTACAACATAAATTATTAAACAAAAAATGGCTCAATGCATGTCTTCTCCTTGGCATAGTTCTCCTTATAGCAGTAATGTCCTGTACACCTATGTTTAAGAATGGTGCTCTGGACATGATGCTCTCTACCAAGTTTGGAGATAAGATAGAAGAAACAAATAATTATTCCTGTGTTCTCGGACGTGAAGGAAGCTGTGATACAGAAAAGTATCCGGATATGGCATCTATAATGGACAGAACAGAGAAGTACCACAAGACATGGTTCAGCTACGTTGATACCAAGGTGCTGGCAGACGAGGTTAAATATTATATAGACGGAGGCTTCGCAACAGCAACATCAGGTAAGAAGGACAGCTATAAGCTGGCATATATGCCGGGGCTTGAAGATCATATAAAGATAGTTCACGGAAAGGGTCTTGAGGAAAGCGATATGGTAGACGGCGCGTATCCGGCTATCATCACAGAGGAGATGGCAGATGATAATAATCTCACTGTGGGAGAGACCGTAACCTATGATAAGATCCTGGATTCCTCTGAGAAACCATTGAAATTCTATATAGCAGGAATTTTCTCAGAGAAGGATTACAGTGATTATTACTGGTACATAAGAAAGAGCGAATTCACAAAACAGGGAATAGTCAGTCTTGATGCATTTGACGAGATAATAAGCAAGTACAGCATACCGACAGTCTACAGCACAGATTACAACATGCTTGATTATTCAGACATAACCCATAAGAATGCATCAGACATAAAATATTATGTTGAAGAGTTTATTAAGGCAGATGATCATATCGTACAGAATTTCACAGACGTGATAAAGTCCTATGAAAATGATGCCAAGACCATAGGAATAATCATATGGGTTCTTGAGCTTCCGATACTGGTACTGCTGCTGGCATTCATATACATGGTTTCAAGCCAGATCCTCGAGATGGAAGAGGGCGAGATAGCCATGTTAAAGAGCAGGGGAACCAGTACAAGACAGATAATCAGGATCTATATAGGTCAGTCAGCTATATTATCCCTTGTGGCACTGTTCATAGGAATCCCAATGGGATATGGATTATGTAAGCTGGCAGCCAGCTCGAATTCCTTCCTGGAGTTCAGGTCAGACAGAACCTGCTTCTATGGAATGACAGCATCGGCATTCATTTACAGCCTTGTGGCAGCAGTTATAGCTATACTGTTTGTCACAATGCCGGTATTCAAATATGCCAGGAACTCTATTGTAGAGCAGAAGAGAAAATCAGGAAAGATCAATGTTAAGCCATTCTGGGAGAAGTGCTTCTTGGATGTGATATTTGCAGCAGTATCCATATATCTGTTGTACAATTACAGAAAACAGAGAGGTACCATAGCACTGGATATTCTGGCAGGCAAGAGACCGGACCCATTGATATTCCTTAATTCGTCACTGTTCATATTTGCCGTTGGACTGGTAATATTAAGACTTATAAAGTATCTCATCAGATTTATATATTTCCTTGGAAGAAAGAAGTGGAAGCCTGCACTGTATGCGTCCTTCCTTCAGATAACAAGAACATCGAAGAAGCAGGGCTTTATATCAGTATTCCTGGTTATGACCATTGCCATGGGTATATTTAACTCCAATATGGCGAGAACCATAAATGACAACAACCGGAACCGTGAGGCATATAACGCAGGTACAGACCTGAGGGTAAGTGAGCACTGGTCCATGGGAATATACCATGACAAGGATAAGAATTCCAACTGGTATTATGAAGAGCCTGATTTCGAGAGATTCACAGGATATGAGGGAAGTCTGTATGATATGGCGACCAGAGTCATATATGATGATGGAGCATCTATATCTGTAGGTGGTGAGACCCTTGATAATAACATACTCATGGGTATACATACCAAAGAATTTGGTGAGACAGCAAGTCTCCAGTCAGGGCTTAACAAGGAACATTGGTACAATTATCTCAATGCTCTTGCCCAGACCTCCAATGGTGTGATAATCTCATCAAATCTTGCGAAGAAGTACAGCCTTGCAGTAGGTGACAGTATAAGCTATACAAGATATAATCCTATTAAGTCCAAGGCAGATGAACCGATTGCCACAGTATCGGGAAATGTAGTTGCCATAGTTGATGCATGGCCGGGATTTGAACAGTACAGCTATGAAAAGGACGAAGAGGGAAATATCACCGAGGTGGAGAAGTATCTCGTGGTTGCAAATTATGCCTACGTTGTAGGAGCATTTGGTCAGACACCATACGAGGTATGGATAAAGACAAACAGTGATAAGGATTACAAGGCAGTATTAGACCAGCTTGAAGATGATGGCATAAAGATAAGCTCATACATAAGTAAGGATAAGAACACGGCAAAGCTTATGGATTCATCATTGGTTGTAATTACAAATGGTCTGTTCTCCTTAAGCTTCATTGTGGCTGTTGTTCTGTGTCTGGTAGGCTTCCTGATCTACTGGATCACATCCATCAAGCAGAGAGAGCTTCTGTTTGGTATATACAGAGCTATGGGTATGTCCATGAAGGAGATAAACAAGATGCTCATAAACGAGCAGGTATTCTCGTCGGTACTTGCAAGTCTTGCAGGATATGGAGTTGGAGCACTGACTACTATGTTATTTGTCAAGCTCATAGCCATCGTATATCTGCCGGAGACACACAATATACCTATTGCTTTAGCAGTAAATCCAATGGATATAATAAAGCTTACAGCAGTTGTAGTGGTAATGTTCATTGCATGCTTCATAGTCATCAGAACTATATTAAAGAAGATGAATATTACACAGGCACTGAAGCTTGGAGAGGATTAAGGTGGAGTGTATGTCAGAAACAGTATATAACAACGAGCCTGGCAATGATCAGGACGACATAATCATAAGTGCAAGAAATGTTGTTAAATGTTTCCCTATGGGAAATGGCGAGAAATTCTATGCATTAAAAGGACTTGATATGGATGTGCCCAGAGGTAAGCTTACTATACTAAAGGGCAGATCCGGATCAGGAAAAACCACACTGCTAAATATATTAAGTGCTCTTGATGATGCCACAGAGGGTGAGGTTTATGTAAATGAAAACGAACTCAACACCATGCCGGAGACAGAACGGGAGAAGCTGAGACGATATGATATAGGATTCGTGTTTCAGTCAGTAGCCCTTATCCCCATAATGAATGCATATGAGAATGTTGACTTTGGACTGAGACTTGCCGACTACGAAGGCAACAGAGACGAACGTATAAAAGAGGTTCTTAATATGGTGGGACTTGGAAGCAGAATGCAGCACCTTCCATCTGAGATGAGTGGTGGTGAGCAGCAGAGAGTTGCCATTGCAAGGGCAGTGGCACATAAGCCCCAGGTAATATTTGCCGATGAGCCTACCGGAGCACTTGATACGGCATCTGGACTTACGGTTATGAAGCTCTTCAAGGAACTGGTGGCCAAGGAAGGAATTACAATTGTTATGACCACCCATGATCCAAACCTTATGGAGCTTGGAGATGTCGTTTATGAGATAGAGGATGGTGAGATAGTTGCTAGGGCATAAAGAGAAGAAAAATAAAAAAAATAAAGCCGCTGCAGACGTAATGCAGACCCAGAATATTGAGGCTTCTGAATACACAATGCAGAGTCCTGATGTTGGAGCTTCTGAATACATAATGCAGAGTCCTGACATTGAAGCTTCTGAATACACAATGCAGAGCCCTGATAGTGAAGCTTCTGAATACGATGAAGGACAGCCGGGGAATGCTGATCCAACAGATACAGATGGCAGCAGTGATGGTACATATCTCGGTGATCCGGACAATATAATTGAATGTGATGGCCTTGTCAAGATATATAAAACTGATGAGGTTGAGGTTATGGCTCTGCAGGGATTAGAGCTAAACATAAAGCGGGGAGATCTCATTGCCATAATAGGAAAATCCGGTAGTGGAAAGTCCACGCTGCTTAACATGATAGGTGGTCTGGAACGCCCAAGTGCAGGAAAGATGTATGCTGATGGCAAGGATCTGTTTGCTATGAGTGATAAGGAGCTGGTAGAATACAGGAGACATACAGTAGGATTTGTATGGCAGAAGAACTCCAGAAACCTGCTTCCTTACATGACTGCAGTCGAGAACGTCCAGGTACCTATGTTCTTCGACAAAACCAACAAAGCAGATAAGAAGAAGCGGGCTATAGAGCTGCTTACCATGGTTGGACTTGAGAACAAGATCAATTCGTATCCTGCCCAGATGAGTGGTGGTGAGCAGCAGAGAGTTGCCATAGCCATAGCCCTGGCGAACAATCCTAAGATACTGCTGGCAGATGAGCCTACCGGAGCAGTTGATTCCAAGACTTCCAACATGATCCAGGATCTGTTCAGAAAGCTTAACAAGGAATTAGGAATAACAATAATAATAGTTACCCATGATATAAGCCTTGCAAATAAAGTGGGACGTGTGGTCATGATATCAGATGGCAAGATAAGCACAGAGAAGATCATGAAGGAGGATTACCGGAACAAGATCAATGAGCTGTCCAGTGATAGCTTCGTTGCTGAGGATTCACATGAGGAATATTCAGTACTTGATAAGGCTCATCGAGTACAGATAAATGAAGATATGCTGGCGTCAGCAGGAATAGATTCGAATAAGGTTAAGGTTAAGGTAGTGGATGGACAGATCATAATTACCAAAGAATAGCCTATATTGACCGGAACAGGGATTAAATATAAAAGTGTCATATGATACATGAAAAAGGATAGCACGCCATGTCGTGCAACATATGGAGGGTTGATCAGATGAAAAAAGGTTATATCAGGAGGGCAGTGGCTCTGTCCATGGTAGGAGTAATGATGCTTTCCGGTGCAGCAACAGGCTGTGGAAAGAAGAAAGTAGATTATAATATTGATGGTGAGAATAGTGGTTCAGGTAGTGGCAGTTCAGGAGACAGTGGCGAATTAAGAGCCAAGGTCAAGGCACCGAAATCATATACAGGTGATATACCGGTAGGTGACTCAGGGCTTTCAAGTATCAAGATAGATGCCAAGAAGATATCAATTCCGGATGCATCTACCATGTCCATAGTTTCATGTGAGCCATTGTTATACACCAGTGACTACAAGAAACAGCTGGTTGAAGGAACACTTGATAAGAGTAAGGGTATATACAAATTTTCATATGAAAAGCAGATCAGGGAGGATGTCCAGAAGGATCTGGATATGTACCAGACGATGCTTGAGGATGCAAATGCTGCAGGCGATACAGAGAATGCACAGTGGATAAGTGATACAGTTAATTCATTAAGAAGCGACTTGGCAAATGCTACCGACAGCAGGGACCCGGCAGGTGATGTATATGATGGAGAGGATTACGTCGGTTATATAGGAGATCAGATGTTTGAAACAACCATGTACAGTGCCGAGGGGACGGGAGCAGGAGGAACGTTTAATCTGAGCCCTTATCCATATAGCACTATTAAGGATATAAGGCCATATGAGAATTACTATAACGTATCATATTATCCGGATGGAACCTCAGACATGGAGAATATGAGTGATATGAGCAAGGAAGAGGCTATATCATTTGCAACCTCATATCTGGCAGACCTGGGATTTAAGGATATTGCACTTAAGTCGTGCTCTAATCTTGTCTGGGATTATTTTGATTACGCAGGCAACACTAAGGCAGAAGAATGTGATGGCTGGGCAGTTACATTTGTAAAGGCTGTAGATAATGTACCTATATACAATCCTGATATATGGAATGTGGATTACCTTGATACCAACAATGTATGGTATTCAGATAATGGAGAAAGTCTTTCACTGAATATTTATGATGGAAAGGTGATCTCGGCATATATAGATTACTCACTTAAGACAGTAAGTGAGGAAAATGATGTGGAGCTTCTTAGCTGGGATGACATATTAAAGAGTGCCCAGGAGAAGATACCGGAATTCTATAAGGATAACAAGACATCGTATATGGACATCGTGTTTGATTATGTGAAGCTTACATATTACAAGGTGAAGGATGAAGAAAATCCGGGCAATTACAAGCTTGTTCCTGCATGGGCATTCATATCCAGTTCACAAGATACAGGTGAGACAGATGGAACTGAGACTTCAACAGAAGAGGAAGATGAAATACTTGTCACATCAAATCCGGCACAGCTTATACTGATAAACGCTGTAGACGGAAGCCTTATAGATGTTGCAGCACAGCTTAATTCTGAATCCGTAGGAGGCGAAGGTATAGAGGAATCCTATATAAGCGATCAGTACAATGACACAGAAGCACAGCTGGAGAAAGAAATCGACGCAGGCGACATGGACACACAGTAAGATATAAAATAAATATATGACAATAAACAGAGAAGCTGAACACAGTGGTGATCAGCTTCTTTTTTTTCTTACAGATTTGTATTATATGTCAAGGTGAAAAAGTGTAGGCATATTGCAAGTGACAATGATGGACGATATATATTATAATGTATATGATATTTTACAATGTTAAATAGGGCTGGAGTTCAATATATGTGTCAATTTTTCTGTGAAAACTTGACATGCAGCTCCAGCCCTTTGCCATAGGAGGTACCCATGCATCGTAGATGCATATAAAATGGTACCGACGATATGCCGCCGAATGAAATGAGGGGGCAATACCTATGAAGGCAAATTTTGCATGGCTGGAGTTCAATATGATAATATGGGAGGTACCTGAATGAGAAAAAGCTATATAAGAAGAGCACTTGCTCTTTCTATGATCGGGGTAATGATGCTTGTCGGTGCAGCAACAGGCTGTGGCAAGAAAAAGGTTGATTACAACGTGGATGATGAGAAGGGAACAGCCGAAAATGGCAGCACCAGTGACAGTGGAGAATTAAGAGCTAAGGTCAAGGCTCCGGAATCATATACCGGAGACATACCTGTGGGAGATTCTGGACTGTCCAGTATCAGGATAGATGCGGATAAGATAGATATACCGGATGTATCCACTATGTCAGTTGCATATTGTGAGTCAGTTACATATGATGATGAATTTAAGAAGAAGCTGATCGAGAGCATACTTGATAAGAGTAAGGGCATATACAAGTATGACTATGAGAAGCCGGTCAGAGAGGACGTGCAGAAAGAACTGGATATGTATCAGACTATGCTTGAGGATGCAAATGCTGCCGGAGATACAGAGAATTCCCAGTGGATAAGTGGTACGGTAGATTCTCTTAAGAGTGATCTGAATAAAGCCACAGATAACAGAGATCCGGCAGGAGACGTGTATGATGGTGGTGATTATGTAGGCTATATCGGAGATCAGATGTATGAAATAGCAATATATGGAGATGAGGCAGGTGAGAGTACAAGCTTCAGTCTGTCACCATATCCCTATGTCAGCCTGAAGGACATAAGACCACTTGATGATTATTACAATGTTTCATGCTATGAAGATGATTATAACAATGCTGACCTCGAGAACCAGAGTGATATGAGCAGCGACGAAGCAGTGTCATTTGCAGCGTCTTATCTGGCAGAGCTTGGATATAAGGATATAGCACTCAAGTCATGCTCACCACTGATATGGGATTATCTGGATTATGCCGGCAACACTAAGGTGGAGGAATGCGATGGCTGGACAGTAACATTTGTGAAGGCAGTGGACAATGTGCCGGTGTACAGCCCGGAGATATTTAATCTGGATTATATCAACTCGTATGATGTAATATATACCAGCAGTGAACAGACCCTTATGCTGCGAATATATGATGGCAAGGTATTCCAGGCAGGAATAAGCTGCTCACTTAATACAGTCAGCCAGGATAATAATGTGGAGCTTCTCAGCTGGGATGATATCTTAAAGAGTGCACAGGAGAAGATACCGGAATTTTATAAGGACAATAAAACATCTTACATGGATATAGTATTTGACAGGGTAAAGCTTACATATTACAGAGTTAAGGATGCGGACACAGAAGGTCAGCTGAAGCTTATACCTGTGTGGGCGTTCATATCAACAGGCAATGCAGATGGAGATGGAGAAACAGCTACGGAAGAATCTGCAGAAGAGGCAGCTGCAGCGATCCAGTATCCTCAGCAGCTTATACTCATAAATGCCATTGATGGCAGTCTTGTGGATGTGGTGGGAGAGTTAGATAACGGTGGTTATCAAAGCTATGACGTTGACAGGCACGATACCCCAAGCCTGTATCAGACAGAGGAAGATACGGAGGCTGTGGATATAGCCGATTAAAGAAAATACATATCTGCAGAGCATAGGCAGATACAAGGATGAGTTGTATCTGAGGATATGACGGTCAATGTTCATCGGGCCGATTGATAAAATTTTATCAAAAGAGCTTATTGACAAATATACCCTATGGGGGTATATTGTGACCATGAAATTAAAGAGCAGACATAAGGAATAATTATAAAGAGAAAGGCAGATATTAAATGGATAAGAAAGAAGAAAATAAATGCTGCTGTGGTCTTGTATCAGACGTTGAGAGCAGAGTCAGGGAGCGCAGTGATGATGAGAAGAAGAAACTTATAAACAGGCTTAACAGGATCGAAGGGCAGATAAGAGGTGTTAAGAATATGCTGGAGAGTGATGCATATTGTACAGATATTCTGGTTCAGGTATCCGCCATTAGCGCAGCCCTTAACAGCTTCAATAAGGAACTTTTAGCCAGACATATGAGGACCTGTGTGGCGACAGACATAAGGGAAGGGCGTGATGACTCCCTGGAGGATCTCCTTAAGACTATCCAGAAGCTTATGAAGTAGAGCTTGTCATAGATAATGTCTGCAAAGATTGTAGCCTCTTAATAAAACAAATACAGAATGACTGGACTATGAAAATTGCAATGGGATAATCAGAATTTGATGAAACATGCTTTGATGATTATAAAACGTGAGAGGAGTTGACATAACTATGGATAAATATAATGTAACAGGCATGTCCTGCAGTGCCTGCAGCAGCAGGGTAGAGAGAGCTGTAAGCAAGGTTCCCGGAGTTGAAGTGTGTCAGGTTAATCTTCTGACCAATTCAATGAATGTAGAGGGAACTGCCACAAGTGAAAGCATAATAAAGGCTGTAGAGAAGGCAGGATATGGTGCTGCCCTGGTGTCGGGGCAGAAACAGAAGACCGGGGACACAGGGAAGGACAATACATCCGGAAGCAGCTCGGGAACCGGTGGGGCACATAAAATGACAGGCTCAGGTGTAATATCTGACGGGACAGACAAAGAAACCAGAAAGATGTGGAGGAGACTCATATCCTCAGTGATCCTTCTGATACCTCTTATGTATGTGTCTATGGGACATGTAATGTGGAACTGGCCTCTGCCGAAATTCTTCAATGGCAATCATATCGCCATGGGGCTTGTTGAGATGTTCATAGCAGGAATCATCATGGTCATAAACCAGAAGTTCTTCATAAGTGGCTTTAAGGCAGCCGTGAATCTGGCACCTAACATGGATACACTGGTAGCAATGGGCTCCGGGGTATCATTTGCATATAGTTTCGTGGAGCTTATGGCTATGACAGACGCCTCACTTAAGGGTGACATGGACATGGTAATGCATTATATGCACAACCTGTACTTTGAGTCAGCAGCCATGATCGTAACACTTATCACCATAGGAAAGACACTTGAGGCATACTCCAAGGGTAAGACCACCAACGCCATAAAAGGACTTATGGAGCTGGCACCTAAGACTGCAAATGTTATCCGTGACGGAGAAGAGAAGAAGATCGCAGCCGATGAAGTGGCGGTGGGCGATATATTCGTAGTAAGACCCGGAGAAAGCATACCGGTTGACGGACAGGTAATAGAAGGAAACAGTGCAGTGGATGAATCTGCACTGTCCGGAGAAAGTATCCCTGTTGATAAGGAGCCGGACAGCAAGGTCAGCGCAGCTACCATTAATATGTCAGGCTTCCTTAAATGCCGCGCTACAAGAGTTGGAGAGGATACCACCCTTTCCCAGATAATCGCCATGGTGGGAGACGCAGCATCAGGAAAGGCACCGATAGCCAAGATCGCCGATAAGGTATCGGGAGTATTTGTCCCTACAGTGATTGCGCTGGCACTTATCACAATAATAGTGTGGATAATAGCAGGAAAGGACACAGCATTTGTACTTTCACGAGGAATATCCGTTCTTGTAATAAGCTGCCCATGTGCCCTTGGTCTTGCGACACCTGTAGCCATAATGGTTGGAAATGGTGTAGGAGCAAGAAATGGTATACTGTTTAAGACCGCCGCTGCCCTGGAGGCAACAGGAAGATGTAACACTATAGTTCTTGATAAGACCGGTACAATTACAAATGGTACTCCGGTAGTTACAGATATTGCCTGTGCACCGGGAGTAGAGCTTCAGGAGCTGCTGCAGGCTGCCTATACATTGGAGCAGTACAGCGAACATCCTATTGCAAAGGCTGTAAATGAACGTTGCATGAGAGATAATGTGAGGCTTCTTAGTATTACAGATTTTGAAAATGTACCGGGTAAGGGTATACGCGGAACCATAAGCGGAAACAGGTATATAGCCGGAAACTATAATTATGTAAACCATAATGGCATAATATCAGAAGAGGCAGAAAGACAGTCGGATTTATTTGCTGATGAGGGAAAGACTCCGTTGTTCTTCGCAAGAACTGATGAAACAGGAAAGTGGCAGCTCCTTGGTATTATCGCAGTCGCCGATGTAGTTAAGGAAGACAGCGTGGAAACCATAAGAGAACTTAAGGAAATGAACTTTAAGGTGATCATGCTGACAGGTGATAACGAGAAAACTGCAAATGCCATAGGCAGACAGGTAGGTGTAGATGAGGTTATAGCCGGGGTTCTCCCTGAAGGAAAGGAAGAGAAGATAAGAGAACTCATGAAGTCCGGTAAGGTTATAATGGTTGGAGACGGAATAAATGACGCCCCTGCCCTGACCAGAGCAGATATAGGTATAGCCATAGGAGCAGGAACCGATATTGCCATAGACGCAGCAGATGTGGTCCTTATGCAGAAGGGACTTAACTCAGTGGCAAGAGCCATAAGGTTATCCCATGGTACCATAAGAAATATCAAGGAAAACCTTTTCTGGGCATTTATCTACAATGTTATAGGAATACCTATTGCTGCCGGTGTTTATTATCCTATATGGGGCCTTACCTTAAACCCTATGTTTGGAGCATTTGCCATGAGTCTGTCATCGGTATGTGTGGTTATGAATGCCCTGAGACTCAACCTTGTGAAGCTGGATGGCAGAAACAGACAGCAGAGGGAAAATAAAACTTTAGAAAAAGTTAATGGTATTTCGGTGGTTGAAAATGTTATATTTATGAAGTATCATAATGTGGAAAATAATGGAAGCACAGAGGATACAGATATAAATAATAAAAATTCGGTTAATTCATATAAAGCAGAGAATACTGCTATAGAAAATAATGTAAATAAGGAGAATGAAAAAATGACAAAGACAATGAACATAAACGGTATGATGTGTAAGCACTGTGAGGCAGCAGTTAAAAAAGCACTTGAGGCATTGCCACAGGTTGACAGTGCTGTTGCAGATCACGAGAAGAAGACAGCAGTAGTAACTCTTAACAGCGATATTGATGACAGTATTTTAAAGAAGACAGTAGAAGAGCTGGAGTACCAGGTGGTCTCAATATCATAAGGGAAAAAGAAACAAAGGATTAAGAACACATATAATAATAGAAGAAACAGGAATAAACAGGTATAGGGTATGAAGAAGTTTTTTAATTTGCTGTTCAGCAGGATGGTCATGACCGCATTGCTGGTGGTGATCCAGATAGTATTTTTCATTGTTCAGCTTATAATCTTAAAATCATATAGTGTGTATATAAATATAGGACTTACCATATTAAGTATTGTTGTGGGAGCTTATATTATATCCAGGGATATGAATCCATCTATTAAGCTGGCGTGGATAGTTCCTATTATGATGTTCCCGCTGTTTGGTGGACTTCTCTATATACTGTATGGACATGTGGTGATTCCAAGAAAGCTCAAGAAAAATCTTCTTCGTATAAAAGAGCAGGAGGTTTACGAGGATCTCTACGGGGTTGACTCCAACAGTGCAGAGATCCTTGTGGATGATCCGCCCTACAGGCTCATGAAATATACCGAGAAATACTCCAAGGCACCTGTATATAAAGGTGGAGTTGAGAAGTATTACTCCATGGGGGATAAGGTATTTCCTGATTTAATTCATGATCTGGAGCACGCAAAAAAATACATTTTTCTGGAGTTCTTCATAATAAATCATGGTAAGGTATGGGATGATATCCTTGAAGTCCTGGTGAAGAAGGTTGCTGAGGGTGTAGAAGTCAGAGTCATATATGATGATGTGGGTTCTGTGTTTTATGTAAACAAGAATTACTGGAAAGAGCTGGAGAAGATGGGAATAAAGTGTATCTGTTTTAACCAGATCTTCCCATTTATGGCTACCATACTGAACAACAGGGATCATAGAAAGATAGCGGTAATAGATGGAAATATTGCCTATACCGGAGGCTTTAACCTTTCGGATGAATATGCCAATATCACGCATCCCTTTGGCACATGGAAGGATAGCGGTATAAGGATGGAGGGCGGAGCAGCCTTCAGATTTACCATAATGTTCCTTCAGATGTGGAATACCTCAAGATTTACAGAGGCAAGCTACAAACGCTTTATCCCTGAGATAAAGGAGCACCCGCATATAGGTTATCTTCAGCCATATTATTCAAATCCCTTAAGTGTAGAGCATGCAGGGGAGAGCATATATCTGCAGGTGATAAATGACGCAAGAAATTACATCTATGTATTTACCCCTTACTTCATTACGGGAAGTGAATTGATGATGGCTATAAAGCTTGCAGCTAAGCGTGGGATAGATGTAAGGATAGTTACTCCGGGAATACCGGATAAGAAGTTTATATACAGGATGACTCAGTCAAGCTATAAGGAGCTTGTGGAGGCAGGTGTAAGGATATATCAATATAAGCCGGGATTTATACATTCCAAGGTCATACTTTGTGATGACAGTCTCGCTTCAGTCGGCAGTATAAATATGGATAACCGAAGCTTCTACCATCACTTTGAGTGTGGAGTACTTATATATATGAGTAAGGTTATCGCTGACATCAAAAGAGATTTTCTTCAAACCTTTGATGAATGTGATGAGATAGATGTAAGCTGGTGCAACAGAAGACGGTCAAGAATGTTGGTGGATGCAGTTCTGAAATTATTATCTCCATTACTGTAGCCAATATTATATGCCGGTGGTATAATATCAAAAGTCAAGATTAATAGAAGCTGCGGAGTGATTGCTATATATGAAGGCTGTAGAGAGAAAAAGTGATTTGAATAAAAGAAATAGCCAAGATAAAAACAAACACTATTCGGTAAATAAAACAATAAAGGTTGACAGTGGTTCCGGTCGTTTAATGACCGGTATTACGTCAGCCTTTTTGTTGTATATGCTGGTAATATATCCACTGGCTCTTCATGATCATTACTTTGATATTACATATACAAAATACACCGTATTTAAGGTGGGCATGATATTATTTGCCGTAATATGGGCAATGGGACTTGTGATAGTACTTACCGGTATAAATGCCGGAGGCATGAAAGGAAGACATGCAGGTGGAAATGTCAAGGTCGGCACAATGGATAAGCTTAAGGCGGTAATATGTGATGGCGTGTATGGAACTGACATTTGTATGGTACTGTTCTTTATTTCGGGGGTAATGTCATTCATAATGGCGGAGGATAAGAAAAATGCATTTACCGGAGCACAGGGAAGATACTGTGGTCTGGCATTTATGATACTTATATTTATAATGTATATTATTGTGTCTGCCAGAGTGAGCAATATGGAGAAGATGTGGTCTCTTATAAGTATGGTATTTGTCCTGGTTTCCTCTGTCACATTTATTATTGCAATACTTCAGAATATTGGATTTGATCCCTTTAAGCTTCTTGATGGTATAAACAGGAAGCAGAGGAATATATATGTGTCCACATTTGGCAATATTGATATATTCGGAAGCTTTATATGTATAGCATTGCCGTTGTTTATGGGACTTTATGTTACAGAGAAAAGTAACATAAAGAGGATAGTATACGGCATTGGAGTATTTGCAGGTTTCATGGCATTTATCCCTGCAAATGCTGACGTGGTGTTCGCCGGTGTGGGAGCGACTATAATAGCAGTATTATTTGCAACTGTGTATATGGAGAGAGTGGACCGGTTATTTGAGCTTGTGATGCTTGGCTCAGGCGGGTATCTAGGTATGGTGTTACTTAGAATGCTAGTGGGTACTAATGGGGCAAAGATAACAGGCTTTAACAGGCTGGCAGAGCATCCGGCATTGCTTGTGATCATATTTGCAGTGGTATTGTTCATACGACTTATTATTCAGGTTTACATAAATAGAAACAAAACTGAAATTTACATAAATGAAAATAAAAGCGAAGTTTACATAAATAAGCAGAAGAACGGAACCGGCATAAAGCTTATCATTGCACTGGCGGTTGTCCTTATATCAGGAATTGCTGTTATCATATACGGAAGAAAAAATAATCTCGCCATGTTTGATTTTAATGATAAATGGGGATCCTACAGAGGATATATATGGAGACGCGTAACAGGATTATACGGTGAGCTTCCGTTTGTACAGAAGATATTCGGACATGGTAATGAGTCCATCCGTTCACTTATGGATGATCGGTTTTATGACGAAATGCTTCAGGTCACCGGAACAGTATATGACAATGCCCATAATGAGTACCTGCAGTATCTTGTGACACAGGGGTTGCTTGGTATGCTTTCTTATGTCGGTGTGGTTGGCACCGCTGTCATAACCGGAGTAAAAAAAATAAAGAAGTCACCATATATATTGGGACTTCTCCTTGCCGTGATATCCTACGGAGTTCAGGCAATATTCAACGTAAACCAGTGTATAACCACCCCGTACATGTTCCTTATGACAGCTATGCTTATAGGCATGTGCAGAAGAGCAACGGAAGAGTAGCAGGGCATTAATCCTTTAACTGGCTTACGAAGGATTTGTAATATGCCTGACCTATAGGGATTGACGTTGGTTTGTTTGGTGTCTTTACTGCAACATACTTGGTTGTCTTGTCATAGTTTGCAATAAAGTATTTGTTTACTACATAACTCTTATGACATCTTATAAAGTAGTCTGGGAGCTTTCGCATAATAGCTGCCAGGGAAATATGAGCAGTGAAAGTTCCTGAAAGGGTATATACTTGTGTATTATGATTGGTACAGCTCATGTATATTATCTCAGACGGAAGCACTCTGAAATGTACTCCTGCCAGGTTACGAAAAGGTATAGGCTTCTCGGAAATAATTTTTTTGTCTATAAGCTTCTGGATAGAAGCTGTAAGCTCTGCCGGCTTAAAAGGCTTAACGAGAAAGTCGAAGCAGTTGGTAGCGTGGATAGCATGGGCTGCCTCTGCAGCATAGCCTGTTAAGAATAATATAGGTGTATTTTCAAACTGCGGAAGCGTACGGATATAACTGCCAAGATCAACACCGGTAAGATTGTTGGAGGAATTAAGCTCAATGTCAAGGAGTATAATATCTATGGCTGTATCGCCGGTGAGTAATTCAACGGCTTCATCGTAGGTTGATGCAGTAAGACATACTGTGCCCTTAAAAGATTTCTTCACTATTGAAACAATTCCATTAAGCTGATTCATATCATCATCAACAATAAGTGCGTTCATAACGGTCTCTCCTTAGACTATAAACTCAAATTTAATAAGAGTATCCCCGGATGCAGGGGGATTCTCAATGTACAACTCACCATTATAACTGTCAAGAAGTTGTTTTGCATTTGCAAGACCTGTACCTCTCTTTGAAGTCATAGAGTTGGTAACGGTTTTGGTGGTATAGCCGACTTTTACCATATTCGCCCTAAGCTCCGGTGTGAGCTTAGGCCCCTTATTTATAGTGGTAAATATTATACGATTATTATCACTGTCTATTTCGATCTTTATACAGTCATGAGGCTCAACCGCCTCCAATGCATTATCTGTTAAAATACCCACAACCTTTATAAGTTCATATTCAGGCATATTGCTGGACAGATCAAAGTTCTTAATTGTAAAGTCGATATCTTTATCAGCTTTTCTGGCAGTCTCAAGCTTGCTGTATAGAAAGCCCGATAAAACCTTCATGTTTAATTTGATCAGATCTGTCTGTCGGAAATCTCTGGCAGCTGCATCTATATGCTCATTAAGAGCTTTCGAGAGGGAAGCGTAATCATCATATGAACAGGCTATCATCTGAATGGCATTAAGCTCATTTGCATAATCGTGCTGTCTACGGCGTATATCCTTTATAAGATTGTCCATCATAGGCTCATAGGTGTGGTAGCTCTCAAGACTTTCCTGTTGCTTCGTTATGGTTTTCTGCTGTTCTATGATGAGATAGTCGGAAATAAACACTATTATAGCAAATGATATGAGCAATGGTATCATAACAGTTGCATCGATACTGGTGAATTTTGTTATAAGGATCTCCATTAAAAGCATAAGAGCGAGATCTATCAAAGTACATTTAATATAAAGATTGCTCTTCATAATGGCGGTATATATTTTATGCACAGGAACAAAAAGCAGCAGTATGAGACCGATAGAAATTGAACCGGTCTCACCTATTACAGCTTGAAGCTTAGGACTTTCAATATTAAACCTGCTGAATACCATCATAAACAGATCCTGTATTATGATTATGTACACATATGCAAGGAAATAGCCTATCAGGGTCTCAAGATACCCTTTTTTATACATTATTATATATGCCAGATAGCTCATTGGAAATAACAAGAGTGTTGTTATTGAGTCCGGAAATATATATGAAAAAAATGTACTTAATCCCATGTATGTGAGAATAACTGGCAGAGGATGATTAGTGCTCCATATTTTCATGGAAAAAATTCTGCACAAACACAGGACTTCAAAAAGTGTATCAAGGATAAAACAACAATATTCTATAACTGAAAGAGACATGTTTTATATAAAACTCCTTTTTATTTAATGCTAAATTACATTATAATTTTTAGGTTACTTAATGTCAATAATAGTCCGAAAATCTTTGCTTACAAGCCTGAAAATCTTTGTTCACTACCTCAGAATCTTCGTTCACGACAAATTGATGAAAAAGTATAGGAATTTTTGTCGTAAAATGTTAGATTATCTTCAGCGGAAGGAATTATAGGTATATGAGTAACTATACACATGAAATCAGTATCATTTTATCAAAAGGATTGATTGGTGATACCTGTGAAGAGGATCAGATAAGAAGTTCCAAGGTGGTATATGCAATAGAAAATGTTATTGAAGAAATTAAGTCTTATTTTGTGATTTTTCTATTGTTTGGGTTGATAGGGAAGATGCTTGAAGTATCGGTTTGCATAGTGACGCTAACTATACTCAGAACATGGACAGGTGGAACTCATATGAATACATCTTTAGGTTGCGGTATTGTCACCATCTTGTTTTATGGTGTTTCTGTGTTTGCCGGCTTTATTTCGATACCATGTGTCCTGACGTTGATTCTTTTGGTTATATACATGTTCATATGTGTATTGTATGCACCGTTGGCGTCTGTACAGAGACCGAAGCTTGGAAAAGAGAGAGTAAAGCGGATAAAAGTCAGAGCAGTATGTGGTGTGATATTGGTTATCCTGATGTATGTGTGTATGACTAGGTACAGGGATTATATAGGGAGAGTTGTACTGCTGCAATTTATGGATGTGGTAGTGGCAATACTTATAAGCAGGAATGGAGGAAATAAAAATGATGAAAAATGCTGAAGGTAAAAAAATGATATCGGGAATGGTTGCAAATGTACTAGAGGATATTACAGATGTATTTTTGACTGGAAGTGCGTGTAAAACCAGGTGGGGTGAAGTAGCACTTCCGGATAATCTCAGAAAGTATTATGAGGAGAAAGAAGAGGAGCATAAAGATAGATAACTTGTGGGATTGGATAAAAAATGCAGATGTTGATATTATATTGAGAATTGAAGCGTAAACATGAGCGTGCATAGTATGATGTATTTCTCAGAAGTGTAGAAGCGTTTTAATAAGATATTATACGAGGAGGAAACAATATGAGTTTTTTTCTGGGCTTTAAGATTAGTTATATATTATCAAAAATCTTAACAGGATATGTTACTTTGTTTTCATGTTTGGCAGACCTGCTTGTGGCAATTATTAGTGCGAGAAAAAGGAAAGTAATGTTTTGCATTGTCATGAGTGCGTTATTAATCGGAACATTTATATTGTATAATAGCAATTTATATAATAGGGTAGATTCTGCATGCAATTCCGATAAATATTATTTTGGCGAAGAAAAAAAAGGCGAAGCAAATGGTGATGGTAGATTATTTGATAATGATGGAAATTTGCTATATAAAGGAGAATTTCGCCAAGGAAAATATTCGGGTGAAGGCAAAGAATATTCATATTATGTTGAAAAAAATGAAAAGACGTATCTAGTGTATGAGGGAGCGTTTTATGATGGTAATAGAAATGGATTAGGAAAGCTTTATAATGAATCTGAAGATTTGATATATGAAGGATGCTTTGTTGATGGAGAAAAAGAAGGCTTCGGAACCGAGTATTCATATGATGATAGTGGGAAGCTTGTGAAGATTGTTGGTGTGTTTTTAAATGGACAGTTAGATAAGGAGAGGAATTACGAAATTTATGTCGATGGTGAATTGACATATTTAGGGGTGTCTGATGAAATTAGTAATTTGAAAGGGGATTTAAGAGAAGATATTATGAAGTGATATAGATAGGGAATGTGTAATTGCAGTGACTTTATAGTTAATTGATCATATATAATGATGAAGATTATACATTCCTAAGAACTGGTTAAAAAAAGACGATGATATTTGGCATCTTTATATTTTTAACAATAGTGTTATACAGCATAGCTATTAGCATTGATTTAAGAAAGAACGAAATATGATACAAACTTATTTTACTTAAAAAATTAGTGATAATAGTTGATTATCTATATTTTTTATTACGTAATTACTAGGAGGAAATATATGAACACATTACTGAACGAATATATAAAATTGTATGAAGAAATGAAATATAATACTCAAAATTGCATTCCATTATGTGCAGCCGAAACATACATTTCAGAATTTGTAAAGCAACCTTTAAATTCTGAGTTTGAAGGGAAATACTATTTTTTTGAGAATAACAAAATTTCAGAATTAAAATCTCTTGTAAGTATTGCATGCAATCAGTTATTTCGTTCAAAATATGCCAATGCTGAAAGTTTAAGTGGAATCAACTGTTTCACAGTCTGCGTTATGTCTATATTGACATCTGGTGAAAAAGTTTTACTGTCTACACCAGAACAAGGCGGACATGCATCTATGCCCATAATACTGGATTCTTTGAATATTTCATACGATTCAATTCCATTTGATTTTGAAAAATATCAGATTGACTATGATAATTTAAATAAAATGTGCTCAACAGGTGATTATTCATTTATTATTTTTTGCCAATCTGATTTGATTACTGTACCAGACCTAAGCAGAATACATACGCCGACCAATATGGGAATAATTTATGATGCTACTCAAACCCTTGGACTGATTTGCGGGGGCTGTATCGATAATCCATTAGACTATCCTAATGTTATTTTGTTGGGAGGGACTCATAAAACATTACCTGCGGCAGCCTGTGGATTGATTATGACAAATAACGATTTATATATCGAAAAATTAAGTTCGAATGTTACACCAAATTATCTTCGCGATATTCAGCCAAATCATATAGCTAGTTTATTACTTTCACTAATTGAACAAATAGAATATGGCCATACATATCAAAATTTAATAGTATCTACTGCCAATAGATTAGGCAGGGAATTAGAAAAAAAAGGCTTTAATGTTGCTAAAATAAATAAAAATAGCTACACAATGACACATCAAATATTTTTATTGATGTCAAAAGATGAAGCCGATCTTTTTTATAGCCATGCATTGAGCTATAATGTGTCATTAAACCAAAAACATAAAAGATTATTTCATGATGATGGTATAAGGCTTGGCACTCAACAAATCGCTCGTTTTGCCTGGGAGGAATGCGATATAGTTAATCTTGCACAATTACTATTTTTTATTAAGAATAATAGACCTCAAAAGGATATAATGGATCTTAGAAAGTCTCTTATTAATAAAAAAATGCCTCATTTTACATATAATGAAATTATTATAGAATAGTCATTATTCTATGCTCGAAGCAATTTACTATTTGTTCCTTATCTGGGTCATTTAGCTCAATAGAGTTTAGTCTATGAACAAGTAACATGCCATAATTATTTTTACCTTTACATAAATCGCATATTTCATCTTTTGACAAAAAGTTATCTCCTTTAAATATTCTTATTTTTTGTATTTTTGCCAAGTAATATTTCATGATGTTAACTTGAATTTTTATATTGTCATCATCCGTTATTAATGTACAGCTATTATAGTCTAAAAGAGCTAATTTGTACTTTTTAAAAAGCCTATTTATTTCTGCACGGATAAAATATGCATTGGCCAATAATCTATTATTCTCTGCCTTGTATCCCTCTATAACATCGTTTATAGGTTTTATCAAATCATTTATGTCGTTGTAAGAATTTTTATAATATAAATATATAGCTTCATTACGCATGATTTTTAAAACATTCCAATCATCTTTTTGTAACAAACTAGTTTGACACATTTTAAAATTATTCAAAAAAGTTTCTAAACTACTCAAATTGGAGTATGGTACTGATAAATCATCAACAAAATATTTAGCAACTAAAATTCCTAGTGAATCGGTCAATCCACATATGTTAAACTCTTGAATTTTTTGCAATATCAAAAGAGCCTCATTACATTTCCATAGATGCTTATTGTAATGTGCTTCTAATATTTCTATTTTGTTATTTTGGTTATAACTTATTAGCCCTCTATTTTTTAGTACATAAAGCAAACTCAAGGCATTTTGATAATTGTTTAACAGATGTTCACAATCTGACTTCATAATATAATATTTAAAAAACAAATCATTATTGTTCGAAAGAGCTATTCTGTATGTTTCTGCAAAATTATCTAATTTCTTTTTTGCAATGGAATAGTCCCCTTTATATAAATCGAGCTGAATGCTATTTAATTCTTTGTCATATGTAGTCTGCAGATTGCTTGCGAGTTGTTTTATCCATTTTACATACTCTTGACGTTCTAAAATAAAATGAATTTTACCAATATTACCAAATGTAAGCTGGTACAATATTGCAATTTCTTTTTCATTTAGGGTTTCAATATTACTATAATTATGTTTTATATTTTCCTGTAATATTGGTATATTGTCAGAAGCAAAATCAGATATTTGATAAACAATCCCCTTTGTCTCAATACAACTAGTCGGAATAAATATCAAAGAAAAACCATATATATTTTGTTTTGATAAAATAGCATCAATTTTTTTAACGTGATCTGCAACGATCAACGTTTTTTTGTTTATAATATTATTTTCGAAAAACAAGTTCAAATCTAATTCTGTCATTTCCTGAAGATCAACATAATATACCTTTTTTATGTAACTTTTTGATAAAACATATTTTTTAAATTCAATATCTTTTGGGTGTCTGATATAATCAATCAATTTAAATGCCAACCAACTTTTACCACATTTATGTTCTTTTCCAATCAATTGTATAATTTTATATTCATTAATTAGATTTATTAATTCCTGTAAGTCTTTTTGTCTATCTGTAAATGTATTTTCAGACAATCTATTAATAAAAGTATTTTTTTCTTTATTTCTTTCATGCATTATAGGTAAAACTGAATATACATATGGAATAATTAGCAACAGCACTCCGAATATAATCATCAATATGTTGCTACTTTTACGTGTAGTGTAAATATATATTATAACAAGAATAACCCCAAAAAATATTGGCAAAAAAATTCGTATATTTTGTGATTTGTTTTTTTTCATCATATTGTAATCCTCAAGTATAATGCAATGATTATTTTAGTGATAATCAACTATTATCTATAAAAAATATAGATGGAGATGGGGATGATTATATAGATAAAATGGATTGTTTTGGGTATGTGATAATAAAAAAAGCACATCACGGATTGATGTGCTTTGACTCCCTAAATATTAAAATTATTCCTTGGATGTTTTGTGGACAAAATGCTTTTTTGTTTCGCCAACGCCACATGTGTATATATTTCAGTTATGTTGATAGAACTGTGACCAAGCATTTCCTGAATATAACGGATATCCACGTCTGCTTCAAGTAAGCTGGTAGCAAATGTATGCCGGAACATGTGGGGCGTTATATGAAGATCAATGGATACAAGCTTGGCATATTTGTTTATCATTCTTCGTACAGCCTGATCGGAGAGCGGATTGCCGGATTGATTTGCAAAAAAATGATTGCAGTTATTAATTTCATCACGGAAGGAGGTACTGTATTCTTTCAATATGTTGATAACAGACACAGTGCCGATCTGGATTTTACGTTCTTTTGATCCTTTGCCGTATATGAGGATGCTTCCGTCGTAAAGATTTATGTCACTGCTTTTCAGGGCACATAATTCAGAAATTCTCATGCCGGTTGCAAATAACAGTTCAATGACTGCAGCGTCTCTTAGGGAGTTCTTCCTCTGATATTCAGTTTTGGCAATATCACGCTGTCTGTAAATTGTTGTTAAAAACTTTTCTACAGTATGAAGAGGAATAGTTTTAGGCAATATTACAGGTTCGCGAAAACGTATTTGTATCCGGTTGAATGGATTTCTGTTAATCATTTCTTTGTATTCAAGGTGATGGAAGAATGATTTTAATGACGCAATTTTTCTTTTCACTGTCTTAGGTTTGTAAGAATTATGTAGAGCACCGATATAATCTTCCAACATTTCTGACGAAATGTTTGTGATGTCACAGACACCTACAAATTTCGAGAATTGCCGTAGGTCGATATTATATGCCTTTAAAGTTTTGGAATCCAGGCGTTTCTGTGTATTGCAATATTCCAGATAATGTTTGATCAGTGCTTCTAAATTATTCATGAGTTGTCTCCTTATGTTATTGGCACGGTTTTTAAATGAAGACGTGCTTTAATTTGGTGTGTCATTTCACACTTTGGGTTGTTTGGTAGATGTATTTTACTATATAAAGAAAAATAATGCCGAAATTAATAGAGAGTTTGTAATATGAGTAGAGCTATTAAATAAGTGGAATCCCATTTTGTATATGCAATTTTAATTTGTTATTCGGTGCTTATTTCTATCCGGTAAAAGTGTGGCGAAGTATTCTAAGGTGAGAGTGGCAGTGATCAACTGGGTTACAATTATGTTTTTGTTATTCCTGGTATGGCAGATTCTTGAGGATGTTTTGCAGGCAGCTTGTGGTATAAAAGCAGTAGATCCGGTATTCAACTCTACAAGTATCGTTGCTGTATGCATTGTTATACGAATGTTGATCATTCCTGTTCAGCCGGAAGAGGAGCTGGAGTATAAATTTTAAATAGAAATTTTCAAAAAACGAGGCTTCATAGTAGATTGATATACTGTGAAGCCTTATTTCTTTTATAATTATAATAGTGTGAATTGTTTGAAAAATATACAAAATGTATAATGGCGTGGACTAGTTATTCTTTTTTATCTCGTTGATATACATTTTCGCTTCTTCAATGGTTATTTCACATTCGTCAGCTATCTGGGCAAGAGACTTCCCCTTCTGGATTTTCTTTGTTATCTGTTGTAATAACGTTTGTCTTTCACCTTTCTCCATCCCCTGTTGTATAAGTCTGTCACTTAATGCTACATAATCTTCGTCACCCATTTCAGACACCTTCTCTCTGATAAGATTGTCATTGTTTAACAGATTGTCCTCTATGTTGTGCAATGACGTTACTAATAGTTCAACTTCATTTGCATTAAGTATACCATTCTCATGGAGATTATCCAATTCCTTTTTTGCGTCAAGCTTAAAATGATACAGGGCTTCGGCGAGCTTTAATTTTGTTCTTTCTGTATAGTGTTTTGCTTTTAACATACGGCTGTATAGCTGCACCTGTTGGAAGGGGATTAAGAGATACATTTTCTTTCTCGAAAGTTCGGATACAGTTTCACTGGCGGATATACAGGGAAGGTCGTAGGTGACCATCTTGCCATCCGGCAGGTGCAGATTGACAGTTATCTTATATAATACATACAAGCCAATGCTGGTTAAAAAAGATAAATGAGGTTGTTAATAAAAATTTTAGAACTATACAAAATGTACTGTTTGACTTACACATATTCCATCGTACATGAATAGAAATTTTATATACCTTAAAAACAAAACCCCACCCGGCAATCCACTTAATTTTATTAAGAATTAAAATTAGGACTTGATTTTTTTGACATACAGGAGTATCCTACTGCTATCGAATAAATAACGAACTTGAACAAAGGTGTTCTCATTAGTTGAGGACACCTTTTTTGTTATTTAGAAGTAGTATTAGGATGTTTCAACAGAAAGGAAGTAAAGTGTATGATGAACAAGATTTCAGCCGTGTTTGGCTCCCATGTATTTTCAGATCAGGTAATGAGAGAGCGTCTTCCAAAGGCAGTATATAAATCTCTTAAGGAAACTATAGATAAGGGTGCTCCCCTTGATACATCTATTGCAGATTCAGTTGCAGCAGCAATGAAGGAGTGGGCAATGGAGCTTGGTGCTACTCACTACACACATTGGTTCCAGCCACTTACAGAGACAACAGCAGAGAAGCATGACTCATTTGTAAGTACTGTCGGTGATGGCGGTGTTATCCTGCAGTTCACAGGAAAGGAGCTTATAAAGGCTGAGCCGGATGCTTCATCATTCCCTTCAGGCGGTCTTCGTGCAACATGTTCAGCAAGAGGATATACAGCATGGGATTGTACATCACCTGCATTTGTCAAGACAACAGCAGAAGGTACATGTATCCTTTGTATCCCGGCTGCATTCACATCATATACAGGAGAGTCACTTGATTATAAGACACCACTTCTCCGTTCCATGGATGCCATAAGTGATCAGGCAATCCGTGTACTGAGATTATTTGGAAATACTACAGCTAAGAAAGTAACGGCTTCAGTTGGACCTGAGCAGGAATACTTCCTTGTAGATAAGGAGAAATTCGCAGGAAGAACAGACCTTAAGCTGTGCGGACGTACATTGTTCGGTGCAATGCCACCAAAGGGACAGGAGCTTGACGATCAGTACTTTGCATCTATCAAGGACAAGATCGCAGGTTATATGACAGAGTTAAATGAAGAGCTCTGGAAGTTCGGTATCCTTGCAAAGACACAGCATAACGAGGTTGCTCCGGCACAGCATGAGCTTGCACCAATCTTCTCAACAACAAATATTGCTACAGACCAGAACCAGTTGGTTATGGAGACAATGAAAAAAGTTGCTCATAAGCATGATCTTGAGTGCGTGCTTTATGAGAAGCCATTTGCAGGGGTAAATGGTTCAGGTAAGCACAACAACTGGTCGATTTCAACAGATGAAGGTGAGAACCTTATTGATCCTGGTAAGGAGCCAGAGAAAAATCTCCAGTTCCAGTTATTCCTGGCTGCTGTTATTGCCGCAGTAGATGAGAATGCAGAGCTCTTGAGACTGTCAGCTTCATCAGCAGGTAATGATCACAGACTCGGTGCAAATGAAGCACCACCTGCAATTATTTCAGCGTATCTTGGAGAGCAGCTTGAAGCGGTAGTTGACCAGATCATAAATGGCGGCGAGGCTAAGGAATCTCCTAAGGGCAAGAAATATGTATCAGGAACAAGAACACTTCCTACATTTACAATGGATGCGACAGATAGAAACAGAACTTCACCATTTGCATTTACAGGCAATAAGTTCGAGTTCAGAATGGTTGGTTCAACCCAGTCTATAGCATTTCCAATGATGGTTCTTAATACTATAGTTGCAGATCAGTTGGAGAAGATAGCCGATGAGCTTGAGAAGGCAGATGACTTCGAGGCAGCAGTAAAGGCAAAGACCAAGGAATTACTTACAGCGCATCAGAAAGTTATCTTCAATGGTAACGGATATTCAGAAGAGTGGGTAGAGGAAGCAGCTAAGAGAGGACTTCCAAACATACCATGTATGGTTGAGGCTGTTCCATATCTTGCCTCAGAGAAGAGCGTATCAATATTTGAAAGACTTGGTGTAATGAATAAGGCAGAGCTTGAAGCCAGAGCAGAGGTAATGCTTGAGAATTATGCTAAGAAGATCAACATTGAGGCACTTACAATGATAGAAATGGCAAATGAAGAGATCATTCCGGCAGTTATGGAATATCAGGCAGATCTTGCCAAGGGTGCAGCCGAGATCAAGGCACTTGGCATTGAACCATCAGTACAGATATCATTGCTTAAGACAATATCAGAGAAGCTTGCAGAACTTAAGGCTGCTACAGTTGCTCTTGAAGATAAGGTTGCCGGTGCTCATGCCCTTGAGGATGACATACCTGCATGGTCTAAGTACTACCATGATGAGGTGTTCGGATCCTTCGATGCAGTAAGAAAGCCTGCCGATGAACTTGAGAAGGAGCTTCCTAAGGATGCATGGCCATTCCCAACATATGAACAGCTTCTGTTTGAGCAGTAATGTCCATATGAAATTATGGGACGGCATTTAATGCTACAGGTTTTGTGAATAAAACATATAAATCTACATATAATACAGCTTATAAGATCACCTTGTTTCCTACGCGGAGGCAGGGTGGTTTTTTTTCGCTCCGGATATACACTTGCGTACCGAAGAAAGATATGATCTGCCTATAAGCAGGCTGCGGCCATTTGACATATATGCGTTGTTTCCCCGTATGTGTTCAACATGCCTGATGTTGATTATACTTGACTTATGGCATTGTACGAATTGGGATGGAAGCTTGGCCAATACACCGGACAGGGATGTACGTTCGTTGTAGGTCTGCCCTGTAGTGGTACAGATATGTATATAGTGTGCCGACTTTGCTATGCATACAATGTCATCAAAGGCAATCTGTGTAATATGACTTCTGTCGTTTATGTAGTAGAAATTGCCGAGCTGGGTATCTATCGCACGCTTCATAACACCCGATAAGCTGTCGTGGGAAAGGGGCTTTAAGATGTAGCCTGCAGCACTGACATCATATCCCTTAAGGGCATAATCCCTGTTATTTGTCAGGAACACCAGACTGTTATGATATCCAAGCTCGCGTAATTCTCTGCATATAATGAAACCGGAACCGGTGTGATCAAGATCTATATCTGCAAATAATATATCAAATTTATCTTCTGTGAATGTTTTTAATATCTGATCATCTGTAAACCTTATTATAGCTGTATTTATACCCCGCTCCTGAGACCACTCACTTATAAATAAGCAGGCATTTTCAAAATCTTCGTTGTTGTCTTCAAGTATTGCAACCCTTAAGCTCATTGTTCTCCTCCATAGCATAAAACCCCATAAAATGGAAGGCTGAATTTAGTAATATTATTAAGTAATGGCAAAAATGTTTCTCTGAAATATGCAAGAAAACTCATATGAGAATTGGTATTGATTATAGTGCGGTGAAATGCTACTTTAAAAAACTTCTTCCCAAACATATAATCTTGACTATATAAAATCCCTTTAAAACATGTCATCATGGTAATTATATCACGGCTCATAATTTAATTAAACACTAAAAACGCAATAAAAATGCAGTTCGCGACCATTTTTATGCTGTTCACGCCAAGAGGATTGATAGAACTCGAAAAATGTTGTAAGCTTAAAATGTAATGCATTACATCTTAAAAAATATACTGTATTCAGTATCGAAAAAATAATTACGTACAAGGAGGGAAAACAATGTTTTCAATTAAGAAAAAGATAATAACATGTACACTGGCTGTAGCTATGGCAATGGGGGCTCAGGCAGTGCCGGTAAATGCAACAACTATAACTACTGATGTAAAAAGCACATCCGGAGGGTATACATACTACGTTAGGAAATCAGGAACTGGTGCAGAGTTAGGAACCATGAAACTGTGGAAGGACAGCGGTACTGTGTATAATTTATTCACTGCGAGTACAAAATGCAGTGTAGTTAAATCTTATGTTTCTCAGAATAATTCCGGATTTAAATCCAATACTGCATATGATGTTGGAGCTAGTGCATCCGTGCTTGCAACTAAATCTGTAAGCAATCCGACAAAGATATATGGATATTGCAGCGTAACATATTAAGATTTAAAAGATAAAAACTAAATAAATTGCCATGCCCAAGGTGCATTGTGCCTTGGGCATGGTCAGTGTTATTAAAAGTCAATATATTGTATTTAGTGCATATTTAGAAGGTGAAAGGATGGGGCTATGAGGAAAAAAATAATTATTATATCATGTGTAATTTTAGGAATACTGCTTATTGCTACCGGAGTGTATGTAATTCCACGATTGTTGAGGAGATTTCCTGATAAGGCGGCATATGCAACTTATTTAAAATGCTACAGTGAGGACGGGCTGTATTATAAGAAGGGCAATAAAATATATTTTCTTGATGCAGATACCCATAAGAGTGCCGTGGTGTGTAGTAAGGCTAATTGTAATCACGATTCAGAGGACTGTAATGCCTATATTGAGGGTGCCAACATGTTCATGTATTATGATGGCTATGTGTATGTATCAAGTTTTGTAGTTGATGCTAACTCCGATAATGGTGAAGTTGAGTTTTTCGGTGGGGCAAGGTTGGATGGCATATCCTGTGATGGATCAAAGAGGGTGAATATATATAACGCTGATTGCGGGGCTGTTTTGTCTGTAAAGGCGATAGACGGGGATATTTATTTCACAGCGTATAAATTCAGAAATGAAAAGGATTTTACAGATCCGGTGCATGATAATTATCTGTATAAGTATGATCTGAGATGGAACAAGAGTACATGCTTGTATGAATATAATGACGATTCGGAGAGCCAGTATAGTTCGGCATTAGAGATTGCAGAGGGGGATTCGAAGAATATATATATACAACATAGCTGGTGTACCGATAGCAGTGGCTCAGAACCCGATATAAATGTTGATCTTTTTAAACTGGAAGATGATCAGATGCAGCTTTTGGATAGTTGGGAAAATGTTTATTGGATAAATGTTTTGGATAATGAAGAGTATGGAATTGCATCTGTAAAGGGGCAGGAAGAAGATGCAGATACGATCATCTATGAATTTAAAGACGATAAGATTGGTGAAACTGAGCTGATGAGGATAAAAGATGGATATGGAGATATTATGCATGAATACATAAGTGTTGTGAACACAGATTATAAAAAACTGCTTTATGATATAAAAAATAATAAATACTACATAGCGAATACCACATTTACAGAAGAGGGAACGTATATCTCCGATGTGCATGATATTGACGAAGAACATAACAGGATATACATAGATAATCATGATTATACAGGAATGTTGCCTGGAACTGTTTATACTGAAGATATGAGTGATTATGGCGTGGTGGATTTTGATGTGTTCAGAGACACCTTTTACACAGAACTTGATGATCTCACAGATGAGCAGAGAAAGCAGTTTGATGCTATGGATTGGATAGTTATCGGGGAAAGGTAGATTTGTTCAAACAGGGGAGGATATGGTTATGGAATTGGCGTTAAAAGGGATTACGAAGCAATATGGCAGCAAGAGGGCACTGGATGATTTCTCATATTCCTTTGAGGAGGGAGTATATGGATTACTGGGTCCTAACGGTGCCGGAAAGAGCACACTTATGAAGATAATAACCCAGAGTGTAAAACCCACAGGAGGCGAGATCACTCTGGATGGTGACGATATATTTAAGCAGAAGGAGGAGTATAGAAAACGTATAGGTTATATGCCGCAGCAGCAGACTATATATCCGTTCTATACCGGAAGGCAGTTCCTTAATTATATGGGATTGTTAAAGGGAGAGGACAGGAAAAGCCTTGATGACAAGATACAGTTCTATCTTGAGAAGGTAAATCTTATATCTGTGGCGGATAAGAAGATTGGTACATATTCCGGAGGTATGAAGCAGCGTCTGCTTATTGCCCAGACCTTTCTTGGAGATCCGGATATAATGATCTTTGATGAGCCGACTGCAGGACTTGATCCTAAGGAGAGGATACATGTCAGAAATCTTATACATGATAATTCTGCAGGCAAGATAATTATTGTTGCTACCCATGTTGTACAGGACATAGAAAGTATTGCGGATTGTATAGTACTTCAGAAGGAAGGAAAGGTTGCGGAGGCTGATGCACCGGACAAGCTGGTAGAAAAGATGGGGGTGGATCCGGATCAGGGACTTGAAGGAGTATACATGAAGGTGTTTGAAGAGACAGAGCTTAAATAGGAGGTAGGATATGGTATGTTTAGTTAATGAACTTAGAAATATGCTGCATAACCGTAAGATCTGGATGGCCTTTTTGATACTTTTGTTTCTGAATGGTGTATTTTATGTTCTGTATATTAATGCCGATACGCTGGATCATTCCACGTACAGGGATACGTGCAACAGGATAAACACAGGAGAACTTGAGATTGGTGATATCCTCATGGAAGAGCAGGAGTCCGGTGAAGCACAGGACATAGTTGATGAATATATGTCAGTGGCTGATTATGATATTTATCTTGAGAAGGTACAGACCGAGGCGGATAATAACAGAGACATATCTATATTCCAGAGCAGATATTCCATTAACAACATAGAGAAGACAAAACAGGCTTATGCCAAGCTTAAGGGTGTTCAGCCTGAGTTCTTTGGATCTCGTGGAATATGCAGATTTTTCGGATATTATGGAATGATCATAGTGGTGGTTATATTTGCAGCAGTGTTGTCTATAGAAGGTGTGATGAGAGATAAGAAGAATGGTCTTCTTAACCTGTATAAGACAACAAGGAAGGGCGACAGCAGGCTCGTCATAGGCAAGTACCTCGCATCCGCAATAATACTGCTTCTGATGTGGGCGTGTGTGTATGTATCCGATATATTTATAACCGAGATCATGTATGGTGCAGTGGATAAGAGCCTGCCGGTACAAAGTCTGGCAGACTATATTGATTTCGGCTACAGGATGAATATATATCAGTTTATGCTGGCAGATTTCCTGTGTAAGTATATAGGGCTTCTTGCCATACTTTCCCTGATAATGCTTATGAACATGATATCGGCAAATGAAGCTATGGCCTTTGTGAAATGCATCATAATAGCCGCCTTGGCAGGTGCCGCATCAGGGGTGGCGAAGCTGGCTGGAAATGAGCTTGGATACAGAGTGTTTGGAGGCGGTATATTTAACAGTGAAAGGTTCTTCGGATACCTGAATTACAATATATTTAATAATGCCGTAAGTGCAATTATGGTTGACATAATTATATTTGCGGTGATCATTGTTGTTGGCATATGTATTTCGTGCGTATATTTCATGAACAAGGAGATCTACTATAATCAGATAATGATTGGAAGCAGACTGAAGGCAAGGCTTTTTGGAGGCTACAGGATCCGGGGGCTTGGGGCGTTGGAGTCTTATAAGCTGTGGATTGGATATAAAATGATATTCGTTCTGTTGCTTCTGGTGTTCATAATAGGCTATATGTATTATGGTAAGACCATGAAATGGGGAATCAGTGAAATTTACTATAGGCATTATGTAAACCAAATCGCCGGAGATGTCACTGAAGAAAAGATGGATTATCTGGAGTCGGAGAAAGAGAATTTTGATAAACTCAGACTTGAATATGAAGAAGTAATTCAGAAATATGATGCCGGAGAGATATCCTATGATAAGTATAACAGGGCAAATGACAGTATCCAGGAACAGTTAAATAAAGAACCGGGGTTTGACCGGTGCAGAGAGTATGTTGAGTATGTTGTTGAAAAGAATAAGGACAATGATGGAGCGGAGCTTGGCTTCGTGTATGACAGAGGCTATGATCTGCTTATTGGGGATAAATCAGTAGAATCCCGCAGACTTAATGCCATAATGTTTCTGACATTTGGATTTATAATCCTGTCATTTATGTATCTGTCAGATTACAAGGATAAGATAAATGAACTGGTGATGACTACAGAGAAATACAGGACGTTAGATAGCATAAAGACAATAAAGTCGGTTGCTGTTCTTGTGTTTGCTTATGTGGCTATCTATGGAACGGAGTTCTTGTGGATCACGAAGAACATAGACCTTGAAGGCAGCGGTTACAGTATCTACAGCCTGTACAGTATGAGAGAGACAGCTTTTAATGTGACGATATTACAGTATCTGATCATAGTGCAGCTTGTGAGAATATTGATATTTGCCCTGTTGTCGGTATTGTTTGTCTTTATAGGAAAGAAAGTTAAGAATACATTTTATATGCTTGGTGGAGCACTTTTGATCGTAGTGCTGCCACTGGTATTCATGTATGTGTCAGGAATGTAACATTAATAAAAAGATGATGGTTATCATATGTATCGAGTGGGCTTCTGCCTGCTCGATTTTTTGCTTATATTGTTTCAAAAAAGCTCTGTTTGATATATAATGGAGAGAAATGAAAAAATTCCGGAGGTAATATTTGAAGAATTTATATATAGCAGAGAAGCCCAGCGTGGCAAGACAATTCGCTGATGTGCTTCATGTTAATGGAAATGGAAGAGAGGGATATCTTGAGTCGGAGGACTCTATCGTTACCTGGTGCGTAGGACATCTTGTCACTATGAGTTACCCGGATGCCTATGATGAGAAGCTTAAGCGGTGGAGCCTTGACACTATCCCATTTGTTCCGAAAGAATACAAATACGAGGTTATACCTGCTGTTGCCAAGCAGTTTAACATAGTGAAGAAGCTCTTAAACAGGGAGGATGTAGGCTGTATATATGTGTGCACTGACTCCGGACGTGAGGGAGAGTACATATACAGGCTTGTGGACGACATGGCGGGACATCCTGATAAGGATAAGCGTCGTGTATGGATAGACTCACAGACTGAGGAGGAGATACTCAGAGGCATCAGAGAGGCCAGGCCGGAATCAGAGTATAACAGCTTAAGTGACGCCGCATACCTCAGGGCGAAGGAGGACTACCTTATGGGTATAAACTTCTCCAGAGCTTTGTCCCTTAAGTACAGCTATGTGGTGAAGAATTATCTGGGCCTGGACAAGTGTGTCATAGCTGTAGGCAGGGTGATGACCTGTGTCCTTGGAATAATCGTGAAGAGGGAGCGGGAGATAAGGGAGTTTGTCAAGACTCCTTTCTATCGTGTTGTGGGAAATATTGCACTGTCAGACGGACAGTTTGACGCAGAGTGGAAGGCTGTGAAGGACACAAAATATTTTCAGTCCCCGCTTTTGTATAAGGAGAACGGCTTTAAGAAAAAAGAGGACGCCGAGAAGCTTATAGAGGAGCTTAATGCAGGCGGAATGGACGCCAGGGTGCTTTCCGTGACCAATAAGCAGGAGAAGAAGGCACCACCGTTGTTATATAATCTGGCGGAGCTTCAGAATGACTGCTCCACACTTTTTAAGATAAGTCCCAGCGACACTCTTAAGATAGTTCAGGAGCTTTACGAGAAGAAGCTTGTGACATATCCGAGAACCGACGCCAGGGTATTGTCCACGGCAGTTGCCAAGGAGATATATAAGAACATAAATGGTCTGACAAGGGTACAGAATATGCAGGGCTATGCTGCCGAGGTGCTGCAGATGGGAAGCTATAAAAAGATAGCGTCCACAAGGTATGTGAATGACAAGCAGATCACAGATCACTATGCAATCATTCCTACCGGGCAGGGACAGGCTGCGTTAAATGGTGTGTCTGATATCCATAAAAAGGTGTATGAGATAATATGCAGGAGATTTTTAAGTATATTCTACCCTGCGGCGGTTTATAAGAAGACTGCTCTGGAGGTACTTAAGAATGGCGAGCATTTATTTGCCAATTTCAAATATCTTATGGACCGGGGGTATCTTAAGGTGGCAGATAACAGCTATTCCAAGAAGAAGGATGAAGAGAAGTACAGCCCTGAATTTGTTGAAGCATGCGGCAAGGTGAAGAAGGGAGACATCCTTCAGGTGAACAGCTTTCAGGTTAAGGAGGGTGAGACCACACCTCCTAAGAGGTATAACTCCGGTTCTCTTATCCTTACCATGGAGAATGCCGGCCAGTTCATCGAGGACGAAACCTTAAGAGAGCAGATCAAAGGTGCGGGAATAGGAACCAGTGCCACAAGAGACGGAATAATAACCAAGCTGGTGAATAACAAATACATATCTCTTAACAAGAAGACACAGATCGTTACACCGACACTTCTTGGAGAGGTGATCTATGATATTGTATATTATTCCATCAACGGATTGTTGCGGGCGGACCTTACAGCGTCCTGGGAGAAGGGGTTGTGCGGTGTGGCTGACGGAAGTATATCCGAGCAGGAATATACTGATAAAATGACTTCGTTTGTGATCAGGTATACCGATATGGTGAAGAAGATCAACAATCAGAACCGCATAACGACAGTATTTGACCGGGCGAAGAAGTATTATAAGAAATGATCAATAACCTATATTATATAAATTATCACAGGAGGAAATGATGATGGAAGCAGTAGAAAACAGAGTGACAATAAAGGAATTATATAAGGAGCTTGACGAGACAATGGCGAAGGAGCTGCTTGACAGCCTCGTATATCCATGGGAGGCACTGCCCCTTATTAAGGACTACATACTTAAGATAGGAGCCACATTAAGTGAGAATGAGTATGACAAGAGGGCTGATGATATCTGGATCCATAAGACCTGTAAGGTATATGAAACCGCCAGTATTACCGGACCATGTATCATAGGTGAGAAAACAGAGGTGAGACCATCAGCCTTCATCAGAGGTAATGCTCTTGTGGGTAAGAACTGCGTTATAGGTAATTCCACAGAGCTTAAGAATGTTATCATATTCAACAATGTGCAGGTGCCACATTACAATTATGTGGGAGACTCTATCCTTGGATTTCATTCCCATATGGGAGCCGGAAGTATCACTTCAAATGTTAAGTCAGACAAGACCCTTGTATGTGTAAATGGTGATGGCTTCAAGCTTGAGACAGGAATGAAGAAGTTTGGTGCCATGCTTGGTGATTATGTAGAGGTTGGTTGTAACAGCGTGCTTAATCCCGGTACAGTAGTGGGAAGCCACACTAATATCTATCCTCTGTCAAGAGTAAGAGGCTATGTGCCATCAGACAGTATCTACAAGGATAAGGATGATATTGTGAAGAAGCACTAGGCAGCAGGCTATTCAACTACTGCTGCTGTAAGGGCTTCCTTAATGGCATTACATATGACGGATGTGGTGTACACGTTGTCAGATGAACAGGTTATGTCATCAATGGAATTTACATATTCAAGCTGGGTGTTTATATCCTGTATGGTTTCTTCCATAAGAGGATACATGGTCTTGACCGCGTCATCCATGTTGGACAGAGATACGGAGGTTACGGATTCTTCATTACATGTGACCATTACACTTAAGGAGCCGTCACCCATTGACAGGGTTGCACTGTAGGTTCCGGGCTTGTAATGTACACCTGACATGTCCCCTGTATCAGTTGTGTCAGCCACGGCTTCATCCTCTGTTGCAGAGTCTCCATCAGGCTGGACGGTGGCTGTTTCTTTGGTGGCTGAGTTACCGGCCTGATCGTTTTTTCTGTCGGCAGATGGTTTGAACATGGATTTTAATATTATTATCATCAGTACCACAAGCCCTATAAACACAGCCGTGTACAGGATTTCTTTGGATTTAAGCACGATTAATTTAGTATTTGCCATGAGTATTCTCCCGTAATATATAAGTTTAATACTATACTTTATTCGGGAGTATGGGAGAATATGAATACAATTTTCCCCTTTTTTATGACATGAAATATCAGGAGGCATAATGTCGGTTCAGTTTGTTTTTGGTGTATCCGGTTCAGGTAAATCGGAGGAGATATACAGAAGAATAATAGAGGCGTCCATGGAACATCCGGACAGGAATTATTATCTTGTTGTTCCGGAGCAGTATACTATGGAGGCTCAGAGAGACCTGGTGGCGAGACATCCCAACGGAGGGATATTAAATATTGACGCCATTGGCTTTAACAGGATGTGCTACAGGATATTTGACGAGTTAAATGAGCCTGTGGAGTCTGTGCTCATGGATTTCGGTAAAAGCATGCTCATAAAAAAGGTTCTTGATAACCACAGGGATGAGCTTATGGTCTATGGCAGATGTGCAGGGAAGATCGGCTTTGTTGATGAGATGAAGTCCATGATGTCTGAGCTGTTCCAGTACGGTATCACAAGAGATCAGGTGGCACAGGTTATGGAGGGGCTTGACCCGGAGTCTGTGCTGTATAAGAAGCTGGCAGATCTTCTGTGTGTGTATGACGGTTTTACTGAGGAGACCGGCAGGGCGTATATTGTGGCCGAGCAGCTTATTGAGAAGCTTATACCCGTGGTGTCAGGTTCCCGGATAATGAGGAACAGCACCCTTTATTTTGATGGGTTTACAGGCTTTACCCCGGTTCAGATGAAGCTTATAGGCGAGCTTATGGGCATATGCCCTGATATGACATTTTCATTTACCATGGATCCTGATGATATATCCCTTGCTGCCATAAAGCCCTATGAATTGTTTTATCTCAGCAAGCAGTCGGTAAAGGATATAACCCACATGGCCATGGACGCGGCCTGTGAGATACTTCCTCCTGTTCTGATGAGAACAGATTCTGCAAACAGGTTCTCGGACAATCCTGAGCTTGCCCATCTGGAGAGCCAGATATTCAGATTCCCCTATAAGAAGTATAAGGAAAGTTTACATAACATAGAGATGTGGGCTTCTTCTGACCTTAACAATGAGATACGTTTTGTGGCAGATAAGATAAGTGAGCTGGTGAAGAGCGGCAGATATCGTTACAGGGATATAGCGGTTGTTGCGGGAGATCTGGAGACTGCGGTCCACGGCTACAGCAAGATAATGGAGGAGTATGGTATTCCGGTATATATAGATACGAATACTGTCCTTGGGGCAAATCCCTTCACTGAAACCATAAGAAGTGTAATATCCCTGTACAGTGAGAACTTCTCCTACGACAGTGTCATGAGATATCTTAAGGCGGGGATGACTGGAATAGATAACAACAGCATTGAGTATCTGGAGAATTATATTATAAAACGCAATGTCAGAGGGTATGCCGCATGGAACCGGGAGATACCGGAGAAATATGAGAAGTATCCGTTTGTGAGTCTTGAGGGCTGCCGGCAGGAGTTTATGGCAACTTTGGTTGACATAACTAATTGCTTTAAAAAGCGGAATGTTACAGTGAAGGACTATGTTGACGGTCTGAGGGCATTTGTGAAATATATCCACATGGAGGACAAGCTGGAGCTTAGGTGCAAGGAACTTACAGGATCCGGAAGACTTTCGGAGGCGGAGGTATATGGACAGGTTTATGAGAAGCTTGAGAATTTATTCGACAAGATAGATGAGCTTATCGGCACTGAGAAAATGAAGATAAAGGAGTTCTACGACATAGTTGATGTGGGACTTTCAGAGCTTGAGATAGGTACTGTACCGCCGACCACCGACAGGGTTGTCATTGGAGATATAACCAGATCGAGACTTAACCATATAAAGGTGCTGTTCCTTACCGGTGCAAATGAAGGCATAATCCCGAAGGCTGCCAAAAAGGGCAGGATATTGTCGGATACTGACAGGGAAACTCTCGAGGCGAAGTCCATAAAGCTTGCTCCGTCAGAGAAGATAAATGCATTTGTGGAGCAATTTTATATCTATCTTGCCATCACAAAGCCTTCGGACAGGTTGTACCTGTCCTACAGAAAGGTGAGTGAGTCCCTTAAGGCCATGAAGCCTTCGTATCTTATAACCAGGATAACAAATCTTTTCGAAGACATTAAGATCAATGAGTATGATCCCATGGAACGGAGACCCGGCAATATTGGGGCTGCCTTAAGATATGTTACAGGCAACATCTGGAACAGGGATAAGCAGGTGCTTAATAATACCTATGCCAGGATATTAAGGGAGCAGGGCTTTGATACATATATTAATGCCATGCTTAAGGGTGCCAGGTATGTGAATACGGAGAAGCCTTTAAGCAATGAGACGGTGAAGCTGTTGTACGGAGAACAGCTTAAGCAGTCGGTGTCCAGGCTTGAGACATTTGCTGAGTGCAATTTCAAATACTTTCTCAGATACGGGCTGGGACTTAATGAGCGTGACACCTATGAGGTGGACAGCCGCAATGTGGGAACCATATTACACAGCGTAATGGAAAAGGTGTTCTATAATGTAAAGGATCACCATAATAATGACTGGAACACCATAGATGATGAACTCAGGGATGATCTGGTGAAGAAGGCTCTGGCTGAGGCGGCAGAAAGTGTCAGTGGAAGCTTCTTTAGGGATGTTGCCAGAAATGAATACATGTATCATATGCTGGAGCGTATATCCTTAAGAACCATGAAGGTGCTCCAGCGTCAGATAAAGCTTGGAAGCATGAAGCCTGTTATGATCGAGGAGACCTTTAATTCCGAGAGGATCAAGGACTCTGGATATAACTATATACTTGAAAATGGAATGAAGATGTCCCTTACAGGTAAGATCGACAGGGCTGATATGGTTTTGGAGGACGGAATTGTGTATGTGAAGCTGGTGGACTACAAATCTTCCTCCATGGATGTAAAGTTTGATGAGATAATCCAGGCAAGGAAGCTGCAGCTTATTGCCTATTCGGGAATAGTGAGGGAACTGGTAAGGGCAAATTACAGGGATCATGATGTTGATATGGCAGGCATACTGTACTATGCCTTTGACGACCCTATAATAGACGGAAGCCTTGATGATGAAGATCATGAGGAGGCGGTTATGAACAGCCTTAAGATGAAGGGTTTTGTTCATTCAAGCACTGACGTGATAAAGCTTCTTGACAGGACCATGACAACAGCTGTTCCCGTGTCCCTTAAGACAGATGGTATAAAGAATACCGAGAGCACCCTTACAAGGGAGCAGATAGATAATCTTATTGAGACCACAAGGGAGAATATAGGTGCCATAGGCAACATGATGGTCAGGGGTGATATAAGCAACAGCCCTTTAAATAAGTCAAATGCCTGTGATTATTGTCCCGGAAGGAATGTGTGCAGATTTGATGTGAAGTACGGAGGAAATTCCGTGAAATACAGTGTGTTTGAGGAAGGAGGTGCAGCCCATGAAGTGGACAAAGGGACAGAGTGATGTTATTACCTCCAGAGGCGGCGACCTTCTTGTATCAGCGGCGGCAGGCTCCGGTAAGACTGCTGTTCTGGTTGAAAGGATAATCAGGATGGTGCTTGGAGATGAGAGTGAGGATGGTGCTTCTTGCGGCATAGATATAGATGAGCTTCTGGTGGTGACATTTACCAGGGCTGCGGCTTCCCAGATGAAGGAGAAGATCGAGGCTGCCCTTGAGAAAAAGGTGGAGGAGAGACCTTTTGATGAGCACCTTATAAAGCAGTTATCCCTGATACACAGGGCAGATATAACCACCATAGACAGCTTGTGCCTTAACATTGTGAAGGAGAACTTCAATGTGGTGGGACTTGATTCTTCCTTCAGCATAGGAGATCCCGGAGAGCTGGAGCTTCTGGCAGGGGATGTTATGAAGGATTACATGGAAGAGCTTTATGGCAGTGGGGACAGTGACTTTTATGATCTGGTGGACTGTTTTTCCAAGAAACACTCCGATATGGCTGTTGAGAATATGATAAGGGATGTAGTGAAAGTGGCAGACAGCTATCCCGATCCCAAGAGATGGTACAGGAACGCCCTTAAGGCACTGGAGATAAACACTGTGGAGGAGCTTGATGAGACTCCGTGGATGAAGGATTATCTTGAAAATGTAAACAATACCCTTAAGTCCGTGGTGCTTGACATAAGGGGTTATATAGATATGTGTAATCTGCCGGGAGGACCTTATACCTATGAGGGAACTCTTCTTGAGGATATAGGTCTTATAGAGAGCGTAGGCTGTGTGAAGTCGGTAAGCAGACTTGCAGGCCGGGACATTAAATTCCCAAGGATGGCAAGGAAGCCTGCGGATTCCGATCCGGACATTGTGGACTATATCACAAAGGGCAGGAAGAAATATAAGGATACGGTTACGGGACTTTTTCTAAAAAAGGATGTGGATACCATACTGCTGGAGCAGAAGTATATCGGAAATCTCATGAGCACGCTGGTAAGGATAGCAGATGGCTATCGGGACAGGCTGCTTGAGGCTAAGAGGGACAAGAATATATTTGACTTCTCGGATATAGCACAATTTGCCCTGTCTGTGGTGTGTGACGGCTATGACAGCGAGGGAAACTGTATCCCTTCCGTTGTGGGCAACAGGATCTCGGAGCAGTACCGGGAGATATTCATTGACGAGTATCAGGACAGTAATTTCCTTCAGGAGGATATAATCAAATGTATATCCGGTCATGGTGAGGGAATAGATAATATGTTCATGGTTGGAGATGTGAAGCAGAGCATATACCGTTTCAGAATGGCAAGACCTGACCTGTTCATAAAGAAGTACAATACCTATGGTGCCCCGGGGGATGAGGATCACAAGCGTATATTGCTGTCAAATAATTTCAGAAGCTCTGAGATAATATTAAATACAGTCAACAGTATATTTGCAGGGATAATGGGGGCAGATCTTGGAGAGATAGAGTATGATGAGGCGGCAAGCTTAAAGCCGGGACTTATAAGACCGGAGCTTAACAGGGATACATACAGATCCGAGCTGTTGCTTATAGATATGGATGACAAAGAGGCTGAGACCGGTAGTGTGACAGGTACTCTTGACAAGAATGAGACAGAAGCTGTTGCCATTGCCAGAAAGATAAAGGAGATCGTGGATGGTCCGGATCCCCTTATGGTCACAGACGGAGAGGACGAACAGGGAAATACTTTGTTCAGGAAGGTCAGATACGGAGATATCGCCATACTCCGGCGTGGGGTTAAGGACATATCCACGACCTATGATTATGTGTTTGAGGAGTATGGGATACCCCTCTATCAGGAGAGTGACAACGGATATTTTGACGCTACGGAGATCCGTGTGCTCCTGTCAATGCTTGCGGTTATCGACAATGCCCATCTTGATTATGAGCTGGCGGCAGTGCTGAGATCACCTATAGGGAATATGGACTCCAATGAGCTTGCCTTGGTGGTTGGCTCATATAGGAGAGACATGGAAGCGGCGGATGCTGGTTCAGGCGAAACTGAAAATACAGGCTTGGGTGAAGCCGGACATACAGGTTCTGTAGAAGTGACATACAGGAACGCAGATCTGTATGACAAGATTTGTAGTTATGTAAACTTGCATAATGATGACACAGCAGCGAAGCTTGCAGGATTTCTTGACCTTCTTCTGTATCTTAAAGAGCATAAAAATTATATGTCAATCAGCGAGATAATAAATTATGTTCTTGATAAGACAGGATATTACTGGTATGTGGGAGCCATGAGAGCGGGAAAGAAGCGTCAGGCGAATATCGACATGCTCATAGATAAGGCTGATAAGTACGAGGACAGCATATACAAGGGACTTTTTAACTTCATAAGATATATGGAGAGACTTAAGGTAAATGAGGTGGATTTCGCCGAGGCGAATGTCATATCCGATGAGGATGATGTGGTAAGACTGATGACCATGCATAAAAGTAAGGGACTGGAGTACAAGGTGGTATTTGTGTCAGGTTTACATAAAAAACTAATGAACCTGGATGCCAGAAAGCCTGTCTATGTACATCCTGACTACTATCTTGCCTGTCATGCCATCGATCCGGTAAAGAGGATAAAGCAGAAGGATACCTTTATGAGAAGCGCATTTGTCCAGTCCATGACCAGGGAGTATTACAGTGAGGAAATGCGTATCCTTTATGTTGCATTAACCAGAGCGAAGGAGAAGCTTTATATGACAGGCTGTGTCAAGGGAGCTTATGGTTACCTGGAGGCCATGTCAAGAACTGCAAAGGATCCTGAGGGACACATCAGTTATCTGAGTAAGCTTTCTGCGGGAAGCTATCTTGACTGGATATTGATGGCAAGAAGTGATATTGCTGCCCTTGACAGCCATGAGGATGGGAATATCAGCATAAAGGTTCTAAAAGCCCGGGATATTGTGACGGAGAGAGACTTCAGGGCAGTGAAGAATATAGCTGAGAGATCAGAGCTTATAGATACTGACAACATAGATCAGGATATCTACAATGAGATTAAAGGCTCTGTAGACTTCAAATATCCATATGCCAACAGCAATATAAAGAGCAAGTTGTCCGTAACCGAGATAAAGCGTATGAAGAACCGGGGCGAGGAAAATGAAGGAACTGAACTGAGATTCTCCGATAAAACAGCGAATGCAGAAGGTGAAGATAAATCTTCAGATAAAATTGAAAAAACAGAAGGCGAAGATAAGGCTTCCGATAAAATTGAACGTGAAGGCAAGATAAAGGGCAGTGATATAGGAACTGCCATGCATAAGTGTATGGAGCTTCTTGATCCTGACCGGGGCAGCAGGAAAGAGGTGCAAGCCCAGGTTGACGGCTTCTTTGAACTGGGAATATTCGATGAGGAGCTTCGCCCGTATATAAGCATTTACAGACTTTCGAGAATGTTGTGCAGCGACCTTGGAAGACGTATGGCAGCAGCCGGTGAAAGAGGTGAGCTGTACAGGGAGCAGCAGTTTTACTATGGAGTTAAAGCAGGCGATATCTATGGCAGAAATTGCGGTGATGCTGATGAAATGATACTTGTACAGGGAATAATAGACGCTTATTTTATAGAGGATGGTGGACTTGTTATAATAGATTACAAGACCGACAGGGTAGACAGTCTTGAAAAGCTAAAGGATATGTATCATGTCCAGCTTGATATGTATGCGGATATAATCAGTAAGCTTACGGCACTTCCTGTGAAGGAGAAGGTGCTGTATTCCTTTAACCTGAACGACAGCATATCATTCGGGTAGGATTTTATAAACAATGGGAGAGATTCATATTTTCTATGAATATCTCCCATTATGTGTTAGAATAGAAAGGTAAGACTTTGACCGTGACAGACGTGCTTTCTGCGGTATGGAATGGGAGGCATATAACATAAATAAAAACATCACAGAAAGGATACAGGGGATGATAAAAGCCAGCAATTTAAGGAAGGTCTACGGAGGGGATTTCGTATCTGTGGATAACTTAAGCTTTGATATAAATAAGGGTGAGATCGTGGGCTTTGTAGGTCAGAATGGTGCAGGAAAGACTACAACCATAAAAATGCTTACAGGTATACTTAGACCCACCTCGGGAACAGTGGCAATAAATGGAGCAGACATAGAAAAGGAGCCGGTAAAGGCTAAGCAGGCTATCGGATATATAGCGGATAATCCTGATATATTTCTCCATCTCACAGGATCTGAATATGTTAATTTCATAGCAGATATATACGGAGTGTCGGAGGCTGACAGGAAGAAGCGTATAGAGCAGATGGCTGACCGCTTCGGAATGGAAGACAGCCTTAACAAGAAAATGCTTGGATATTCCCATGGCATGAGACAGAAGATGATGGTAATCGGAGCTCTTGTACATAAACCGCCTGTATGGATCCTTGATGAGCCTATGACGGGACTGGATCCGAATGCAGCCTACGAGCTTAAGAAGATGATGCGTGAACATGCAGATGAGGGCAATTGTGTATTCTTTTCTACCCATGTTCTTGAGGTGGCAGAGAAGCTCTGCGACAGGATAATTATGATAAAGAAGGGCGAGAGTATATATCAGGGAACCCTTGAGGAGCTTTGTGAGAAGCATAAGAATAAATCTCTTGAGGATATATTCATTGACATGACACAGGAATAAATCTTGCAGGATTTCAAACGGTTTATATAGTGACATATATTCAATGACAGGTAGGAGACTTAATGAAAAATTATCGTGTTTTACTTAATGTAATAAGAAAGAACTCAGAGCTTGTGGTAAATGAAAACGGCAAGAAGAATAAATCCTATGAGATAGCCGGAAGCCTTGCGATGCTTGCCATAATGCTTCCCTGCTGTTTTATCGTAGGGCTTGTGGTAAATGTAATGACCCAGGCACTTATGGAAGCAGGTGGAATGACAGAGGGACTGGAGCTGGTGATATTGCTTCTGTCTGTATTCGGAGTAATATTCTCCGTAATGGTCATATTTAATGTGCTGTATTTCTCATCGGATATTGAACAGCTTCTTCCCCTTCCGGTGAAGCCCTTTGAGATTGTGGCAGCCAAGTTTACCTATTCATATCTGGCAGAAAGTGTAATGGAGTTTGTAATACTCATAAGCGGATTTATAGGTTTCTTTATTGCCGGCCCTAAGAATGTGGTATCAATTATAACGGCGGTGCTCGGAGTGTTCCTTCTTCCGGTGCTTCCCCTTGTGTACTGCGGAATATTTGCCCTTATAGCAATGGCATTCTTCTCGAAGGTAAAGGCGTTCAGGAATGTTGACCTGATGGTTGGAATCGCAACGATTTTATTTGGCGGATTATTTGTATATTCATTTATCCGGATGGATAGTATTAATATAAACAACTATATAGAAAGCCTTATGGATGGCAGTAATATATTCATGAATATAATGGATAAGATATTCTTTACTGTGCCGTTTTTCCTTAAGGCACTGGGTGAGGGAGATGCCCTGGCAGGCATAATATTCGTAGGGATAAATGCTCTGTTTATTGCCGTGATGTTATTCCTTGGAGACAAGCTGTATCTCAAGGGAGTGTATATGGCAGGCTCCGCAGGAAGAAGCGGACGCAAGAGCGTGGCAAAGGACAGATATGATTACAGGGCAAGGAAACCATTTGCAGCTTATGTAAAGAAGGAGTGCAAGATATTGTTCAGGACTCCCGCGTACAGAAAATATTGTGTAGTGGTAAATATAATATGGCCTCTTCTGGCAGTGGGAATATTTGTAATCCCATCCACAAGGAATTTCATGGTGAGCATGACAAAGCTGCTTCATGCAGGATATGTGGCGTCTGACATTATAATGCTGCTTACGGTCATAGGTGTTGCTTTCTTCGCTACAGCCATGAACAGTATTGCTTCAACGGCATTTACCAGAGAGGGCGGGCACCTGGCATTTGTGAAGTATATCCCATTTGATTACCGGGAGCAGATAAAGATAAAATATTTCGTTAGTATGCTTTACAGTGGAATTACAGTTGCCATAAGTGTTATTATATTCAGTGTGATGATGAATGGTGGTGTGGTACGGACCATATATCTTCTGGTCATAGGACTTATGTGTACTGCCATATGCACATATATAGGTGTTATGCTTGATGCAGCCCATCCTAAGCTTAAGTGGGAGGATGAGTACGGTGCCCTAAGAGGAAGCGCCAGCGTATTTTTTAATATGGCTATTGCCATACTTATAGCAGGTGTTTTATGCGGCTTTGGATTTGTACTTTTTAAGTTCACAAGATTTTACTCTGACACCATTTACGCAGCTTTTTTTGTTGTGCTGCTCATAAGCTGTATTGTTATCAGAAGAGTGTCCATGGCCAGAGCAGTTGACAGCATTGTAAATGATATTGACGCGTAAAATGCTGATCCCGTACGTTATATGTACTGCGGTGATTGGTATATATGCAAATTGGAGAATAATAAAAAGATGATATATATCTTGAAGAAAGGAAGCTGATTTAAATTATGAAGAGAGAAAATGCCTGGAAGAAATATGGCAGGGAAGAGCTTAAGGAGTTAGATTCCCTGTGTGAGGATTACAGAGAGTTCCTGAATAAAGGAAAGACAGAGAGAGAATGTGTCAAGGAAATAGTAAAGGCTGTTAAGAAAGCGGGATATGTTGATATCAATGATATCATTGATGAAAAGAAGAAGCTTAAGCCGGGTTCAAAGGTATATGCAGTATGGATGAACAAGACTGTTGCCCTCTTTAACATCGGAACAAAGGATATTGAGAAGGGTATGAATATCCTTGGAGCACATATAGATTCCCCTAGGATGGATGTTAAGCAGAATCCTCTTTACGAGAAGGAAGGATTTGCATATCTTGATACCCATTATTATGGCGGTATTAAGAAGTATCAGTGGGTTACACTTCCACTTGCCATACATGGTGTTGTAGCTAAAAAGAATGGCGATGTAGTTGACATAAATATTGGTGAGGATAAGAATGACCCGGTATTCTGTGTTACAGATCTTCTTATACACCTTGCAGGAAACCAGATGGAGAAGAAGGCAAGTAAGGTTATCGAGGGAGAAGAGCTTGATATCTTATTCGGAAGTATTCCTCTTAAGGATACTGAGAAGGAAGCAGTCAAGGCAAATGTCCTTGAGCTTATAAAGGACAAATACGGCATGAAGGAAGAGGATTTCATATCTGCCGAGCTTGAGGTTGTTCCTGCAGGTAAGGCAAGGGACTGTGGAATAGACAGAAGCATGATACTTGCTTACGGACAGGATGACAGAGTATGTGCATACACATCCCTTGTAGCCATGATCGAGGCAGACAAGGTTGAAAAGACCACCTGCTGTCTCCTTACAGATAAGGAGGAGATCGGAAGCGTAGGCGCAACGGGTATGCAGTCTCATTTCTTTGAGAATACAGTGGCAGAGATCATAAATGCTCTGACAGATTACAGTGAGCTTAAGCTCAGAAGATGTCTTGCTTCTTCAAGAATGTTATCATCAGATGTATCAGCCGGCTACGATCCGACATTTGCCAGTGCATTTGATAAGAACAATGCGGCAATATTCGGTGAAGGTATGGTATTTAACAAGTTTACGGGAGCAAGAGGAAAGTCAGGTTCCAATGACGCAAACGCTGAATATCTTGGAGCCATCAGAAAGATCCTTGATGATGAGAAGGTGTGCTACCAGACCGCAGAGCTTGGCAAGGTTGATATAGGCGGCGGCGGAACAATAGCTTATATCCTGTCTCTCTACGGCATGGAGGTTGTTGACTGTGGCGTTGCAGTACTTAACATGCATGCACCATGGGAGGTGACATCCAAGGCTGATATTTATGAGACTAAGAAGGGCTATGTGGCATTTCTTTTGAATGCATAATATATTGACATCAGGTTTCCCCGGAGATCTGATATATACCGGTAGGAGCTTATGAAAAAAACTGTTTTAAGAATAAAATGCATAGTGCTTATATGCGCCATGGTGGTGTGTTCACTGCCATGGCTTAAGTTGTATGCGGATGATACATTTACTTCAAATTACATACAGAGGGAGATGTCCGAGGATCAGGGCTTTGAGAGTGGAGAGGCAAACTGTCTGTGCCAGAGCGGTTCAGGGTATATATGGATAGGTACTGACAGCGGTCTGTACAGATATGATGGAAGTGAGTTTGTTCTATACACCATGGATCCCAATGTTGATGGTTCAACCTATAAGATAAATGCACTTCTCTACACCTCCTCGGGAGATATCTATGTGGGAACAGAAGGTTCGGGACTTTTCCTGTACAAGGACGGAAGCTTCACCAGAGTGTCGGAGATGTACAATCTGGGTGTTACCACAGTAAGGGCAATGTGTATGGATTCCGATGGATGTCTGTATGTGGGCACCACCGCAGGTGTGTACAGACTGGCGGAGGACGGAGCCTCAAGAATCGAGGATTCACGTCTTATGGGTGACGATATAAATGCCATTGCGGCATATGACAGGGATGTCTATGCCATTGCAAATAACGATACATTTGTCACAATAAAAGACAGTGAGGTCACATATTACGAGAAGAAGACAGAGGACATTATAAGCGACCTTAACAGCATATATATAAGCGGGAACGGTACCAGATATTACGGAACCTTAGGACACAGCATTGTGAAGATATACGGAAATGGCAGTACGGATGTTATATCAACAGGAAATCTGTCCGGTATCAATAAGATGATATACGACGGAACCAAGATATGGGTTCTGGCAGATAATGGTGTTGCCTATATAGGAACTGACGGCAGGATAAATCTGGTGAGCGGACTTGACATGAATGAATCCATGAGTGACATGCTGGTGGATTTTGAGGGGAATTATTGGTTCACATCCTACAGAAGAGGACTTACCTATCTTGAGAGAAGTAAATTTACAAGCCTTAACAACATATATGGTCTTACCAGTATCGTAAACTGTGTTACGGAATTTGACGGCTGTCTGTACATAGGAACTGATGACGGTCTTGTGATAGTTGATAAGGACGGCAGGATCATAGCAGACAATGAGTTGGTGAATATGCTGGACGGCATAAGTATACGAGATCTTTATGTAGATTCCAAGGATACTCTGTGGATATGTACCTACAGAGTATACGGCGTGGTACATCTTATAAATAATGAGTCATACGCATATTTCAACAGAAATGTAAGTGACCTTATAAGCAATTCTGTGAAATGTATCACTGAGCTTAATGATGGATCAATGGCCATCGGTACTGAAAATGGTATATCCATCCTTCGGGACAATAAGATCGTGAAGAATTTCAAGAGAGACGACAATCTGGGAAACAGCAATATTACAGCTATATATCAGGATGAAGACGGACTTATCTATGTGGGAACCGACGGCTCGGGATTATTTACCATTGATGGAAATAACAGGGTTACACCGGTAGGAATTTCCGATAATCTTGATGCCAAGATCATCTCATCAATCACGAAGGGAGCAAGTGGTATATGGATAGGAACCGATAATGGACTGTATTACAAGGAAGGTGTCATCAGGCAGATAAGTGCTGTTGATTCCACTAACAGTATATCGGATATAATAATAGACAAAGACGGATATATGTGGATATACAGCTCCAGAGGTCTTCTTAAATATTACGAGAGTGATCTTTTAAGCAGTTCAAATCCGGAGTACAGCCTTTATAACAGAAATGATGGGATTATTTCTTCCATTACAGAGTCAAGCTTTAATTATGTAAGTGATGCAGGTCTTGTGTATGTGTGCTGCGATGAGGGGTTGTGTTATCTTGATACAAATAGTATTTATGTAAACCAGAATGCACCTAAGGTTAGGATATCATCTATTTCAGTTGATGGAAAGGAATACAATATACCTGATATAGCCGGTAATATTTCTGTTCCCGGAAATGCTCAGCGTATAACGATAAAGTTTTCTGTGCTTACTTATGTAAATCGTTCTGATGTGGAAGTCAAGTGCTATCTTAAGGGCTTCGACAGTGAGGAGAGAGTACTTAAGGGAACAGATCCTCTTGAGGTGGAATATACCAATCTTGAGGGCGGAACCTATGAATTTATCCTGTCTGCTTATAATTCTGACGGAGAAGAGTGTGAGCAGGTGGTTTCATTTGGAATAAATAAGAAATTGAAGTTCTGGGAGACGGACTGGTCAAGACTTATTGTGGCAGTTATCCTGGTGCTTGCCATTATATGTATATTCCTTCTGGTGAGACTGTTCCTTAGGATACTTAAGAGCAAGACCAGAGAGGTGGAGGAATTAAGCAAGAAGAGTGCGGCTGCCATGAAGTCCAACGAGGTTAAGAATGAGTATGTCAACTATCTCAGCAACGAGATACGTGCCCCTCTTAATTCTATTATAGCTTTAAGTGAAATGCTCATAAGAAACAATGAAAATGGTGACTCAGAGACCCTGAGCCAGTTGGAGAATGTCTATAAGTCAAGTCATGCCATCCAGGGAATAGTTGATGGTATAACCAGACTTTCGGGAATAAAGGACGGAACCATTGATCTGGATGAGAAGGAATATGCAGTTTCGGATGTAATATATGATCTTTCAGGTCAGTTTAAGCAGATGGTGAACCGGGATCAGGTGGAGCTCAGGGTAAGCATTGAGGATGATATACCTAACGGACTCTACGGCGATGTGGACAAGGTAAAGGAACTGGTGACAAATGTATTCCAGAGAGCAGCCAGCACCACAAGAGAGGGATATATAAGTATAAACATAGACTGGAAGAAGGTGGAGAGATCTTCATTATATGATGAGGACAGCACACCGGAATATGAAGATATATATCTTGATTTCACCATATCCGACACAGGAATGGGCATAAAGGAAGAGAGGCTTGATTATGCATTTCAGCTTGATGACTCCTACGACCGGGAGGATATAGGAAGATTTGACTTAAGTGTCGGCATGGCAATAGCCAAAGAGCTGGTGGAGCTTATGGATGGTGAGATCGACGTGCAGAGCGAGTATGGTGTGAGCACTACCATACATTTCTATATAAAGCAGGAAGTGTTTGATCACAGACCTGTCAATTATAACAAGAGGAAGAAGAGGGAGCGTGAACAGAAGAACTCCAAGCTCCGTATCTGGCTTCCTGATGTTAAGGTTCTGGTGGTTGATGATTCCGAGGTGAACCTTCAGGTTGAGAAATCTCTTCTTGAGACCTATGGACTCCAGGCTGATGCAGTATCCACAGGCTTTGAAGCCATAGATAAGATTATGATGAACGATTATGACATGGTATTCCTTGATACGGTTATGCCGGTTATGGATGGCATGGATACGGTAAGAGAGATAAGAAGCCTGGACGGACAGGAGTACAAAAAGCTTATAATCATTGCCATGAGCGAGAACATTATGGATGGAGGCAGGGAAGATTTTATTATCTCAGGCTATAGTGATGTACTTGAAAAGCCTCTTGAGGTTGATATTATTGAGCGTCTGTTTAGAAAGTATATAAACAAGGATAAGATAAAGAAAAAGGCAAATGATGTTAAGCAGTATATTGAGGTGAATGACTACGAGCAGTACCTTGGCATGCTGGAGCAGAATATAAATGTAGAGGGCGCCCTTAAGATAATGGGTGGAAATATTGATGTATTTAACAATTACGTTGAGAACTATTACAACGAGTATGTTAATTATGTTGATCATCTTGGTGAATGTCTTGACGGTGACGTGAGACATTTCAGAGGACTTCTTCATGATATCAAGAGCAGCAGTGCCAATATCGGAGCCTACAATATCGAGCAGAAGGCATTTAACATTGAGTCGGCTATAAATATTGGAAACCTGCAATATGCAAGACTTCATATACATGAGCTGGTTAGCCCTATGAAGGAGCTGTTAGTCAATATTAATAATTATCTTGTTAAGATAAAGGGAGAGCAGGAAAAGACTGAAAGAATCCACCTTGAGGAAATCCCAAAGGAAATGCTCAAGGACATGAAGCGTTTTCTGTCGGCAGGTGATGTAGACAACGGACTTAAGGTTCTTGAAAACATTGAAGCATATGATTACGGCGAAGATGACAGAGAGTTTCTTGAGGCACTTAAGATGACATTGCAGTCCATGGATTATCCTGGGGTGGCAGATATCATCGACCAGTATCTTAACAGTAAATGATTTAAAATATAAGATCTAAAATATAAAGAATAGGATCCGGAATATAAAAATATAAATTATAAGATACAAGATATAGGATATAAGTTACGTCAGATGCCCTGACAAATTCACATTTTCTTATGTGGGTATAAGGTTATGGACAGATGTCAGAACAATAAGGAGTCATACATGAAGATAATACACTGTGCGGATATTCATCTTGGTTCGGGAATTTCTTATATAGAAGATCCGGCAAAGCGGAGAGAAAGACAGGATGAGCTTTTAGAGACCTACCGCAGGATGTTCAGGTATGCAGTATTAAATGAAATAGAAGCAATCATAATAGCCGGAGATTTATTTGACACGGATCAGGTTGCAGCCCCCTTGATGGGGGCTGTGATCCGGGAGATAATAGATCATCCGGATATTTCTGTTTATTATCTAAAGGGAAATCATGATGTAAATATAAAAAGCGGCATAGAGAATATCCCCAATCTGCACTGCTTCACGGATGTGGTGAAAGTATATGATTTACATAATAATGTACTGCCGAAAATGAATGATATACATGATTTACATGATGATACGGATGTGGTTAGAAGTTTACATAATTCAAATAAAATTCGGAATGACCGTGTAAATGTCAATATCGCCGGTGTGGAGCTTACACCTGACAATAGAGACAGCTTTTATGACGAGCTGAATTTCGCACCGGAGGATTTTAATATCCTAGTCCTGCATGGACAGTTGTATGAAAATGGCGGAAGTAATGAGCTTGCCATAAATAAAAGGCTTCTTCAACATAGAAATATTGACTATCTGGCACTGGGGCATATCCATGCATACAGGTCAGGAAGCATAGATGCCAGAGGAATATACTGTTACCCTGGATGCCTTGAGGGACGTGGCTTTGACGAATGCGGCTCCCATGGATTTGTAGTGCTGGATATTGACACGGCAGATGGAAACTGTAAAAGAAGCTTTGTAGAATTTGCCCGGAGAAAGTTTCATGAAATACAGGTTGACATAACTGATATGACAGGCGGGGCGGAAATCTTAAATTCAGTGGAAAAGAGCCTGGATAATGCCAGATGTCCGGAGCAGGATATGATAAGGGTGGAGCTTTCAGGAATGGTGGATCAGGGGCTTTTACCTGTCTGTGCGTACATAAAAAAGGTACTGTCGGAGAGATATTATTATATTAAGGTCAAAGACGCTACAAAAAAGACTTATAGTTTACATAATAACGCAAACTGTAATGAAAAAATTCGTGGTTTACATAATGATGTAAATTATAATGAAAAAATATATGGTTTACATAAAAACAAACAAATGGATGATAAATCAGGAGGGTATGACCGAGTTTCCTTCAGAAAAATGTTCACAGATACAGTTAGGAGCAAAAATGATATTTCTGAGACTGACCGTGAGGAGATAATAAGACTTGGCATAATGGCACTTAATGGGGAGGAATTGATATAATATGCGGCTTCTCAGGTTACATGTTGCAAATTTTGGAAAAATAAATGATCTGACAGTGGATTTCTCCCGGGGGTGCAATGTATTTGCCCGGGAAAATGGATGGGGCAAGACAACCCTCACCAGATTTATAAAGGTAATGTTCTATGGCTTTGAGGGCGAGAGAAGCAAAGCCCTAAAGGACAGAGAACGTAACCGCTATATGCCGTGGCAGGGTGGCCTGTATGGTGGCGAGATCATATTCGAAGCAGACGGCAGGACTTACATGATGAGGCGAGAATTTGGAAAGAAGCCTGCTGAAGACAGCTACATATTGTACAACGCAGACACTATGATGGCAGTAGATGATTTCGGGGCAGATACAGGTGAAGAGTTGTTCCACATGGACGCGGAAGCCTTCATGAATACCATATACATAGGTGAAAATGACTGTAATATGGAGATAACAGGTGGCATAAGTGCCGCCATGAACAACAGAAATCAGAATAACAACGTGACCGAAAAAAATATCCCCGGCGTGTGGGATGAGGCGGCTATTGGATCGGCTGATGATATTTCTTCACTAAATGGGCTGGTTGACAGGGACGTTGCCGGATATGATGCGGCAGATAAGAGGCTAAAGGATGCCATAAATAAACTGTCTCCCACAAGAGCTACCGGGATGTTATATAAGAAGAAGCAGGAGATCACTGCCATGGAGGCTGAGCTCAGGCAGTTGGCTGATGTGGAGGCGAAGCTTGATGCTACGGAAGAACGTGTAGATATGCTGGGTTCAAGACTTACCGATACTGAAAGGGCATATGCCGTTGCGTTAAAGTCTGCTGCTGATAAGTCGGGACGTTCCCCAAGACAGAGCTATAAAAAGGACAGCATATACAGCAGGAATGGGATTAATGACAAAGGATATAGAAGAAGCGAAGAAAGTGACTCTGGCAATAATGACGGACTTGAAAGTCGGGGTACAGTAATTATGTGGATTCTTGCGGTGTTAATGCTAATTGTCGGAAGTATTCTGATTGTTATTGGCAAGTCACTTGGAGTGGCAATGCTGGCTGTTGGAGTCGTTCTTGTATTGATTATTGTGTGCCATAGAAAAAGCAGTATTTACAACAACAACGAAGATGACGGTGATGAAAAATATCCGCAGATGGAACATAATTATCATGAAATCGGGGAATATGGAGATCTGGCAGGAACGGGACAGTATGATGAACCGGCGGCGGAATATCGGAAGAAGGCGGAGGCTTTAAGGAACGAAATATTTGAGGGGAAGACGACACTCTTAAAGCTTAGAGAGAAAAAAACAGAGCTTGACAGATTATCCGGAAAACTGGAAATGCTTACAGAGGATTACAAGAAAGGTTTACATAAGTATAAGCTTTTAAAGGAGTGCCGTACATCTCTTAAGGAAGCGAGAGAAAAGTATACCTTAAGCTACAGCACACCATTGCTTGAGGCATTTATTAAATACATGGATATGTTTGATGACTATTATAAACAGAAACTCAATGGTACATTTATAATAGACGGAGAAAATAATATAAGTCTTATGTCTGATGGGTCAAAAAGGAATATTGAAAGTCTCAGCCGGGGTTATCGCGATATGACAGGACTGGCGGCAAGACTTGGCTGCATAGATGTAATGTGTGGTGAGGAAAAGCCATTTATAATTATGGATGATCCATTTGCAGGATTTGATGATGAACATGTTAAGCTGGGGCTTGAGCTTTTGAAGACCCTGGAAGAGCAATATCAGATATTGTATTTTACCTGCAGTTCCGCGAGAACATAAATAAAAAATAAGAATAAGGATAAAAACGGATACATGGAAGAAAACAATATTAGAAACAATGTATACAAGAAAGCAGGCATAATAGGAGCAGGCAAGGTAGGCTGCTCTCTTGGGATGTTTATAAAAAATAAGTGTGGAGACGTTGAACTTCCGGACAAAAAAATGCTGGGGCTCTCCGGCTATTATAGTTTACATAAAACCAGTGCCGAAGAAGCTGCAGAAAGAACCGGAAGCATATGTTACGCTTCCATAGAAGAGCTTCTTATGGCTTCTGATGTATGTGTGATCACAGTGCCTGACGGACAGATAGGCTCCGTATGGAATGAAGTCAGGAAATATGATATTAAGGGAAAGCTTATCATACATATGAGTGGAAGCGTGTCTGCGGCGGTATTTGAAGGAATTGAGGAGACGGGAGCATACGGATATTCACTTCATCCGATGTATGCTATAAGTTCAAAGTATGAAAGCTATCAGGGATTTTCAAATGCTTTTTTCACCCTTGAGGGAAATGAAAAATATAAGGTTTACATAAAAACATTTGCAGATGAAGTTACCGGAGGCTGCGTATGCATTGATGGAAGCAATAAGGCACTATATCATGGAGCGTCAGTATTTGCCAGTAATCTTGTGGTAGGGCTTTTTGAAACCGCTTCAGAGTTGCTGGTGAAGTGTGGCTTTAATAAGGAACAGGCGGTGAAGGCACTGGGACCGTTATTTACAGGAAATGCCCTTAAGATAGCAGAGCTTGGAACTGAGGCGGCACTGACAGGACCTGTTGAGAGAAACGATATTGCTACAGTAGAGAAACATCTGGCTGTGCTTGATGATGATGAAAAGCAGATATACACAAGCCTGTCCGGGAAGATATTGGGGGTGGCAGAACGCAAGAATCCGGACAGAGATTATTCGGAGCTTGAAAAATTGTTAAAAAAATAAAAAAATTGCCGTATTTTATTTACATTTTAAGCTTCGAATGGTATTGTAGACCCGGATGGTATTCGAAAGAAACTATACCTGAAATTATAGAACACCCTTATATCAGGCGGCTACCGGTAAATGATAAATGAAGCATGCAGTCTGTGACGTGTGACTTTTGTATCGGTGAATCCATGATGACCGGTGGGATATAAGCAGTGTGACACAAGTATCATATGTACTTTATGGTATCTTAATTTTCTCAGGAAAACAGAAATGTATCTTTTCGATTCATCCTATAGAAAGTTGTATTAGTTATATAGGAGAATTTTTATGAAAAACACAACAACCACGATCAAGGCCCAGAAGGGCACAGAAAACAAAATATCAATGATAACAGCCTACGATTACTCAATGGCCAAGCTTGTTGATTCAGCAGGCGTGAACACTATCCTTGTGGGAGATTCCCTGGGAAATGTTATGCTTGGCTACGAGGACACTGTTTCAGTTACCATGGAGGACATGATACATCACAGTGCAGCAGTGGCAAGAGGTGCGAAGAATGCATTGGTGGTAACAGATATGCCTTTTATGTCATATCAGACCAGCGTATATGACGCAGTTGTAAATGCAGGGCGCCTTATGAAGGAAGGAAGAGCCGGAGCAGTCAAGCTTGAGGGCGGTGTTGAGGTATGTCCTCAGATCAAGGCAATAACAGCAGCAGGAATACCTGTATGTGCTCATCTTGGACTTACACCACAGTCAATAAATACTCTTGGCGGTTACAAGATCCAGGGAAAGACAGAGGAAGCAGCAAAGAAGCTTCTTGATGATGCCAGGGCAGTTGAGGAGGCAGGTGCATTTGCCCTTGTTCTTGAGTGTGTGCCTAAGAAGCTGGCAACTCTTATTACAGAGAGCATTGGAATACCGACTATCGGTATCGGTGCAGGTAACGGCTGTGACGGACAGGTTCTGGTAAATCAGGATATGCTTGGAATGTTCACAGACTATGTTCCAAAGTTCGTTAAGCAGTATGCGAATGTAGGCGAGATAATCAAGAACGCAGTTGCGGATTATATAAATGAGATCAACACAGGAGCGTTCCCGGATGATGCCCGTTCATACAAAATAGACGATGAAGTAATAGAAAAGTTGTACTAAAGACATAAGAAAGGATAAGAAAAATGAAGATCGTAAAGACAGTTGATGAGGTTAGAGCACAGGTTAAGGAGTGGAGAAAGGAAGGTCTTTCGGTAGGTCTTGTGCCTACAATGGGATACCTTCATGAAGGACATCAGAGCCTTATAAAGAAGTCTGTAGAGCAGAATGACAGAACAGTAGTAAGTGTATTTGTAAATCCAATGCAGTTTGGACCTACAGAGGATCTTGAGAGTTATCCAAGGGACCTGGAGGCAGACGCAAGGCTTGTGGAGAGCACAGGCGGAGATCTGATATTCAATCCGGAGCCTGAGGAGATGTATAAGGACGGCTTCTGCTCATTTGTCAATATGACAGGACTTCCTGACGCATTATGCGGACTTACAAGACCGGTTCATTTTAAGGGAGTCTGCACAGTTGTAAATAAGCTCTTTAATATCGTTAAGCCTGACAGGGCATATTTCGGTGAGAAGGATGCACAGCAGCTTGCCATAATCATGAGAATGGTTAAGGATCTCAACATGGATATCGAGATAGTTGGCTGTCCTATCATAAGAGAGGCTGATGGTCTTGCCAAGAGTTCGAGAAATATCTATCTTACACCGGAAGAGAGAAAGGCTGCGGTTATCTTAAGCAAGTCGGTTGCTCTGGGTAAGAAGATGGTGGCAGAAGGCGAGAAAGATGCGAAGAAGATAGTCACTGCAATGAAGGAGCTCATAAACAGCGAGCCTCTTGCGACCATAGATTATGTAGAGATGGTAGATATGGATACAATGAAGGCTATTGATGAGGTTAAGGGACATGTGTTATGTGCCATGGCTGTTAAGTTCGGCAAGGCAAGACTTATCGATAACTTTATCGAGACATTATAATCAGGATAGAATATGACGACCAGGTCTGGTTCTGTGGAGATATTGTGACTACAGTTGCCAGACCTGGTTAATTTTATTATAATAGATACGATTGGCGTCTATTATATGGCTGATTAATGGTAATTGAAGATGATCATTAGAATAGAATTATTTCTGAAAGGATAGAATTATGTTAACTGGAAAGACAGTGGTTTTAGGAGTTACAGGAAGTATAGCTGCATATAAAATGGCAAATGTTGCCAGTATGTTGGTAAAGAAGCATGCAGATGTACATGTGATAATGACGCAGAATGCAACAAACTTTATAAATCCCATAACCTTTGAGACCTTAACCGGCAATAAATGTCTGGTTGATACATTTGACAGGAATTTTCAGTTCAATGTTGAACATGTATCACTGGCTAAGAAAGCAGATATATTCATGGTGGCTCCTGCCTCTGCAAATGTCATCGGAAAGATTGCAAGCGGTATTGCGGACGATATGCTCACAACAACCATAATGGCGGCAAAATGTCCTAAGCTTGTGTCTCCGGCAATGAATACCAATATGCTGGAAAATCCTATAGTCCAGGACAATATAGGGAAATTAAGGCATTACGGATACGAGATAATTGATTCGGACTGCGGCTACCTTGCCTGTGGAGATACAGGAGCCGGTAAGCTCCCTAAGGAAGAGGTGTTGGTGGATCACATTATGAGGCATATTGCCAGAGAGCATGACATGAAAGGTGTCAGGGTTATGGTCACAGCAGGACCTACAAAGGAGGCCATAGATCCTGTCAGATATATATCCAATCATTCAACCGGAAGGATGGGCTACGCCATAGCAAAGATGGCAATGCTCAGGGGAGCTGACGTTACTCTGGTAACCGGAGATGTGAATATTGAGCCACCTAGATTTGTAAATGTGGTTAACATAACATCTGCACAGGACATGTTTGATGCAGTAACGGAAGATGCTCCGTCCATGGACATAATAATCAAGGCAGCGGCAGTTGCTGATTACAGACCACAGACAGTTGCCGACAATAAGATAAAGAAGCAGGATGGAGATATGACCATTGCCCTTGAAAGGACTAAGGATATCCTTGCATATCTTGGCAGTAACAGGGATTCCTACGGCTATGAAAATCCTCAGGGAAGGAAGCAGGTTATCTGTGGTTTTTCCATGGAAACTAAGGATCTTATTGACAATTCCCGTGTCAAGCTTCAGAAGAAAAACGTAGACATGATAGCTGCGAATAACCTCAAGGTGGAGGGTGCGGGCTTTGGTGTCGACACAAATGTCTTAACATTGATAAGCAAAGATGATATAATGGAACTTCCATTGATGTCAAAGGAAGAGTGCGCAGACAGACTCCTTGACGAATTAATGAAACTTCATAAATAATCTGGAGGCTTGTTTTGAAGAAAAACGATACGGATAAGAGACGTATTCTGTGTATAGTATTATTTGTATTATACATTCTGGCAATATTTTATTTTCTGGTGTTCTCCGATACCTTCGGAAGAGGCCAGTTTGAGGAAAGACGTATAAATCTTGAACCCTTTCTGGAGATAAAGAGATTTATATACTATAGGCAGTATTTTACTGTTACCAGCTTTGTGCTTAATGTGGCAGGGAATGTAATAGGTTTTATGCCCTTTGGATTTCTTCTTACTGTCGTAAGGAACAAGAAGACGAATTTTGTGGTGGCATTACTTTATTCATTTACGTTCACATTCCTCATTGAAAGTGTGCAGTACATAACAAAGCTCGGTGTCTTTGACATTGACGACCTTATGCTTAATACATTGGGCGGTATCCTTGGATACATAATTTACTTTATACTATCTTGCGTGGAAAACAGGAGGAAGAAATTTTGATCAGCAGAAGGAGATTCAGTGCAGTTTCGGAGAGAACTGCCACGGATACGATTATTTCATATATATTGGGAAGTCTCAGTCTGGTATTTCTCATATTGTCTGTTGTGAAATCCATTGCTTCCAAGGGGAACGTGGCTGCAATATACGGAGTGCTTATGCTCAGTGGTGCGCTCATGTCCATAACAGGAATAGTATTTGGCGTTACCGGATATTATAACGACAGAGGCGGAATGTATGGCAAGAAGATGGCTATACGGATGAATGTTGTACTGGTCATATTATTTGCGATATTTCTGATAAAGGGGTTATAGAAACCGGGTATAAAAAACTTACAGAGATAGCATATAAATGTAGACCAGATAGGCTAAACAGAAAAATATAGATAAAGATAATGCAAAGATAGTAGCTATAGACATAAAAGAGACAGACATAGAAGGCGGAGATTACATGGCAGATTATTATAGAAACAATATAGAGGAGTGCGAGGACATAGAAGAGAGATATTCCCTTATGCTGGACAGGATAAAGGAGCTGGCTGATGAAAATGAAGCTCCGGAAAGCTACAGGGGATATTTTACAGCGGTGGCTGAGTTTATCCTTAAAACTGCAGATGTTCTTGAGCTTGTTAAGACAAAAGCTATAGACAACATGTCAAAGGAAGAGCTTGCAGCTCTTAACAATGACTTATATTCAGATATACTGGGAGACAATTACAATTATAGTTATGTAAACTACAAATATTCATATAAAGCCTTTGGCTGCAAGTCAGAGGATGATAAGACCGTATCCCAGATGCTGACATTTTTATTTGCGGAGATCAGGGGAATGATAGCGTATGCCTTTGAGGGCAGGATAATAGACATGACTTTGTTCATGGAGCTGTTTGTTGAGGTTTACTCTATGATTGCAGGAGCCAATGCGGTTTCCGGTATCAGGAAATCCCTTGAAGAGGCAATCTATTATTTTGAGCATGACTATGCTGAGTACTTTGTGGAGTACAGGATAAGAGAGCAGCTTGATCCGGCACTTTCATTTGCAACGGATATAATCATGAACAGCAATCTTAATGACCTTTCATATCTGTACAGATACGGAGAATATATCTCGGATAATGAACTTAAGCTTGCAGAGTTCCTTAATACCCTTGAGGACTCAGAAATCGAAGCTATGGCTTCCACCTATACAGAGGGCTACAGACTTGGATTTGTGGCAGCACATATAGACCTTTCAGAGAAGAAGACGGTCAATATAAGATATGCAGTGGGGCAGGAGCGTATGGTGAGGGCTGCCATAAAGCAGTTTGAAGCCATGGGACTTAAGCCTGTATGTCACAGATATGCAGTAAACAGAATAAACAGACGGAGTATAGTAAAAATCGGCTACGAGGCTGCCGGTGCTAACAGACAGTATGAGTTTGATCACCGAATGGATGAGGCACTGTTTATGGACAGACGTCTTATGGAGAGAAAGCTTGAGGTCTTAAGACTTGCATACAAGAATTATGAATATCAGGCTTCAACCTATGCGGGACCTGCATGCATAGAGACCTTCGGCGGTGCGCCGTTTGAACCGGTAAACAGCAGCTATTCACCGGTGCTTTCAAAGAAGCAGCAGGAGATAGGCGTTGAGTATACCAATGTCAGCGCACAGATCGTAAACGAATATATACCGGGAGATAAGAGGAGCTTCACCATAATTGCATATCCAATGCCTGAAATCGGTGAGAATTTCCCTGAGATATTCCACGAGATAGTGAAGATAAATACTCTTGATAACAACAAATACAGACGTATACATCAGAGCCTTATTGATGAGCTTGACAAGGCGGTGAAGGTAAGAGTTCTTGGCACAGGGGACAATAAGACAGATATGCTGGTGAGCATGCACGAGATGAAGGATCATTCAAAGGAGACTAACTTCGAGAATTGCGTTGCAGATGTGAACATACCTGTCGGAGAGGTGTTCACTTCCCCTAAGCTTACAGGCACCGAGGGGATACTTAATGTAAGTGATGTGTTTCTTAATGACTTGAACTTTAAGAACCTGACCATGACCTTTAAGGATGGCAAGGTTGATACCTATGACTGCGATAACTTCGAGGATCATGAGGCAGGCAGGGCATATATAAAGGACAATATCCTTATGGGCAGGGATACCCTTCCTATAGGTGAGTTCGCCATAGGAACCAACACTACTGCCTATGTAGTGGCAAATAAATACGATATAGTTTACAAGCTGCCTATTCTTATAGTAGAAAAGATGGGACCTCACTTCGCAGTGGGGGATACCTGCTACAGTCACAGTGAGGACACGATTCTCTATAATCCTGACGGCAAGGAGATAGTGGCAAAGGAAAATGAGTGCTCGGTAAAGAGAAAGACCGACATAGACAATGCATACTTTAACTGCCATACAGATATTACTATCCCGTACAGAGAGATAGGTGCTATTTATTCAATCCATGAGGATGGCACCCGGGTGCCGCTTATCTTAGACGGCAGATTTGTCCTTCCCGGTACTGAGGAATTAAACGAACCTCTTGACGCAGCTGACTTATAAACTATTAAAACAAACTTACAATACGAGAATAAACCGCATAAAGTACAATCCAGGTTAAAAACAGCGGTAAAACGCACTTTCCTTGTTGGAATAACAAAATAAGGCTCCAGGTGTATATCAAAATCGTAGTGGATACGTTTTTTGATACACACCCGGAGCCTTTTTTTAGTCTAACTGCTTTATAACTGACATACGCTTATATCGTTTGTTGGAGTACAGTGCATTGTCTGCCTGTGACAGCAGATCCTCGATCTTCATATTATTATTACAATGAAATTCCGAAATGCCCACACTCATTTCAATGAAATAAGGCTTGCCGCAGGTTTCGTTAAGCTCGTCCGACAGCTCGTTTATCCTGTCCTGGACATCTGCTATGAAATCTGTGTCATCAACAAAGGCGAAGCATACGAACTCGTCACCGCCTATTCTTCCGATGATGTCGGCAGGTCTGAAGCTGGCAGAAAGGATAGTCGCAATATTCTTGAGAGCAAAATCTCCATCCTTGTGTCCGAAACGGTCATTTACAACCTTGAGACTGTCCATATCGGCAAATAACATCATGGCGTTTCTGTCGTTATTTGCAGGGGACTTGATAAGAAACTCGACCTTGTCCATGAAGCCGCGTCGGTTGTTGACACCGGTCAGCTCGTCAGAGGTGGACAGCATACTGAGCAGCTCGTTTTTCTCGTGGATTTCGTTTAATGACATCATGAGCTTGTTCTGCATGGTCTTCTGTTCACGGAGAAGGGAGAGGTACTTAAGGGAAGCACCTAGCTGCAGGCTGGTGGTATATATCTTGTTAAAATTATCTACGGTGGTGTTACAGATGAACAGACCGTGGTGCTGCTCATTTGTAAATATAGGAACGATAACATCTGTGAAGCGTTCCGGGTAGTAGGTATACTCGTTGTCGAATAATTCGTAGGACGGAGTACGCCTTGCCTCGCCGCTTAACACGTCCGTATTGTTCTGGTTGTAGTATGCCTGTAGATACAGGTACTTTGGAACAGTCCAGCTTCCGTCCTCATTGATCTTTATCTGCTTGTCATACAGGTATATGTAACTGGAATCAAAGGACAGCTCCTTTAACTTGTCCAGGATGAGAGAGAAGGACTTCTCTTCATCATCACCGTTGGTCAGCGTGTCTCTTGTTATATATGTTGATGACCAGGTGCTTGTGATGTTATCCTTCATCTTCGTATATAACTGGGTGGACAGGAACTGGGATATGGTGCTGGTGATATGGGCGTCAAGCTTGTGATAGCTAGCCTTCTTGTCGTAGTTTGTGGTGTTGGCTGTGTACAATGCAGTGAGTCTCCTGAACACAAATCCAATCTTCGAAACTGAGAAGAAAGAGATCATAGGGGAGTGGAGCATTATATTGAGCCTGTCTATTATCTCGTGCTTTGGAAAGGCATTGTTGTCAGGATCCATTATGACGTTTACTATATCTGTAAATATTATCTTGAAATTATCGAATATCCATGGTGAATAGAAGGAGTCCTCCATATTTCCAAGAAGTATCTGGCAGAGCATGTCAACCACATTCTCAACCGGTTCGCCTTTCTCGGCAAGTGTGTCGAAGTCCACCTCTTCAGCGTCAGCCATGTCGCAGTTGCAGGAGGTTCTCTTTATGAAACCTGACTCAAGAAAACTGGTTTTATAATCGGCAGAACCACACATGCCTACCATGTCAAGTATTGCTCGGTATCCAACATCTGAGGAGCGTGCGTTGACAGTGGATAAAGGAGGATCCATAGTCACGGCAACGGGGGAATCGTCAAAGCCTATAACACTTATATCAGGACCGATCTTTATACCCCGGCTTTTAAGTTCGGCATAGCCACCTATGGCCATCTGGTCATTTGCAAATACTATAGCGTCACAGTCGGGATTACAGTCAAGAAGCTTAGCTACATTGTTGCGGCTGTACTCGGAAAAGTCTCCGAATACCATCATGTCTTCCGTGAGTGGGAGTTCGTTGGCAGCAAGAACCTCCTTGTATACTTCCAGGCGGTTGACAGCGTCATCGTTGTCCTTTGGACCGCCTACGAAACAGATCTTTCTTCTGCCGTGCACACTTATAAGGTGGTTAATGGCTTCCCTCAGACCAGTGGTGCTGTCTGCCTGTATGCATGGATAGCCTGGAATCTTACGCTCTAAGGTAAGTATAGGTATACCCTCAAAACCGGCAAGGAAGCTCTCAATGTCCTTCTCGGACAGGAAGTCTGCTATGGAGCCTATGGATATAATCAGTCCGTCCAGGTTTTCCTTGTTGGCATAATAAAAGATAGAATTATATTGATAATCGTAGAGCTGGTTCGCCGGATCATAAAATGACGCACTTAAAAACATGCCCGGAAATACAATAAGATTCACGTCTAATTCCCTGGCGGCATATTCCGCACCCTTGCATATCTCCTGGGCATAGTCATTGTCAAGATGACAGGTGAACAGTCCGATGTTTAGTCTGTTATTTGTCATAATATCCCCTTTTATAATACTAAATCAATAATATAGTTTCTGACCAAAATTACTGTAAATATTTTAGCATATCAGGTAAAGTTAGGCAATTACTTCCTTTACAAAGCAGACTGAATAAATTATAATCTATGGGAGTATGATTATGTATTTGCAAATAAAGACAAAATACCAATTAATAAACAGGAGGGCAATATACAATGGATTACAAGAATGCCGGCGTGGATATTGAAGCAGGATACAAATCTGTAGAGTTAATGAAGGAACACATTAAGAAGACAATGAGACCGGAGGTGCTGGGTGGCATTGGCGGATTTGCCGGAGCGTTCAGCTTAAACAAGATAAAGGATATGGAAGATCCAGTGTTGTTGTCCGGAACAGACGGATGCGGAACCAAGGTTCAGCTTGCCTACATTATGGACAAGCATGATACCATAGGAATAGATGCAGTTGCAATGTGTGTAAATGATATTGCATGTTCAGGCGGAGAACCGTTATTCTTCCTTGATTACATTGCATGCGGTAAGAACTATCCTGAGAAGATCGCGACCATCGTAAAGGGTGTTGCGGAAGGATGTATCCAGAGTGAGGCTGCTTTAGTAGGTGGCGAGACAGCAGAGCATCCGGGTCTTATGAAGGAAGAGGAATATGACCTTGCAGGATTTGCAGTGGGCGTTGTAGAGAGAAAGGATCTTATAACAGGCGAGGATATCAAGCCTGGTGATACTCTTATCGGTATTGCTTCAACGGGTGTACACAGCAACGGCTTCTCACTTGTCCGTAAGGTGTTTGATATGACAAAGGAAGCACTGGACACATACTATGATGAGCTTGGCACAACTCTCGGTGAGGCTCTCCTTGCACCTACAAGAATATATGTTAAGGCACTTAAGTCTGTTAAGAACGCAGGCGTTAAGATAAAGGGCTGCAGCCACATCACAGGCGGCGGATTCTATGAGAATATCCCAAGAATGTTACCTGATGGAGTAGTAGCGAAGATCAAGAAGGATTCTTATGAGGTTCCTGCAATATTTAAACTCCTGGCAAAGACAGGAGATATTGAAGAGCAGATGATGTACAACACATACAACATGGGTATTGGTATGTGTATCGCTGTTGATCCGGCAGATGTTGACAAGACCCTTAAGGCTCTTGAGCTTACAGGTGACAAGGCATATGTTATCGGCTCGGTGGCAGCAGGCGAAAAGGGAGTAGAATTATGCTAAAGATTGCAGTTCTTGTATCCGGCGGCGGAACCAATCTGCAGGCCATAATAGACGCAGTTGCCGACGGAGGAATAAAAGATACAGAGATAACAGCGGTTATAAGCAATAACAGGAATGCATTTGCCCTGGAGAGAGCGAAGAAAGCAGGTATAGAGGCACTGGTGGTGGCTCCTAAGGATTATGAGGACAGAGCACAGTTTAATCAGGCATTGCTTGATACCTTAAACTCACTCAAGGTGGATCTTATAGTACTGGCAGGCTATCTTGTGGTCATACCGGAGGCTGTCATAGATGCATATCCTAATAAGATCATAAATATACATCCATCATTGATACCGGCATTTTGCGGGACGGGCTACTATGGGCTTAAGGTTCATGAGGCAGCCCTAAAGAGAGGTGTCAAGGTGGTTGGAGCTACAGTCCACTTTGTAGACAAGGGGACAGATACAGGTCCTATCATCATGCAGAAGGCAGTAGCGGTGGAGAATGGAGATACACCGGAAATTCTTCAGAGAAGAGTTATGGAGCAGGCAGAATGGAAGCTTCTTCCGGCAGTTATTGACAAGATCGCCCATGGCAAGGTCAGGGTAACAGACGGAGTAACTGTTGTAGAAGATTAATCCCATAATATACAGATTTTGTCAAGTTTTATATGAAAACTTGACATGCAGCGTCAGCCCCTTGCCGAGAGGAGGTACCCATGCATCGTAGATGCATATAAAATGGTACCGACGATATGCCGTTACCCATAATGGGAGGGGGCAATACCTATGAAGGCAAATTTTAAATGGACTGATGTTTAAAGGAGGAAGATGTCATATGAAGATATTGGTTGTAGGCGGTGGCGGCAGGGAGCACGCCATAATTACAAGTATTTCAAAGAGCAGTAAGGTTTCAAAGATATATTGTGCACCGGGTAACGCAGGAATAGCAGATCTGGCTGAGTGCGTTGATATTGGTGTAATGGAGTTTGACAAGCTGGTAGCATTTGCAAAGGAAAAAGAGATAGATCTGGTTGTGGTTGCACCGGATGATCCACTTGTTGCAGGTGCCGTTGACGCGTTCAACGAGGCAGGCATCAGAGCTTTCGGACCAAAGGCAAATGCAGCCATTATTGAGGGCTCAAAGGCATTCTCCAAGGATCTTATGAAGAAATATGGTATCCCTACAGCAGCATATGAGAACTTCACTAATCCTGATGAAGCAATAAAGTATCTTGAGACTGCTGACATGCCTATAGTACTTAAGGCAGACGGACTGGCTCTCGGAAAGGGTGTTCTTATCTGTAACACACTTGAAGAGGCGAAGGCAGGAGTTAAGGAGATAATGCTTGACAAGCACTTCGGAAATGCCGGAAATACCATGGTAATAGAAGAATTCATGACAGGCCGTGAGGTTTCTGTACTCTGCTTCTGTGACGGCAAAACTATCAAGCCTATGACATCAGCACAGGATCACAAGCGTGCAGGTGACGGAGACACAGGACTTAATACAGGCGGAATGGGAACATTTTCACCAAGCCCATTCTACACAAAAGAGATAGATGAATATTGTATGGAGCATATCTACAAGCCGACCATAGCAGCCATGAGTGCAGAGGGAAGAGAGTTTAAGGGCGTTCTGTTCTGCGGACTTATGATCACACCAAAGGGTGTTAAGGTTCTTGAGTACAATGCAAGATTCGGAGATCCTGAGGCACAGGTAGTGCTTCCTAGAATGAAGAACGATATCATAGATGTGTTCGAGGCATGTATAGACGGAACTCTTGATAAGATAGATCTTCAGTTCGAGGACAATGCAGCAGTATGTGTAGTCCTGGCGTCTGACGGATATCCTGTTTCTTACAAGAAAGGACTTCCTATTTCGGGACTTGAGACCTTTAAGGATAAGGACGGATACTATGTGTTCCATGCAGGAACAAAGTTTGACGGGGATAAGATCGTTACAAACGGCGGCCGTGTGCTGGGTGTTACAGCTACAGGTAAGGATTTGTTTGAGGCAAGAAAGAACGCTTATGCAGCTACAGAATGGATAAGCTTTGATAACAAGTATATGCGCCATGATATCGGTAAGGCCATAGACGAACAGTAAAGTTGGATGAAATAGCATTGAGGGGCTCTGTTTATTGTAAGGATTTACAGAGCCCTTTGTTGTAAATACCCAAGGGATATGAAGATATCCTTATGTGTAAAAATATAAAGCAGGTGATTTTAATATGAAACTGGAATTTAATGAACCTACGAAAGATATGCTTGAGCATGCCAAGACGACAGCGAAGAAGTTAGGCAACGGTTTCGTGGGAAGCGAGCATATTCTCCTTTCCATGTTGGATACGGAAGATATTACAGCACATTCTATATTATCTGAGAATAAGGCAACCATGCAGAACGTGCTTGCAGTGTACAAGGATCTGGTGAAGGTTCCGAAGGGAACAGGAAGCAGAAAGGGTGAGTATACCGAGAAAGCCAAGGCAGTGATCGAGGATGCCGGAAAGATTGCAAGACAGCTTGGGGACAGAGAGATAGGCTCTGAGCATTTGCTTCTGGCTATTATAGATAACAGGGAATGTCTTGCCTATAAGCTCCTTTTGAGCTGTAAGGCTGATATACAGAAGATAAAGGCAGATACTCTCATAGTGTGTGGGATGAGTCCTTCAGAGGCGAAGAAGGAGAGTAGTATGTCCGGAAAGAAAAATTCCGGCAAGAAGAACCAGACACCTACCCTTAAGATGTATTCAAAGGATCTTACGAAGGAAGCTCTTGAGGGAAGACTGGACCCTGTTATAGGCCGGGAAAAGGAAATTGAGAGAGTAATGCAGATCCTTAGCCGGAGAATGAAGAACAACCCATGTATGGTGGGAGAGCCGGGGGTAGGAAAGACAGCCGTAGTTGAAGGAATTGCTTATATGATAGCAAGAGGTGACGTGCCTGATACGGTAAAGGGCAAGAAGCTCATATCTCTTGACCTTTCCAGCATGGTGGCAGGCTCCAAGTACAGAGGAGAATTTGAGGAACGTATCAAGAAAGTGATGGCGGAGGTTAAGGCTGACGGCAATATCATATTATTTGTAGATGAGCTTCATACAATTATAGGCGCCGGTGGAGCAGAGGGGGCAATAGACGCTTCCAATATACTTAAGCCGGCTCTGTCCAGAGGTGAGATCCAGATGATAGGGGCCACCACCATGGCGGAGTACAGAAAGTATATAGAGAAGGATGCTGCCCTTGAGAGGCGTTTCCAGCCGGTGTATGTGGAGGAACCCACAAGAGATGAGGCTGTTGATATATTAAAGGGACTCAGGCATTGCTATGAGCAGCACCATGAGCTTACCATAAGTGATGAGGCTGTCAAAGAGGCGGTGGACCTGTCCATCAGGTATATAAGTGACAGATTTCTCCCGGATAAGGCGATAGATCTTATGGATGAGGCATGTGCAAGAAAACGTCTGGGATTTTCCGATAAGGGAAGAAAGGTTGAAGACCTTGAGCTTGAGATAAAGAACCTTAATGATGAGTTGGAGGACGTACTGGTAAGTGGTGATCTGGAGACGGCAGGCAGGATAACCGGCAAACAGAGAAAGCTTGAGAACAGGATCCATAGACTTGTAAATGGCGAAAAATCAGCGAAGAATCTGGTGGTGACCGGTGAGGACATAGCCCAGGTAGTTGCGGTGTGGACCAAGATCCCTGTAAATAAGCTTACTGAGGGGGAGTCCCACAGGCTTGCAAGACTTGAGGAAGTGCTGCATGAAAGGGTTATCGGTCAGGAGGAGGCTGTATCCTGTGTTGCCAGGGCTGTGAAGAGAAGCCGTGTGGGACTTAAGGATCCTAAGAGACCGGTTGGTTCTTTCCTGTTCCTTGGACCTACAGGTGTAGGTAAAACAGAGCTTTCAAAGGCTCTGGCAGAGGCAGTGTTCGGCAGTGAAGACGCTCTTATAAGAGTTGATATGTCGGAATATATGGAGAAGCACAGTGTGTCCAAGATCATAGGCTCACCTCCGGGATATGTAGGCTTTGAAGAAGGCGGTCAGCTTTCCGAGAAGGTAAGGACAAATCCTTACTCCGTGATATTATTTGATGAGATTGAAAAGGCTCATCCGGATGTGTTTAATGTACTATTACAGGTGCTTGATGACGGACATATAACCGATTCTCAGGGAAGAAAGGTGGATTTTAAAAATACCATACTTATCATGACTTCAAATACAGGTGCGGAGCGTATCATTGACCCTAAGAAGTTGGGCTTTGTATCAGATAATAATGCAGAAAAAGAGCATGAAAGCATGAAGTCTAATGTTATGGAAGAAGTTAAACGCAGTTTCAAACCGGAATTTATCAACAGGATTGACGACATAATCGTATTCAGAGCACTTTCTGAGAAAAATGTTATGGATATCTGCAATCTTCTTCTTAAAGAGCTTAAGAAGCGTACCGCAGATCAGCTTGGAATAGAACTCAGATACGGTGATACCTTGAAGAAGTATATATTTGACAAGGGCTATGACAAGAAATACGGTGCAAGACCATTGAAGCGTGCTATCCAGACCTACGTTGAGGACGGGCTTGCCGAGGAGATTCTTAAGGAAAATGTGAAGCAGGGAGACGACGTGCTGATCACTGTAAGGAATGATAAGGTTAAGTTCGTGAACAAAACAAAAAAGATAAAGAGCAAATAATTAAATAAATATAAAAACACAATATTTACATGGTTTTCATATAGCCAGAACCATGTAAATATTGTATAATAAGTAAGAAAAGTTTTGTATGGATTGTACATACGATAATGAACTAAGGGAATGTTCCCATAAAATACCGCCGAACAAAGGTAGGGGTAACCATATAGTATACACAGGAGGATGAACATTATGGCAGTAGTTAATGATCTTATAATAGCAGGAGAGGGCAGTCTTGATTTCGGTAATTACGAGCTTAAGTCAAAGACCAAGAAGGATAATTTCGAGTTCCAGGGCGATATTTATAAGATTAAGACTTTTAATGAGATAACAAAGCTTGAGAAGAACGGTACATTTGTATATGAATCAGTTCCGGGAACAGCGGTACATGATTTCAAGTCATCAGAGTCAGACGTTTCATTTGTTGTTGAGGGACCTGAGACATCGTCTATCACACTTGAGCTTGAAGCGGAGACAGAATACAAGATACATATTGATGAGATCTATGCAGGCAAGGATAAGACAAACCTTGGAGGAAAACTCAATATAAGTGTAGATCTTGAGCCGGGCAGGGCAGTTAAGGTTGATGTAAAGAAAGTAGTTGAATAATAGGAGCATATATGGCAAAGGAAAAACAGATATTTTTCTGCCAGGAATGCGGTTTTGAATCTGCGAAATGGATGGGGCAGTGCCCTGGGTGCAAGTCCTGGAATACATTTTGCGAGGAAAAGGTAGTAGTAGGCGCTAAGAAGCAGACTCTTATGAGGGAAGCTATAGCGCCTACAAGCATTTTACAGGTGGAAAAAACAGACGAAGTAAGATTTACAACAGGATTTGCAGAGCTGGACAGAGTGCTTGGTGGAGGAATAGTAAGGGATTCTCTTGTGCTGGTAGGTGGAGATCCCGGTATAGGTAAGTCTACAATTTTATTACAGATGTGCAGAAATATCACCGAGGCAGGCAAGACTGTTCTTTATGTATCGGGAGAGGAGTCCATGTCCCAGATCAAGATGAGAGCTGAAAGGATAGGGACATTTTCCAAGGATATGTTGTTGCTGTGCGTAAATGAGCTGGCATATGTGGAGGATTATCTCAAGAAGGCCAGACCTGACGTAATGATCATAGACTCCATTCAGACAATGATAACAGATGACATATCCTCTGCACCAGGGAGTATATCCCAGATAAAGGAAGTTACAGCCAGACTTATGCGTATAGCCAAGCAGATGGGCATTGCCATATTCATAGTAGGACATGTAACAAAGGAGGGAACTGTTGCCGGTCCGAGAAATCTTGAGCATATGGTGGATACGGTTCTCTATTTTGAAGGTGACAGGAATGCAGGTTTCAGGGTTTTGAGGGCTGTTAAGAACAGATTTGGCTCTACAAATGAGATAGGTGTATTTGAAATGACCGAGACGGGGCTTGCAGAGGTGAATAATCCATCACAGGTTATGCTGGATGGGAGACCGGAGGCGTCATCCGGTTCTGTGGTAGTATGCTCCATGGAGGGAACCAGGCCGCTTCTTATAGAGATACAGGCACTGGTGAGTCAGACAAACTTTAATCTGCCAAGAAGAACGGCAGTGGGACTTGATTACAACAGGGTCAACCTCCTGCTGGCAGTCCTTGAGAAGAGGGCAGGGCTTATACTGTCAGGCTGTGATGCTTATGTAAATATTGCAGGAGGAATAAGACTTGATGACCCATCCTCAGATCTTGGTATAATATATGCCATTGTGTCAAGTTATAGGAACAGGCCTGTTGATGAACACCTGGTAGCCTTTGGCGAGGTGGGACTGTCCGGCGAGGTGCGTGCCGTATCGGCAGCGGAGCAGAGGGTTTATGAAGCACAGAAGATGGGATTCACCACCTGTGTAATACCAAAGTCCAATAAGGATAAAATGAAAAAAATAGAGGGAATGAAGGTTATAGGAGTAGCTTCTGTGGCAGAAGCCCTTGAGATAATCGTGTAAAAGATGTGCCGTATGTCCTACGGCACATTTTTTATTAAATTTTTTATTAATATGAGGGGGCAATACCAAACAGGCAATTTCAAGTGGATGCTGCTCTATTTATTGTAATGATGTCTGAGACATCGTTACGTTGCAGCAACCCTTGCCGTAGGAAGCACCAAGTGTCGAAGACACATTTAGAATGGTGCTGACGACTTGCCGCCGAGTGTAAACGAGGGGGCGTTACCAAACAGGCAATTTCAAATGGTTGCTGCTCTATTCGCATATTTTTTTGCTGCTCTATTCGCATATTTTTTTTCTTGAGAAAAATATAAAAATATAATATAGTAATTATGTATAAATTAAATCGTTAATATGTATATATTAGATTTTGGGGTGGTGTTATTTGAAAGAAAGAAATAATAAAGGTTTTACTTTGGTTGAATTAATAGTGGTGCTTGTTATACTGGCTATTCTTGCTGCCATTCTTGTACCTGCCTTGCTTGGCTATATAGATAAGGCAAAGGATTCACAGGATATATTAGCTGCCAAGAACATTATGACTGCAACACAGTCTAAGATGGCTGAGGCTTATGCCGAAGGTGGAGTTGCACAGGCTGCCAATGTGGCTGTTAATGCCAAGAACAATGATGTGTCTCTTATAGGGACAGATTTTGCAAATGATATACTTAAGACGGCAGATGATGAGCCATATATGACAATAGTGGGGCTTGGAGATTATAATGAATATGGGAAGAACAGTGACATAAGTCAGAGACATAAAGCATATACTGTATATTTTGTTGTATACTGGAAGACGAAGGACTTCGATCCTTTGTTTTTTGATGGTGCCAATTGGACTAAGACGTATCCGTGGAAGAGTAGCGGCGGCAATGTATTTATGGTAAAGGGTGAGAAGATTAAGTTACAGTTCTTTTTTCTTACGGCACCCAACAAGGCTAATCTGAGTGATAACTGGAACGAGCTCAAGGGCAAACTTAATATTAAGTAAACTGCATATGATCATGTAGATATAGAAAAAACAGGGGCAGATGATGTATAGAATTAAATACATTATCTGCCCTTAAAAAGTGTTGACATTTAACGACTGATTTAGTATTATATCACTTGCACGGTCGAAAGACGCCGATCTTCGAATCAGGCCTGAGACATAAACGCAAAGGAAAATAAAAAAGTTGTTGACAGATGCTTCTGAATGTGATAATCTATACAGGCTGTCGCAAGTGAGAAACACAGACGACAACAAAACAAAATAAAAAAGTTGTTGACAAACGGTTTTAAATGTGATATCTTGTAAAAGTTGTTGCGAACGAAATCGTGAAGCAACAAAAACAAATGAACCATGAAAATTTAACAACATGACAACCCTGAAATTTCTTATAAAATTTCAAGAACGTTGGATGGTAAAACATCAACAAACCAATAACAGTAAAAAAGGTTAGGAAGAATACAAGCTAGTATTTATTCCTGATCGGGATTTACAAACTTTTAATGAGAGTTTGATCCTGGCTCAGGATGAACGCTGGCGGCGTGCTTAACACATGCAAGTCGAACGGAGTTTAACAGGTGCTTGCACCGGTTAAACTTAGTGGCGGACGGGTGAGTAACGCGTGGGTAACCTGCCTCGTACTGGGGGATAACAGTTGGAAACAGCTGCTAATACCGCATAAGCTCACAGAGCCACATGGCTCAGAGAGAAAAACTCCGGTGGTACGAGATGGACCCGCGTCTGATTAGCTAGTTGGTGAGGTAACGGCTCACCAAGGCGACGATCAGTAGCCGGCCTGAGAGGGTGAACGGCCACATTGGGACTGAGACACGGCCCAAACTCCTACGGGAGGCAGCAGT